>Ga0105048_10001258_pt1 | contig 41167 bp, 33 predicted proteins | sample MAT05_FD_78382 | JGI IMG/M metagenome (GOLD analysis project Ga0105048, IMG submission 78382) | Freshwater microbial communities from Lake Fryxell liftoff mats and glacier meltwater in Antarctica - MAT-05 | ecosystem: Environmental > Aquatic > Freshwater > Ice > Liftoff microbial mat | place... | reverse complement strand
GCTACACCATTGATCGCATCGGGTTGAGTTGGTAGGGGACTATTAGGATTCACCGAGTTGGCTGGCGTTCCGCCGTTTACTGGATTATTGTCGGACGCTAAGGCGCGAGAAGCATCCTTGTTGCTTCGTCTCCAGTCGTCCTCAAGGGGGCGATTGCCCCAAACGGTTGTAAAGTCCTGTAATCCCTGGGTCAATCGAACGGGATTGTACAAATACCAGCGGTCATTGGGTGACAAATCGGAGTTGGTAGCACCCGGTTGCGACACGCCTGCCACCGTTGGGCGACCAGTTGCTTTCTCAATCACCTGTCGGGCTAGTTCGGCCTGGGCAGCATCACGCTTGTCCTGCTCTTTCATCGCTTTTGTCAGGGCGACACTGAGGGCATCAGGACTAAGTGTCGCCAGTTGTTGCAGACTGTCTTCTGTATTGATTGTGTTGCGGTACTCAACAAATTCATCCAGCGACTTTTTGCGGCTTGCTATACTGGTATACTCCGCTGATTGCGGAGGAAGCAGGGCTAGCGCACTATCATAATACATCTGGGCATGGATCAAGTCGTTTTTCTTCTCAAAATACAACTTGCCCATTTCGAGGTACGTGTAGGGAATCTGCTCCGTATTTGTAGTAGTCGCTGCTACTGATTGGCGATAGAAGTCAATGGCCCCATCGTACTTAGTACGGTTGGCCTCAATGCGGCCCATCGTATAATAAATTTTGTCTTTAAGATCGGAGTTTTTACGGTCAGTTAGCATCTGCTCAAACGACTGCCCCGAGCCCCGTTTGCCACCGCTACTTTGAATCAGGTAAATATTGGCGTAAAACTCCTGATCGTAGAGCGGACGATTACGCAGCACAGCCGCATAATGATCGCCTGCTTTTGCCGACTGGCCAAGCTGGTCATATAGCTGTCCCGCAATCAGGTGAAGTCGGGCTGTTGTTTCGCCTTTTTTGAGGGCGGGGAATGTTGCATCCAGAATAGCCGCAGCCAGAGCTGGCTCGCCTTTTCGCTGATGAAGATAAGCTTTGGTGAGATAATAGTCTCGGGTGTTATTTTTATTGAGTGGCTGAACACGAAGAAATTCTGCTACATTGAGACCATTGGCAAAATCGCCCATTTCAACGTAAGCTCGCATGAGCCCCACAAGAGCGGTATGTTTATCATCTTCATCGGTGCCTTTTGTGTTCACGTATTTGAACACTTCGATGGCATTGGGCAAGTCCTGCTTTAGCGTCCGGGCTTTTCCAATTACAATATAGGCATCGTCGAGCCATTTGCTGTTCTGATGCCGCTCCGCTACCAGTGACGCCTTTTTAATGGCTTCGTCCAGTAACGGCTTCACTGGCGCATTCACCACCGAATCAACAGGCAACAGAATGGGCAGAATCTGGTTATAATTCTCTTTCCGGTTTTTGTACAAAGCCGCTTCTGCATTTTTTAGCTGATCCTGAGCGATGAAATAAGCGTTGTAGTGAGCCGTAAGGTTGTGGTACGCTTTGCTTATGGGCCTGTTACTGTGTTGTGAACAGGCATTGAGCCCGGTGGCCAGCCCGAAGCAGGCGACCCAGCGGAGCAGAGCGTTGGCAGAATCAGTGTGAGAAAATCGAGACATTGGAGCGAAGCCCAGACACTTGAAAAGCAGTACCTTCGTGTGCTGGTTAACTGTCAATCTAACGTTGATGTAGCGGTTAGCATTATTTATCTACCTGCAATTTACGAAAAAGACTCCAAACAGCCATTTAGTGAACCTTCATCGTGGAAAATAAGCCTGATAATACGGATCCCGACGGACTCAAAAAGCCGCTTGATGAGGCCCGTAAAAAAACCTCATCCTACGCTCAGTATAGCAGCATTGCCTTTCAAATGCTTGGTACAATAGGCCTTGGCGTATGGGGCGGCATGAAACTCGACGAATGGCAGGGAAATAAAACTCCCGGCTGGACTATTACTTTAGCCTTAACGGCCATCGGTGCATCGCTGTATTTATTTATTCGGGGACTACCCAAACAGTGAGCAGTGAGCAGTAGGCAGGCTTACGCAAATAACTCGTTACTGTTAACTGCCACTACTCACTGTCAACTGCCACTGCTTAGTGCTACTGCCAACTGCCCACTATGCTTCGTTCTTTTCTCTTTACGGCTCTCATCGCTTTTGTATTTTTCATAGTCCAGTACTTTGGTTACGTCCAATTTGTGCATCCACTTTGGACCGTCATATTGCTTTTTCAATTGAGCCTGTCGTTTCTGATGCATAGGCTGGTTGAGCTTGGAAATCAGGGTGGGGGCGAAAAATTCATCCCTTTTTACATGGCCTTCACTGTGGCAAGGCTTATATTGAGCGTGGCCTTTGTTGGCTTTTTTATCTATCGGGGAGTGGCCGACAAGCGGATCTTCATTTTGGACTTTCTTGTACTATATATATTTTATACTGCTTTTGAAATCTACGGATTGAGTAGTAACTTGCGACGCGATTTGAAAAACCGCCATTAATCTTGTTATGATACGTTCAGTAGTCAATAGAATCCTTATCGTTACCGCGCTGTTTCTGAGTTCATTGGGTCCCGCTACGGCACAAGAACACACTCTCGACGGTCAGGAGACCCATCAGGAAAAAAAAGAAAAATTCAATGTGGGCGACATGATTATGCACCACATTCGCGATGATCGGGGTTGGGAATTTGCTCATGGTGTGACCCTCCCGTTACCTGTCATTTTGTACTCGGCTGATCGTGGTTTAGAGGTATTCTCATCATCACGGCTCGATCACGGTGCGATATATAATAATTACAAGTCGGATCACGGGCACCTACACCGGGTAGATGAAGCTGGCAAGCCAGTTGAAGGCGTTCATGTTTATGATTTTTCTATTACGAAGAACGTCGCTTCGCTCATGTTGAGTGCAATTATCCTGATCTCTATTTTTCTGACGGTAGCCAATGGCTACAAGAATAATAAGGGCAAAGCACCAAAAGGAATTCAGGCGTTTCTGGAGCCGATTGTGTTGTTTGTTCGTGACGAAATTGCCAAGCCAAATCTCGGTCCGGGCTACGAAAAGTACCTCCCTTATTTGCTCACATTGTTCTTTTTTATCCTGACGAACAACCTGTTGGGGCTGTTGCCGGGTGCCGCTAACCTGACGGGGAATATCGCCGTAACGTTAGTGTTGGCCATTATCACGTTCCTGATTGTAAATCTCAACGGAAACAAAACCTACTGGAGTCACTTAATCCGGCCAACGGGTGTGCCCATCTTGCTATTGCCGATCATGATTCCGGTCGAGATTGTTGGCTTGTTCATGAAGCCATTCTCCCTGATGATTCGATTGTTTGCCAACATCACGGCGGGCCACATTATTATTTTGAGTTTGATTTCCCTGATTTTTATTGCCAATAACCTCGGCGGCACGGCAACGGGCTGGGGGATTAGTCTGATTGTGGCTCCGTTCACGATCTTTATGAACCTGATCGAGTTGCTGGTAGCATTCCTGCAAGCCTTCATCTTCACCCTGCTTACGTCGATGTATATTGGCGGAGCCATCGAAGAACACGGCGATGCCGATCATGGCATGGGATATGACGGCCCGGCAGCACATTAATTTGCATTCTTTTGTTTCTTTTTTTCATAATTAATTTAAATTCTGATGTTAGCGTTCTTGCTCTCAATCTTGTTGGAAGCTACGGGTAGCGTAGCCGTTATGGGTGCAGCTATAGGTGCCGGTTTGGCAGCTATAGGTGCTGGTCTGGGTATCGGTCGTATTGGTGGCAGCGCGATGGAAGGTATCGCCCGTCAGCCAGAGGCCGCCGGTCGGATCCAAACGGCTATGTTGATCATCGCGGCCCTTATCGAGGCCGTGGCCCTGTTTGCTGCCGTTATTTGTCTGCTGGTTGCTCTGGCGTAGTTGCCCTGAGTAACCGCTTGCTATTTCGCCCGCGTATTAGGCAAGGGTTCACGAAAAGCAAACCAAACCGCTACGGCGGACCATTGTATTTCCCTGCTGGTTTGAGGTTGTCGGCCAGCGGGGAGTTACTTCACAAAAGAATGAAAAAGTAAGCAGTAGCGGTTGGCAGTAGGCAGATGTCAACACTTAACTGGTTACGATAGGCAAAATAACGTAGTAGTGTTCTGCCCACTACTACTGAACACTGCAAACTATATTGTATTATGGACTTACTTACCCCCGATATAGGCCTGTTGTTTTGGCAGATTGTCATCTTCGGTGCCTTGTTTTTTATCCTCTCGAAATTTGCCTGGAAGCCAATTACGGCAAGCCTGAAAGAGCGGGAAACCAATATTCAAAGTGCCCTCGACCTGGCCGAAAAAACGCGTCAGGAAATGTTCGCTTTGAAAGCTGACAACGAGAAATTACTGGCTCAGGCCCGCTCTGAGCGCGATATTATCTTGCGTGGTGCCAAAGAAGTTGCTGACAAACTACTAGCTGATACCCAAAAGAAGGCGCAGGCCGAAGGGCAGCGTATTCTGGATCAGGCTCGCGAGTCGATGCAGAACGAGCGCGTGGCTATGGTTGCTGCAATGAAAAAAGAAGTGGTGACGCTTTCTATCGAAGTTGCCGAGAAAGTACTCCGTCGCGAATTGGTTGACAAAAAGGCTCAGGAGGACTTAGTGAAGGACTTGGTATCAACCTCACGTTTGAATTAAAGCCATGGCAGTAGCATCAGTTGCATTCCGATACGCTAAATCATTGCTCGATTTGGCCGAAGAAAAAGGAATCACGGAGGAAGTTCACCGGGATATGCTTTTCTTTAAGAATACCGTGGATCAAAGTCGCCCGTTGGCCTTGATGCTACAGAACCCTATTGTTCGCAGCAGTAAGAAAGACGCGGTGTTGAAAGCAATTTTTGGCGGGAAAATCAATCCGATGTCGAGCGCATTTATCGATATTATTGCCCGCAAAAATCGCGAGTCTATTATCGAAGACATTGCGGCTGAATATATCCGTTTGTACGACGAGATGAAAGGCATTGAGCATGCAACCGTAATTACAACTACTCCGCTTACTGAGGAATTACGCATTACATTTAAAGCAATGGTCGCCAAAACAACCGGTAGCCAATTGGTAGAGTTGACGGAAAAGATCAATCCGAAACTGATTGGTGGCTATGTTCTCCAACTCGGCGACCGTCAGGTTGACGCGTCGATTCGTAGCCAATTGAATGAATTGAAACTGACGTTTCTGAATTAACAGGAATGAGCCTTTAACAATACTATCCATGTGCCAGACCCCGGAAGGAATTCCGGGGTTTTTGTTGCTCTGTACGAAATGAGGTATTCGGAAGACTAAAATCCGAGATAATTTTGCTCCATGAGGCTCCAACTCCGTAAGCCGACTCAGGCACTGAATAAAGCGTATGCCAAACAGTCTGTGGCTCAGGAACGAATTTACATTTTCAGGCAGGCACTTACCCGATTGTTTGGAAAGGTAGACGAGACTGAATCTGAAGAATACCAGAAAAACATCGTTACAACGTTCCTTAATGAATCTTTTTATGGCCCAACCGGACCATTAGGTTATTTTGAAATTAGTACCTACGATCGAGTCGATTTGGTGATTCATACCGGGTTAACTGATCAGGCATTGCCGGGCGTACTAATCAAAGCCAAAAAAGTGTTTGCGGGCGAGATGATGACGACGCTTAAAAACAACGTTAAATCGTTGCATGAGTTAATTCTGTATTATTTCGAGGAACACGAACAGCACAATACTACGGCGCTGCGCCACCTGATTATTACAGATGTTTACAACTGGTTTATTTTTGACGAAACGGATTTCCGACATTTCTTCCATAATAACGCCAAGCTTCGGAAAGCATACCAGATAAAGCGACAACAGAATAAAGACAAGACTTTTTTCTACACCGAAACCGCCCGGATTTTACGCGAAATGGATGACGAAGTACCCGTTACTTGCCTGAACCTGCGCGAAATTGCCACGCTTGCCCGCTCCGAAAACCCGGAGGATTTACAGCAGCTACTTCCCGTTTATAAACTACTGTCGCCCGAGCACCTGCTAAAGTTGCCCTTTGCCAACGATGCGAATACCCTCAACCGAAGCTTCTACAACGAACTGCTTCACCTTGCAGGCTTGCATGAGACGGCTGCTGATGGCGTCCTGATGATTAGGCGATTGCCAGAGGAAAAACGACTAGTGGGGTCTTTACTCGAAAATACGATCAACGTTTTACGCGCTGAAAAGGCCTTGGCTGAGCCCCTTGCAAGGAACCCTCATAATCGCGCCAATTATAGCGACGAGGAGCATTCGGATGCTGCCGACAACCAACTTTTTGATGTCGCTCTTGGGCTCTGTATCACGTGGCTCAACCGGATTTTATTTCTGAAACTGCTTGAGAGTCAGTTGCTACGCTATAACGATAAAACGCCCCAGAACCTGCGAGAGGTTGAGTTTCTGACTCCCCGGCATATTCGGGAATTCGACGAATTAGGCGAGTTGTTTTTTGAGGTGGTGGCTGTTCCAGAAGCCAATCGCCCGGCGGCTATTGTAAACCGCTATGGCGCTGTCCCGTATCTTAATTGTTCCCTATTTGAGTTGACAGATTTGGAACGCCAGACAATCACAATAAAGGCGTTAAACGGACAGCTTGACTTGCCTCTGTTTGAACAGACTGCCTTGAAAAATGCCCAGAGACAGCTGCAAACGGGTAAACTGCCCGCCTTACAATACTTGCTGGCGTTTCTGAATTCGTTCGATTTTTCGTCGGAAGGACCCGCTGAGATTCAGATAGACAATAAGCCGCTGATGACCCCGACTATGCTGGGGCCTATTTTTGAGAAGTTAAATGGCTATACCGATGGGGCCTTTTTTACCCCCGGTTTTGTACCCATGTATATGGTTCGTGACCTGATTCGGCGGGCCGCACTGGCACGATTCAACGATCACTTTGGCTGGCAATGCTCTAATCTTACTGCACTCCGAGACCAACTCGACGGGATCGAATTTGCCGAGGCCAATGCCGTGATGAATAGCTTGCGCATACTTGACCCGGCCGTGGGAAGCGGCCATTTTCTGGTATCGGCACTCAACGAAATCATTGCGCTCAAAGCTGAACTTGGCATCCTGACTGATCGAAAAGGTTACCAACTTCGCTATTATGACATCCGGGTTGTAAACGACGAACTGGTGATTACTACTGAAGATGGCGAGTTGTTCCAATATAGAGTAGGAGGTAAAAGCAGAAAGGGACGGCAGGATTTTTCATCAACGTCATCCTTTTCTTCACTTACTTCCTCTGAATCTCAACGAGTGCAGGAGGCTATTTTTCACGAAAAGCAGACAATTATTGAAAACTGCCTGTTTGGAGTTGATTTGAACCCAATTGCCATCAGTATTTGCCGATTGCGGCTATGGATTGAGTTGCTAAAGAATGTGTATTATGCTAAGGAAGACGGAGGAGCAAGAGGGGAGCGGTCGGCCGTTGCAGAGCCAATCGGCAAGCGTTCTTTGCTACAGGCATTCCCAAACCTCGATACCAATGTCAAGGTAGGAAACTCGTTAGTAAGCCGGTTCGGCTTGGGATTTCGAATCGACTCGTTGCGCAACCAGGTTGTGCGTGAGAGACTCCTGCGGATGTTTGACCAATACTGCCTGGACGCTATAAGCTACAGGGAGTGCTGGGACAAAGCCAAGAAAGAAAAGATTCGGGAACGTATAAGCCAGTTTCAGACGCTTGTGCACCAAGTGGCTATGACCGATCAGAAGGAGTATGCTGAGATCAAGCAGTTGGAAATCAAATTGGCAGAGTCGGCATCGACGTTTGACTTTTTTAATCAGGATGATCGCCTTCAACTGCTTCAGGATGAGCTGGCGACCAAAAAAAGTCTCTTTGCTGAGAAACAGCACGTATATCGGCAGGCAACAGAATGGCGATTTGCCTTCCCTGATGTACTGGATGAGTCAGGGAGTTATGTTGGTTTCGACGTAATAGTAAGTAACCCGCCCTATTTTCGGCAGGAAGAAATGGGCGAGTATAAAGCCCTGTTCAGCAAGGCGTTTCCGAATATGTACGCTGGTAATGCCGAAATGTACATGCTCTTTATTGAACTCGGAATGAACCTGCTCCGACCGGGTGGGCAATTAGGCTACATCGTACCTAACAAATGGATGCGGGCGGGCTACGGTGCTAACCTTCGCAAGTGGCTCAAAACAGTAGCTGTGGAGCAGATTACCGATTTCGGCGATTTGCCCGTATTTACAGAAGCTGAACCTGGTTTCTGCATTCTGACCCTACGCCGAGCTGACGCGACCGATTCGATACGGGCTGCCCATGTAGATACGCTCCAATTTGATGAATCTGGATTGCTCGGATACGTGCGCAACCATACGTTTACTGTGCCGGTAGCTTCCTTGCAGGATAGCGCCTGGGTACTATCGGATACGACTGTTCAGAACCTGCTGACAAAATTGAAACAGACTGGCCAACCCTTGGGGTCGTATGTCAACAACAAGATTTACACCGGTATCAGAACGGGTTTAAACGAAGCCTTTGTAGTTGATAAAAAAACGCGCGATAAACTGATTGCCGAGGACCCGCGTTCGGCGGAAGTGCTCAAGCCGTTTCTGGCAAGCCGAGATATAAAACGCTACCAATGTACGGAAGCTACGAAATTTCTACTGCTGTTTGAGCGGGGAATCACTACGAAGCAGCGGGGCGATCTGGAACCAGAAGAATGGCTATCACAAACCTACCCGGCTGTGTATGGTTGGCTAAAACCGTTTGAGGCAAGAGCCAAAGCCCGTGCTGAGAAGGGAATATTATGGTGGGAACTACGGGATTGTGACTATTATGCAGCGTTTGGCGAACCGCACTTGATCACCCCATCCACAAGCAAGCAGCCATTGTTTGGGTGGGCAGATGCGGGCGTTTATGCTGCGGATAAAACCACCGTTGTTGGCACTAGCGACAACTACGTACTGGCCATTTTGAATGCAAAAGTGGCCCGTTTTTTTATGAGCTTCCAGTGGCCCGTAAAAAAGAATGGTGATGTGGAGTACAAACCTGTTTCTATCGCTCACATTCCTATTCCCCCTGTTACCCCGGAGCAAAAGGCCCCAATTGTGACGTTAGTTGAGCAGATTTTAGCCGCAAAGGCCAACGACTTACTTAGTGATACGAGCGGGTTAGAAACTGAAATTGACCAGTTAGTATATGGCTTGTTCGGCTTGAGTGATGAAGAGATTACTGTGATTGAAGGGTATTCACCAGACAAATAATCCCAGCCTGTGAACCGCCTTGATCGCTTAACCGCCATTCTAATTCACCTGCAAACCAAACGTGTGGTGTGGACACAAGAATTGGCTGACCGCTTTGGTATCAACTTGCGGACGGTGTACCGCGATATTTGCTCCCTTGAGGAAGCAGGCGTACCGATTGGGGCCGAAGCAGGCATCGGATACGTCCTGACCGACTATCACTTGCCACCCGTTATGTTTACCAACGCCGAGGCCAGTTCACTCACGTTCGGGGCCAAACTGATTGAAAGTTGGGGAGATAAATCGGTGCAAACAGCTTTTAAATCAGCACTGTACAAGATTAAGTCGGTGTTAAAACGCGCTGATCAGGACACGTTTTACCTAGTCCCCAATTACCTACCCACTATCATTTAAACGCCGGAATACCCGTGATTTCAGCGCCCAAAATCAGCAGGTGAATGTCGTGCGTACCCTCGTAGGTCACAACCGATTCGAGGTTCATCAGGTGGCGCATAATCGGATAATCACCCACTATTCCTATACCACCCAGGATTTGCCGGGCTTCTCGGGCTATACGGAGTGCCATGTCTACATTGTCGCGTTTGGCCATCGATATTTGCGCAGTGGTTGCCCGGTTGTCATTTTTGAGCATACCCAGCCGCCAGCATATCAACTGAGCTTTGGTGATGTCGGTGAGCATTTCAGCTAATTTCTTTTGCACCAACTGGAACGAAGCAATGGGTTTGCTGAACTGAATTCGTTCAAGGGCATAACGCCGGGCGGTTTCGTAACAGTCCATCGCTACACCAACAGCCCCCCAGGCAATGCCATACCGGGCCTGGTCGAGGCATTGGAGTGGACTTTTAAGACCACTGGCGTCGGGCAGGAGGTTCTCTTTCGGTACGCGCACATCCTGAAATACTAACTCCCCAGTGATGCTGGCCCGCAGAGACCATTTATTGTGAATTTCGGGCGTAGTGAATCCCTCCATACCACGCTCTACGATGAGACCCCGAATTTTTCCCTGCTCATTTTTGGCCCAAACCACGGCAATATCAGCGATGGGGGCGTTGGTAATCCACATTTTGGAGCCATTCAGAATATAGCTCGAACTAGTCTCGACAAAGGCTGTTTCCATCCCACCGGGATTGGAACCGTGGTTGGCTTCTGTAAGCCCAAAACTCCCTACCAGTTCGCCTTTAGCCAATTGGGGCAGGTATTTCTGCTTTTGTTCCTCGGAGCCAAACGCGCAAATCGGATACATAACCAGCGAACTCTGCACCGACACCGTCGAGCGCATACCGGAGTCGCCCCGTTCAATTTCCTGCATCATCAGGCCATACGACATATAGTCGAGGCCACCGCCCCCGTACTCCGTCGGAATAGTTGGACCAAAAGCGCCAATCTGCCCGAACTTCTCAACGATACCTGCTGGGAACTCGGCTTTTTGCGCCTGCTCATTGATAATAGGCGTGATTTCGCGGCTCACAAAGTCGCGCATGGATGCCCGGACCAGTTTGTGTTCAGGTTGCAAGAGGTCATCTAGCTCGTAAAAATCAGGAGACTCGATAGGAGTGGGCGTCCTGAAAATACCGTTTGTTCGGGTAGTTGTCGGCTGAAGAGTTTGCATATAAATTCAACACATAAAAAGGCGCTGTTGTTGTTGGTTTTAACCGAAAACGTCGGCCCGGCACAAAAAGGCTAAGAGAACGAAGAAAAAGAAAGAAAACCATTACGCTCTTTGCGAATTCTTTACGTCTTTGCAGTTTTAATTTTCAATCATGATCACCCTTACCAAAACTCCCCCTACTGCCGATAACCGATCGGCCCTGTATACCCTGATGAGCGTCTGGTTCTTCTGGAGCTTTGTAGCAGCCTCTAATGGTATCTTGATTCCCCTTTTTAAAGCCAAATTCGGGTTGTCGCAAACGCAGGCCCAGTATATCGACTTTGCTTTCTATGCGGCTTATTTTGTTGGCTCAGTACTATACTTACTGGTGTCAGCGTCGCTCAAAACCGATATTCTGAACAAGATTGGCTATAAAAATGGCATTATCTACGGCTTATTAATTTCGGCTGTTGGTACGCTTATGTTTTACCCGGCAGCCGAACTTAAGTCGTATGCGCTATTGCTGTCGGGCCTGTTTATCGTAGGACTAGGCTTCTCACTGCAACAAACGGCTACGCAACCGTTTATGATTGCCCTGGGTGATCCGGCTACAGGTGCTCAACGCATTAACCTGGGTGGAGCTGTAAATAACCTCGGTGGTACCATCGGGCCAACTATTGTGTCGCTGGCTATTTTCGGGTCTATTGCAGCCGATGCTGCTACTAATGCTTCCGTCGAGTCGGTAAAGGTGCCTTATTTGATTGTGGGAGCCTTGTTTCTGGGTTTGGCCTTGTTTTTTCGGCTATCGAAGTTGCCTCGCATTACCAACGACGAAGAGGTTGAGGTTGGTACAGGCGTGTTGAAATACCCTCAGCTGGTGCTAGGCATGATTGCTATTTTCGTTTATGTAGGTGTTGAAGTGACTATTGGCAGCAACCTCGGTGAGTATCTAGCCCAAACCCGCCAACTCACCTCGTCGCAGATTTCACCGTTTGTATCGCTGTTCTGGGGTAGCATGATGATTGGTCGCTGGACGGCCTCCATCCCTAACTTCGACCTCAGCGTAAACACGCGTCGGATACTGACGGTTATTGTGCCCTTTGTCGCTTTTAGCATTGTATTGGGCGTAACAGCCGTGGGTGGCTCTGATGTAAGCGTGATGTATCCATATGCAATCTGCGTTGTCGCGGTAATTGTAGCCTTTTTTGCCAGCGCTGGAAAACCCGTTCGGACGCTGCTTGTTTTTACGGGTTTTGGTGGTGTTGCTATGCTGATCGGTTTGTTCACTACGGGCGATGTAGCCCTCTATGCGTTCATCAGTGGCGGACTTTTCTGCTCGGTGTTGTGGCCAAGTATCTTCTCGCTTGGAACAGCCGGGTTGGGAAAATACACCAATCAGGGATCAGCCTACCTGATTATGATGATTCTGGGTGGGGCTATTATACCCGTTGTTCAGGGTAAATTAGCTGATACTGTTGGCATCCATATGTCATACGTTGTTGCCCTGGTTTGCTTTGCCTATCTGTTCTTCTTTGGTATACGGGTGGAGCAGGTTTTACGGAAACAAGGGCTGGACTTCGATAAAGATGTAGTGGCCAAAGCAGGTCATTGAATTTTTTGAAATCCTTTACGCAACCTCTTCTGTCTGTGTTCCGTATAGCCTAATGAATCGGTTCATCAGTTCTATTTTTTCACGATTAATAACTCTGATGTTTTATGGGATTGTTTCTAACTCACGGCCAACGTACCCTGATGACGTTGGGTATAATGCTCACGCTGTTATCCTGCGATAACGATACGACCGAACCAGCCTTAGCTGACGCTTCAAGTGTTAACCTTGCCACTACTTCATTAGGGTTTACCCTAACGGGTGCTGAAGGAAAGACATTGTATTTTTTTGCATCGGACGCCGATGGTAATTCGGGCTGCAATTCGCCGGGCTGTTTAACGAACTGGGTTACGTATTACGCCGACAAAGCCACTATGAAACTTGGAACAGGACTTGATGCAGCTGATTTTGGGACGATCACTCGTGCTGATAGCCGGATGCAAACAACCTACAAAGGATGGCCGCTATACTATTTCAAGAATGATGCAAAAACGGGCGACGTACTTGGCGATAAAGTGGGCAACGTCTGGTTTGCGGCCAAGCCCAACTACACGGTCATGCTTGTTAATGCACAGCTCAAGGGTAACGACGGTAAAAACTACGTGACAGGCAACACCGTATCGTACGCGGAGGGTGTCGGTACTACCGTGTATATGACTGATGCCAATGGCCGGACGCTTTACGGTTTCGCCAGCGACAAGAAGAATAAAAACAATTACACCAAAGCTGATTTCAGTAATGATGCCACCTGGCCGATCTTTCAGTTAGCCACGATAGGCGATTTACCCTCCTCACTGAAGAAGTCTGACTTTGCCGTTATCAAGGTATTTGGCAAAGATCAGTTAACCTACAAAGGATGGCCGTTATATTACTTTGGGCCCGATGGAACCGTTCGTGGAGCCAATAAAGGGGTTAGTGTACCTCGCCCCGGCATATGGCCGGTGATAAACGCCACTACGCCCGAAGCACCTTGACAGTAAGCAGCGACCAGTGCCGACTGATTACTGCTTACTGTTAATGAAAAAGTTGCTCACTGTAACCATGTCTCTAACGCCCTCATCACCAGCCCTACCCGAACTGCTTGCCGGTTGTTTGCGCAATCAGCGACGCAGTCAGGAACTGCTCTACCGGCAGTTTTATGGGTACGCTATGAGCGTATGTATGCGATATACCAACTCGCGTGATGAGGCTTTGGACGTGTTGAATGATGGATTTTTGAAAGTATTTACCCGTTTGGAACAGTACGATACCGCGCAACCTTTTAAAGGCTGGCTCCGTCGGATTATGATAAATACGGCTTTGGATCAGTATCGGGCATCGGTAAGGCATCAGCATGAAGATCTTAGCGCGGCCTCTCATGCGTCAACGGAGATTGCCGATGCTTACAGCCAACTAGCTCATGAAGAATTGATCGACTTAATTCAACAACTATCTCCGGCCTATCGGCTGGTGTTCAATCTGTACGTAATCGACGGATATAACCACGAAGAAATAGCTACACGACTGTTGATTTCGGTGGGATCATCGAAGTCTAATTTAGCCAGAGCCCGGGAGAACCTACGGGCAATGCTTCAAAAAAAAACCAACGATGAGTATGCAAGAGCGACCCGATGACGAAGCGGCCAACGAAGGCCTCGATCGGCTCTTCAGAAAATCGGCTGAAGAGTTTGAACCACCCTATGAACCGGCAGTCTGGCAAATTATGAGTGCCAAGCTCGACGAACGCGACCGGGTAACAATCTGGGGTCGTGTACTGCGCGGGAGTCTGGCTATTATGGCATTTATTGTTCTACTAAGCGGCAGCTGGTATGTTTATAAGCAGAATAAGGTCAAAACGCCAGTAACTGAACTGGAAACTACCCGACCTGAGGCACTTTGGGCAACCTCAGGTGAAACGCGTATCCCGGAGAAACGGAGTGCTGTTCGTAACCAATCGGCCGAACCAGCGTCTCCGGTAGTGGCTGCCAACGACATGTCGGCTGCTCCATTAGAGACAAGTACGTCAAAGCGTATTCGATCAGAGCAGCCTTCAATTACTGAAAGTACTATTGAAAGTAAACTGCCTGACCCAAAAAATAATGTAGCTAAGTCGATTGTTTCGCAATCAGAACAAGAAACTGCCGGACGACACCTTGATGACCAACCTATGGAGATTGAGACCAGCCAACGTGGGCGGTTGAGCTGGCCCGTCGTCCGGCAACATTCTTCTCCTGAACGAGTAATAAAACGTAGCAATAATCCAGAATCAGGTCTGAAAAAGATGACCGCTTTAGGAGCAAAAACTTCTTTAAAAGAGGGTTCTGGGGCAGATTTGACGCCTTTTGTTGAAACAAAATTGCTAGACAAGAAATTAGAGCGTGTAGTGGCTGTGGATCGCCCAATATCGGAGCAAACGGGATCAATGGGCGAATTACCTGGCTACAGATCAGCGATAAGAACTACTACTGATGCGGTCGTGGACGATTCTGCGACTTTCAGCAGCGAGCAATCCCGGATTGGGCCGTTGGATGCGCTGAGCAGCCGGGATGTCATGCGCTGGCCTCAATGGCCAACACTGGCAATCCCGGCCCTCTCGTTACCCCAATCGGGCCCGGCAGCAGAGAAATCGGCCAACCCGATTCGCGAACGTGGATTGAGTGTTAGGGTGGTTTTGTCGCCCGACTTGAGTGCTGTAGGGATCAATAACTTTGCGCGACCTGGCAGAAATTACGGTTTGTTGTTGGAATATCGGTTTGGCAATCGGTTGAGCGCCCAGGTAGGGGTTATTCAAAGTAAAAAGATTTATACGGCAACACCAGAGAAATATACGTGGCCTGCTGACTGGAAATGGTATGTAAAACCAGTTGGCGTTGATGGTCAATGCAGTATGCTTGACATTCCGATTAATTTGCGGTACGACTTCCTGCGCGTACCAACGCGATCCGGTCGATTGCCCGCCAAGCGCAGCCGGGCTGAACGCAGCCCGGCCCTATGGTTTGTGAGTGGCGGCCTGACAACCTATATAATGCAGTCGGAGCAATATGATTATAACTATGCAAACCCCGCAGACACCCGCATCAGGGTTCGCTCCTGGTCGGGTAAAACAGGGCGTTACAATGTAAGCAACCTGAACCTGTCAATGGGCTATGAACGGGCAATTAGCCGCCGATTCTCCTGGCAGGTTGAACCGTTCGTAAAAGTACCGTTGAAAGGTGTGGGCTTTTTCAAGGTTCGGCTGCTGAGTACAGGAGCTTTCCTTTCGCTGCGGTATCGGCTGTAAAAAGAACACCAGAACTAATAGGCTTGTCGTTTAAAATAGCGTTTTTACCACTTAAAACCAGTTTTTCTGATGCAATCTGAATCAATCCCAACCCCCATTCTGAATCGTGGAGAATTTCTCCGCAGTCTTGGCCTAAGCAGTGGTGCCCTGATGGCCCTCTACTGCATGGGAACGCTCACCTCCTGCTCCAATGCCAGCGACCCGGATCCTGTAACACCAACACCGAATCCGGGAACAGGCGGAACCAGCACCGGCCTTACCGGTAACAATGATGCCACAAAAGGGGCTATTGATTTCACGCTCGACCTGACCAACGCGAACTACTCCAAACTGAAAACCGAAGGTGAGTTTGTCCAGGTAAGGGAAATTGTGGTGGCCAATGCCAAAGGCGTAATGGTTGCCCTCACTAATGTATGTACGCATCAGGGCGGAACACTAGAATACCGTAAAGCAAACAATGATTTCCGGTGTAACCTGCACGGGGGTATCTTTAGCACAGCGGGTGCAGTAGTGGTCTCACCCCCAACCAGAGCGGTGGCCGCTTTTAAAACGGCATTGACCGGCAACAATCTTCGGGTTACGGCGTAATTTGGCGTGGCTTTCCCAGCCTATACTTTCCCGTTGGCCGGGAAAGCCACAACAAACCTATTAACCAGTGGGCCTTACCCAATTATGAGACATTTTTTTTTGCTGATACTGTGCAGCCTTTTGTTCATCACTACCCTGCGTGCCCAGGATTCTACCGTTATCAAACGAGACTCGCTGCCAACACAAGCTGCCACAAACTCGTCGGCCGACGACCTGCTGGCCGGCCTGACCGATTCAACCGAAGCAACTCCTCTGCTGCCAAAGCATATGATTTTTACACAACGGGCATTTTGGGGGCCAAAAGGGTTGTTGCGCGTAATGAATGTTGCTCCATTAACGCCTGAAAGCCGAATCAAGGAGTTAAAAGTTCGGCGGACAATGCTCAGAGCGCATCAGGTTATGGGATTCGTTACCCTGGCAGGGTTCGTAGCCCAGGGAATTGTTGGCTCAAAGCTTTATAAAGCACAGGGTGAAGATTACAGCCGTATTAAAGACACGCACGAAATGTTGGCAACTGCCATCAACATAACGTACACGACTACTGCGCTGCTGTCGCTTATGGCCCCTCCCAAAATAGTAGGCGAACGGAAGGGGCTGAGTTCGATTAAGATTCATAAGTATCTGGGTATTGCTCACATAGCTGGCATGATAGCTACCAATATTCTGGCTAGTCAGGTCTCGGAGCAACGTAATCTTGGTGATCTTCTGCAAGTGCGACGCTGGCACCGGGCTGCGGCCTACACCACCTTTGGGGCCTTTGCCGCGTCGATTATTGTCATAAAATTCTAAATCACAACACCTTATGAACCGTCAACCAATCAGGGTAGCCCTGAGCCTGGGTTTGGTATGGACCCTGTTCAGCTTTGGAACGCCCCTCGCTAAACGCAAAGTGATGGCCGATAAAAAAGCCTCCACGATAACGTATGTTATGCGACACCCCATGCACAGTTGGGAGGGCGTTAGCCACGATGTGACAGCGGCTATTGTGTATGACGACGAAGCCAAAAAGGTTGAAACGGTGGCAGTAATAGCTAAAGTGGCTTCGTTCGATTCGCAGAACGCCAATCGGGATTCGCACGCCATCGAGTCGATGGAAGGAATAAAGTACCCCAACGTGACTTTCTCGAGCCAACAGGTTCAGGACGATGGTACGGGCAAACTGACCGTTGTGGGTAATCTGACATTCCATGGTGTAACCCGGCCCGTAACGATTCCAGTGAGCCGGAAAATGAACGATGGAATGGTGATTTATGCAGGCAACTTTGACGTTAAACTGACCGATTTCAAAGTCGAAAAGCCCACCTTAATGATGGTTCCGGTTGAGGACGAACTGAAAATGAAGTTCTCATTGGCTTTTCGGATGTAGTGATTGAATTTACAAGCTTTCCTCTGTTTTTACCTGTATCAAATTTGACCGCTTGAACCCCCGCCAGGCCAAGGCAGCGCTGATTATGGTTAGCACGGCACTTAGCACATAGGGGGCGCCAGGGAAATAGACAGGGGCATTGGTTGCAGTGAAGTACGAAAACAGGTTAGTCATAATGAGCGGCCCGAAGATCGACGTTGTACTGGCAAGACTGGTGAGTGCCCCTTGCACCTCCCCCTGTTCATTGGCGGGAACCTGCGTTGAAATAATTCCCTGAATCGACGGGCCAGCAATGCCGCCTAAGGCATACACCCCCATAAAGGCAAACATCATCCAGCTCTGGGTAGCGGCAGCAAACAGGGCAAAGCCAAGAGCTGAGAACATCAACCCAACATAAACCGAACGCTGCTGGCCGAGTTTAGGAATAATAATGCGGGTAAGTCCGCCTTGTACAATGGCAAAGCACAAGCCAATCATAGCCAGCGACCAGCCAACGGTTTGTTCATTCCACTTAAACTTCTCCATGGTGTAAAATGTCCACGTACCCTGCACCGAGAAACCGGCAATGTAGATCAGTACCAGCGAGGCCACCAACCCCAGGATAACCGGGTAATGCCCCAACCGCATCAACGACCCGACCGGGTTAGCCCGTCGCCAGTCGAATGGTCGGCGATTTTCAGGAGCCAGCGATTCTGGCAGGATGAAAAAGCCGTAGAGAAAATTGACAAACGTAAGCCCGGCAGCCACGAAAAACGGCGTTCTTGCGCCATACGTGGCCAGTGTTCCACCGAGAGCAGGGCCAAGAATGAATCCTACCCCAAAAGCGGCACCCACAAGACCAAAGTTTTGGGCTCGTTTTTCGGGGGGGCTAACATCAGCAATGTATGCACTGGCCGTTGTGAAACTTGCTCCTGTAACTCCTGCCAGCAAACGGCCCAAAAACAACCATTCGATGGTAGGAGCAAAGCCGGTCAGGATGTAGTCTACCCCAAAACCAAAAAGCGAGAACAGTAATACAGGCCGACGACCGTATTGGTCGCTTAACCCACCTAATACCGGCGAGAACACAAATTGCATAGCCGCGTAGGCGAACGTGAGCAAGCCCCCGTAACTGGCTGCCTGACTGAGATTACCGCCGATAAGTTGTTCAAGTAATTTCGGGACAACCGGGATGATGATTCCCAACCCAGTGACATCGATCAGGAGGGTAATAAAAATAAAGACAAGAGCAGGACCACGTTTGGTGGACGGGGCAGATGGGGTCATAAGTAAAAGATGAAAGGTAAAAAGGCGAAGGGAGGAAAGGAACGGACGCATCAGCTTCCCTTTTCCTTTCCTCCCTTCGCCTTTTTACCCTTATTAAGCGTATGTATTCAGCATTACTGGCATCACCAGCATCAATATTTCTTCGTTTTCTTCTTTATCGGCAGGGATAATAAGACCCGCCCGGTTGGGAGCTGACATTTCGAGTGAAATCATTTTCGCACTCAAATTATTGAGCATTTCGACCATCAGCTTGGCGTTGAAGCCAATCTCCATATCGTCGCCTTCATAATCGCATAGCAAGTTTTCGTTGGCTTCGTTCGAGTAGTCGAGATCTTCTGCGGAAATGGTTAACCGGTTCGCCTTCAGGGATAAACGAATCTGGTGGGTAGTACGGTTGGCATAAATTACGATCCGCTTCAGCGAGTTCAACAGGTCGGTACGGCCAATAGTCATCACATTAGTGTTGTTGGTCGGAATGGCGTTCTCGTAGTCAGGAAAACGCTCGTCGATTAGGCGGCAAATCAATTGGGTGCCGCCGAACGTAAACGATGCATTAGACTGGCTAAACTCAGCTTTTACCTCCACGGGTCCGCCCGCCCGGCTTTCGGGCAGTGATGTCTTGAGTAATTGCAGTGCCTTGCGTGGAATAATGAGCGAGGTAGTGGCCGTGCCCGTAATGTCGGTCCGGCGGTAGCGAATCAGGCGGTGGCCGTCGGTAGCAACAAAAGTCGCGTTTTCAGCAGTGAAACTCAGGTACACGCCCGTCATGGCCGGCCGCAAATCGTCGGTGCTGGTCGCGAAAACGGTGTTGTTGATAGCCCCCAGCAAGGCATCCGACGACAGTTCGACCGACATGTTTTTGTTGACAGTCGGGATTTTTGGAAAGTCAATCGGGTTTTCACCAGAGAGTTTGTAGCGCCCATTGTCGGTTAAAATCTGAGTACCGAAGGTTTCAGTATCGATCTGAAACGTAATCGGTTGTTCGGGTAAACTACGCAGGGTATCTAATAGCAACTTGGCGGGGATAGCAATGGCTCCGCTTTCCAACGAATCCACCGGAATCTGGGTGGTCATGGTCGTTTGCAGGTCCGAAGCTGTCACGGTCAGTGTCCCTCCGCCCGCATCGTTTCCTGCATCGATTTTAAACAAAAAATTCTCTAAAATCGGAACTATGGGATTGGTAGCTACTACCCCGTTTATGTGAGAAAGGTTCTTCAGAAGAACCGATGAAGAGACGATAAATTTCATACGACGTGCGATTAGTTCGTTAGTTTATAATAGAGCAAAAATACAAAAATGGCGGGAACTTTGCTCCGTTTCTACCCATGATTCTTTTTGGGCAAATAAATGATGCTGTAAGTGAACCGTAGTTCATTTCACCGTAAAACTCAGCGTGGTGCAGGTAGTGCCACCGTCGTTAGTAATACAGATCGGGCCATTGGTAACATCGGTCGGTACGGTCACAAACAAACCCTGCGGTGTGGTGCCAGTTCCCCGAAACTTGGCGGCCGACGATTTTCCGTTACCAAACCGGACCTCTTTTGTGGTGGACAGGTTTGTTCCTGTAATCGTTATTTCGACCCCGATGGCTGCCGATGTTATCGACAAAGCCAGGTTTCCAGGCGGCAGTAGCGGAGTGAAATCTGCTCCCGAACAGCCAATTCCACCATCGTTAGTGATGCAAATGGCCCCGGCCTGAACATCGGCCGGAACAGTGACAATCAGCGTTTGACCCGATACCCGGAAATTGGCGGCTGTTGACCGACCATTATTGAATTTCACTTCGCGTGTGTTGGCTAGGTTATTCCCCGTTATCGTGATGGTGCCACCAATGCTGTTGCTGGTTGGGGTGAAAACGATACTGCTCGCCGGGGCCAACACATTGAATGAACCCGAGGAACAAACCGTTCCGGCTTCGTTGGTTAAACAGATCGGGCCATCCAGCGCATCATTGGGCACCGTAGCGATCAGGGTTTGACCGGATACCCGGAAGCGGGCAGGGGTGGAGCGACCATTGCTAAATCGCACCACCGTTACACCAGTCAGGTTTTGACCGGTTATGGTGATGTCAGTACCAACTTTGGCTAAATCAGGGCCAAAGGCAATACCTACAGGTGCCCGAAGAGCCGTGAAGGAAACGGTTGTGGTGGTTTCACCCGCCAGGTTCACTACTCGGACAGGGCCGGTTTGCGCATCATTCGGAACACGCACCCACAATTCGCCGTCGGTATTCCGACCGTCGTTTGGGGCCGGATTCTGGCTACCTGCTAAGTACACATTCGCATCAAGCAAAAACAAGCCTGATACAATTACCCGATTACCAACAATAGCTTTTCGAGTCAGGTCGGTTATGGTTGGCGGCAATACTACCGTCAGATTCCGGCTCGTGGTCGAACTTCCAGCCCGATTCGTCAGCAAAATGGGTCCGGTAGTGGCATCTACTGGCACCGTAAATTTGATTTCCGAACTTTCAATCCGGCTCGTAATGGGAGCCGGCCGCCCGTTCACGGTGACGCCCATGATGCGATACAAACTTTGACCGTTCACCACTATTTCGCGTCCACGTAACGTCCGGGTAGGGCTGAATGTGAGCCCCGATGGTGCATTGTAGTACAACAGGGGCTGGGTGCTGGTGATACTGCCCCCAAGGTTGGTCAGTGTTATAAAGACCTCACCGGTTTGGTCGCGTGCGGGCAGGGTGATTTCCAGCTGTATGTCGCTGAGGGCGCGGAAGGTGGCGGGGGTATTTCCCACAGTGACGCCAGTAATATCACGAAGATTACGTCCATTGATTACTAACCGGTCGCCCTGAATTCCCTCTGTGAGGCTAAACCCGTTGGGATCAAGTGTTGGGGCAAGCGCAAGTACCACACTGTCGGCAGTGGTGGCCGTAAGCTGGTTGTATAGGGTGACCGACAGTTTGCCGGAAGTGGCATTGGCTGGAATACCGATTCGGAGTTCGGTGTCGGTGTTTTTAGTAATAGGCATCACCAAACCATTGATACGTACGACGCCATTGAACATATTTTTGCCTTGAATTGTGACTTCTTCGGCTAATCGGGGGCGTTTGGGCGAGAAGCTTATAATTTCGGGCGTACCGGAGATCAGGAAAGGCAGGGATACAATGCCACCCGTGGTTTCGATTCCGAGTGTCTGGGGCCCTCTCGGCACGTCAGGCACCGTTACTGTAGCTGATTGGGGCGTAACGATGGCCAATTTAGTCTTAACAGCCTCTAGTATGTTTACTGAACCTGGCCCAAAACGGACCCATTGTAATTGATCCAGAAAATCACCTGTAATTACTATCGTTTGTCCCGGTAGCGCGTTTGTAGGGGATACGTTGTTAACGATTGGCAACGGTTGGAATACCGTGAATGAGATAGGATCGGTAACGCCCTCACTGTTGGTAACTCGCACCTGGGTATTGCCTGTGGGCATACGTGGAACCGTTACCTTGATTACCTCATCGTTAGCACTGTTTACAATACCGGGGAAAAACGTGCCGTTGGTGCCGAAACTAACCATAGGTTCATTGCTAAACTGAAACCCCGTGAGTGTGATTTCCTGGCCAATTGGCGCTTTATTGGGGAGGGCCTGTGTGAGTTCCGGGGGGTACTTCTGAACCCGACACCCTGATAGTCCAAGGTTTAGAAGCAAAAATAGTGCGCACAATAACCGTGTATTCATCCCCATCATAATCAGCCCGCCAATACAGTGTTGAGTACAAAGGTACAGACAATGGCTAATTTTCTTAGTACTCAAACAACAACCGTGCACCGCTAGCCCATGCCAGCATTACTGGAATATCGTAAACTACATGGCGGGCGTGAGCCACATAATTAGTCAGTATACTGACGTTATGTCTTAAATGAACCACATCACTACTCGTTGGGACTCGGTTGCACGACCAAACTGTTGGATCTTGCCATGAACCGCTTTTTAGGGTGTGGCAGGTATTAAATGTTTGAAACGTAACTAATTCTGAAAAAGTCGAACTGTTGGTAGGTGAACAAAGCGTTTTTAATTGCCATTCATAGTCAGTTGAGCTAGTTAGCCCAGTGAGTGAATAGGCTCCGGTACCACTGTTTGCTGTCAGCGTGCTTACAGTGGTCCAGCTGGTAGTCCCCGTTGGCCGCCAGTGAATTTCGTAACGGGTTTCATCGGTGTAGCCATCACTGTGCCAGTTTAGTGATGCCGATTGGTCGGTAATGACCGAAGTAGTCAGACTGTCAGGAACCGAGCAGAGTTGTAATGCATAGGTTGCTACATAGCTAACGCTCGTATTGGGTATAGTAATTGACCCTGTTGAATCAGGTCCGTTTTGCCAACGTATAAATTGATACGTTACGCCATTTAGGGTTTGCGATTCAGGAGCCTTCAGGCTCGTTTTTATCCCGGAAACAAACGTTCTAGAAAAAGGTGTTGTAACAGGTGGCCCGTTCAGATTAAGTGATAACCCGGCGCGATTGGTCGTTAGACTGACTGTGACTAGGTGCGGGTTAACATCAACAGAATCCTGACTGACACCGCCCCGCGAGTCGGCCACTGTCAGAATAAATCGGTAAAAGACATCGGCTGCTGTTTCGCCCTGATTGGGAATTGTAAACTGACCATTCCTGATGCCTACAGCAATGGGTGGCCCGTCGTGAAAGTGCGTATTGTGGTGAAATTGGACCGTCCAGACAAAGGCACTAGCTGGCAAAATACCGTCTTCAGCATCTACTGCTGTGCCTGAAAATGGTATTATATCACCCCCTCGGTATAGGGTATGGCTTATGGGAGAGGTTATCGTAACAGATGGTAACCTGTTCGGAACCGTAACCGACAGCGTGACCGTATTGCTGGTGACAGTTCCCAGGGAATTGCTGACAACTACACAGTATTGTCCAGTGTCGGCGGGGGCAGTATTAGAAATCAAATAAACTGGACCTATGGCACCCTCAATAGTGGCCCCATTTTTTTTCCACTTGAATGAAAGTAGAGATGACCCTGTTGTCGTCACTGAAAACCGAGCCAAATTTCCCTGCGCAACAGTGGTGCTTTTTGGCTGATCAGTAATTTCAGGCGCCGAATTGGTCGTGTAGATAATTCTATAAAGTGCGTTATTATTGCGACTTAAAAAATACAGATTTCCATCCTGACCCACGTTCAAATTAACAGGTAGTCCTGGTAAATGTTGACTGAATAGAGAGGAGATACCGGTACTGCCTGATAAATTGAGCGTACTGATGGCACTGGTACAATAATCCTGGAAAAAGTAGTTGCCAACGTAACTGGCTGGATAGGTTGTGGTTTGTGGATTAAAAAACACACCACCTGTGATAGCACATTTTGCGGCCGTATGGTCGTAAGCAAAAATGGGATCGGTATACGCTGGGTTACCACTGATTCCTTCGACGATAGGCCAGCCAAAATTCTTTCCACTGGTTGTTGCATCGTTGATTTCTTCCCAAGAGCCTTCGCCAACGTCGTTTATGAAGAGTCGGCCTGTTTCGGGCTGGAAGGAAAATGAATATGGATTGCGAAGTCCATACGCCCAGAGCCGTTTTTTTTGGTCTGATCCAGTTGAAAATGGGTTTCCCGCTGGTACGCTACCATTAGCGTTTATCCGCAGGATTTTACCTAAATAGGTATCTAAATTTTGGGCATTATCAGGATTGCGGCTATCGCCTACTCCAACGTATAGTTTGCCATCTTGCCCAAACCTCATTGTCCCACCGTTATGTTGTTCAGCATAGCTCAGCGGGTCCAATGTTAAAATAACTGTGTCGCTACCTGTTACTGCTACATCGCCATTTGCAGTGAAACGAGTGATTCGATTATGGTATGGCGAGGTTTCTGAGCCGTATACGGTATGATAGAGATAAATGTACTGATTTGTGGTAAAGTCAGGGTCTAACACAATACCTGACAATCCTGCTTCACCGCCGGCGTAGACATATAGTTCAACAAAAGGGGCAGGTAAGAGTGTGTCGTTTTTGATAATTCGCAATTTTCCCCCTTGTTCGGCCACAAAGATTCTCCCATCCGGTGCAAATGCTACGGCAGTAGGGTAATTCAATCTATCTGTCACAAGTACCTGACCAAATCCAGGCGGGTAGGCTTCAAATTGAGCGAAAGTACTTTGGGAAATGCCTACTAAAAAAAGGTAAAGTGCAAACCAATACTGTTTTCTTGTTTTGGAAGTTGTCTGATTAAGTAGGCATTTTTTTGAGTAGTCAATGGTATTAAAGTGATACATGTCAATTGTTTGGCAATCAAAATAAAGGCAGTCGGCAAGTGCCTTATTTGTATTTGTGTTTCTAGAAATACAGCATTTAGCTATACAACAAATGTACTAAAACCATTGATAGTATATCCTTTTCTAAACCACTGAAAAACCTCTCGTTTGAAGGGTACACAAGCTCGTGCGAGAGTAAGATAGATATGGGCCAGATGATGGTCGGCATGCCAGGCAACAATATCCAACGCCTGAACGAATGCTAAATCTTGTTTGCGAAAGGGATAAACGAGATTTTAGGGCCAGAATCCAATTGGAAAACGGAGTTGATAGAGAGCAGGAGTCACAAAGCTTTGAACGGGCGATGTTAGTTAGGCAGCTCGGTTAGGTCAAATTTAAAATCAGGTAGCACATCCTCACCAGAAAGTGGCTGATCGAAGCTACGATTGATTTGAATGGACCCGTCGGCCCGATAGATGTAGGTAGTCTCGTTAAACGGATCAATGAGCCAGCCTAACCGGCATCCATTTGCCATCCAGTCGTTTTGCATTTTTTCTTTAGCGCCTGTCAGCGTATCTGATTCAGATAGGAGTTCAATGACAAAATCTGGACAGAGAGGAGGAAACTTTTTACGTTGGTCGGGCAACAACGCATCCCATCGTTCTTGGGTCACAAAGGAAGCATCCGGTGATCGGACTGCTGTTGAAGGGAGTTTAAAAGCAGTTGACGAATCAAAGACCTTTCCTATTTTGTGTTGTTTGTTCCAAAGCCTCAACTGAAAGTTCAACTCTGAGTTCCGGTCTCCTGTTTCTCCTCCTGTATTTGGCATAATCAGTATTGTCCCGTTAGCATCGCGTTCGAGTTTGAGGTTGCTGTTCTGTTGGCAGAAATCATAAAACTCCTCGTCGTTGAGCCGAAAGCGCGAATAGCGTAATTCCAAAGCGTCCATAGCAGTATTGGCTGTAATGTCTTTCCGTAAAGATAACAGATGGCGGGTGTTTTTTGTCGCTGGTCTACTGCCAGAAAACGGCAACGGTGTCGAAACAAGCATGAAGAAATTAATCTACACTCATTTCGACACCGTTGCAATCAATAATCAACTCAACCATTAATTCTTCTTACTTCCCGATCCTACCGATGAAGCCGGTTGCTGCTCAGCGGTTTTCTTAGCGGCTTTGGCAAAATCACCAGCCTGAACAATGGTCAGTTTAGCCGGGTCGATGTGCTTTTTCATCGCGGCATTGACCGATTCGGGCGTAAGGGCCGCCACTTTCTTTTCGAAGTCAGCATCCCAGGCCATTGTCCGGTTCAGATACAGATAACTATTGAGCGTACCCGCCAAACCAGGGTCCTGCGCCCGCGACACCTGCCGCGACTGCAAATAGCCCGACCGGGCAGCGTTCAGTTCTTCGGCCGTGAAGCCCTCTTTTTGCACTTTCTCTAACTCTTCCTTCAGGGCTTTTACCAGCCGCTCCGAGTTTTCGGGGTTGTAAATGGCGTAGGTCATAAACGAACCGGCCTTGTCGAATGGTCCGGCAGTGATGCTTGAACCAACCCCGTAGCTGATGCCTTCTTTTTGCCGAATCCGGGTTGCCAAACGCGAGTTCAGGAAGCCCCCACCCAGCATGTAATTACCCAGTACAAGTGCTGGATAATCGGGATCATCATCGCGCATGGCCAGGTTGATACCGGCCAACATCAGGGCGTTCGCTTTATCAGGCGTTTCAAGATTTTGCCCGCCAGCCGGTATGGCTTTGTACTCGCTTACGATACGACTGAAGGGCATTTTAGCCTTCCAAAGGCCAAATTCATCATTGATAACTTTGCGAACTTTCTGCTCTTCGAAATCGCCTACCACAGAGATAGTAGCATTTTGAGCACCATAGAAGTCTTTGTGAAACTTCTTCAGATCGTCCAGTTTTAAGGCTTTAATGTCGGCCACCTCTTCGTCGAAGTTCTTCACGTACCGGACATCCTCTTTTGCGTAGGGATTCATTGTGCGCTGGAACAAAATCGAGGCAAGCGCTTGTGGTTCTGAACGTTGTGACTCAATTTGAGCCAGTTGTTCCAGTTTCAGTTTTTCGAACTCGTTGGCATCAAACACCGGATTTTTGATGATGTCACCCACGAGACGCATCACGTCGGGCAAATTATCTTTGGTCGTTTTGATGGTTACCGACGCCGAATTACCTCCGCCCCCAACGCTCACCTGGGCTTTCAGCTTATCCAGTTCGTCTTTGATTTGCTGCCGGGTACGGTTTGCGGTGCCTTTGTCGAGCATCTGAGCAGTGTAGGCGCTAATTGAGCTTTTACCAGTTAGGCTTTTGATATCACCGTAGCGGAAGGTCATCCGAACGTTCACCTCATTACCTCGTGTTGACTTGGGTAATAAGGCCATTTCGATCACGTTGGGCATTTCTATGCGTTTCGTCCGACCGTCGATGTTCGCCGGTGACGCATCAAATGCTTCGCCCTGAGCCAACGCTGCCCGACCTTTGTACCCATTCACCATAGACGCTACATCTGGCACTTCGGGTACTTCAACCCGATCAGGTGCGGCATCGGGTACGAATAGGCCAACCGTTCGGTTCGATGGTTTGAAGTAAAATTTGGCAATGCGCTGAACATCCTCTGCCGTTACTTTTTCGAGCCGGTCGCGGTACAAGAAACCCAACCGCCAATCGCCAGTAGCAATAAACTCGCTCATTGCCAGACCAATCTGATCGGAGCTTTTAAAGTACAGTTCAACGTCTTTCAGCAGTTTAGCCTTTGCCCGATCGACTTCATCTTTGGTCGGAGCCTTGATGGCTACTGAGTCGAGCGTGCCGAGCAGGGTGTTCTTAGCATCGTCGAGCGATTTTTCTTTCAATAATTCCACGGCAAAGTAAGCGTAACCCGGCTCTTTCAAGCTGAATGCGTAGCCATATTGCTGTGATGCTTTTTTGGTCTCAACCAGCTTTTTGTACAAACGACCCGATGGCTCGCTGGTTAGTAACTCGATCAGTACATCCAGAGCCGCATAGTCGGGGTGGGAGCCGGGCATAATATGGTACCCGGCAGCTACCACCTGGGTGTCGCCCACGCGCCGGAGCATTACCGAGCGTTCGCCATCTTGCACGGGCTCTACCGTCGGAACGTCGGCCAATGAACGAGTTGGGCGGGGAATACTGCCAAAATATTCGTTAATCAGTGCCAAAACTTTGGGCTCGTCAATCTTTCCGGCCACCACCAACACGGCATTGTCGGGCTGGTAATACCGCTGATAAAAGGCTTTCAGGTTGTCGATGGGGACACGCTCAATGTCGGAGCGGTTACCAATGGTCGACTTGCCGTAGTTGTGCCACAGGTAAGCGGTCGACATAACCCGTTCGTTCAGAACGCGCTGGGGCGAGTTTTCACCCTGCTCAAATTCGTTGCGCACTACGGAGAATTCGGTGGCCAGGTCTTCCTTCTTGATGAAGGAATTGATCATTCGGTCGGCTTCGAGATCGAGCGCCCATTTCAGGTTCTCATCGGTAGCGGCAAACGTTTCGAAATAGTTGGTGCGGTCGAGCCAGGTTGTGCCGTTGGGCCGGGCACCGTGGCTGGTCAGCTCCTGCGGAATGTTGGGGTGTTTGGTAGAGCCTTTAAACACCATGTGCTCGAGCAAGTGAGCCATACCGGCCTCACCTTTGCCTTCGTGCCGTGAACCCACCAGGTACGTAATATTGACAGTAACGGTAGCCTTAGAAATATCGGGAAAGAGCAACACCTTTAAGCCGTTTTTCAGGTTGTATTCGGTGATGCCTTCTACCGAAGCTCCTTTCGTGATGCCTTCGGGCAGGGTCGCTGGGGCAGCTTGGGCATGTAACTGGCCAGCTGAGATAGTCAACAGCGGCTGTATCAGCAGCCCACTAGCAGTCAACGCACTCATAGTCAGCCATTGACGGATAGTACGGATAGAAACGTTCATTTGTAAAAGTTGATGGTTTATGTTTATGGTTTTACAACTACTGGCATAGTTACATAAATTTGCCAACTTTTACAATCGTTTTGGGATGAATGGAAAAGGATAGGAGGGAAGCTTCTCAGGTCTATTAGCTTTCGAGCCATTGCCGGAAAGTAGCAGCTTTCTCTTTGCTGATGAGCAACTCAACGGACTCGAAGGGAGACTGAAGACGAACAGCGAGCTTACCACTGAAATGCGGTTGGTAACCAGCTACTACCCCCACGCTAATCAGAAACTGACGATTGACCCGGAAAAAACGCACTGGATCGACTAATTCGTCCAATTCATCTAGTGTTCGATAATCCGTAACCAACTTCCGACCGTCGGTTGTGTAGAGATAGATTAGTTCGTCGCGGTGGAAATAAGCATTTTTTTTTAAACTGTCGAGCTGTACCTGAATCTTTTCCTTCTCCAGTTGGGCCGTTCGCAGGGAGTTTTCCTGCCAGTGTTTTAGCAGATGGCTGGCAATAAACCATAAACAAATGATGGTGTTCACCAGAAAAATCATGATCCCGATAAGGATGAAGGTCAATTTGTTCAGGTAGGTTAAAACGGGCGGGAGAAACTGATGAGCGACAAAATAACCAGTCACTACAGCCACGGTTTTCACAATACTCTACCCACCCAAAAGTTGTACGGCAATTCGCCACCGAACATTTTTCTCAAACGGCAACCGCTGATTCAACCAGTCGTTGAAAGCATAATGAAAAATCCAGACCAGATTCAACATCACAAAAGACATCACAAAAAGTAAGGCCTGTAACTGCCAGGTGATGCTGGGAATCATCCATTGACGGGCAAATAGCCCACCCAAAGCGATCCACAGTAACAGGAATTCAACATATTTATTGAATCTTATTTTCATGGTAGGCGATGATCTGTCCGTCACTCATTTCAATAATCCGGTCGGTTCCTGCGGCAAAATCGGAATCATGTGTTACAGTGATAATGGTTTGGCCTTTGCTGGCAAGGTCGCGGAAAATGGCGAAAACATTCTCGGAATTAGCCCGGTCTAAATTCCCCGTTGGCTCGTCGCCCATAATAATGGTTGGGTCGTTGATGAGGGCGCGGGCAATGGCCACCCGCTGTTGTTGCCCACCCGAAAGTTTGCTAGCAGGTTTTCGGGCGAAATCGGCCATGCCAATAAGCCGGAGTTTTTCCATGGCCCGCTCTTCTACTTCTTTGGCTGGGTACTTGCCCAATTTGAGGCCCGGCAGCATTACGTTTTGGAGCGTCGAGAATTCGGGTAACAGGAAATGGAACTGGAACACAAACCCCAGATGCTCATTGCGGAAGTGCGACAGGAAATCCTGGCTCCGGCCCGTTAGTTTGGTGCCCGCCATGGTAATCTGCCCCTCGTAGTCGGTATCCATGGTAGAGAGCAGATAAAGCAGCGTACTCTTTCCGCAACCCGACTTTCCAACAATCGACAAAAACTCACCCGGCTGCACATCAAATGTCACATCCCGAAGTACGTGAAACTTGTCCGGGTCGTAAAAGTATTTGTTGAGATGTTGCGCTGATAGAACGGGGTTCATCTTACGTAATTGGTTAATGATTCTTTGTACAACCTCACCCCCTCAATATCGACACCGGGTCTACCTGGGCTGCTTTGCGGGAGGGGAAATAACCCGCGAGAATGGTGGTGATAACTCCGAATAACAGCCCAAGTCCGTAGTATTTAGGCGCAAAAATGACGGGAAACGTTTTGATGCTCAGAAAGTCTCCCGCATCAAACGGAGTGATCGACAGCAGGTAACTCAATCCAAAGCCGATGCCTAATCCCAACAGACCGCCCGAAAAACCAATGAAAATTGCCTGGATCAGGAATATAGCTACGATGTCGCGTTGGTCGAAGCCAGTGGCTTTCAGGATAGCGATGTCCTTGATTTTGTTGATGACAGTCATGTTCATAATGTTGTAGATGCCGAAACCAGCCACCACGAGCAAGGTTATGGAGACAACATAAGTCAGCATGTTACGGATTTTCTCGCCGGCCAAAATAGCCGTATTAGCCGTTGCCCAGTCTTCGGTATAATAGTCGTAGGTGGTTCGAAGGCGCGTCCCAAACGGAATGGCCTGCAAGGGATCGAGCATCTTTATGTGGATGTCGGTAACATAGCTGGGGTCGCGCTGTAACATCTCCTGGACAGTTGGCAGGTTGGCATAACTCTTGGTATTGTCGACGGTGCCAACGCCAAACCCAAACGTTCCCACCACCCGTAGCACTCGTGTGGTTCCGATTGGTGTGGTAACGGTGACTTTGTCGCCCACCCGAACGTTAAGCTTACGCGCTAGTATTGTGCCCATAATCAGCCCGTCGGGGTTAGTTTTGAGTGCGTTCAGACTGCCCGTCTTCAGGCGATTGGTCAGTTTGTAGAGCCGATTTTCCCGATCTACGTTCACTCCCGAAATGGTGCCTGATAGTTGGATGGGGCCATTGTTGAAAAACGCTTGTGTAGCTACCTGGGGTGACACGCCTAATACGCCCGGCGCTTTCTCGATACGGTCGGCAATGATAAAGCCGTTTTTGAGCCGTGCCTGCTCATTTTTGGGTTTTTGATGATACACCACATTGAACCCGTTGGGCCGAAGTTCGTCGATCAGGCTGGGTCGCTGGGTATTCACTTCGTTATACATACGAATATGTGGGCTGGCATCAAGCGCCGAATCTTCCAGAAACTGGTTGACTCCCTGCATAAACGAAATCATGGTGATGAACATGGCAATGCCGAACGTTACGCCGAGCATAGCGATAAGGGTCTGGCGTTTTTTGGCCAGCAGGTGCGTCCGAGCGATCTGGGTAGCGATGGAAATGTTCATGATTATTCCGTTACCACCAGTTTAGATTTTTCCGTCAGGCCCGCTTTGACTTCGACTAAGTCGAAATTTTCGGCACCTTTCTGAAAGCGTATTTTCTGTTTTTTGCCGTCCTGCTCAATCTGGACGCTATCGATGCCAATCACGTAGGATTTCGGAATGGTTAATACCCGCCGATGCTGGCTAATGATAATGTTGGCTTCCACTGTCAGGCCGTAGTACGAGGCAGGTTGCTCACCCGCGAACTCGGCATCGACCCGAAAAGATTGGTCGGAGCGGTTGAGTTTGGGGTAAATCTTGGTCACGCGGGCGTTAAACACCTTACCTGGGTAGACATCAGCTTTTAGTAGCACTGTCTGACCGGGTCGGATGCGCCCGAAGTCGCTCTCATCCACCGACATTTGCGCAAACAGTCGACTTCCACTGCCAACCAGGGCCAACTGGTCACCCAGCCGAACAACTTCACCGGGGTCTTTATATACCTCATATACCTTGCCATCCACAAAACTACGAACCCGGGTATTGCGGCCAGCCACTTCAGAAGCCACCAACTGACTGCGGTTATTCGCTACATCGAGTTGAATCTGGTTGCGGCTTCGTTGGAAGGTGTTGAGCTGTGCGCGGAGGTTATTGCGCGAAAGCGTGTAATTCAGTTCGGCCCTTTCGAGCTCAGCGCGGGAGGTAGCATTTTGAGCATACAGATCGCGGAACCGGGTAAAATTGATTGAATCATTGCTCTGCCGGGTGCGGGCGTTTCGGACCTGCGCTTCCTGTTCGGCCAGCACGGGCGAGTTGGTGCCCAGGTTTGCCTGAGCCTGCCGGTACGCACTGGCCGCTGCCTGTTGCCGGGCATCTTCGGCAGTGCTTTCGAGTACAAACAAGAGCTGGTTTCGCCGGATAGAATCGCCTTCATTAATGAGTCGTTGCTGCAAAATGCCGGTGGCATCTGCCGTAACGGTGTATTCGCTCCGTGGGTATACGTTACCCGAAGCATACACGGCTTCGGTCAGGTCGCGGTAGGTGGGCGAAATGCCCTCGCTGCCTCGGTTGCAGGCGACAAACGCCAGGAAAAGGGGGACTATGTATAAAATCGTTTTCATCAATACTTAGAGTTTTCTATTACTGCTCACTTCTGATCTGCAAAATCGTTTGATTGATAAACACATTCGAGAGGTTCGTCAGAAACCGGTTCTGGGCCGTCAGAGCCTCATTAAACACGTTGAGGTATTGATCGTAGGCAAACAGACCCGATCGGTATTTGACCAGGGCAATCTGTACGTTTTGATTACTAAGGTCGAAGTTCTGCCGGTTAAGGTCGAGCGACCGTACTGCCTGGTTGTAGGTATTTTTAATGTCTTCTGTGTCGGTCAGTTGGCGGTTGCGTTCGTAGGCAAATTCGGCTTCAGTGAGTTTGAGTTGCAGTCGGGCGCGGGCCAGATTGCTGGTGCGTAAACCTCCGGAATAAATGGGCATGTTGAACTGCAAACCCGCCACGCCAATCGTAAACCAGCGTTCGTTCAGGTTCAGGAAATTGATCTGGTTTCGCTGGGCCTGTTGGCTGTAGCGCCCGTAAGCTGAGAGAGTTGGCCAGCGTTGCCGCCGTTCCCGTTCGATCTGTAAGCGGGCCAGTTCCATGCGCGACTCCCGAAGCGTAACCTGCGGCCGTTGAGGGAGATTTGTCAAGGTTGCCGGGGCCATTTCAACCGACGGGGTCGGCGTCAATTCCTGCGTCAACGACAGGCTATCGGTAAGGGTCAGCCCCAACAGGAGTTTAAGCTGGTTGGTGTTGCGGATGTACGCCAGTTCATTCTGATAGAGGACATCAACGGTGGTCAATTGTACCGACCGGATGCGATTGTATTCGAGAGGTTCAATCAAGCCTTTGTCGAGCCGTTGCCGGGCAATCTGAGCCAGCGTGTCGGTTGCCGACAGATTGCGTCGGGTGAGGGCAATGGCCGACCTGGTGAGCAACGCAGCATGGTACACGCGGGCCGTTTGGGTCGAAATATCATCTTGCAGCACTAAGTTCTGATCGTCGATGATCCGTAGGTTTTGGTCCGTAATGCCCAGATCGGCGCGGGCAGGCCGGTTCAGAATCGGAGCGTTGACTTCGGCGCCCGCTGTCAGGAAATAGGGCAGACCAAACCGAAATTCCTGGTAGTCGCCTTTGCGGCCACCCAGAAACTCAGCGGGTACCAACTGCACAGGCAGGGCATAGTTGTAATCAAAATTGGTGAATACGCGGGCCGTTGGCAGTAAGCCCGCCCGAACAGCCACCCGCTGCTGATCCTGTAGAATTCGGTTCTGCCGGGCGTTGGCCAGGTCGGGGTTGTTTCGGCGAGCCAGCGAAAGGGCTTCCTGCACGCTTGGCACCACTGTTTGGGCACGAACCGAAAACGAGGTCAGGAAACAGCCAATAAATAAAAACCGATGCATAAACTTGGCGAATGGAACAGCCAAAGGAATGCTGTTTTTGGCAATCTCTACACCATTATTTTTATGAAACGGCAAAAAAAATAGGGGAAGTGGCTTAACCAGCAACAAAAAAGCCGGAGCATTAGCCCCGGCTTTTTTGTTGCTGTGTCGTTATGAATTATAAATCGGCAACGGCTTTGTTAATCTCGTCTTTTGTCTTGCCGGTTTTCTGCTGGATTTTACCCCACATTTCGTCTTCCTGGCCTTCTGCGTAGGTCAAATCATCGTCGGTAAGATCGCCATAAGCTTGTTTGATTTTACCTTTCATTTCATTCCAGCCACCTTTGATTGTTGTCTCGTTCATTATCGTAAATGGTTAACGTTGAATTCGTGCAACTCCTCGCGAATCACATATTTATAATGATATTGTTTAGAAAATGTTTCATAAAAAGAGGGAGTGGTTCTGGTAAAACATTCGTCCAGATGATTGGTTGAAAAGAGAATACAACCAACTCAACGAACCAAAAACATGGCACAGGCTTATCCGCAGACTGTTCTGCAAAACACGCTACGGGCGTTTACACAAACAGATGAAGTGCCTGCCAATGGCACCGATTTAGTGAAAGAATGGCTATCTGTCCTGAAGAGTACGGATGGAGCCGAGACGCTTCACCAGCATCTTACCGATCTTTACGACGAGTTGCTCAATCGCACACCTGATACCAATCGCGTAAAGGAGCTGCTCAATACGATAGCTAATCAAACCGGGGCCGTATCCCGTACGATGAATAGCAAGGATGCCGATGATGTTTCGCAATTGGCAGACGTGCTACGTGCCTTTGCTACCGACCTTGGTCGTGTGAGTAAAAATGACCGATTATCTCGTAATCAGCCTGATACGACTCCGGTTTATGCCAACCCTGGCGATCATCTACAGGCGCTACTCACCACCTCGCAGGAAACCTTGGCGGGTGGCCCGGCATCAACAGCCCCCGATCAGAGTGTTGCTTTACTCGAAGAGTGGATTTCAGTAGCACAGTCCGATCCGAGTGCACAATGGATTGAAGCTCCCCTGCGCGAACTGATCGACGCACTGGCCAAAGGCGACCTGCGCAATACTGAACGACTCATGCGCGATCTGGCGGGAATTGCCCAGGAATATGCTACCAATAGCCCTGATGCTCCGTTTAGTAAAGGCCTAACCAACCTGGCCACAGCTCTGATTAGCTTTGCGGGTCCGCTGAGTTAACGAAACCTTGGGATGGACATTCTTGGATAGTGCCAACTAATTCATATACGGTTCAATAGTAATTTCAAGCATTTCGATAAGTTCGGGGTCCATGAAACCATAATCGTCGGGAATGTCAAGCACATCGTAGTCTTTGCAGGCCATTTCTTGGGGAAATCGTTGGCATAAGCGTTGGGCATGCCTCTTTTCCATTACCAAAATTAGGTCAGCCCATTCGATGAGTTTTGCCGTTACTCTTACCCTGTTCATCAGGTTCCGTTCCTGCAGACCGAACCTGATGAACAGGGTGATTTTTGTAGATGGCTTCTGCGGTTGGACTTCGCCACTGGTTGCGACTGCAAACAAAAAGGAGGTTCATTTATTGCTGCTTTTATTATTCTTTACTCCCCCATTTGCTTGTAAATAGCCCGTAGCTGTTCGTCTTTTTCCGTTGCCCGGATGTCGGCGCGGAGTTTGGCAACACCGGGTAAGTCGAGGAGAAGACCCAGGGCCTGATAGGCGCCGAAGCGAGCGTAGGGGCTGGTGTCCTGACGGGCAATGGTTTCCAGTGTCGGGAGCGCCTGCTTTTGGAGCGAATCCTTCGAGAGCAACAAATACTTTCCGAAAGCCAGCAAGAAGTTATAACGTTCTCCCGATTTGATTTGCTGAAGCGTCGAGACAAACCAATCATACTGGCTAGGGTCGGCTGCTTCGGCATAATAGTCGGCGAGGGCCGCTAATACAGAGCCGTTGGTAGTTGTTTTGGCAAAACGGTCGACTATGGCAGCGGCATCGGCGGGTTTGCCTTTCAGGTAATTTTCCAGAGCAACTGCCACTACTGTGTACGACGAATCGGTCAGAGCGGCTTTAAATACCGGGCTATTGGCGGGATTGCGGAAACTGGCCAGTGTGCCCAACGCTTCGGCCCGAACCGCCGATTTTGAATCGCGGGTAGCTCGTATACGGACTAGGGGTTCCACTACGCCAAAGGATGCCCCGCCCTGCAACGGTCCGCCGTAATTGACTAATCGACCTACTGCCAACTGCCGAATTCGCCAGAACGGATCGTCCAGTGCTTTTATCAGGGCTTGCACAAAAGCCGGCTCTTTAAGCGCGTCGGTATCATCGGGCGATCCAGCGAAAGCTTCGGAGCGAGCCATGTATGAATCGGCGTTTTTGGCCTGGAAAAGCAGTTCAGCCTGCGATTTGGCATGATTCACAACACCCACCACCCGCTGGTCGGCGTCGAACAGCACCAGATCGGGTTGGGCGCTTGCCGGAAAGCTAAACGTCTGTTGGGTTTGATCAAGTACGATTTCGTGCCGGGTCTTTTGGCCCTTCACCCAGATGTCTACGAGCAACGGGATGCGGTAAGCCGACACAAAACCTGCACCCAGGCTGTCCTGCTTTTGGATAACAGACAGCGTCAGTTTGCCCGACGCATAGGTTTGCTTTATGTTCAGTACAGCGTGGCCCGGTGCCAAAAACCATTGATTGAAGAACCAGTTCAAATCCTGCCCGGTCACGGCTTCGAATGCTTCGCGGAGGTCCGCAATTTCGGCGGTCGAGAAGGCGTTTTTGGTCAGGTAACGTTTGAGGGATGCAAAAAAAGCATCGTCGCCTACGGTTCGACGCAGCAGATGCAACACGAGTCCACCTTTCTGGTACGAGTGCGAATCGAACATATCTTCGCGGTCGGCGTAGCGGTATCGAACCAGCGGCTCCTGCTTGGTTTCCGCTTCAGACAGGTATTGAAATAGGTCGGCTTGCCGGTGCAGTTCGGCCTCGTCGCGGCCCTGAGCATGCTCAAACCACAAATACTCGGCGTAGGTCGCGAACGCTTCGTTGAGGGGCAAATTGGCCCACGACTCAGAGGTGACCAGATCGCCAAACCAGTGGTGAGCCAGTTCGTGGGAAATTACCGCGTCCGAATTCTCATCGACTAACTGCCGGGCATCCATCTGCACAGCCTCGTTATGCACCGTTGCCGTAGTGTTTTCCATAGCCCCGCTCACAAAGTCCCGCACCACCATCTGGCTGTATTTATTCCAGACAAACGGCACCCCAAAAGCCTGTTCAAAAAAGCGGATCATGGCGGGCGTTCGCCCAAAAATGGCGCGGGCAACGGGGCCGTACGCTGGCTCAACGTAATAACTAACCTCCAGTCCTTTCCGGTCGGCTGTAGCTGGCAACGAATCGCGCACGTAGGCAAAATCGCCCACGCCCACCATTGATAGGTAAGGAGCATGCGGAAGTGTTTGCACCCAACGGTCGGTGCGGGTGCCGTCGGTATTACGGGTTGATGATACCAATCGTCCGTTGGAAAGAGTCCGATAACGGTTCTCGACAGTCAGCCGAAAATCCTGCGTCATTTTCTCGTTGGGCGTGTCGATTGTCGGAAACCAGCACGAATTGGCCTCTGTTTCGCCCTGGGACCATATCTGGCGCGGTTTGGCCGCGTCTTTGCCGTCGGCATTGATGAAATAAAGCCCTTTGTCATCCGACGTTGCTCCCCCCACGCGTTCTGTTTTGGGCAACTCATCGGGCCGGGCAATGTAGCGAATCTGTACCGCGAAGGTGTCGCGTCGAGTGTATGTTCGGGGTAAGTGGATGCGGATTTTTCGTCCGTCGGAGTAGGAATAGCTCAGTGAAGTAGACGTTGGTTTACCTGCTTTCGACCGGGCTGAATCCAGGAGGGTCACGCTTTCGATCAGGAATCCTTTCGCATCTAAAATTAGTGAATCCTGCGGGTAAAAATGCGGTGTCAGCCGGAGCGTTGCGGTGCCTACAGCCTGCTTTTTAGCCCAATCGAACCCAAGATCGAGTTGGGTATGAAGTAAATTGTTGGTGATTGTCCGGCTAGGGTTATAGCGCCCTGTCCGGGTATTGTAAAAAGACGAACGGGCGGTATCGGGTTGGGCCGATGCCAGCAACGGAGCAACCAGAAGCAGGAAGGGGAGAAGCGAGCGTAAACGATTCATAGTTAATGGTAAAGATACACAAGCGCAAAATGTTCAACCAAATACGATTCACATCTTTGATACATTGACACTGTACGCTCGCACATCCGCCAAATCCTCTATGAACTCCCGGTGAACTTCAAAATCGAAGCTATTTTAAAAGCCATGCGGGAGGGGGTGATATGAAAAGTTGGGAAATCCGTCAGATTAATCCCGCAAATGTAGTTTCCAAAACTACATTTGCGGGATTAATCATGAGTACGAAAGCGATTGGGAGTAGATAAGATTCTCTGACCAAAAAATCCATAAAATAGCGTCGCAATTGACCCTCTACTTTGCCGCTTTTGACCGTAACCACCCCGACTATTACTTGTGTTTTTATTGCTGATTCACAATCGTTCTGCAATTGTCATTCACAACTTATTATTTAAATCTCCCCAATTCGGTAAATTTACCTCGGCAACCACTAAACCCTTCAGTCTATGCAACGCCTGCTGTTTATCCTATTCATTGCACTAACATCGTCCGCTTTCGCTCAGGACTTAATCAGCAATCGCCAGCGCGATATTGTGTTTCGCGGAGTCAATGTGGTGCCGATGGATCGGGAACAGGTGATTGATAACCAGACGGTGGTGGTTCGAAATGGGCGGATAACAGCGATGGGCAATGATGGTGGCGTGACCGTTCCTGCCAACGCGCTGGTGATCGACGCAAAGGGTAAATTCCTGACGCCCGGTTGGGCTGAAATCCACGCCCACGTGCCGCCCATCGACGATATTGAGCCGATGAAAGAGGTACTCACGCTGTACCTGGCCAACGGAATCACAACTATTCGCGGAATGCTTGGCCACCCCAAACACCTCGAACTACGCAGTAAAATCAACAGTGGCGAAATTCTGGGCCCGCATTTCTATGCTACCGGACCATCGTTTAACGGGCAAACCGTGAAAACGGCCCAGCGTGGGGCCGAGATGGTGCGCGAGCAGAAAGCAGCTGGCTATGATTTTCTGAAACTGCACCCCGGCCTTACCAAAGAAACCTTTCCGGCAATTGCCAAAACCGCTCAGGAAGTGGGCATTCCGTTTGTGGGCCACGTATCGTTCAACGTGGGCGTTTGGCGGGCTATCGATGCCCATTACTCGTCTATTGACCATTTAGACGGATTTATTAACGCCATCACACCGGGTTCTGATACCCTGGCCGAACCCGAAACAGGCCTGTTTGGCTCATGGATTGGGTATCGGGCCGATCCGTCGCGCATTCCGAAACTGGTAAAGGCCCTCCACGACAATCAGATCAGTGTGGTGCCGACGCAGGCTCTTGCCGAACGGTGGATGTCCCCGCTTCCGGCAGAAAGTTTTACGGGCGACCTGGAGATGAAATACATGCAGCCAAAGGTGATAGAGAGTTGGCTAAACGCGAAAAACACTTACATGACTAACCCCAGCTTCTCGAAAGACCACGCTCAGAAGTTGATTGAGATTCGCCGGAAATTGATTTTGGCCTGTCAGAAAAACGGCGTTCAACTGCTGTTAGGCTCCGATGCTCCGCAGATATTCAACGTGCCGGGTTTCTCGATTCATAACGAATTAAAATACCTGGTCGATGCCGGGTTGACCCCATTCGAAGCCTTACGAACAGGAACGGTCAACGTAGCCGCGTACCTCAAAAAGCCCGATTCAGGCGTTGTCAAGGTTGGTAATGTCTCGGATTTGGTTTTGCTAAACGGCAACCCATTGACGGATATTAGCCAGACCCGAAGCATTGAAGGAGTAATGATTGGCACCAACTGGCTACCGAAAGCCTACCTTCAACAGGAACTGAAAAAGCTGGAGAAGAATTAGTATTTCATGAATACCAACACCATATACGATTTGCTGGTTGACACGGTGATGGAAAACATCACTGGTTCGTGGACTATAGCCCGCCTAAATGTTCAGTTCCTTTCCGACGGACAGGATATCGAGTTCGTCGGTACTTACCTTGATTCAGCGGGGGAGGTACATCCGCTCTCCACCGACTTTGCCGACGATATAACCGAGGCTATGCAGATGCTTTATCAGTCTCGCAAACGCGAAAGCCTCCCCCGTGCTAATAAGCTGCAAATGGATCTGACCACTGCTGGAAAATACACCATTGACTACAGTTGGGACCAGGAAATTCAGGACGAGGATGAACACTTTTCCAAGGGTGGTACCGCCCGCGAGTGGCAGGCTATTCGTGAGGCTAAATACGGGCCATTACTGGAGTGAAAAGTGCTCCCATCATTCGCTCAAACTCCGCTTGCCACAGTGCTTCAATTATGGTTTCTTCGCCCGAAACTGGGTGCTGAAACCGAATACGCTGGGCGTGTAACAGCATGGTGTTCATGGCGAAGTGATCCAGAAACAGTTTGTTCTGCTTGTTACAGCCGTGGGGCCTGTCGCCAATGATTGGGTGCAGGATATGGGCCATGTGCTTGCGTAGCTGGTGCATTCGGCCCGTCTCCGGGGCTAATTCTACGAGCGAGTAGCGCGAGGTCTCGTGTTTGCCATGAGCCAACGGAATTTCAGTGCGCTGAAGCGTCTTTAGATGGGTCACGGCATCCTGCATGGTGCCGGCATTCCGGCCCTCGTCGCG
>Ga0105048_10001256_pt1 | contig 41179 bp, 31 predicted proteins | sample MAT05_FD_78382 | JGI IMG/M metagenome (GOLD analysis project Ga0105048, IMG submission 78382) | Freshwater microbial communities from Lake Fryxell liftoff mats and glacier meltwater in Antarctica - MAT-05 | ecosystem: Environmental > Aquatic > Freshwater > Ice > Liftoff microbial mat | place... | reverse complement strand
CTCATTTGCAGCAGGATCTCTACGAGACGAGCCCGCACGCCCTCCGCGTGGCGGCGCTCGGGCGATCGTTCCAGCTCGACGGGCGGCGCGGATCAATCAAGGCCGACGGCGACCGCTGAGCCTCGCAGAAAGGCCCAGCGTCGGTGCGGTCACCGAGACGCTGGGCCTGCGCGCTCCCGCGTGGAGGGTTATCTCAGCGGAGCACGCCTATCTGCGGGTTCTCTTTCACGGCGACCCCGAGGATCTCGTCGAGCTTCGTCGGCGACAGGACCGCTTCAGGACTCGTCCACCGCTGGATGCCTCTGGCGTCCAGAACGAGCCGCGGCACCGCCCCTCGATCTGTCTGGACCATGGGGATCTCCAGGTAATAACGCGCCTCGTAGTAGCGTGAGGGGCGCGGATACACGTTCAGGTAGAAGCGAAACCTGGACACGCCACGGAGGAGAGCGCCCTTCTTGCCGATGATGTCGGCCTGAGGACCCTTGGAGTAGTACTCGGCGATCTCGTCGAGGATCGCCTCCCAGGTCTCGTCGGGGATGGGCTCGCCCGCCGGCGTCGTCCACTCCTTCTTCATGTCGCCCACCTGGATCTCCACGTCCAGCGGGTGATCGGCCGTCTTCGGCACGCTGGTCCACTCGACCGGGATGACGAGCTGGTGCTTCCCGTCGTCGTAGAGGAGCCGCTGGCGGTCGATCTCGATGTGCGCGCTCATGGATGATTGTCCGGGCTCGGGGTGTAGATCGGGATTCCGGTCGTCGGTGCGGGTGGCGTCAGACCGGCAGGCCCGGCATAGCGCGGGTCCGACAGGTCGAACGCGCCGTTGTCGTTCGCGATCGGATCGCCCGACCACTTGCCGTCAGCGCCGCGCGTCCACTCGCCGGCGATGGATTGGTCGTTGTTTCGAAACACGACGCGGTCGACGTTGGGATTCTCGAGCAGCCGCGGGAGCTCGGCGTTGCGGAAGACGCTTTGCTGGCCGGAGTTCTCCACGAAGGCCTGCGCCGATCCTTCGGTGGCGTCGCCGTAGCGGGAAGAGACCCTGTTCCAGGGCTCGACGCCGTAGCCTTCTCCCGAGACGCCCTCGGGAGGGTTGTACGGCAAGCGCTGGTCGCCCGTGGAGCGGTCGAGCGCCGAGTTGAGTCCTTCGGAGTTCTTCTGGAGCATTTCGCCGGCCCGGGTGCCGTTCTCGAGTCGCACGTACTCCGGGTTTCGCCCCACGAACGCGTCCGCGGCCTCGGGGCCGCCTCTGCCCGAGTAGAACGTCTTCTGGCCGGTCTGGATCGGCTCCTCGTTGGCGATGCGCATGCTCTCTTGATAGGTCGCGCGCTCCGCGGGCGTGAGTCGGGCCTGCACCTCGTCGATGGGCCTGACGGTGGGCGCCGGAGCGCGTCCGGCGAACCCTTCGTAGAGCTTGCCTCCGCCCATTCCGCCGAGGATCGAGCCGGCGAAGCCGCCAATCGCCTCGCCGATCGCCTCCCCGGTCCTGCCGAAGAGCCCGCCAATCGCCCCGCCGACCTTGGCGCCCACCCAGCCGCCTGCGAGCGAGCCGAGGAGGCCGCAGACCGCTGCGCCGAAGCTGACAGCGGCCCAGACGCCGGCGGTGGCGATACCCGCGCCGATATACATCGCCCACTCGAGCGTGGTCACCAGCCAGCCGGGGACCTCGGATTCCATGTCGAGGTACGTGCCCGTGGGGCCGCCGAAGAAGACGTCGGGTTGACCCTCGCGGATCAGCGCCGAGCACACCGTCCCGTCCGTGCGGCGCGCGGCAGGCTGGTTGTTGATGAAGACGTCGATGCTGCCCTGAGCGATGAGCTTCAGGGAGTGATCCAGGCAAGCGACGGTGTCGACGACGGCGCGGGCAGCGGCCCGCATGCCCGTCCCCAGGAAGGTGTTCGGGGAGCCGCTGCTGATTGGCCCCTTTGGATCGGAGTCGATGGTGGCGCCGATGTTCATCCCCGCGAGCCCCGCGCCCGCCACGCCCGCGATCACTCCTCCGATGAGGACCGCCGCGGCGCCTGCCGTGGCGATCGTCGCGGCCACCGAGGCCACCACGACGGCCGCCACGATGAGACCCACGACGAGGCCCGTGAGCAGTCCGCTCATGGCGCAGGTGTGGCCAATCTGATCGCCGATCCGGGCTGCCTCGAGCGCTGACATGGCCCCTCAGCTCGCGGCGTCGCCGCGCACGCCCGGGATCTTCACCGACGCGAGCACTCGAGTCATCGTGGCTTCCATGTCGACTCCCGAGGCCCTGGGCGTGGTGGATGTGATGCTGAGCACGAGGCGCTTGCCCGTCGCGCACATGATGAGCCGCTGGTCGACGAGGCCGCTGTTGCCCTTCCAGCTGAAGCGAAGCTCGATGGCGGGGAGCTCGCTCACGGTGATGTCGTTGCGCTTTTGCAGCACGAACTTCTCGAGGCGCTGGGCCAGCTCGACCAGGCTGCGGTCGGCGTAGCTTGCGAGGTTCTCGCCGGGCGCGAGCTTGTCGCGCGTGAGCACCACGTTGGGGCCGGACGTCTTGCCGGGGGCCAGCGGGGCGGCGAAGGCCGCGACCGAGCGATCGTCCCAGTCGCGGGGGACGTCGAAGCTCACATCAGGGTGTTCGAAACGGGGCATGTCGCGTTCCTGTTCTTCTTCGTGATCTCAGAGGCCCGGCAGGCCGCCCGAGGTCGGCACCTTGCGGAATACGCCCGCGCCGTCGCCCTGGAAGAGCGCCACGCCGTGCTGGCCGAGCGACGCGGCGTGCGCGTCGATGGGCGAGAGGCCCTGGACGCGGTTCTGGGCGAAAGCGGTGCTGATCGAGGCGCCGTCGAGCTCGGGCGCCGCCGCCTGGGTGCGCATGGCCAGGAGCTGCTGCACGCCCGGGGGGAGCGCCGAGGACGAGCCGGCCGCGGCGCTGACGATCTTGCTGGAGGTGTCGCCGAGGTGGAGGATGCCAATCTGCTGGCCCTGCGAGAGGAGCTTGGCGAAGTCGGCGCCGGTCACGCTGCCGGTGATGGGGCTGTTCAGCACCGGGCCGAGGATCTTGTTGCCGACGGCGGACTGCACCAGCGAGAGGGCTTGATCGGACGAGCCGAGCGCGAGGAGCGATTTCGCGGAGTCGAGGGCGTTGATGACGTTCGGGGCGCCGGCGAGCGCGGAGCTGATGGCCGAGGCGGCGCCACCGCCGATGTTGAGCGCGGCCGGCGCCGCGGTCGGCGTGGCGGGCGGCGACAGCGTGGCGAGGTCCATCGACACCTCTTCGAAGCCGCCCGGCTTCTCGACGGTGCCTTTGCCCGAGAGCAGGCTTTGCGCTTCGATCGTCTCGCCGCCCGACCCGGGGCCGCCCGGGGCCGAAGGTGTCTTGGCCGCGGGCAGCGTGGGTACGTTGGCCGAGCTGGCTCCGGCGCAGTTGACGTAGACGTTGGGCTTGCCGTCGATGAGCACCTGCAACCCAGAGAGACGGAGCGTGCCGTCGGCGGTGATGTTGAGGTCGCCCTTGGCGTCGAGGTTCAGGCTGCCATCGGGCTTGAATACGATGGAAGCGAGGGTGTTGGTGAAGGTGATCGTCTTGTCTTTGGTGAACGAGTAGCCCACGCCGTCGGGGCCGACGGTGCCAGAGATGGTGTCGCCCGCGTCGATGGTGTCGGCGTGGAGGATCGTCGTCATCCGGCTCTCGCCGATGTCGTTCTTCTGGTTGGCGCCGATGGTGTGACTCTGACTCTGGCCGATGCTGAAGCTCTGGCTGCCGCCGACGTTCATCGAGTCGTTGGCGGTGATGCTGGCCGAACGGTTGTTGAGGACCGTCGAGCTCTGATCGTGCTTGACCAGCTCGGTGAAGTCTTTCTGGGCCTGGAAGTGGACGACCTCGCGGCCCGCGGCGTCCTCGAACGAGAGCTCGTTGAAGCCGCCTGCCCCGGGGGAGCTCTCGGTCTTCCAGCCGCTCTTCGTCTTTTCGTCCGGGAGCTTGTAGAGGACGCGGCGGGTGTAGCTGAAGACGCGCCCGGTGACGACGGGGCGGTCGGGATCGCCCTCGAAGAACTCGACCAAAACCTCTTGACCGACGCGAGGGAGGTTGAGGAAGCCGTAGCCGGCGCCTGCCCAGCCCTGATTGACGCGGATCCAGCAGGAGCTGAAATCGTTGTAGGAGCCCTCGCGATCCCAGTGGAACTGGACGCGGACGCGGCCGAACTCGTCGACGTGGATCTCCTCGCCGCCGGGGCCGACGACGACGGCGCTCTGTACGCCATGGATCCGCGGTCGCGGCGTGCGTCGCTCGGGGCGGTAGGTGACGTCGGTGTAGACGCCCTGGCCCGTCATCGTCCACTCTTTGCCCGGCTCGCCTTCGAGCGTGGACTCGATCATCAGGAGCTTCTTGTCGGCGATGTCGCCGCGCGGGTGCGCGGCGACCGACATCAGCGTGCCGGGTGAGAGGTCGACCACGTTGGTGGTGAACGAGATCATCCGGCGGGCGCGGCGCTGGGCGTCGAGGTCGCGCAGGACGAGCTTGCCGCCCTCTTTTTCGTTGGTGCGGGCGATGCCCTTGTCGTCGGCGACGGGGGTGTCGCCGGCCGCACCAGGGGGACCGGGCTCGTACCAGAAGGCGCCGGGCTCGTAGTTATAGTGCTCGTACGGCTGCTCGGTCCCGGCCGATTTTGCCTCGACGATGAGCTGGTAATCGAGGCGATTGCGGAAGTCGAAGTCGCGCACCGCGACGCGGCCCGGCTTCACGCGCTGCGTGAGCTTGACCTTGCTGATGAACTCTTTCTCGGCGGCCTGGCTGGGGTTGTCGACGTAGCGGAGCGGGGGACGCGCGTCGCCCGTCGTCGGCTCGTCGCTGAGCACGACGACCGTCTTCGGCCCGTTGTGGGTGAAGAAGAAGGCGATGCCCGCCTCTTCGAGCAGCCGGCAGATGAAGGCGTAGTCGGTCTCGCCGTACTGCACGCGGTACTCGTGCTTGAGGTACGGCGCCGAGAGGCGGAGCTCGGGCTCGATCTGCCACTCGGTGAGCACCTTGGTCACGATCTCGGGGAGCGTGAGGTGCTGGAAGATGCGGTTGTTGCGGCGCAGCGTGGTGCGCCAGAGCGCCGGCACGATCTTCAGGAAGTAGGTGGAGAGGCCCGTCGGCTCGGCCTGCACCAGCTCCATGTGGCTGCAGATGCCCGTCCACGTGCGCGTCGTGCTCGTGAGATGGATGACGCCGCTGTCGAGGGCGAAGCCCGCTCCCTGGCCGACGATGCCTTCGAGATCGATCTCGTCGAGCGGCGATCGAGCGAGGACCGCGACCTCCCAGAGGCCGGAGATCTCCTCGCGGATCGCGAAGTGTCGGACCGACAGCGAGTCTTCTTTCGAAGCAAAGGAGAGCTCGAGGATCGGCATATCGTTTCGAGGTTAGACGACGGCAGGTTGAGCAGGCAAGCGCCCCGAAGGATTACGAGGACGCTCCGATGCGCGCGGCGACGCGTTCGCGCCAGGGTTCTTGCGGCGAGTCCGGAGAGAGTCGCTGCTTCAGGAAGTCGCGGAGCGTGAGGCCGTTCGCGTCTTCGAGGGTGGGGTCGGCCCCGCGCTCGAGCATGGCGTCGACGTGCTCCCACTGATGAAGCGCGCCGAGCCGCATCGTCGCGGTTTGCCCGGTGGCGTTCGTGGCGTCGATCGCGGCGCCGCGGTCGAGCAGCAGGACGATGTTGGCCCACTGGGAGCTGGCCACGACCATCGCGATCAAGGGATTGTCGAACTGGTTCTTGAGATCGGGATCGCCGCGGTGGTCGAGGAGCAGGCGGAGCCAGCGCGGATCCTGGTCCGTGCCGGCAACCAGCATCGGCGAGGCGCCCTGCGGGGTGAGGGCGTTGGGATCGGCGCCCGCGTCGAGCAGGGCGCGCACGGCCGTCTCGTTCTGCGCGACGATCGCGTACATGAGCAGGTTGACGCCCGAGGCCACCGCTTCGTCGAGGTCGACGGGCGGGGGCGCCGAAGCGACGATCGCGCGGAGCAAAGCCACGTCGCCAGCTTCGGCCGCGGCGACCGCGCGACGCAGCCCGTCGCTCGTGAACACCTCGGAGGCCGGGGGGATCGCCTTCGCGGCTGTCGGCGTCGTCGTCACTGCATCCCCCGCATCGTCGCGATGTCTTCGGACTTTTGCTGCTCGATGCCGTCGATGAACCGCGAGTGGCGGTCGACGCTTTCCAGGAGGCCGTTCTCGGGCGCGTCGGTGAACGTGGCCTGGCCGTCGGGGCCGACGATGGTGTCGCCGTGCGCGTTCTTCGTCGTGCGGACCGCGGGTAGCGCGTACTGGTTACCAACCGCGTTGGCCATCGCGCCGGAGAGCGGGCCCTGCTCCTGGGCGTTGGTGAGGACCTCGCCGTCGACCCTGTGGTTGTCGATGTTCGCGGCGTTGCGCCGGTCGAGACCGTAATAGAAATCCGACATGCGGTTGACACCGGCCGCGTTGAATGTATCGGCGTGCTGACCGGTGGCCATGGCGCCGGTGGCGGCGAGCCCGCCGCCGAGCGAGTGCCCCGTGAACTCGAGGTTGTCGCCGGGCTGCGAGTACTGCGCCTGCGCTTGCCGGGCGACGATGGCGGCCTCGGCGTACTGCGTCGAGGGGAGGCCGGCGCCCTGGGCGAGGTTGGTGCGCCAGTCGGCCCACGTCGTCGGCTCGGTGCCGCGGTAGGCCACGACGACGTGGCCGTCGATCTGCGAGCGGTAGGCGACGGCGAAGAAGCCGGAGCTGGGATCCTGGTAGTTCTGGAGGCGCTCCCAGCCCTCGGGCGCGCCGGTCGTGTTGTACGAGTCGGCGGAGAGGCGGGCGTTCTCCACGGCGCGGTTGTTCCGCGCCAGCCGGTCGGCCGCGGCGAGCAGCGCGTCGCGCTCGGGGCCCGGCTCCATGTCCTCGGCTTGCTTGCGGGCGGCGTCGATCAGCGCCTGGCGCTCGAGCAGGCGCAGGCGCTTGGAGTCGCGGTTGAAGTAGACGTTGGGCTTGCCGTCGATGACCGTTTGCTTGCCCGAGAGCTTGAGCGTGCCTCCGGCGCTGATCGTGAAGTTGCCCTTGGCGTCGAAGTACAGGCCGTGCGGCGTGATCACCACGGAGGAGATGCCGTTGGAGATGACGATGTTCTGATCGTCGCGGTAGACGTAGCCGACTCCCGGTCCGACGGTCCCGGTGATGACGTTGCCCGCGTCGATCGTGTCGTGGTGGGCGATCGTCGAGGTGCGATTGCCGCCCGGCGGGTCGGGCTGCGGGGCGGGCGGAGGCGGAGGCGGCGCGCCGATGTTGTTGCTCTGGTACTTGGCGACGGTGTGGCTCTGGTCGCCACCGACGCTGATGCTCTGGCTGCCGCCGACGGTCATCGAGTCGTTGGCGATGACGCTCGCCGAACGGTTGTTGCGGACCGTCGACGTTTGATCGTGCTTGACGAGCTCGGTGTAGTCTTTCTGAGCCTGGATGTGGATCAGCTCGCGGCCCGCGGCGTCTTCGAACGAGAGCTCGTTGAAGCCGCCCGCTCCCGGGGAGCTCTCCGTCTTCCAGCCGCTCTTGGTCTTTTCGTCCGGGAGCTTGTAGAGGACGCGGCGGGTGTAGTTGAAGACGCGCCCGGTGACGACGGGGCGGTCGGGATCGCCCTCGAAGAACTCGACCAGGACCTCTTGCCCCACGCGAGGCAGGTTGAGGAAGCCGTAGCCGGCGCCCGCCCAGCCCTGGCTCACGCGGATCCAGCACGCGGTGCGGTCGTTGTACGAGCCTTCGCGATCCCAGTGGAGTTGGACGCGGACGCGGCCGAATTCGTCGACGTGGATCTCCTGGCCGGGCGGGCCCACCACGACGGCGCTCTGCACGCCCTGCACGCGCGGGCGCCGGGTGCGGCGTTGCGGTCGGTAGGTGACGTCGGCGTACACGGCGTGGCCCTTCATCGTCCACTCTTTGCCCGGCTCGCCTTCGAGCGAAGACTCGATCACCAGGAGCTTCTTGCCGCTGATGTCTTTGCGCGGGTGCGGCGCGATCGTCAGCAACGTGCCCGGTGAGAGGTCGACCACGTTGGTGGTGTAGCCGAGCGCGCGCCGCGCCCGCCGCTCGCCGTCGAGGAGGCGCTGGGCCAGCAGGTTGCCTTCGCTCATGCTGGTGCGCGCGATGCCCTTGTCGTCGGCGACGGGGGTGTCGCCTCCCTGGCCGGGCTCGTACCAGAAGGCGCCGGGCTCGTACGTGTAGTGCTCGTACGCCGTCTCGGTCGCGGCGCGAGCCTCGGCGAAGAGCTTGGCGTCGAGTTGGTTGCGGAAGTCGAAGTCGCGGACGGTGAAGCGCCCAGGCTTCACCCGCTGGACGAGCTTGACCTTGCTGATGAACTCTTGCTCGGCCGACTCGCCGGGGTTGTCGACGTAGGGGAGGCTCGGCCGCGGATCGCCCGTCGTCGGCTCGTCGCTGAGCACGAGCATCGTCTCGGGGCCGTCGTGGGTGAAGAAGTAGGCGATGCCCGCCTCTTCGAGCAAGCGGCTGATGAAGGCGAAGTCGGTCTCGTCGTACTGCGCGCGGTACTCGTGCGTGAGGTACTTCGCGGAGAGGCGCAGCTCGGGCTTGATCTGCCACTCGGTGAGCACGCTCGTCACGATCTCGGGGACGGTGAGGTGCTGGAAGATGCGGTTGTTGCGGCGCAGCGTGGTGCGCCAGAGGGCGGGCACGATCGTCAGCGAGTAGGTGGAGAGCCCCGTGGGCTCGGCCTGCACCAGCTCCATGTGGCTGCAGATGCCCGTCCAGGCGCGCGTCGTGGCCGTGAGGTGGGCGACGCCGCTGACGAGCGCGAAGCCCGCGCCCTCGTTGACGATGCCCTCGAGATCGATCTCGTCGAGCGGCGATCGGGCGAGGATCGTGACCTCGAAGAGGCCGGAGATCTCCTCGTGGATCGCGAAGTGTCGGACCGAGAGCGAGTCTTCCTTCGAAGTGAACGAGAGCTCGAGCTTGGACATCGCTCCACGAGACTAGGCGAAAGTCGATCGATGTATCAAGGCCGACGTAGCGGCGCTCCGTGCGCGTCGCGCGTCGTCGTGGACCGCGCGGCGAGAGGAAGGTCCCGTCCAGCCGGCGCTCGCCATGGAGAAGAGGATCTGGACGCCGGAGGAGTACCTCGCGTGGGTGCGCGCGTCGCCGGAGAAGCACGCGTTCTGCCGCGGCGAGGTGTTCGCGATGGCAGGGGCCAGCCGCGAGCACAACCTCATCGTTGGAAACATCGTTCGTCTTCTGGGCAACGCGCTCGTCGACCGGCCCTGCGAGTCGTATCTTCGAGGTGATCGACGCAGGCGGAGACGGTCCCCGCGATCGGCGTCCCTTTATCGCCCAATCACCCGTCGTTGTCCGCCGTTCGGAAGATCCTCCCACGCCGCTTCCGAGGGTTGGCCAGGGGCAGGGGAGCCCTCGCCTCGACTGCCGCGAGTTTCGAACCGGCCCCCCGCTTCTTGGTCGGCTCGGGTGCGGGACGTCGCGGCAGGACGGGGAGGATCCGGGCCTTCTGCGGCACGGGTGCGGCAGCGGCAGCCAAATATGGCCCGAAACGGCGCTTTTTATGCGATCCGTCGAGTTTTTAAAATCCTCGTGTCGGCAGTTCGATTCTGTCTCTGGGCACCAAAAACGCTGCAATCTCAGGGGGAACTGAGATTGCACGCTGACTGATCAGGGCACCCAAGCTGCCCAATCTGTCCCCCTTTGCGCACGCCATGTGCGCGCTGCGCGGTCATAGCGGGCGGGGCATTGCGCAGCGCACGCATGGTCACATGACGGACCATGTCGCGGGCGACGCGGCTCGCTCCGAGATCGCCCCGCCTGTGGCCGCTGCTTCCGCTTCGAGAGCGACCACGGCGGCGGCGCGGGCGACCGGCGTGGCGATCAGCGCGGTGAGGAAGGGACGGGACGAGGCTCGCGCGCGCTGGCTCCTCGGAGATACGGCTCATCAGGCGCACGAGGAGGCCGAGGCGCTCGTGGGGCAGGTTGTCCATGTCGGCGAGGAGGACGCGGCTCGCGTCCGCGTCTCCCGCGCGCGAGAGGGCGACGCTCGCGTGGAGGCGCAGGCTGGTGCTCTCGTGCGTGAGCAGCGGCTTGAGCACGGTGAGCGCCGAGGTCTCGCCGAGATCTCCAGCGAGATCGATCGCGACGCTCGCGCGCCTCCACGACGCTTGCGCCATCGACGCCTGGATGTCGCTCACGGCGAGCGCGCCGGCGCCCGGGGGGCGCAGCGTCGCGACCAGATCGGTGAGATCGTTGCGCCCACGTGACCAGGCGAGGAGCGTGCGCCCGGGGACCTCTTTGGCCGTCGTCGAGCGAAGGAAGCCCGCGACCTCTCTCAGCGAGCAGCTATTGGCCTCGACGCACGTCATGAGATCGCCGGCGACGCCCGGGTCGCCCGCTCGGCCGAGGGCGATGGCCGCCTCGGGCTTCACCGCGGGCTTGCCTTCGGCGTAGAGCTTGGCTCGCACGAGATCCGTGCGCTTCATGCTGCTGAGCGCGAAGATCGCGTAAATTGCGGCGCTGCGGAGGCTCTGGTTTGGATCGTCGACGTAGCGCTCGAGCAGCGCGGCGCCCGAGGGAGCGTCGAGCTTGCCGATGGCGCGGACGGCGTTGAGCTTCACGGCCTCGTTCTTGTCGTCGAGCGCGCCTTTGAGGAGCGGCAGGCCCTCGGGGCGCTTCACGTCGCCGAGCACGAACGCGGTGTTCATGCGGATCTGAGCCTGCGTGTGGTTGGCGAGGCCGCGCGCCGTCTCGTAGAAGGCGCTCGGATCGAGCCGCTCGAGCGCGAACGCGATGTTGTTGAGCATGCGCGACTCGCGCACCTTGGGGACGAACGCGAGGAGCGCGCTCGTCGCGGCCTTGTCGCCGATCTTGCCGACCGCATACACGGCGCGATTGCGGATGCGCGCGTCGGCGTGGGACATCAGGTGGATCAAGGCTTCCCGGAGCGCCGGGGCGCGGAGCTCGCTCGCGGCGAACGTGGCCGGGAGGACCAGCCCCGCGTCGTCGCTCTTCAGCGCGGAGTCGACGTCCTGGATCAGCGTCGAGCGGGCCATCAAGTGCCGGCTCTTCCAGAGGGCCTTGAAGGCGACGGGCCGGAGGGCCTGCTGCTTGGGGTCCGTCGCGACGAACGCATCGCGCACGATGCGCATCGCCTTCGTGTCGCTGAGCGCGCCCAGAGTCAGGAGCGCGGCCTCGCGGTTCGGCTCCTCCTCGTCCTCGCGCACGACGATCTTCCGCAGCGGCTCGACGGAGCTCGGATCGGGCATGTTCGCGAGCGCGCGGATGGCAGCGCCGCGGACCGCCGGATTCCACGCCTCGAGCGCGCCCTGAAGCGCGCTGAGCCCGCCGCGATCGCCGAGCCGCCCGAGGAGCTCGGCGCACAGGGTTCGCACCCCGTCGTCGACGTTGTCCGACACGCAACGCGCCAGCGCGCGCGTGCTCTTGCGCCCGAGGTTCAGCACGTCAGGGCTCGCGGGCATCTCGCGGTCGGTCACGTTGATGAGCACGGTCTCGTTCGTGGTCATCGTGCGCAGCACGGCGGCGCGGCGCTCCGTGATCTTGCCGCCCGCGCCTGCCCTGTTCGAAGGGCCTTCGACCTCTTCTTCATCGTCGCCGTCGGCGAGCGCGCGCTGGGCCACCGTGAGCGTGGGCAAGAGGCGCGCGGCCACGAGGAGCGCGCCGAGGAAGGCGCGCGTTCGGGCTCGTCCAGTCTTCATGGTGTCACGATCTCCACCTTGCGCGCCGCGCTCTTCACGCGCGCGAGGACCTCGTCGCGCGCGACGCGCGAGGGCATTCCGGCTCCCGGACCATCACGTCGCGCGGAGGCTAGGCTTCGTCGGACCGTGGCGTCCACAGCCTCGTCACGAGCCCGGCCCGACGGAGGAGCCGCTCGTCCGGTCTCCTCGATCAACGCGTAGGGATCACTGGCCCACATAAACCACGCGATCCAACGTTGTTGGACGCTGTTTATGCTCCCATGGGTAGCAGTCAACCTTCAACCGCGGTGAGGATCGGTGATGGCCTGGTGTTTGTATAGGTCCAGGGCGGAGGTGCCGTGATGCTGAGAACGTTCCTGGTCGGCAGTGCTCTTGCCCTTCTTTCCGCCGTCACCGGCGTCGCCGCGGCAGAGCCGCTCCGTACGAGCGAGGATGAACCCGCTCCAGGAGCAGAGCCGTCGGGCTCCTCGACGCTACGCTTCGTGGTGCTCGTGGACAGCGCGACGACGAAGGAGAGTGTCATTCCGGCGATCCTCGCGGCGAGCCGCGCCGAGCTCATCGCGGCGTGTGAGGGCAACTCGGGGGCGTCGATCCGCATCTACAACCCCATGGCTTCAGGAGACTACGTTGACGTGCCATGCTCGACGGTGCTCGACGGCGAGGAGGTGGCAGGGCCAGCGGCGGAGGCGCTCCCCCGCGTGTCGGGCGAAGGGGCGATCGGCGAAGCGCGACAACGCCTCACCCCGCTTGGGCCGCTCCTCTGCGGGCTCACGGGGCTCATCACCTCTGCGGCGCAGGACCGCGTCTGTCGCGACTGGCGCGGTCGAAACAGCGAGTTCTGCAACGTCGGGACGTTCGGCTCCGGCGGACTCTGGCTCCTGGCGTGCGCCATCGCGTTCTAGCCACGAGGGGGAAGCCGTGGCGCCGGAGATCAAAACTGGACTTCGCAGGATTGCCACTCTCCTCGTGGGCGGGACGCACCTCGTGATTACCTACGAGCTGCACCGCTTCGATGGCTGGGCGTGGCGCGGCATGATGGTCCTCGACTGGGTGCTGCTCTTCCTCGTCGCGCGGCTGCTCATCACGGAGGGCCGCGAACGCGAGCGTGCGGCGCGGTCCTAGCTCGAGGCTCTCGGGATCTCCACGCTCGCTCGCGGCACATCCGGCGCGATCGGGCGCACGAGGTCCTCCGGCTTGATCAGCCAGGTCGGCTCCGGGACGTCTTCCATCTCGTAGAACCCACCGCAGAAGATCGAGTGCGGGCACCCCTCGCAGACCGGCTTCCGGATCCGGCGCTCGCGGAGGTAGTCGAAGAGGTTCACCTCTTCGTTGTTCACGAAGAGCATGTGCCGCTCCAGCTTGAGCATGTCGCCCATCAGGTAGCGCTCGTAGCCGGGCATGAAGCAGAACGGGAGGTTTATCACCTGGAATTTGATCCGGTCCTCGAAGGCGTCGATGACGCGCATCGCCTCGTCCGCCGCCTCCTGCGTGTCGGGGCAAATCGAGCTCGTGGCCCGGCCGAACGGGGTCAAGAACTGGAGGTTGAACCAGCGGAGGCCGAGGTCGAGCACCAGCTGCGCGACCTCGCCGAGCTTCTTGTGGTTCGACTTGGTGATCGTGATGTTGGCGCCGAGCTCGACGTGGGGCGGGGCGAGGCGGACCAGGTTCCTCACGCCGGCGCAGGTCTGATCGAAGGCCTCAGCGACGCCGACGTTCTGCGCGTGCGTCTGCGCGTCGGCGCCGTGGATCGACGTCAGGATCGAGGTCACGCCGGAGCGGACGAAGTTCCCGGCGAACTCGTCGTAGCTCGCCATCCGCGCGTTGGTGGTGACGTTGACCTTCTCGTACCCGATCTTCCGCGCGAACTTCGTCAGGGCGAAGAGGTTGGGGTTCAACGTCGGCTCGCCCCCGTCGAAGTCGAGGAGGCCCACGCCGAGCTTGCGGTACTTCACCAGCAGCTCGCGCTGGCGATCGTAGTCCCCGTCGAACTGGGTCCGCGTACCCGTCGCGCAGAAGGTGCAGCGGTTGTTGCACTTGTAGGTGACGTTCATGATCACCTTCTTCGGCCCCTCGGTCGCCATCATCCGCTGATCGAAGGTCCACTTGAACCGCTCGAGCTCCTTCAGCGTCACCGCGTCCGTCTCCATCGACGGCCTCTGCTGGAAGTGCGGCCCGTAGTCGGTGATCAGCGGCAGCACCCGCGCGCTCTCTCGCCCCATCGCGGCGAGTCGCGTGCCCGGCAGCGGCGTCGCGAACTGCACGCTCGGCCGCGCGCCCGTCTCTTCGTGGAGCTTGAGCGCGAACTCGAGCGTGCCGTTGATCTCGGCCTTGGTCTCGCCGGGCAGGCCGATCATGAAGTGCACGAGCAGGGGCACGCCTGCCGCCTGCGCGCCCTCGGCCGCGGCGGTGATCGCGCGGAGATCGAGCTTCTTGTCGACGACCTCGTCCACCACGCGCTGCACGCCGCTCTCCGCGCTTACGCTCAGCGTCGTCAGGCGCCCGCGCATGGCCTCGAAGTGCGCCGGCAGGATGTAGTCGGCGCGCATCCCGTTGGGGATCTCGAAGCCGAGATCATGCTTGAGCAGCAGCTCCATCACCGCGTCGAAATGGCGCTCGTTGACGTTGACGAGCTCGTCGATGAGGTGGACACGGCGCACGCCGCGGGCGCGGAGATCGCCGAAGAGCCGGTCGAGGTACGCGGGCGAGTAGCGGCGCTGCGTCTTCGGCGCGACCAGCTTCCCGTCCCTCCGCGACGTCGGGTTGGAGGAGCAGTGGACGCAGCGGTACGGGCAGCCGCGGCTGGTGAGCACCGGCGCGCTCTGCCCCGCGATCGGGAAGGCCCAGCTCGGCCGCCCCAGGCCGGCGATCACCGCCGCGTGGAAGCGGAAGTAGGCCTCGAGATCGACGAGATCCCAGGCGGGGAGGGGGAGATCGTCGAGCGGCGAAGGCTCGCCACCGTCGAGAAAATAGGGCGCCTCGGGGCGCCCCGCGGCGATCCGTTCGGCGAGCAGATCCGCGAGCAGCGCCTCGGCCTCGTAGCGCACGAAGACGTCGACCTCGGGGTACGCCGCGAGCGTCGCGGTGGGCGCGGCGTCGACCACGTGCTGCCCGCTCTGGTAGAGATCCGCGAGCAGGATCGGCGTCATCGGGTGCCGCGCGCGGAGCCCGACGAGCACCTCAGCGAGCAGCGGATCCCGCGCCGGCGGCCGATGGAACGGCGTGAACGCCACCAGGATCGCCGCCGCGTCGCCGGGCACGCGGTCGAGCACCGCGCTCGCCGTCGCGCCGAGGCGCACGCACCCATCGTCGAGAGGCGCGAGCGTCGCGCCCTCCATCGCCAGCGCGTCGATGAGCGCCACCGCGAAGCCGGCGCCGCGCGCGACCGCCGCCGCCTGGATCGCGCCGAGGTCGGCAAAGTAGGGGTAATCGATGAAGTCGCGCGAAACGCGGAGCGGCGGAAACACGATCGCGAGGGCGCCCATGCGGGCGATCCTAGCCTCAAAATGGGCGTGCTCACGGCGGCGCCCCGGGGCGTCGAGAGAAAGAGCAGGCTCATTGACGCGAGCGATCAAGGCGTGCTCTTCTGAAGGTTAAACGGAGGATGATCATGGATGACGGCATCTCGCGGCGAACCGCACTTGGACTCGGCGCCGGTGTCCTGGCGGGAGCAATGATCTCCGGCGTGGCGCCGACTTCGAAGGCGACGGTGGCCATGTCCCCCGACGCGCTCCTTTCACCGCTCACGGTGGGAGCTCGGTTCGCTCGGTGGACGGTAGCCGCGATTCATCCGGTGGAAGACGGCGCGATCAGCGTCGTCATCCGGGCCCAGGACGGGCACGAGTTCTCCCTCGATATCGTCGCACGCGACGCTTCTCCGTTCGCGGCGCGCCCCCCGGCCGCGGTGGGCGCGCTGGCGATCCACGTGTGCAACTCCGGCGACGGTTGGTCGCCCACCACCGAAGAGCAAGGCCTCGCGGCGATGACGCTGGCGCAGGTGATCGAGGCCAACGGAAAGGGCGAGGCCGCCTCTGGCCTGCTCACCCAGGCCGATCGGCTCGCCCTCTTCTGCAGCAGCGGCCGCGTCGAGCAGCCCCGCGTCGACCCGGCCGCGATCTCCCCGTCCTCCAGCAACGCGTGATCCGAGCCTGACGCTCCTTGCTCGAGCGCGTCATTCGCGCCCGAGCGCGGTGTCGACGTCGGGCGGTTATGTCCTATCCACTGGCCGTGGCCGCGCGTTTCGTGGCACCATCGCGAGTTGGTGAACGAGCGCGTCGAGCGAGCCGCGAGGAACGATCCATGAGCCACATCAAGAGCATCTTCGGAGAAGGCAGCGTCGATCTCGAGTTCGACGAGAGCCTGTACCCGAAGGACGCGATCTATGGCGCCTCGTACGTGTTCATCGATCGCTGCTACGTGCACCTCGACCGCGCCGCCGATCAACGCGTCCGCGTCACCCTCCGCGCGAAGGGGCTGGGGGCGGACACCGCGGCGCTGGCGGGCGAGTTCCAGAACGAGCTGCTCGGCCAGGCCTGGCGTCGCCAGATCGTCGAAGAGAACCGCGCCTACATCGAGGCGATCACCTCCCGCGCCCTCGGCGGCGCCGCGGGCCCGCCCGGCCTCGACGACCTGCTCGCGATGGACATCGGCGAGGAGAGCGCCTTTGAAGATCCCCTCGGCATCGCGATGAGCTGGGAAGAGAAGTACACGAAGAAGAAGACCGAAGCGAAGGTCGACGCGGCCCCGATCGAGGCCCCGATCGCCGCGCCCAGCGACGCTGGAGAGGCTCGATGACGGAGGTGAGCTTCCATCACGAGCTCTACGACGGCTTCGCCGTCGACGAGGCCGCTAAGTTCTACGGCGCCTACGGGACGATGGAGCTCGAGCGCAAGCCGGGCGGCTTCGTCGTGCGCGTGACCGTCAACGCCGACACCGCGGCGCAGGGGATCGACGAGGCGACGCTCGTCGCCGAGCTCGCCAACTACGCCCTCGGCAAGACGATCGAGTCCCGCCGGGCGATCGAGGTCACGTCGTGATCTCGTTCACCGACGTCGGCGCCGCCGCCAAGGCGCCCAGCGATCTCCTCCCGTTCAGCTTCCGCGCCATCGGCGGGGAGATGCTCCTCACCAACGATTTCGGCGACTGGATCTTCGTGACCCAGGACGAGCTCGGCGAGCTCGCCCGTGGCCGATTCGCCGAAGGATCCGCGCTCTTCACCCGCCTCGCCGCGAAGAACTTCGTCCGCTCGAAGCTTGACGTCGAGAAGACGGTGGAGCGCGTCCGCCGCAAGAAGCGCTTCCTCAACTACGGGCCCAACCTCCACATCCTCGTGGTCACGCTCCGCTGCAACGAGACCTGCGTGTACTGCCACGCCAGCCGCGCGGACATGGACGCCGTCCACACCGACATGACGCCGGAGATCGCGGAGAAATCCGTCGATCTCGTCCTGCAGTCGACGTCCCCCTCGGTGACGATCGAGTTCCAGGGCGGCGAGCCGCTGGTGAACTTCCCGGTGGTGAAGCACATCATCGAGTACGCGCTCGCGCGCAACCGCGCCTACGGGAAGCAGCTCGAGTTCACCATGGTCTCCAACCTCGCGATGATGGACGAGACCAAGCTCGCCTACCTCGTCGAGAACAAGGTGCAGATCTGCACCAGCATCGACGGGCCGGAGGCGCTCCACACCAAGCAGCGCGTGCTCATCGGCGGCAACTCGCACCGCGAAGCCGCGAAGTGGATCGAGCGCATCAACAAGGCCTACATCGATCTCGGCCTCGATCCGACGCTCTATCACGTCGAGGCGCTGCTCACGACGACGCGGGAGGCGCTCAAGTACCCGCGAGAGATCGTCGACACCTATTACAACCTCGGGTGCCGGGCGATCTTCCTCCGCCCTGTCGATCCCTTTGGATTCGCGGGCAAGACGGCCAAGGTCGTCGAGTACGACCGGGCCGCGTACCGCGACTTCTACCGCACGGCGGTGGAGCACATCCTCGACAAGAACCGCCGGGGCGAGCAGGTCCTCGAGCGCTACGCGTCGATCTTCCTGACCAAGATCCTCGGCGACGACGAGCCCAACTTCCTCGACATCCGCTCGCCCGGCGGCTCGGCGATCGGACAGCTCGCCTACAGCTACGACGGGAAGATTTTCACGAGCGACGAAGGCCGGATGATGGCCGAGACCGGGGAGAACATGTTCCACATCGGGGACGTGCAGACCTCGAAGTACCGCGACCTGATGAAGCACCCGACGGTGCGCGCGCTGGTGATGGCCTCGATCCGCGAGGTGCAACCCGATTGCGTCAACTGCACCTACTCGCCCTACTGCGGCATCCAGCCCGAGCACAACCACCGATCGCTCGGCAGCATCTTCGGGCGCGCCCGCGAGAGCACGATCTGCAACGTGCACAAGGGCATCCAGGATTATCTGTTCGAGAAGCTCCGCGAGAACGATCCCACGACGGTGGAGATCCTCCGGCGCTGGACGACGGTGCGCGAGCGCACCCACTTCATTCAAGCTTCCGCCGCATCGTAGATCTTCAAGAGGAGCCGAGATGACGAAGAACAATGGTCCCGGTAAGCTCCCGAGCTTCGCCCGCTCGCCGAGTGGCATGCTCTCGCAAGCGGAGAGCGGCATTTCCGACAAGGCCGCTGCAGGCGCCGACGCCGCGACGGAGATCGACGACGTGGGCGGGGTGATCCCGGCGCAGCACTGCTCGCACGGCAGCCACGGCTCGCACGGCAGCCACGGCTCGCACGGCAGCCACGGCTCGCACGGCAGCCACGGCTCGCACGGCAGCCACGGCTCGCACGGCAGCCACGGCAGCTGGTAGTCGCGTCGGCGCGGCGGCTGAGCGACTCGCGCTTTCTCGCTCTAGCCGCGCGTCAGGCTTCGTCGTCGGAGCGCGGCCCGTCCACGCGCTCCATCGCCACGCCGAGCTCTGCTGCTTTCTTCGACTCGGAACGTCGCTTGGCCTCGAAGAGCCGCTGCCCTTGCGCGGTCACCATCCCCACGCGTGGAGCGTCCGCCGGCTGCATGCCGTTGAGCGACGACCGCGGCTCGCCCGGCTCGAGATCCCGCTCACGCGCCGCGCGCCCGGCCGCTGACTCCGCGATGCGGGCGTCGAAGTCTTTTTGCCACTCCTCGAGCGAGCGGAACGCGTAGCTCGGATCGCGCGGATCATGAAGGATCGCCTCCACCACCGCGTCGCGCGAGACGAACACCGGCGCGAGCTCCGCCGGGTCGTAGGCGTTGCCGCGATCGAAGAGGCCGCCGCAGATCTGCCGGAGCGAGCACGCGCTGCATGCCGGCGCATAGATGTGCTCCCAGTCGGTCTGCCGCACCGTCTGCTTCGAATCGAGGAAGTGGACGATGCGCTCCTCGCCCTTGACGATCTTGCGCGTCTCGGTGCTCGCCCACGCGAACTCCGTCATGTAGCAAAGCGGCACCTTCTCCACGCGGAACGTGCGCCCCGACGTGTGGAGCAAACGCATCGCGCGGTGGAGCGAGACCTCGAAGTCGGCGAGGCGCGGCGTGTACTGATCCTGGTTGACCTCGGCGCGCCCCATTGAGGGATCGAGGTTGTTCCAGACGAAGTGCCGCACGTACGGGTGATGATCGATCCAGTAACGAATCCCCTCGTCGAGGTGATCGGCGTTGAGCTGGTTGATCACACAGTTGATGTTGACCTCGATCCCGTACTTGTGAGCGTTGGCCACCGCCGCGAAGGCGCTCTCCAGCGTGTTCGGGACGCCGCGCAGCCGGGCCTCGATCTCGGAGCGCACCGAGTACACCGAGACGTGGACGAGCTTGAGCCCGGCCTCGGCCATCTCTTGCGCGAAGCCCTCGTCGGCGAGGCGCCACCCGTTGGTAATCATCCGGACGTGCAGGCCTTGATCCGACGCATAGCGCGCGATCCGTGGCAGCTCGGGGTGGAGCGACGGCTCACCCCCCGTGAGGATCACGCCGAAGTAGTCGCGCTTCCTCAGATCGTCGACGAGCACCTTCATCGTCTCGAAGGTGTGGACGTAAGGCGTCGTCGGGTTCGAACAGAACCCGCAGAAGTGGTTGCAGTGCCGGACGACCTGGATGTAGCCGATGTTCGCCACAGCGCGCCTCTCGCTACTCGGCGGCGACGACCGACGTGACCGACGTGACCGACGTGACCGACGTGACCGACGTGACCGACGCGTCCGACGTAACCAGCGGCGTCAGCGGGGAGAACCCGTGGGCGCGCACCCAGTTCACATGGACGCCTCGGCAGGCCGCGTTCTCCGAGCACGTGCCGCAGCGCAACGCCTTGGTGTAGTAGGCGTCGGCGACGTAGCGCAAGGTGTAGGCCGTCATGTCGATGCGCGCGTCCGAGCCGAGCATCGCAACGTCGAGCGTGCGCGGGTGCGGCCGCGGCGCGCGCCCGAGGATGCACGCCGGCACGTTCTCCACTGGGATCGCCGTGGTGTAGGCGGCGAAGAAGGCCTTCGTGTCCACGTCGTGCGCGTGCGCGTCGGAGACAAGATCGTAGTTGCGCTGCGCGAGCGCGAGCCGCGCCGGCGGGGCGCCGAGGGCGATCACCGCGGGCTCGGTCGTCTTGGTCAGGAACACCGCGACCTCGAAGCTCGCGTCGAGCCCGAGGAGCCGCGTCATCGTCGCGGGCGAGGCCGTGTAGCAGCGCGTGAGCGTCTTGCCGAAGAGCGTCCCGTCGGGCGCGAGCGCGGCCTCGAGCCCCTCGTAGTCGTCGAGCTCGAGCTCGACCTCCGGGCTCTTCGCCACCTTGGCGAGGCGGGCCGCGTCAGCGAGCGTCTTGCCCGCGAGGCGCGCCGTCCTGGCCACCGGCAGCGTGCCGGCGACCTCTGCCTCACCCGAGAAGCGCAGCACCTCGACCTCGTCTTCTTTGCGGGCCTCGATCACCGTATCGAGCGTGTCGCAGAGGTTCTGGAGGTAGCAGTACTTGCAGCGATCTGGCTCGCGGCAGGAGAGCTTCTTCCCGAGCGAGAGGTACTTGTCGAACTCCTCGCGTCGCCCGCGGACCTCGTCGTTGAGCTTGTACGGGTCCTGGATCAGATCCTCGAAGCCCTCGGTGTACGGCGGCGGGAAGCGGTTGAGCCAGATGTGGATGTCGGGCCGCCGCGCGTAGGCGAACGTGCGCTGGAGGTACTCGAGGTTGCCGTCGAGATCGTAGAAGAGGTGTGAGCGCGCGTCGCTCCACGCGTTGCCGAAGGGGATGATGTGGAGGAGGTCGAACTCCTTCACGCCCCAGCCGATGAACGTCTCGAGCATCTCGGGGAGGTGCTTGATGTTCTGCTTGTTGATCACGATGTCGATGTTGATGATGAAGCGCTCCGACGCGAGCGCGGCCTTCAGCCCCGCCGTCTCCTCGACGAAGGCGCCCGGCGTCCCCACGAGCGCGTCGTGGAGCTTGGCGGTGTGGCCGTGGAGGGAGAACGTGATCTCGTCGAGCCCGTTCTTCGCCGCGGTCTCGAGGAACTCGGGGTACTTGAACATGCGCCCGTTGGTCACGGTCTGGACCTTGGGGTAACCCGCGCGCTTCCCGAGCTTGACGAAGTCGAGGAAGTTCGGGTGCATCGTCGGCTCGCCCCCGGAGAGGATCAGGCGGCTCATGCCCTTCTTCCGGCCCTCGATGATCTGGACCTTGATATCCAGGTTGTTGCGCATCGTCCCGTCGTGCGCGTTGGAGTCGAGGCAGAAGGTGCAGTGGTTGTTGCAGTCGTACGAGAGGCGCACCCAGTTGCGCTTCTCGTGCGCCGCGTCCTCGTGCGCGAGGACCTTGTCGCCGCCGGACTCCTCGGAGCCGCCGCCGCCCATCAAGGCCTGGTTCTGAAAGTCGGCGAACCCGGTCGCCGGCGGGGCCGTGGCGTCTATGCGTTGCATGTGTTCACTCGAGCCGGCGCGGACGTGACGCACGTGTAGCGCAGGAGCCATTGGTTGGAGGTCCGGGGCCCGATGTCCCGCCGCAGGAGGAGGCGCAGCGACCGTCCGTCGTCGCGCCTCGTTTCGAGGACCTTTTCGACGGTCCGCGCCGCTTCGGCCGCGCCGTCGTTGCGATGATGTTCGAAGCGGTTGCTGCGCGCGGCCTCGGCCCGCGCGGCGTGCGTAGCGCTGCGGATCAGGCCGAAGGCGACGTTGTCGGCGATCGTCAACGTGCCGCCGACGTGGAGCCGCGCGAGCGCGCCCGCGAGGACCACGCCCGGGTCGGCGAAGTGGTTGTAGCTGCGGAGCACGAGCACGTGATCGAACTCGCCGAGCTCGGCGCCGACGTCCTCGGCGCGGCCGGCGACGAAGCGCGCGAACGGGTAGCGCGACGCCAGCACCGCCAGGGCCGCCTCGTCGGGATCGACGCAGACGTAGTCGACCGATCCGCCCGCGAGCGCGGCGAGGTAGCCGGCTTCGCCGCCGCCGAGGTCGAGCACGCGCCCAGAGAGCCCGGCGACGATCGCCCGCACCTCGGCGTCGTCGCGCGTGAAGACGTCCTCGCGGACCGGCTCCCAGCAGCCGGTGCACTGCGGGCGCCGCTCGCACGCCTTGCACTCCGCGGCGATGGTCAGCTTCCGTAAGTCCTTGGCGAAGTCGTCGGGGGCGAGCTTGCTCGAGACGTCGACGTAGAGCTGCCCCGCGCCTTCCTTGGTGGCGAGGAGCTCTTCGTCGGAGAAGTCCCGCGTCTCGGTGCGGTAGAGCCGCATCCGATCCTTGAGCCGGAGGAAGAGCGTGCGCCCGCGATCGTAGGGCGAGACGCCGTCGTGCTTCACCGGGCAGGGCGCGCCGGGCGCCCGCGCGAGGTCGCGCGCCTCGGTGAAGTGATACGAGTTCGAGCGCGGCATCCCGGTGACGGGGCGGAGCGCGCCGTCCCCGTAGTGCTCGAAGTAGCCGCGGTAGAGGCCGGGGCAGGCGCCGCGGAGCGCGCACGGGCCGCATTTTTCCGTCTGGATCTTGGCGACGTCGTCGACCGGGACGAAGTCGTCTTCGTCCACCTCGATCATCGTGGCGAAGCGGTGAGTCTTGAGATCGTCGTAGAGATTCTCGAGCCCAGGGAGCAGGCAGAAGGGGACGCCGTCGTGCGCGAAGCGCGGCCCCTTGGCGTCCCCGCGCTTCTCGATCCCGTAGGTGATCGCGTCGGCGATCTTCGCCGCGCACTCCTCGACGTCGGGCACGATCACGTCGAAGGCGCGGTTGGCGGCGCCCTTGGGCTGCGTCATCGAGAGCTTGATGCAGAGCTCGGGGAAGGGGAGGAGGCGGTCGACCAGGCCGCGGAGGTGCTTGACGTTGGCCGTCGTCACCACGCAGTTGACGGTGAAATCCGCCACGCGCCCGTGGAGCGCCGCCACCGCCTTCATCGCCTGCGCGAAGGTGTCGGCGCGCACCACCGAGCCGTGGACCTTCGGCGTGCCCCCGTGCAGCGACATGTACACGTAGCGAAGGCGGCAGTCGTGTACGAGCTCGTCCACCACGTGGGGGTAGGAGAGCATCAGCCCGTTGGTCACGAGGCCGAAGTCGAGGCCGAGGGCCGCGGTGCGGCGCGCCCAGCGGAGGAGCTCGGGCCGCATCGTCGGCTCGCCGCCGGAGAGCACCGCCATCGTGTACCCGAGGCGCTTCGCCCGATCGATCTTCCAGTCGATGCGATCCGCGCTGTCGTCGATGTGGCGCATGTCGGCGGTGTGGCAGAACGTGCAGTTCTCGTTGCACGCGTAGCCAACTTTGATCAGCGCCTTCACCGCCGCCGATGCTACCGCAACGCGCGCGCGTTCGAGCCTGGATTTTTCGGCAGATCACGCGCGAATGCCCTCCTTCTCCGTGGGGCACGCGGATAGAGTCGAGGGGATGGAGCCGAAGCAACAGATCGAGATCCAGCTCGGCCACATGTGTAACAACCGCTGCGTTTTCTGCGTCTCCGGGCAGCAGACAGCAGAGAAGCTCGCGGGCCCGCTCGATCTTTCGCCGGTGATCCGCGAGATCGAAAAAGCCTTCGCTTCGGGCCACCGCAAGCTCACGCTCCTCGGCGGCGAGCCCACGCTCCAGCCGGGATTCCTCGACGTGGTAAGGCGCGCGGTCGCCCTGGGTTACGAGGAGATCGTTCTCTTCACCAACGGCGTGAAGACCGCGCGCGAGGCCTTCATCGACGAGATCCTCGCCACCGGCGGGCGCTTCACCTGGCGAATCTCGATCCAGGGCGCGACCGCCGCGGCGCACGAGCGCACCACCCTGAAAGAGGGCTCCTTCGCCCGCATCCAGCGCACGATGGAGACGCTGGCGCGCAAGGGCGAGGTCGTCACCGTCAACATGTGCGTGGTCCAGTCGAACCACGCCTCGGTGGCCGCGTTCCCCGCGCTCTTGCTCCCGCTCGGCGTGAAGCAGCTCCACCTCGACATGGTCCGCCCCTCCGACGCCGGCGTGCGCACCGAGGCCGAGCTACGCGCGATGATCCCGCGCTACTCGGAGATGGTCCCGGCGCTGACCGAGATGATCCACGGCTTCCCCGAAGGCTTCGACGTCAACATCGGCAACCTCCCGTACTGCATCGCCCCCGAGCTCGCGCGCTGGATTCATCACGACGGCGAGCGCACGCTCACCATCTCGGTCGACGGCCAGAACGAGCTCAGCGCGCCCTGGGACAAGTACCTGACCAAGCGGCGCGACAAGATGAAGCCCGCGAGCTGCAAGGCCTGCGTCTTCGAGAGCCGCTGCAGCGGCGTCTTCGAGGCCTACCGTCACTTCTACGGGACCGACGAGCTCGTGCCGGTGACGCCGGCGCGCCTCGCCGCGATCGACAGCGAAGGGCGCTTCCTGGCCTTGCATTTGCGGCCTTTCCTCGCGCAGCTCGGCTCCCGCGCCGTCCCCGCGCCTTACGCGAAGTTGACGGCGACCGAGACCGGCGACGCCGAGGTGACGCTGACGCTCGAAGGCCCGGCGCTCGATCCGCTCCGCGTCGCGTTGCGCCACCCCGGCCGCGCGGGAGAGAGCGCGGCGGGTTTCGATCGATGCAGCCTCCATGTCGTCGCGCTCCCGAAGGATCGCGGGCTCGCGCTCATGGCTTTGCGCGCGCTCGGCGCGTCGCTCGCGCAGAGCGGCCTCCGCGTCGTTCACCCGATCGGACCCGACGCGGTGGGCGCGGTCGCACGATCGGTGAGCGCGCGCCTCGGGCGGCTCCGCGCCCACGCTCCCTTCGGTGAGCTCGCGTGGGAGAGCGTATCGATCGCCGACGGCGGGAAGCGCGCCGAGGCTTCGTTTTACGGCCCCGCAGGCGAGCGTGCGACGGTGTGGCTCGCGGAGCAAGGCGGCCGCGCCGCCGGCGGCTACCGCGTCGACGCGGGCGAGCCGACGCCTTCGCTCGTCGAGGGGCTGCGCGCGGTGATGGCGGCGCTGCGCCCGTCCGCGGAGGCGGCGCTCACGGCGGCGCCGCCGTCGCGCGCGGTGTAGGGCGCTCCTTTTGACGCGCTGGGAACTTGGTTGGTGATTGCGATTGCCAGTGCTCTACCTTCATCTGGACGACTGGCGGCCCGCCCGGCTTCGTCGGGAGCGGGCGCAGCTCTTTGGAGATGCGACGAGTGCAGTAGCAGCACAGCGCGAGCTGATCGCAGAGCAACGCGTCCCGGATATCCTCCTTGACCGGCGTGAAATCCTTGCCGTCATACGTCGCGCCGGGCACGGCGCGATAGCTCTTCAGGCGGACGGGCTCAGGCCCCTTCTGGATCGCTCGCATCGATTCGCTCCACCACGTCGAGCAGGCGCTGGAGTCGACCGATCTCTGGATCGCGTTCGGTCACCCGCTGGGCGAGGAGGTCGAGCCGTTCCCGCGCGGCGCTGTATTTCCGATCGTCGAGCATGTTCGCTATCGCATCGAGCTCGGCGACGGTCTCCTGGGGGCGCGCGGTCACGCCGAGCACCTCCCAGAGGATCGAGTTCGTGTCGCGCCCCTCGGTCGGAGCCGGAGGAGAGAAAGGCTGAGAGTCCTCCAGCAGCACCACGGCGTCGTTCGACACCTCGCTGAGCACCTGCGCCGAGTGCGTCGTCACGATGAACTGCACCCGCGGGAAAGCCGGGCGCAAATCCTCGACTACGCGCCGCTGCCACGCTGGGTGAAGGTGCAGATCGAGCTCGTCGATGAGGACGACCCCCGGCGTCTGCTCGGCCGCGTCCCCGCCGAGGTGGGGATTGAGGGTGGCCGCCCTGAAGGCCATATCCGCGGCCATGCCGAGCATGTTCCGTTGCCCATCGCTGAGCTGATCGAAGCCGAGGAGCAGGCCGGTTCTTGCAGAGCGAGCAGCGAGATCGTCGAGGCGCGCGTCGTAGCGCACGAGATCAAACCCATCGAGACACTCCACGACGGCGCGTTTGCTCGCCTCCAGCACCGGCGGTGTGCGACCGTCCTGCAGCGCGAGCAGCTCCATGCGTCGGAACCATGCTCGCATGCTCGAAAGCTGGGTCGAGGGCTCCAGACAGCCCTCGTAACCAGCGAGGCGAGACAGATCGTCGCGTCCGACAGCGCGCTCTTGCCCGCCGCGAGAGGTTCGACCGGTCCCGTAGTACGCGATGAGCGGCAAGGTCACATCGAAGCCGTCTTGCACTGCCCAGCGCACCACGTCCGTGAAATCGAAGAACGAAATGGGACGACCTGCCCCGACGGATATGCCTCCATCTCCGAACGTGTTCGCCGCTGGACCTGCCTGGCGCGGCTCCCCGCAGAACTGCATCTCCACGTTGATCTTTGCCGGTAACTGAGGCTCGAACGTCGTGATCCCGCCTTTGTCGATCCGCGCCACGCGGATGTCCCCCACACGCAATGACGACTCCGAGAAGGCATCCCCGATATTGCGGTGGAGCGGCCTTACCCCGCCGGCCAATCCCATCGCGAGCGCATCCAGGACGGTTGTTTTTCCGGCGCCGTTTTGCCCGATCAGGACAGTGATCCCAGCACGGAAAGAGACGCGTGTTTGCTCGAAGCACCGAAAGTTCGTCAGCGTGAGATGCTGCACGCACGTCGTCGCATCCTCGTGCCTGGATGTCCGGTGCCAGGAGCGCACCGGCTCTCGGCCGAATCCATCCGGTAACGCGACGTGTCCTTCGCACGCCTGCTCCCATAGCGCAGGCGGCACGACCCAGAGATGATGCGGAATCGACTGGTCGCGCTTCAGGAGACGGGGTGCCTGTACGCCGTCGTTCACGGCGACGAGATACCGAGTGGCAAAGGGACCCTCCATTCCCGGATGCCGCGTTGTCACATCGTGGAGTTCGCGCGTCCCGACATACGCCCGGAGCAGCCAGTCGATGAAAACGTCCTCGTCAGGGTTGTGCGGGTCCAAAGTCCTTGCTTCCCCCTACTGCTGCCGGCGCCAAGGCTCAAGCAGGCTGCGCGATCGGCCGCGCTCTTCAGCCCAGCGCGACGGGCGCGGCCACGGCGCGGAGCTCGTCGGTGCCGTGCAGCTCGGCGTAGCCGCGGCGGAGGCCCCAGCAGCGGCTGGTCAGGGCGCAGTCGGCGCAGGTCTCCGTCTTGAGGAACTCGCCGCCGTCGGCGCCGTCGGCGATCTCGGGGAGCGCGAAGTAGGCGCGCGCGCCGTCGGGGACGAGGCAGAGCGGGAGGCCGCACATCGATTCGAAGCCGGTGATCGTCAGGCCGGCGGCGCGGCCGGCGTCGAGGCCGGCCACGAGGGCGGGGACGATCTCGGCGTAGCGCGGGATCAGCGCGGCGGTGCGGGGGACGACGTCGGTGTGGGATCCGACGAAGGAAATGGTGATCGTGGCGGCCGGCCAGCGGCGGGCGACGAGGGCGACGAAGTCGGGGAAGTCGTCGCGGTTGGCCGCGCAGAAGACGAAGTTGAGGCGCACGCGGACGCCGTGGGCGAGGAGCTCGTCGACGCCGCGCGCGGTCTTCTCGAACGTGCCCGGCGCGGCGGTGACGCTGTCGGAGATCGCGGCGGTGCTCCCGTGGAGCGAGACCAGCGCCTCGTCGACGCCGGCCGCGGCGAGCTCGCGGGTGAGCGCGGGATCGGCGAGGCGGATCGCGTTGGTCTGCAGCTCGATCCCCCGCGCGCCCTCGCGCTTGCCGAGGCGCACGTACTCGGCGAGCCGCGGGTTCAGCGTCGGCTCGCCGCCCGAGAGCGCGAGCATGCCGGAGCGCTGGGCGATGGCGACGATGGCCTCGCGCACGTCGGCGTCGTCGGGCGGCGGCAAGTGGGTGGACACGAAGCAGAAGTGACACGCCTGGTTGCAGTGGAAATTGATCCGCACGATCGCCGCGGGGACCTCGGTCCCGTCGGGTTGCCGCAGCGTCTCGTGCGTCACCAGCTCGCGGGCGATCTGCTCCTCGACTGACGAGATCACCGTGAGGCGTCGGCGCACGCGGTCCTCGACGATCGGGCGCACCGTGGGCGCCGGATCACGCACGAGCAGCGCCGCCGGCAGGCCGGGGCAGCGGTCGCGCGCGGCGCAGGCGTCGCACGCGGCGACGTGGCGGTAGCCGTCGCGCTCGGCGCCGCCGCGCGAGAGCGCGTAGAGGTGGGCGACGCGATCCGCGCGAGGAAACAAGCACGGCGGGAGGTAGGCGGCGGTGTCGAGCTGGACGGTGAGCCCGACGCGGCGCCCGGCTTCGGCGACGGCGACGATCGCGGTCGTGGCCTCGTCGACGCTCGCCAGCGTCGTCGCGTCCGGCGCGGTCACCGGCACGAGGAGCACCAGCGCGACGAGGGGCAGGCCGCTCTCCAGCAGCGCGTCTGGCAGCGCGGACACGAGCGCGAGGTTCGCGCGCACGATCGGCGTGGTGATGGTGATCGGTACGCCGGCGCGAGCGAGCGCGCGCAGGCCGCGGAGCGTCGCCGCGAAGCCGCCGGGGTCGCGGGTGATCGCGTCGGCCGCCTCGCCCCAGGCGGTGAGCTGCACGCGCGCGCCCGCGAGCCCCGCGGCGCGCAGGGCGACCGCGAGCTCGTCGGTCACGAGCGCGCCGTTGGTCGCGAGCGTCACCGTGGCGATCCCGGCGGCGCGCGCGTGGGTGATCAGCGCCGCGAGATCACGACGCAGCGTCGGCTCGCCGCCCGAGATCACCAGCTCGCGGACGCCGGCCGACGCGGCCGCGTCGATGCGCCGACGCACGGCAGAGGAGGCGACGAACCCCGGCGCTTCGGCGGGCCTTCGGGTGTCGCAGAACGCGCAGTTCTGGTTGCACGTCTCGTTGGTGAGGACGACCTCGCGCTGCATTCGTCGCGGCCGAGCCTACGCCGCCGCCCTCGCGTCGGATAGCGACGCGGCCCGCGCGCTGGCCTTGGCGCCCTTGTGACGCTCGCGCGCCGCGTGATACCGTCGCGCGGCCTCCCATGATGACAGCGATCGAACGCCTCAAGATTCGGCTCGCCGTCTCGGTCGGGTGGTCGGCGGCGCCGAGCCAGGTGAGCGAGGTGATCCGCGGCTTCCAGGCCACCGAGGCCGACGGCGTGTGGCACCTCTACCGGGGGATGAGCCAGATCGCCGATCCGCGCGAGAGGGCGATCATCTTCGGCCATTGCCTCGAAGAAGAGGCCCACGCCGACGCCTTCGTGCGCGCCTACCGGCACTACGGCGGCCGCGTCTTCACCCCCACCCATTTCGAGCGCAAGTCGCTCTACGCCGTCGACGCGCCGATCTGGAAGACGTTCGCCTTCGTCCACGTGGGCGAGGTCGACGCCACCCAGCGCTTCCGCCTGCTCTCCGAGGCGCTGCCCGCGGGCGCCCTGAAAGAGTGCCTGAGCAGCGTCGTCAGCGACGAAGAGGGCCACGTCGATCTCACCCACGACATGCTCAAGCGCCTGGGCGCGACCGAGGGCGCCATTCGCTCCGAGGTGCGCTGGGTCCGCCTCCGCCGCCTCTGGGAGCGCTGGCTGCGGGTCGGCAAGCAGGTCGTCGACAACCTCGCCAACGTCCTGCTCAGCATCGTTTACTACGCGTTTGGCCTGCTCCTCTTCGGCGCGGCGCGGCGGCGGCTCGCCAAGGGCTTCGTCGACTACGACAACAACAGCATGAAGCGCCTGTGAAGGTCCTCGGCGTCTCGTACGGCTACCACGACGCCTCCGCTTGCCTGGTCGTGGACGGGCGGGTCATCGCCGCCGCGGCGGAAGAGCGCTTTACCCGGCAAAAGCACGACTCGAACTTCCCCACCTACGCTGTCGAGTATTGCCTGAAGTCCGCCGGCCTCTCGTCCGCCGACCTCGATCAGGCCGTCTTCCACGAGGATCCTCACGCCAAGTTCTCGCGCGTGCTCTGCAGCTCGATGGCGGCCTTCCCGGACTCACGGCGCGAGTTCGTGGAGTCGATGAAGGCCTGGCTCGGGCGCAAGCTCTGGGCCGTCAACGCCATCTCGGCGCGGCTCGATCTCCACCCCGACAAGATCACCTATCTTGGTCACCACTTCAGCCACGCCGTCCAGGCCTTCATGGGCTCCGGCTTCGACTCTTCGGCGATCCTGATCGTCGACGCGGTGGGCGACTGGGCCTGCTCCGCGCTCTACCGTGGCAAATGGGAAGGCGGCAAGCCCGTCGTCGAGCGCCTGGTCGAGGTCGGGTTCCCCAACTCGCTCGGGCTCGTCTATTCGGCGGTGACAGCCTACCTCGGCTTCTCTCCCAACGACAGCGAGTGCAGCACCATGGCGCTCGCCGCCTTCGGCAAGCCCCGCTTCGCCGAGAAGATGCGCTCGATCATCGCCGAGACCGAGGACGGGCTCTACCAGGTCGATCAGGCCTACTTCAACTTCACGCGCTTCTTCCGCGGCCCGGTGACGGACCGCTTCCTCGAAGCGTTCGGCCCGGCCCGGAGCTACAAGGACGACCTCCCGTTCGATTGCTTCGGCACGCCGGCCGCGAGCATCTCCGCCGACGCCCAGCGCCTCGCCGACGTCGCCGCCAGCGCGCAGCTCGTGCTCGAAGAGCGCGTGCTCGGCCTCTGCCGCAAGCTCCATGGACTCGCGCCCTCGGCCAACCTCTGCTTCGCCGGGGGGGTGAGCCTCAACTGCGTCTCCAACTACCGGGTGCTCACCGAGTCCCCGTTCCAGAACCTCTATATTCCCCCGGATCCAGGCGACGGCGGGACCTCGGTGGGCACCGCGCTCTATTACTCCGCCACCCAGGCCGGCGGCTCGCCCGACGGGCACGCTTACTCACCGTACCTGGGCTCCGCGCTCGACGAGACGGACGCCGCGGCGCTGATTGACTTCCTCAAGCCGGATCACTTCCTCCCGTACCTCAAGCTCGGCGTCGCTCCGGCGCTCGGCTCGAAATGGCGGTGGAAGACCTTCGGCGATCGCAGCGAGCTCTGCGCCGCCGTCGCCGAGAGGCTGATGCGCGGGCAGATCGTGGGCTGTCTGCAAGGGCGCTCGGAGCTCGGGCCGCGGGCGCTCGGCAACCGATCGATCCTGATCCGACCGGACGACACCGCCCTGGCCAAGCGCCTGAGCACCAGCGTGAAAGAGCGCTCGGCGCTGCGGCCTTACGCCTTCTCCGTCACCGAGAAAGACGCCCTCGCCACGCTGGCGATAGCGCCCGAGCGCGTCCGCTCCAACCGCTGGATGCAGTACGCCGTGCCGATCGTGGAGTCGGCGCGCCCCAAGCTGGCCGCGGCCCTGCACATCGACGGGACGAGCCGCCCCCAGGTCTGTTACCCGGAGGACAACCCTGCGTACCACGAGCTGCTCACGGCCTTTGGAGAGCGGTTTGGCCTCGGGGCGCTGCTCAACACCTCGTTCAACCCCAGCGGGTATCCGCTGGTGTCGACGCCGGTCGAGGCGATGGTGATGTTCGCTCGGACCGCGATGGACGCGCTGGTGCTCAACAACACGGTGGTGTGGAAAGATGTCGAGTAGGCGCAAATGGTACACCGGGATCGTCCTCGTGCCGCGCACCGCGCTGCGCACGGCGGCGGCGTTCCGGAGCCAGGGGCTCGGGCGCTTCGTCCCGTTCGTCCTGGTCCTGCTCCTGGGCTCGGCGGTCCTCTGGATCCTCAACACCATCGCTCCGCTGGCGCCGTTCATCTATTCGCTCTTCTGAGCGCGTCGGCTCCCACCCGTGTCCACGCCGCCGCCGCCTGAATCCACCGAGCCTCTGCCGGCCCCCTCCCGCGCCGCGCGACGGTGGCGGCTGGGCGAGCGCGCCGCGCTGACGCTGCTGGTGCTGGTGTTCGGCGCCGAAGCCTGGGCGATGTGGTGCACCGACCCGGATTTCTACCTGCCAGATCCGTTTCGCGGGCTCGTCCTCGGGCTGATCGCGCTGGTAGTCCTGAGCGGGTGGATCCGGTGGAACAGGCTCCGGAAGGGCCTCCGCGTCTTCGCGTTCATCACGGTCGCCGCGGTGCTGGTGTCCGAGGCGCGGGCCCGCTTTCGCGAGGCGGACTCCGGCGCGGGTCGCATCGAGCGCACCGACGACGTCGTGCTGCGCTACCGCTACCGACCCTTCGCGGAGACGCGCGTCGGGCCCAAGCACGACATCCCGCTCACGGTGAGCTCGCAAGGCCTCCTCGACAGCGAGCACGTCGTCCCCAAGCCCAAGGACGTCTTCCGGATCGTCGTGCTCACCGGATCGATCGCCAACGACGGCGCTATCCCCTTCGAGGATCGGTTCTTCCGCCGTCTCGAGGAGCAGCTCGTGGGGGCCGTGCCCGACGGGCGCAAGGTCGAGACGATCAACGTCTCGTGCGAGGGTTACAACACCGCGCAGGAGGTCCGCCTGCTCGAGAAGGTCGGCCTGCGTTACGAGCCTGATCTGGTGATTGTCGCCTACATGCTCACCAGCGCCGCCATCCAGGACGGCGCCTATCGGCGGATCGGGAACAGCTTCTTCCTGTTCCGCTTCTTGCCCCTCCTGGCCAGGGCGAAGACCGGCAGCATTTGCCAGATGTTCGCGCCGTTTCACGACAGCTACACCTTCGATCTCATCGTGCGCAGCTCCCTCGAACGCCTCGATTTGCTGCGGCAAATCCACGGTTTTCGCGTGCTCGTGGCCGTGCTGCCCGTGGTGGAGGAGTACGGCGATCCCGTCTGCACCCGGCTCTACGACAAGGTCGCGGGCGTCGCGCACGACGTCGGGTTCGAGACAGTGCGGGTCGCGGACGCGTTCAAGGGCGAGCCGGCGTCCTTCTTCGCCAAGCCCGGCCGGCGCGACGATGTTTGCCACCCCAACAGCGAAGGCCATCGCCGGATCGGGGACTCCATCGCTACGGCGGTGCGCGGGATGCTCGCGACGTCCGCGCCGGGGCCCATGCCCGCCCCGCCGAGGTAGAGCGCGACCTCCGTCGTTTGCTGATAGGGTGCGCCGCGATGGCTCTCGCCTCCCGCCGAGCACCCTGGGCTGCGCTCTTCCTCCTGCTCACGCTGTCCACCGTTGCTCGCGCCGACGCGCCTCCGCCCGGCAGCGTTGCGCTCCCCGCGCCGACGCCGGCGGCCTCCGGCTCCAGCGCGCCTCCCGCCGCGTCGACGACCCGGGACGCGGGGCTCGACTGCGACGAGGCCGTCGTGGCCTGGACCAAGGGCGCCTCGCGGCGAACCGGGCTGACGATCACCCCCGGCGGGTGCCCCAGCGGCGTCGTGCGCCTCGAGATCGCCGGCGCAGGGTGCGATTTCGAGGTGCGGCGCGAGGGCGGTTTCCAGCGCACCCCCGACGGCAGCTTCGGCGTCTCACCGATCGTGAACCTCGACTGGGACGTCGCCCCTGAGCCGATGAAGAAGGCGCTCGCGGGGCTCCTCGCGGCGCTCGCGGAGGATCGGTCGTTGCCAGTCTCCACCGGTCGAATGCGGAACCACCCGGAAGGCCAGCGCGAGATCGAGGTGGGGGTCGGCTCGCGACGCGCTCAGATCGCCGTCGGCGCCGGGGCGATCGCGCTGCTCGGCGCCCTGGCCTTCGGTCTCCAGCGCCGTCGCCGCCGTCGCCCCGCGCCGCCGCCCGCGCCGCCCGCCGCGTGAGGTAGCTCAGGCGTCGAGCAACTTCTGCATCGCCGCCTCGCTCACGAAGCGGTCGTCATGGAGCACGATCCAGGCGTCGATCTTCTTCCCTCGCACCTGCATTCGCGACGAGAACAGCACGAAGAGCGGCTCGACCAGAAACGCCTCGCAGCGGCCGAGAAAGGCGACGTGAGGCTGCTTCTCCGGCGGCGCGAGGGCGGCGAGGCGCGCCACGATTTCGCTGCCCGTGCCGGTGAACGGCGTCGTCGCGCCGAGCTCGGACAGCGGGACGAAGCGGGTGACAACGTTGTCTCGTGCGCGCTGGCCGCGGCGCCGCTCGACCTGCCGCAAGACGCCCCTCGAGCCGGCGATCCGCAGCGGAAGATCCGGGAGATCGTGCGCCTCGGCGAAGGCGATCCGCCGAGCCCGGAGGGCGCCGATGGCCTCCTCGGGGACGCCGAAGCTCCGGAGCGCTCCCGCCGCCTCGAGCACGTGGCCGATGGCGGCATCGGAGTCGTCCTGGGGCGCGGCGAGGAGCGCCTCGATCCGCGCGGGGATATCGATCGGCGTGAGCGTCCCGGAGAACCGCGGCGCGTGCGCGACCTCGACCCGCACGCAGACCTCGCCGAGCTGGCACGCGTCGCAGGTCGCTCGCACGGTGTCGCGCCGCAGGCCCGTGAGCACCGAGAGCGAGTGCCTGGACTCGACGCGCTTCTCGACGCGCAGGCGCTGGTTCGCGACCAGATCGCGGAGGACTACGCCGGTGTAGCGCGCGTCCGGGAGGCAATAGGGCAGCTCGGGGAAGACGAGCTCGAGATCGGGGAGCGCGGAGGTCCGATCGAGGGCGCGCTCGAGCGGCCCCTTGAGCAGGGCGAGATCGAAGAGCCACCGGTCCTCGGCGCCGAGGGTGTTCGGCGTCTCGCGCAGCAGGCGCACACAGAAATAGCGGAGCCCCTCGCTGTACCAGAGGTCGATCATCTCCGGCAGGGCCTCGAAGTTGCGGGCGTGGAGGATGAGCTGGGCCGTGATCTGGCGCCCCTCGCGGCGCTCGCGCTCGATCGCGACGAGGTTGCGCACGCCTTCGAGCATGTCGGCGAACGCGCCGGGCACGCCCATCGACTCATCGTGCATCTCGGCCGTGGCGCCGAAGAGGCTGAGCGCGATCGCCGTGGCCGCGGAGCCATAGAGGCGCTCGGCGAGCTCGCGGTCAGCCAATCTGCGACCGTTGGTGACGACGATTTGCTCCTTGAATCCAAGCTCTTTCCCGTAAGCGAGGAGGTCAATCAAGGGCTCGTACACGGTGGGCTCGCCGCCTTGCAGGTTGACGGACTCGATGCCTTGGTCGCGAAAGCCGCGGTAACGCTCGCGGGACTCCTCGTAAGAGAGCGTGTACGCCTGGATGCCTCGGCGGGTGTCGCCCTTGAGGAAGTCGCTGGTGGCGACGACGCCGTCGGGCGTGTAGACCCGGGTGCTGCAGAACGGGCAACGCGCGTTGCAGGCGAGCAGCGGATAGAACACCGCCGACCGCACGCTCGAGGCCGGGGCGTGGTTCGGCTGGGGGGCCTGGGCGTGGTCCTGCACGGGAGCATGGTACGCCGCGCGCCGCGCGCCGCGTGCGTGATAGCGTGCCGAGAGTCTCCGTATGCGCTCCTTACCCGTCGTCCGTGACGCCGATCCCGCGGCCCGAGCCCGCACGGAGGGCGCGCGAGGGCGCTCTCGAGGGCCCGACGCGACGAGCTCGGACGGGGCGCTGTTCCACGATCCACCGCCTATCGCCGAGGCCACAGCGCCGCTCGAGCTTTCGATCGCCCGCGCGCTGGTGGGCGCGCCGGCATTGCCCACCGAGCTCAAGGCCTCCCGCCTCTGGCTGCTGGGCGTGAAGGTCGACAAGCACGGCATCGATCTTGTCCTCGGCCCGTCCGATCCGGTAGCGCACCTCCGCCTCACCCGGGACCCGCGCGACCAGGCTGTTCGCGTGATCGTGAATGAGCTCAACCCCGAGGCGCGTCGCTGGGCGCGCCCCCTCGCGCTGATGGCGGAGCGCGTCCAGATCGCGGTCACGAAGGAGAAATGGGACGCGGCGTGGGCCACCGCGAAGGAGCTCCTCAAGCTCCCTGTGGCCGTCCCGCTCGGCTTCTTCCGGCAATTGGTGGCGGGCGTCGACCCGCCGCAGGGCCTGGTGCGCGTCGGCTTCGGCTGCAACCAGGACTGCGGCATGTGCTGGCAGGGGCGCGAATGGGGCCGCTACGGCGGCGATCAGGTGGTCCGCTGGATCGAGGATCTCCGGGACGCGGGCGCGCGGGCGCTGATCCTCTCCGGCGGCGAGCCGACGCTGGATCCCGAGCTCTTCCGGTACGTGCGGCGCGCGCGCGCGATCGGCTTCCCGACGGTGACGCTCGAGACCAACGCCATCCAGATGGCCAAGGATGGCTACGCGGCGAGGCTGTTCGAGGCGGGGGTGACGACCGCGTTCGTGTCGCTCCACAGCGGCGACGCCGCGGTCTCCGACGCGATCACGCGCGCGCCCGGCACCCACGCGCGCACCGTGAAGGGGACGCAGGCCCTGCTCGACGCCGGCATCCAGGTCGTGCTCAACGCGGTGATGACGGCCGAGGGGATCGATCAGCTCGGCGCGCTGCCCGACTTCATCCATGCGGCGTTCGGCCGCCATCGGCTCCTCGCGAGCCTGATGATCTCGTACCCGACCGAGCCCTTCGATCCGTCGTTGATGACCACCATCGTCCCGGAGCCTTCGCGCCTGCGCGCGGCGCTGGCGCAGGCCATCGATCGCGCCTTCGCGCTCGGCGTCCCGGTGCGCGGCCTCGATGGTCCTTGCGGGCCCCCGCTCTGCGCCTTCGGCGCGGATCCACGCGTGACCTCGCGCCGTCCCGTCCCTGGCCCCGTCGAGTTCCGCGTCCATCCGCCGCCGTGTGATCGCTGCGCGCTCAAGCCCGCGTGCTTCGGCGTGCGCCACGTCGACGTGCAGAGCTTCGGCGACGCCTGCGTGCTGCCCTTCGAGGCCGAGCCGAGCTGACGATGAGCGCGAACGAACGGCGCCGATCGAGCCGCTCCTACGACCTCCACCTCGGGGGCCTCTGTGAGCTCTCGTGCTTGGTGTGCGACTGCCGCGACGCGGCCACGAGCGCGATCGAGAGCTACCTCGAGCGCGGCGGGGCGCGCGTGGTGCTGCGCGGCGCGCCCGCCGGCAACCCGCGCTTCGCCGAGGTGATCCGCGCGGCGCGCGCCCGCGGGATCGCCGAGGTCGTGGTCCGGACCAACGCGCTCGCGTACATGCGGCCCGAGGCGGCGCGGGCGTTCGCCGCGCTGGGCGCGGACGCGGCTTTGGTGCCGCTCTTCTCGTCGGTCTCGGCGGTGCACGATCGGATCGCCGGGCGGCCCTCGGCGCTCGCGCACGCGCTGGTCGGGATGCGCTCGCTCGCCGAGGCGGGGCTCTCGATCGACCTCGAAATCCCGCTCCTTTCGCCCAAGATCCAGGACCTCTCCGCGGTGATCGCCCTGGCCCACCGCGCGGTGCCGGCGCTGCGACAGGCGAGCTTCTTCGTGTCGTCGAAGCGGGCGCCGCTCGCGCTGGCGCCGCCGATCTGGACCCAGGGTGGACCCGCGCTCGCGGCCGCGATCCGCGCCTGCCGGCGGCTCGGTATCAAGGTCAAGCTCGGGGGCGGGGAGGGCGTGCCGCTCTGCGCGCTCCGCGCCGCGCCCGATCTCCACGACGTCTACAGCTTCGATCCGAAGGCGAAGCTGAAGCTCACCCACGGCGCGGTCTACGCGGCCGCGTGCGTCGGGTGCGCCGTGCAGGAGCAGTGCCCGGGCGTGTCGACGTCGTACCGCGCCGCGCACGGCGAAGCGGGCCTCGCGCCCTACGCGAAGAAGCCGTCGGCGATGTACGGGCAGCGGAGCGCGGGGAGCCCGGTCTTCACCGCGGAGCACCGGCGCGCGGCCTCCAAAGTCGGGATGCTGGTCCTCCGTCCGACGGTGAACTGCAACCAGGACTGCCCGTTTTGCAGCGCCAACGAGACTTCGAACAACGTCTGGACCGATCCGGGATCGATGCTGCGGGCGATCGCGCGCGCGGCCCGCCGCGGCGTCGAGCGCGTCTCGTTCAGCGGCGGCGAGCCCACCCTCTCGCGCGATCTCGTGCACTACATCGCGGCCGCGCACCGGCTCGGGGTCAGCAAGATCGAGATCGTCACCAACGCGGTGCTGCTCGACAGCCCGGCGCGCGCGCAGGCGCTCCGCGCGGCCGGCCTCACCCACGCGTTCGTGTCGCTGCACGCGCACGACGACCGCCTCTCGCGGAGGATGACGCAGAAGATGGACGACCACGGCAAGACCGTGAAGGGCATCTCCAACCTCCTCGCGGCCGGCGTCGAGACCGTCGTCAACCACGTGATCACGGCGAGGAACTACCCGTACCTCACCCGCTTCGTCGAGTTCATCCGCGAGGCGTTCGGCGGCGAGCTGATGATCTCGTTCGCCTTCGTCACACCGCAGTACAAGGCCCTGGAGGACATGTCGCTCGTCCCGCGGCTCACCGAGGTGATGCCGTACCTGCGCCGCGCGCTCCACCGCGCGCTCGAGATCGGGCAGGCCGTCGTCGTCGGCTCGCGGCAAGGCATCCCCCCGTGCTTCCTGGGCGAGTTCGCGGGCTGGTCGGACGTGCTCAAGCTCGCCCCCGAGGCCGCCTCGGAAGACGCTCCGCAGAAGCAGCGCGCGCCGGCCTGCGACGCGTGCAAGTTCACGCGGCAATGCACCGGGCTCTGGCGGCCGTACGTCGCGCTCCACGGTCTCTCGGAGCTCACGCCGGTGGCGGGCGCGCCGTTCACGGACGACGAGCTCCGCGAGAACCATTTTCTCAGCCAGCCCTCGCGCTGGGGCGCGCCGATGTCGTTCGAGGGGCTCCACCCGAAGATGCGCGACCGCGAGGGTGAGGTCCTCGGGCGCGCTCGTTACGAGGCCGGCGCGGCCGCTCCCCCGCCGATCCGCGCGCTGCCGATGCTCGTCGTGCAGCGGAGCCGGCCGATCCGCGTGGCGCTCGTCGGCAGCGGAAGGCAGGCGCGTCGGCTCGCGCTGGCCGCGCGCAACGTGGCGGGCGTCTCGATCGACGCGGTGGTCTCGCCCAGCGCGCCCGAGGCCGATCTCCGCGATTTCGGCGGCTGCCCCAGCCTCCGCTCGCTCGACGAGGCCGTGAGCGAGATCCGCCCGGAGGCGGTGATCATCGCCGCCGCGACGCAGGCCCATCACGCCCTCGCGCGGACCGCGCTCGCGCACGGCCTCCCCGTGCTTCTCGAGAAGCCGCTCGCGCGCACCGAGGAAGAGGCGGCGGATCTCGTGCGCGCCGTCGAGGAGCGACCGGGCGCGATCCTCCTGCCCGCGCACACCATGCTCTTCGCGGCCGGCGTCGACGCGCTGCTCGACGCGGAGGGCTCGCCGTCGATCGCCTTCTCGCGCCGATCGACGGCGTCGGGCCCCGAGGCGATGCGCGCGTGGAGCCGCGCCGCGCTCTCCGAAGTGCTCTACCACGCGCTCTCGCTCGTCGGTCACGCGGCCGGGGGCGGCGTCCCCACCGTCAACGATGTCCACCACCAGGGCGACGTCGCGCCCGAGAAGATCCGCCTCCGGCTGGCGTACCCGCGCGCCGAGGCGGAGATTTCGCTCGATTTCACGGCGCCGACGGAGGAGACGCTGCTGGTGCGCCGCGCGCAGGCGGCCGATCCGCCGGCCATGACGTGGCGGCGCGCAGGATCGGTGACATCGCTGCGGGTCGGCGCCGACGAGGTCGCCGTCCCGCGCGACGGCAACGACGTCGAGCGCATGCTCGCCCATTTTCGCGACGTCGTGCTCGGCAAGGCGACGCCGCGGGTATCGGCCGCGCAGGCGCTCGACGTGATGCGCGCGACCCGCGCCGCGATCGACGCGCTCGACGCCGCCGGCGCCCCGTTCGATCGCCTCCACGCTCCTCGCCACGTCGCCTCGGCGGCGCTGGCGGCGTTCCCCCGGACCACCAACGCGAGCGGACGCACCGGCGCCCTCTAGAGCACCGAACGGGTTGAAATGGCCGGAAAAGAGCCGGATTTTAACGCAAAGGCGCAAAGACGCAGGGACGCAAAAAAGAAAATCCGATTTTTTGCGCCTTTGCGTCTCCGCGCCTTTGCGTTGAAATCTGGGCTTTCAACCCGTTCGGCGCTCTAGAAGCCCTCATGCCGATTCTCTCTCTCGAGGCCGCAGGAAAGATCGCCGCGCTGCTCCAGGACGCGCTCACCCGCGCCCCCGCGGATCCGCCGTCCCCCGCGGCCGACGGCTGGAAGCTCCAGGGCGTCAGCGCGCGCTTCCTGATGGGGCGCCACGTGCCCGTCGTCATGTTCGAGCGCGAGGGCAGCACGCTCGGCTTCATCGTCTCGCCCACGATCCCCGGCGAGCGCGCCTACCGGAGGAGCGCGCGCTTCGACATCGTCTACTTTTCGGAGGACGTGGCCGACGATCAGCAGCAGGGCGTGTACGACCGCCACCGCGCGATGATCGAAAGCGTCGCCGCGTGGATCATCGCGTGGGACAGGGGCGGGGAGCTGCCGGCGTGAGCGACGCGCTCGCCCCGATCCCGTCTGCGCTCCGCGCCTGGGTCTGCACCGGCCTGCGCGTCGACGCCGACGACACCTTCACCGCGCGCTTCGAGCGCGCCGAGACCACCGACTGGATCGAGGTGACGGTGGTGCCGCTCGGCACCCGCGGCCGCGTGTTCCAGGAGCTCCCGCACTGCGCCGTGCGCTACCGGGGCAACCTCGCGTCGGCCGAGGCCGAGCGGCGCGTGGAGGTGCTCGCGCTCGTCTCGGGCGTGGCCGCGGCGATCGAAGCGCGGCTCGCGGCGTCGCCCGGCGCGACCATCCCCGACGTGCTCGGGCGGCGGCGCGAGTCGGGCCGCGTGGTCTTCAGCCGCGACATGCTCCGCGATCTGCTCGCGCCGACCATCGTCTCCGGCGTGCCGTTGATGGACGGCTGGACGCTCGTCGACGTCTACCCGAGCTCCTACGCGCGCGAGCACGTGGGGAGCGCCCTCGAGCTGGTCCTGGATTTCCGGCGCGCCGCGGACGCGCGCCGCGCCCTCGTGGTCGTGTCGAAGCGCCTCGGCGACAAGCCCTGCTTCGCCGAGACCGCGAACTTCGCGCTCACCTACCTCTCGCTCGGCGCCGCGCGCCGCGACGGCGCCGAGGCGCTGCGCGCGTTCGTCGCGTTCACCTTGCAGCTCCGCGATCACGAGGGCCTCCAGGTGGTCTTCCCCGACGTCGCCGCCGACGTCGCGCCCGCGCTCTTGCTGTCGGCAAAACCCGAGGAAGCGCCTGTGCCCAAAGCCGACTGGCTCAACCTCGCGATCAGCAGCGAGTGCTCGCAGTCCTGCAATTTCTGCTCGATCAAGGAGATGTCGCCGCCCTCCGACGGCGGCGACGCGCTCTTTGCGCGGCTCTCCGCCGACCTCGTCGCGAGCCGGCAGCGCGGCGTCGAGGGGATCCGCGTCAACGGCTACGATCCGCTGTCCTACTCGAAGATCCTCGACGTGCTCGCCTACGCGGAGGACCTCGGCTACG
>Ga0105048_10001254_pt1 | contig 41245 bp, 42 predicted proteins | sample MAT05_FD_78382 | JGI IMG/M metagenome (GOLD analysis project Ga0105048, IMG submission 78382) | Freshwater microbial communities from Lake Fryxell liftoff mats and glacier meltwater in Antarctica - MAT-05 | ecosystem: Environmental > Aquatic > Freshwater > Ice > Liftoff microbial mat | place... | reverse complement strand
GGGGCCACGTCGCCCCCGACCCGGAGGGTCGGTCGGTCGTGAGCCCGGCGGTCGGCAAGCGGACGGAGGACGCGACCCACGCGCCGGTCCGGGACTTCCACCGGCGGACCGGCGGGCGGGTGACGACCTCGGACGAGTACCCGGCGTGCGCGTCGGCCATTCGCCGGACGTCCGGGCGGGTGGTGACACCGGCCCGGACCGGGTGCCCCGGTCGGCCGCGATACCGAGAGGATAGCCGGTGCCCCATCCGCGAAGGGGGAGTGTGACCTTCGACCTCGTCTAGGGCGGCGACGGACCCTGCACAAGACGGCCGATCGGGAGACATTCCTCCCGGGCCTGTTGCACTTCCCGAGCGGCAATTCGGTGGACCGCCAACCCGGGAATTCGCCCGCGGCCCCGGCCGCCGTAGCGTCGGGAGGCACCTTGCGTCCAGGCGGAGTACTACTCCGAGGATGGGTGGCGGCCCCGCCTCATTCTGAAAGAATACGCGCATGACGGGCCGAGTCTCGACCCTTTTGGCCATCGACCTGCTCGCCGGTGCGCTCGCTGCCGCCGCCCCGTCGCCGGCCGATCCGCCCGCGCCGACCGGCGGCCTGGCGAAGGCGTTCCGGGAGGCCGACGCCGTGTTCACCGCCACCGTCGGGACGGTCAAGCCGCTCGGCCAGACCAACAGCATCCCGGCCGGCGTCTTCGGCGAGGTCACGTTCAAGGACGCGAAGGCCGTCCGCGGGACGGTCCCGGCGGTCAAGGCGTTCGGGTACGGCTACCGCGAGAAGGCGAAGCAGAACCTCGACCTGGAGGCGGCCGGGCCGGTGCTGGTGGCCGTCAAGTGGAAGGGGGTCGTCGCCGTCGTCCCGGCGACGGAAGCGAACCTCGAACTGGCCGAGAAGTCTGTCCCCGCCGAGAAGAAGTAGCGGCGGGTGCCGGTCGTGCCGGCCGTTCGCCCGCCGGGGCGGGCGGCGGTGGAATCACTCCGGATCGGGGCACGCCGCACTCCGCGGCGCGCCGAAGATGTGGCACCACCGTACGCGCACCCCGGACGACCGCCCCATGATCTACGCCTCACTCTTCACCTCCGCGTCGGGCATTCAGGCGGCGTCGAACTTCCTCGACGCCACCAGCCAGAACGTGGCGAACGCCGAGACGACGGGCTACAAGACGGCGCAGGTGACCTTCCAGGATTTGCTCTACCAGGGCCGCACCGCCGGCCGGGCGTCGCCGACCCTGCTCCAGCCGACCGGGAGCCAGGTCGGGAGCGGGGCGGTCCAGTCGGCGCTGACCGGCGTGTTCACCCAGGGGGCGTTGCAGCCGACCGGGGCACCACTCGATTTGGCGATCAGCGGGAACGGGTTCTTCCCCGTCGCCCTCGCCGACGGCACGACCGCCTTCACCCGCGCCGGCGGCTTCACCACCGACGCGACCGGGCGGATCGTCAACTCGGACGGGTTCATCCTCGCACCCGGCCTCACCGTCCCGGCCGACGCCTCGTCCGTGTCGGTCGGGGCCGACGGGACGGTCACGGCCGCGACCGCGGCCGGGGTGCAGACGGTGGGGCAGATTACCCTGGCGAACTTCCAGAACCCGCAGGGGTTGCAGCGGATCAGCGACACGCTGTTCACCGCCGGCCCCAACTCCGGGCCGGCCGTCGCCGGCGTCGCCGGCACCAACGGCCTCGGCACCGTCACGCAGGGGAGTCTCGAAGGGGCGAACGTGGACCTCTCGACCGAACTGGTCAACCTGATCGTCGCGCAGCGGGCGTTCCAGTCGAACAGCCGGGCCCTGGTCGCCGAGGACGCCGTCGTCTCCGACACCCTGACCCAGCTCTTCCGGTAGGCGGGCGTCAGCGGATGATGTTGGCGAGTTCCTGGAGGGTGTCGTTGGCCGCGGTGATCGTCCGGGCGTTCACCTGGAACCCGCGCTGGGCGACGATGAGCCGGGCGAACTCGGTCGAGATGTCCACGTTCGCCCCCTCGAGGGCCGCCCCCTGGATCGTCCCCCGCCCGCCCGACCCGCCCGGCCCGACGATCGCCTCGCCGGACGAGGCCGACGACGAGAAGTAGTTGTTCCCCTGGCGGAGCAGGCCGCCCTCGTTGTTGAACCCGGCGATGGCGAGCTGGGCCAGGGGGATCGTCCGGCCGTTGCTGAACTGGCCGATCAGCTGCCCGTTCCCGTCGAACGACACCGACGCCAGGGTGCCCGACCCGGACCCGTCCTGGGTGACGGCCGCGGCCGTGGACGCCCCGCCGAACTGGGTCAGCCCGGTCGCCTGGCCCGCCGTCCCGAGGTTGACCGTGACCGTCTGGGCGGCCGCCCCGTTGATCCCGGCGACGTTCACCGTCACCGTGGCGGGCGAGACGAGTAGGCCGGACGTGTCGAACGTCACACTCGTCGGCGGCAGGGTCGCCGTCCCGTTGCTCACCGAGGCCGCCACGTCGTAGGTGTTCACCCCGGTCTTGGTGAACGTCAGGGACAGCGCCTGGGGCGAACTCTGCGAGTCGAACACCTGGATGGCGGTGCTCGCCGTCTGCCCGATCGACAGCCCACTACTGATGTTCCCCTGGAGCGTGACGGACGAGGTCGGGGTGCCCTGGGCACCGGCCCCGAACGGCACCCGGATGTCGTTGATCCCCGGCACCTGGAACCCGGGGGTGGTGGCCGACCCCTGCCCGACCGTGCCCGTCCGCTGGACCCGGAACCCGGTGTTCGGGTCCACCAGGAAGCCGGCCGCGTCCACCCCGAACGACCCGGCCCGCGAGTACGCGGTCGATTGGCCGTTGCTGACGACGAAGAACCCGGACCCCTGGATGGCCGCGTCGAGCGACCGCCCGGTCGGGTTGACCGACCCCTGCGAGAAGAGGCTGTCCACCGTCCCGACGGCGACCCCGAACCCGTTCTGGGCCGGGTTCGTCCCACCGCTCGTGGCGGTCGGGGCCGACCCGGGGTTCATCGTCTGGTACACCAAGTCCTTGAACAGCGTCCGCTGGGTCTTGTACCCGGTGGTGTTCAGGTTGGCGAGGTTGTTGCCGATCACGTCGAGGGCGGCCGAGTTGGCTTGCAGCCCACTCGCGCCGGTAAACAGTGCGGTCAGTGCCATCGGTCCTTCTCCTGGTGTGCGTCGCAGTGCGGGGCGGTCAGCCGTTGTTCACGGTCTGAACCTGGTCGAGGGTGACTTGGGCGGTGCCGACCTGGAGGACGAAGTTGCCGTCCCGGACGGCGACCGAATCGACCGTCCCGGTGGTCGCCGTCCCGCCCGTCGGGGCGTAGGTGACTGTCTTGCCGATCAGGTCCGCCCCCTGGGACAGCTGCGACAGCTTCAGCATCTGGCCGAAGCTGGCGTTGAGCGACTGCAACCCCTGGACGGTGTTGAGCGTCGCCAGCTGGTTGACGAAGTCGGCGTTGCTGACCGGTTCGAGCGGGTCTTGGTTCTGGAGCTGCGACACGAGCAGCTGCAGGAACTGGTCGGGGTTGATCGCGGACAGGGCGTTCGTCGTGCCCATAAGATCGTCTCCTGACGCGAGGGGGGATTAAACGGTCACGTCCACCCGCCCGGCGACGGCGGCGCGGCCGGCGGGCCGGCGCGGGTCGGCGGTTCTCGATAGCGGGGCGAACTCGGGGGTCGAACTGCCGCGGTACGGGTTGCCGGGGCCGCCGGTGCCGGGGTCGGTCGAGACGTCGAGGCGCTGGACCGTCACGCCCGCCGCCTCCAACCGCTGGCGGAGTTCGGGGAGCTGGCTCTCGATCATCCGCCGCACGGCGTCGTCGGCCACGACCACCTGCCCGCGCAGGCCGTCGGCGTCGGTCACGAGGCGGACGTGGACGCGGCCGAGTTCGGGCGGGTCGAGGCGGAGGCGGAATTCGGTGGCCCCGTCCCGGTCGAGGACGCGGGCGTGGGCGACGATCCCGTCGGCGACCTGCACGGCGACCGCCGGGGTCGCGGTCGCCGTCGGACTGGCCGCCGGGGTGGACGCGGGAGCGGCGGCGGTCGGCACGGGGAGCGGGCTGCCGGTGCCGGCCGCAGTCGGGTCGGCGGCGCGGGAAGTCGTGGCGTCGGCGTTCCAGTCGCGGAACACGTCGGCGAAGGCGCGGCCGGGCGCGGCGGGCGTGGCCACCACGTCGGCTGCGGCGAACGGGGCGACGCGGGGGGTCGTGCCGTTGCCGGGCAGCGGCCGCCCGTCCGGAAGCGGCACCGGCGCGGGGACGACCGCCGGCGGGGTCGCGGTCGGCGGGGTCGCGGTCGGGGGGGTGGCGGTTCCGACCGTCGCAGCCAACAGCGGGTTGGCCGCGGCCGCCGGCTTCGGGACGGCAGTTTGAACCGGGAGAATCGGGGCTGCTTCCGGCGGGACCGCGACCGGGGCGGTGGACAGCTGCGTCGCCCGTTCCGTCGAGCGGGCGGCGGCGGCGAGGGCGGCGAAGCGCTCCCCGGCCACCGACGGGCGGTCGCCGATCTGCACGCCGGGGACGGCCGAAGCCTCGGTCGGGCCGGCGATCGGGCTGGGGCCGGCTTCCGCCGGCGCGGGCGGGGTCGGGGCCGGCGGAATCAGGTCGGCGACGACGGGAGCCTGAGCCACCACCGTCGGCCGTAGGCCGCCCGGCAAGCCGGTCGCCGGCAGCGGGGTGACGACCGCGGCCGCAACCGCATTCGGGTTCGCGGCCGCCGTCGGGTCGGTGTTGGTCGGGTCGGTCGCGTCCGCCGCAGTCGCCCGGGGGCGAGCGGCCGTCAGCGGTTGGTTGAGGGTCGCCGTCGTCGTCGCGGCCGTCGCCGACTGCGGGAGCGTTTGCGGGGCGGCGGCGAGGCGGAGGCGGAGCTGTTCCGCCCGGCTCAGGGTGTCGGCGGTCGTGGTTGTCGGGTCGGGGACGCCGGGCACGCCCGGATCCGCCACCCGGGGCACCGGCGACCCGCTGCTCGACAGCACCACGCCGGGTCCGACCACGAACAGGCCGGCCGCGAGCTGGGCCGCCAGCTGCGTCGAATCGGTGGCGGTCTCGTCGGTCGCGTCGGCGGCGTTGATCGCCTCTGTCGCGTCGGCGTCGGTCCCCACCCCGCGGTCGCCCACCGCCCGATCGACGACGGCCCGGTCCGCGGGGGTCGTGATGTCGGAATTGCGGGCGGCGGTGGTGCGGGCGAGGACGGTGCGGAACGGCTCGGCCGGGGCAGAGGACGAAGCCGGCGGCGACACCGGCGCGGCGGCCGGTTGCGGGGTGACGGGCGGCGGGATGGCGGAGACGGTCGGCATCGAGTTCTCGGGATGCGCGTCGGGACTTCTACGGCGGCAAACCATACGCCCGCCGGACGCGGGTGTCGGCCGCCGACGGGCTAAACGGCCGCTCGGCCCAGGCCGCCCCGGTTGCGGTCGCGGCCCGCACCCCGTCGAGGAGGCGGGCCAATTCGACCCGGACGGCCTCGGGCACTTCGCCCCCGGCCGCCGCGTACCGCCCAAGTTCGGCGACCAGGGCGTGCAACTCGGCAAGCTGCTCGGCGGCGGCGTCACCGCGGGCGAAGCGGGCGGCGATGTCGGCCACCAACTCGCCGGCGGCGGCCGTCGCCGACACGAGTTCTTGTAGAACAGGAATAGGTTCGGAAGCTGTATCCGCAGGGATTTCGGCCATTATTCTACCGGGGTTTCGGCCGGGAGCGGAGTTGTTCGATCTGGGCCTCAATTTCCTGGGTCGTGCGGATCATCGCCAGCTGCGAGACGGCGCATTCGGCGATGAAGTCGTCGTCCTTCGCCTCGGCGACCTCGCGGAAGACCACCGCCGCCTCGGACCGCTTGTTCATCTTGCGGAGACAGCAGGCGGTCAGGTACTGGGCGAACGCCCGGTCCGGCCGAGGCAGCAGGGTGGCGTCGATCAGGCGTAGCACCCGGTACGCGGCATCGACCTCGCCCTCTCGGAACAAATTCTCGGCCGTCCGCACCGCGTCGATCGGCTTCGCCCCGTCGAGGGGGAAGTCCGACTTCTTAACGGTCGGGCCGCTGGGGTATTTCGGGAACGCCACGGGCGGGCGCTCGTTGATCCGCTTGAGCAGCTCCGCGAGTTGCGCCCGCAGCATGGCACGCTCGGTCGCGGGGCCGGCCGCAGCCGCTTCCTTCAAAGCCTCTTCGCGCTCTCTGGCGAGGGCCGCGGCGTCCGATTTCAGTTGCGTGGGGTCGGGGCTTCCCACGTCCGGGGCTTTCGCCAACGGCCGCTTGGCTACGGGCAACGGGAGCGGCATCGGGTCGGCCCCGAACAGGAAGGGCAGAACTAGCCCTAGCGTCAGAGTTGTCGTCTTCGCCCGCCGCATGTCGCACCCCCGCACCCGGACTCGGTCCCCGGCGTATAGGCGGGGCGGGCCGGGCGGGCAAGTTCGGTTCTCGCCCTGGCCGAACCGTTGCAAACCCCGCGCCATCATACCCTATCGTAAGGCGACTCGCTCCGCGTGTCGTCGTTTCCGGGCGAGCGGCTCGACCCGGAGCTAGAAACGTCCGCTCGCGGAGCGAGCGGACGACTATGAGCGACCCGGGCCGTTCCTACTGCAGCAAGTCCTGGGCGAGTTCGGTCCAGTTCACTTCCCAGAACGCCCCGTAGAGCAAGTCCTGGTACACGCCGCCCGGCTGGGCCGCCGCCCCGCCCGTCACCTCGGCCCGCAACTCCTTCGACAGCTGCCGGGCCGCCACCTCGTCGGGCGACACCCCCTTCTCCTTCACCTCCGGCGACTCGACCGCCGCCGCCCGGATCGTCCGGGCCTTCTCCTGCCAGGTCTTGAACCGCTGCTCGTCGGCGTGGAGCCAGTCGCCGACCGTCTTGGTCGGCGGGCTGGGGGTGCCGGGCGCGGTGTTCGACTGCCGCCCCCGGCCCATCGCCGTGCTACTCTGCTTTGGGGTACTCCCGTAGGTCATCGAGTCGAGGACCGCCCCGGCCTCGGTCGGCTTCTTCGACACCCCGGACGGGTCCACGAAGTAGTTGGCGACCGACTGCCGGGTCTTCGTGTCCTGCGCCCCGATCCACATGACGAGGAAGAAGGCCATCATCGCGGTCACGAAGTCCGCGTAGGCCACCTTCCACGACCCGCCGCCCTTGCCCGCCGCCATCGGAATGCCCCCCGGTTCGGTTCGCCGTTAGCTAAACATGGTTTTGAGTTCGGCCTGGGTCGGGCGGCAGTCGGTGCCGAGGATGCGGCGGGCGCGGACGACCACGTCGCGCGGGTTCGCCCCCTCGTTGATGGCGACCACGGCCGTGGCGATGGCCTTGAGGAACAGCCCCTCCTGCTCGCCCAGGGCCTCCATCCGGGCGGCCATCGGGGCGAAGAACCCGTAGGCCATGAGGATGCCGAGGAAGGTTCCGACCAGGGCCGCCCCGACCTTGTACCCGATCTCGTCCACCGGCCCGCCGATCGCTTGCATCGTCACCACGATCCCGAGGACGGCGGCCACGATCCCGAACCCCGGGAGCGAGTCGGCCATCTTGTTCAGCGCCCCGGACGCGGCGTGGTGCTCGCGCTCGATCACGCGGATTTCCTCTTCGAGCCACCCGGTCAGCTGCGCCGACTCGGCCTGCCCGTCCACGATCAACGACAGGGCGTCGCACAGGAAGTCCATCGCGTGGTGGTTGCCGCTCACCTTCGGGTACTGCTTGAAGAGGGTGCTGGCCTTCGGGTCGCCGACGTGCTGGTCGAGGGCGAGGACGCCCTCGGACCGGGTCATCCGGGTGATCGCGTACAGGAGCTTGAACAGCTCGGTACACGCCGCCTTCCCGTAGACCGACCCCTTGACCGTCTGCACGACCCCGCGGATCAGGTCCACGATGACCTTCTTCGGCGACATCAAGACGAGCGCCCCGAGCGACGCCCCGCCGATGGTGACGAACTCGGACAGGTGGATCAGCGCGGCGATCTTTCCGCCGGCCATGCTGAAGCCGACGAGGACCGAGACGAGGACGATGAGTGCGCCGCCGATGACAACCACGTTTCGCCACCTCCGTGAACGGCGCGGCCCGCCCGGGCCTGCCCCCCAGATGATCGAACGGGGGCGGGAATTTTTGCCGCCGGCGCGGGCGGGAGGGGTGGCGCGGGCCGGGACTACGACGCGCGGGCGGCGGCGGCGGCGAGGAGGTGGTCGAACGGCTCGGACAGCACGACGAGCGACCGCAGCCCGGTGGCGTCGGTCGTGACGGCGACGGCGTGGCCGTCGGCCCGGAGCAGGTGCAGGGTGCAGCGGCGGTCGAGGGGCAGGCTGCCGTCGTGGAGCAGCCGCCCGGCCCCGTTCGTCGGGGCGGCCGGGCGCTTGCTCCGGCGGAGCAGCCACAGCACGAGGCCGCAGGCGAGCAGCGCCGCCGCGGTCAGCCCGAACAGGCGGAACAGGACGGCGGCCGGGTCCGGGGCGGCCGGCGGGGTCGGCGGGGCGTAGGCCAGCCCGCCCGCGGCCGGGTCGGCGGCGAGCAGGAGGGGCACGGCGAGCAGGGCGGCGAGGCGGCGGGTCATCCGTCCCCCTTCAACCCGCGCGGCGGGAGCAGGCTCTCGATCCGGACGGCGAAGTGGTCGTCCACCACCACCACCACGGCCGTGGCGAACGGCACCCCGCGGACGGTCAGCTCGATCGGCCGGCCGACCGGCTCCTCCAGTTCGACCACCGACCCCGGCCCGAGCTTGAGGATTTCGGCGATCGGCAGGACGGCGTGGCCGAGCTTGGCCGTGACCGTGATCGGCACGTCGCGGAGGGAGTCGAGGGGGGTGCCGGCGGCCGACACCGGGCGGGCTTCGAGCTGCGGGAACTCGGGCCGGCGGGCGACCACTTCGTCCGGGGGGGCAGCGGCAGTCTCGGCCATCGGGCGGGTCTCAGGGGGTCAATCGTCGTTGGGGGCGTGAATCTGGACCGCGGCCTTGCCGCCGACGGCCCCGGGCCAGACGCGGAACTTGCGCTCGCCGGCCACCAGCCCGGCGAGCGGGTCGCTCACCTTCTGGCGGAGGACGAGCACGTCCCCGGTCTTGAGGGCGGCGACCTCGGCCATCGTCAGCACGGCCTCGCCGAGGACGACCGCGAGATCGACGGCCATCTCCCGCACGAGCGCCTCGATCCGCTCCCGGTCGGCCGGCTCGGGGGTCGGGGGCGCGGCGGCCGGCTGCGCCAGCCGCGCCCACCGCCCGGCCTTCGACAGGTACAGCTCGAGCGGGTGGTCGCCGTAGGGGGCGGAGACGGTCCACGTCGCCCGGAGGATCATGTCGGCCGGCGGGCCGGCCCACGCGGCGCGCGGGGTGCCGGGGGCACCGGCCGTCAGCCGCAGCGGTTCGGCCGCCGGCCACCCGCGCTCGAGCGGGTCGAGGGCCAGCGCCCGGACGAGGTAGCCGACGAGGGACGCCTCGAGGTCGGTCGGGTCGCGGTCGTCGGGGAGGGCGGCCGGGGTCTCGCCGAGCAGCCCGGCGAGCAGGGCGAGCAGGAGCGGCCGGCGGACGGCCAGCAGCATCAGCCCGTCGGCGGCGGCCGGCGGCCCGACGGGGACGGCGAGCGTGTCGTCCGGCAGCGCCCGGAGGACCGCCGCCGGGACCGCCTCGACCGGCCCGGGCTTGAACGCGGCGGGGTAGGAGAGCACCTTCGGCCAGATCGCCGCGGCCTTGCGGGCGGCCAGGGCGAACCACCCCCCGGCCTGCCGTTCGAGGTCGCCGGGCGGGGGCTTGCGGAAGTCGAGCGGGGGCGGCGTCATTGGACGACGTATTCCTCGAACAGCACGTCCCGCAGCTTGCTCTCGCCGTCGGGGTACAGGATGTCCTCGAACCGTTCGAGGATCTCCCGCTGGAGCTTGTTCACCCCGACCGACCCGCTCACGTCCTTGAGCGACTTGCCGGCCAGGTGGCTGATGAGCTTGCTCTTCATCGCCGCCTTGTGCTTGGTCACCAGGGCGGTCGCGGTCTTCTCGTCCTCGGCGTCCACCTTCAGGGCGATCTTGACCCGCAGGTAGCGCGACATCCGCTCCTCGGCGAGGTTGACGACCACGTCCCCGAACGGGACGGCGACGGTGTTCTCGGCCTTCGTCTTCGGCTTCGCCTCGGCCTTCTTGCCGAGCAGCCCGGGGATATCGACCACCATCGGGACGCCCGCCCCGCCGGCGATGCACACGACGGAGACGAGGACGAGGGGCAGTTTACCACGCTTCTTGGCGGCGAAGCCAGCCGAAGGTGCGGGGGCGGCAGACATGGTGCGAATCCCGGGGTGGTGTGGGCGTCATGGGGGTGCGTCCGTGCGGGGAGCGGGGCCGCGGCGTCGTGCCGGGGTGTCGTCTGGATCGTTCTGCCCCTGGGACCGCGGCCGTCCCGGCCGCTCTTGCGCCGCCGGGACGGCCGCGGTCCCAGGGGGGCGGCCGTTACGGCTTGCAGTTCGCGCCACTCGTCACCGTCGCCCCGGCGGGGACGACCGCGGTCGCCTCCGCGACACCGGGGACGGGCAGGCCGACCAGGGCCAGTACCGCCTCTTGGCATACGAACCGCTGGAACAGGGCCGGGGAGTCGAGGGCCAGCTCGCCGGCGAAGCCGTCGTCCGTGGCGATCACGTGGTTGCGGACCCACGGCGGCCGCGGTCGGGGGGTCTGGCGGTAGTAGGTCCGCACCCGCTCGGCGATGGCCAAGTCGGTCGTGTCCCACAGGCCGTCGGCCGACGCCACAATCTTCGCCTCCCGCGGCCCGATCGCCTGCAACACCAGCCCGAGCCGCGGCCGCGGGTACGGGGAGTACTGGGTGATCGTCCCCTGGACGATCACGTCGGCCCGGGTGGCGCGGCCGATCTCGAGCATCACCGCCTCGTCGAACCGCCCGCCGCGGTGGGCGAGGCGGCCGAGCAGCGCCTGGTCGTCGGGCGGCCCGGCCACGACCTCGAACCGGCCCAGCTGCTGCAACTGCGAGGTCAACGCGGCCTGGACTTCGCGGCCGGCCTGGGTGTGCGACGACTCGTTCAGGAGCGGCAGCACCAGCACCCGATCGACCCGGTTCCAGTCCCACCCGTCGAGGTGGTACTGGCTGTACGTCGGCGGCCCCGGCGGGGGCGGCTTGCGCGGGTGGGCGAGGCCGAGCCAGTGGCACCCGACGCCCGCGGCCCCGACAGCAACCAGCGCGGCGACCAGCGCCGCGGCCGCTCTCACGGCTGCTTCCCCGCGGCCGCCCGGGGGGGGCCGTCGAGCAGCCGTTCCAGCGCCGCGACCACCGCCCGCAGCGTCTCCACGTCTTCCTTCTCGACCGCGTCGAGCCGGTCGCGCAGGGCGATCAGGTCGGTGCGGATCGTCAGCACGTCGCCCCGGGCGCGGGCCACTTCCGCGGCGGCGCTCTCGACCTCGCGCAGCGCCTCGGCCAGCGCCTGTTCGCGGCCGACGCCGAGGGCTTCGAGTTCCCGCAGGCGGCCGACCAGGGCGCGGTTCTCGGCCCCGGCCGCCTCCACCTGCTTCGCCAGTTCGACCACCCGGTCGGCGGGGATGTCGCCCGGCCCGAGGTTCAAGAGCGCCCCGGCCACGGTCGGCGCGATCCGCACGTGCGGGCCGAAGAACGGCGACGACTGCGACCCGCCGAGCCACGACCCCGGCACCACCGGGGCGGTGCCCGGCGGGGACGCGCCCGGAACGCCCGGCGTGGGGTTCGGCAGCGGGTTCGGATTCGGAATCGGCACCGGCGACGGTTGCGGCACGGGGATGGTCGGCAACGGCGGCACCGGGACCGGCGGCACCACCCCGCCCGCGGGGACGACGCCGGCTACCGGGGCGGGCGGCGCGGCGCTATCGGTCGGGGGATTATCGAAGGTCGGCGTGTAGGATTTGACGGCCGCGCCTTTGGCCCCCGGCAGCGGGGGCAGGACGAACCGGCGGCTGCCGTCCGGCGCGACGCCGACGCACCCGGCCGCGAGGGTCGCGGCGAGGGCGCACCCGACCGCCTGGAATAAAGCCCGCCCGCCCATCGGCCCCCCCCTTCCCTGGAACGGCTACGCCCGTGGTCCGTCGCGTTTTTCTGTCGTGGCACGGGTCGGGGATCCGTGCCACGAGACATTCGAGTCGCAGCCGGCGACGAGTCCCTCGTCGCGTGCGAAGCCCACCCATAGCTAGGGGTGGGCTTTCACCCGTACTCGCAGCGGATGCGGATGCGCTCGCCGCACCCGCAGGTCACGTCGATCGCCCGGATCACCCCGTCCTCGCGGATCAGCTGCACCTTCGGCTCGCCGTGGGCCGCGTCGTGCCGCGGTGCCCCGATCCGCACCGCCTCGGCCGACACCTTCACCCGGTCGGCGGTCACGACCGACCCGCCGGCCCCCGCCGGCCCCGGCCGTTCCCCGTCCATGCCCTGCCTCCTCGTCCCCCGCCGGCCCCGCCCGGGCGGCCCTTATACGCTCCCCGCCGGCCGTGTCAACACCCGGCTCCGACCGCCCCCCGAGCGGCCTTGAGCGTCTCGCCCAGGTCGAACGTCGCCATGGTGTCCTTCGGGCGAACGAGGGTGCGAATCAAGGCCGGGGCTGGTCGAACAAATTCGCGACGGCCGACGGGCCGGTCGTGGTCAGGTCTTCGGGCCGGACGACGGCGACCGGCTCCATTAGCAGGTCGGTCGGGATTTCCTGGTAGGCGACGACGGCCAGGTCGTGCAGGGTGCGGGCGAGGGCGTGGTGCAAGGCCCGCCGCAGGCTGCCGTCGCACAGCAGGGCGACCTCGTACCCGCGCGCCCCGGCTTTGCGGACCTCGGCCCCGAGCCGCATCGTCAACCCTTCGAGCCGGGCCGGGTCGAGGATCAGCTGGTGGTTCTGGACGGCCCGGCGGAAATCGACTTCGAGCCGCGGGTCGAGGACGATCGCCCGGACCCGCCCGGTCGGGTCGCGGAAGCGGTCCACGACCACCCGGCCGATGTCGGCCCGCACCTTCTCGGCCAGCTCGTTCACGTCCTTCGTCGCCGCCGCGTGGCTGGCGAGGCTCTCCAGGATGCGGCCCAGCCCGGTGATCGGCACCCGCTCGCCGAGCAGGATCGTCAGGACGCGGTGGAGGGTGCCCATCGTCATCGCGTTCGGGATCAACTCGTCGACCACCGCCGGCGAAGTTTCGCGGACCTTGTCTACCATCGCCTTCAGGTCGTCGCGGCTGAGCAGTTCGTCGGCGTGGCGGCGGACCACTTCGCCCAGGTGCGTGATGACCACGCTCGGGGCATCGACCACGGTGTACCCGGACATCTCGGCCCGGTTCCGCTCGGCCTCGGAAATCCAGGTCGCGGGCAGGCCGAAGGCGGGCTCGCGGGCGGGTTCGCCGTCGAGCGGGGCGGTGCCCGCGCCGCCCGGGTCGATGGCCAGCCAGTGGTCGGGCCGCACGTCCCCGCGGGCGACTTCCCGGCCGCCGATCAGCACCCGGTACGCCTGCGGTTCGAGCTGGATGTTGTCGCGGACGCGCACGGCCGGCACCCACAAGCCGCTCTGCCGGGCGAGGTCTTTGCGCAGCCCGCCGATCCGGTCGAGCAGCCCCGGCCCGCGCCGGGCGGAGACGAGCGGGATGAGCGCCGCCCCGATCTCCAGGCTGATCCGGTCGGCCTGAAGGAAGTCTTCCATGTACCCCTCGACCTGCGACTTGGCGCTGGCCGGTTCGCCCGCCGCGGGTGTACCGCCGGCGGCCGGGGCGGTCCCGGCGACGGGGGCGGGGGCCGGGCGGCTGAACCGCCGGGCCAGGGCGAACAGCCCGCCGCCGAGGGCCAGGAACGGGAGCGTCGGCATGCCCGGCATGAGCGACAGACCGAACAGGATGTACGACCCGAGCCGCATCGGCGCGACCGCCCCCTGGAACTGCGCCCCGATCTCCTGCCCGAGGCTGCTCTCGCTCGTCGCCTTCGTCACCAGCATCCCGGACGCGGTCGCCGTGATGAGGGCCGGAATCTGCGTAATCAGCCCGTCGCCGATGGTCAGGATCGAGTACTTGTTGACCGCCGCCCCGATCGACTGCCCCTGGGTCAGGCCGATGATGATGCCGCCGATCAGGTTGATGGCGGTGATGATGATGGCGGCGATGGCGTCGCCGCGGACGAACCGGCTGGCCCCGTCCATCGTCCCGTAGAACTCGCTCTCGCGGAGGACGGCCGCCCGCCGCCGCCGGGCCTCGGGTTCGTCGATCAGCCCGGCGTTCATCTCGGCGTCGATCGCCATCTGCTTGCCCGGCATCGAGTCGAGGGTGAACCGGGCCGCCACCTCGCTCACCCGCCCGGCCCCCTTCGTGATGACCACGAACTGGATGACGATGAGGATCAGGAAGATGACCATGCCGACGACGAGGTTGCCGCCGACGACGATCTGGCCGAACGCCTGGACGATTTCCCCGGCGTGCCCGTTGAGCAGGATCAGCCGGGTGGTCGCGACGTTCAAAGCAAGTCGATATAAAGTTAACAGCAAAAGCAGCGACGGGAACGTCGAGAATTCCAGTGGCTGCCGCACGGTCAGGGTGATCAGCAGGAGCAGGACGGTCGCACTGAGGTTGAACGCGAGCAGGAGGTCGAGAAGGAACGGCGGGAGCGGGACGAGGAACACGACGAGCAGCCCGAGCAGGGCCACCGACAGCAGCAGTTCGCTGCGCTTCAAGACCGCCCCGGGGGCGAGTGGGTTCCCGTTCGCCATCGCACATCCGTTCGCGTCGCCGCCGGTTGTGGCGGCACCAAGATTTAGAACACGCCGCCCGCCGGAATGTTCAGGCCGGGCGGATTCCACCCTGTTTTTCCCGCGGATTCGAGCCCGCCCACAGAATTCCTGCGTGCCGCGAATCGCGTCGTCCCTGGGACCGCGGCCGTCCCGGCCGCACCACGATCACCCGTCGGGGGCCATCCCTACGGAGGAATCGCCCCCGCCTTGGGACGCAAGAGCGGCCGGGACGGCCGCGGTCCCAGGGGAAACTCGCCATTGTCGCGCGTTTGTACCCGGCCGAAGTAGACATTCTTACCACTTCAAGGCCCTCACTTGGGGTAGGTGATCGCCTTGAGCGCCTTGCTATGTTCCCAGCACGTTTCGAGGCCATCAAGAATCGCCTCAGCGTCAGATCGATCGCCTTCCCCCGATCAAAGTGCCTGCGACCCGCCGCCGCGGAGGCGGTAGACAAACGCCAGCACTTCTGCGACCGCCCGGAATAGCGGCCCCGGGACCGGCTGCCCCTCGCGCACGCCCGAGTAAATCGCCCGGGCCAGGGTCGGCCGTTCGAGGACCGGGATGCCGCGCGACCGGGCGAGGGCGGCGATCCGCTTGGCGAGCGCCCCCGTCCCCTTCACCGACACCACCGGGGCGGCGTCGCCGGCGGCCGGGTCGTAGCGCAGGGCGACGGCGTAGTGCGACGGGTTCGTGACCACCACCGTCGCCTTCGGCACCTCGGTCATCATGCGCCGGCGGCTGCGGTCGCGGGCGATCTGGCGGATGCGGGCCTTGATCTGCGGGTCGCCCTCCTCCTGCTTCAACTCGTCCTTCAACTCCTGCTTGGTCATCCGCAGCGACTGCTCGAACTTCCGCCGCTGATACAGGTAATCCAGAACGGCGACCATAGCGACCGCGGCGACCATGTACAGCGCTAGCCGCAGCACGAGCGCCCAGCTCGCGGCCACCGCCCCGCTCAGGTTGTCGCGGCCGATCGTCGTGATGACACCGGCGCGCGGTTCGAGGACGACGTAGGCGACCGACGCGAGGGCGATCACCTTGAGGATCGTCAGCAACCCCTTCACCAGGGCACCGACCGAGAACAGCCGGCCGAACCCGTTGGCCGGGTTGAGCTTGTCGAAGTTCGGTTCCAGCTTCTCGGTGTTGATCTGGAACCCGACCTGGACGACGCTGGCGGCGACGCCCACGGCCAGCAGCAGGCCGAGGAATGGGCCGAGGGCCGCGAGCACGCGCACGACCGCCCGCTGGAACAGGTCACGGGCGTCGGCCGCCGCGAACTCGGGGACGAGCGGGTCGGTGAGGCCGTGGCGGAGGATGTCGGACAGGGCCGCCCACACGTCCGGGCCGACCGACCGCAGCCCGAACACCCCGGCGAGGAGGACGAGGCTGCCGACGGCCTCGGCGGAGAACGGCACCTGCCCCTGGCGGCGGGCCTCCTCGCGCCGCCGCGGGGTCGGGTCTTCGGTCTTCGACTCCGGGTCGGTCTCCTCGGCCACGGGTCAGCCCCCGAACTGGTGCGTGAGGGCGGCTCCGGTGCGGGCGACGATGGCGTGCATGGCCAGAACGAGGTCGGGCAGCAGGAACAGCCCGCCGACGAGGACGACCAGCACCTGGAGGGTGAAGCCGACGGAGTAGATGTTCAGCTGCGGGGCGGCCCGGGCCATGACGGCGAGGGTGATCGACAGCAGGAACAGGCAGAGGGCGAGCGGCCCGGCGAGAAGCAGGCCCATCTCGTAGGCCGCGGCCAGCCCGCCGACGGCGACCGCGGCCGGGGGCACGGTCGCCCCGCCGAGGGGGAGCTTGTCGAACGAGGCGTGGAGCAGGCCGAGGGCGACGTGGTGCCCGTCGGCGACCAGGAAGACGAGGGCGGCCGTCGTCTCGAAGACGCGGGTGAGGGGGCCGGCGGCCTCGGTCCCGGTCGGCCCGGCCTGGGGCGAGATGTTCAGCCCGATCTGCTGGGTGATGAACTCCCCGGCGATCCGGGCCGGGAGGAGGAACAGGCCGAAGGCGAATCCCATCGCCGCCCCGAGGAGGGCCTCGCGCACGAGGGCGACGGCGTAGGCGACCGGGTGGACCGCAGCGGCGCGGGCGGCCGCGGCCGGCTCCCACCCGGGGGCGACGGCCCCGACGTAGAAGGCGGTGAGGGCCAGGGCCAGGGCCGCCCGGACGCTCCGCGGGGTCTGCCCGCTGAACGGCGGGAGGACGGCGGCGAACGCTCCGACCCGGGCGAGGATTAGCCCGACGTAGACGGCGGCCGCGGGCGTCACTGCCCGGCCCCCGCCGCGTACCCGATCATCCGCCGGGCGAACTCGGCCGCCTGCTGGAGCGACACCCCGATGGTGGCGACGATGGCCAGCCCGACGAGGACGATCCGGGGGACGTAGCTGAGGGTCTGGTCCTGGATGCTCGTGACCGTCTGGAACAGGCTGACGGCCAGCCCGACGACGAGGCTGACGACGAGCGCCGGCAGCGCGACCAGGAGGGACACGAGGAACAGCTCCTGCGTGATCCGGATGACCTGCTCGGTGGTGAACACGGGTGCCTCCTGGGAAGCTGACAGCCGTCAGCTATCAGCTTTCAGCCAAACGGAACAGCCGAACGCCGGCCGCCGGTCGCGTTCTTTCCTGGCTGACGGCTGACGGCTGACAGCTTCTCACGAGTAGCTCGCCGCGACCGCGTGGGCGATCAGGTGCCAGCCGTCGGCGAGCACGAAGAGCAGAATCTTGAACGGGGCCGAGATCGTCACCGGCGGCATCATCACCATGCCCATCGAGGTGAGGACGCTCGACACCACCAGGTCCACCATCAGGAACGGCAGGTAGACGCAGAACCCCATGATGAACGCCGTCTTCAACTCGCTGATGACGAACGCCGGCACGACGGTCAGGATCGGGGCCTGCTCCGGCTCCTGCACCGTCGTGTTCCCGGCGAGGTGGAGGAACAGGGCGAGGTCTTGCTTGCGGGTGTGGCGGAGCAGGAAGCGCTTGTGGATGTCGATGCCGGTGCGGAGCGCGTCGGGGCCGGCGAGCTGCTTCTGGAGGTACGGCTGCAGCGCCTTCTGGTCGATCTCGTTGAGCACCGGCTGCATGATGAACAGGGTGAGGAACAGGGCCAGCCCCGTGAGGACGAGGTTGGGCGGCACCTGCTGGGTGCCGAGGCCCTGGCGGACGAACGACAGGACGATGACGACGCGGGTGAAGCAGGTGACGGTCATCAGGGCGGCCGGCAGCAGGGCGGACAGCCCGAGGAGCAGCGCGACCTGGACGGGCGGCGAGACGTTCTGGAGGTTCAGCGCGTCGGGGCGGTTGAACAGGTCGGTGACATCGCCCATGCGTCCCCCTCCGTGGGTGTCTCTTCCCGAGTCCGGCGTCAGCGCGTCGCCGTCGCCCGCAGCCGCGTGATGAGTTCCGCGATCTCGTCGGGCGTCGGGGCCGCAACGGGCGCGGCCACAGCCACCGGGCCGACGACCACCGTTCCCGCGACCTCCTCGGGTGCCGGGCCAGGCAGCTCGACCAGCGCCTTCACCCCGCCGCCGTCCATGCCGATGAGTAATCGCCGTTCGCCGGCCTTTACCAGATAGACGGAACTCCGCCCCGCGATCGGCAGGGAAGCGAGTACCTCCATAGCGCCGTCCGGCCCGGCCGCGGTGCGCCGGGCGGCCACCCGCGCCGCCGCGACGCACAGCCCGCACACGACGGCCAGGCTGCCCGCGAGCCGGGCCAGCGACGCGCCCAGGGCGGGGCCGTCCACCGGCGCGATCGGCGTCGGCAGGGCGGGCTTCGTCGCGGCCGCGGGTTGCGGGGCCGGTTCGACGGCGGCAACGGTCGGGGCCGCGTCGGGCGTCAGTCGCGGCAGGCCGAACCCGAGGGCGGCGAGCAGCACCCCGACCCCGATCAGGGCCGGCGGCACGCGCGGGCCGGGCGGCCGCGGCGCGGCGGGGGGGGTGGCCATCCTGGCACTCCGGGGCGTGGGTCAGGGGGTGCGGACCGGGGCCGGGGCCGGCAGGGGGGCGGTGGCCGGGGCGACGTTCGACGTTGCACCCGTCGCCGGCAATCGCCGCAGCGCCCGCACCCGGTCGGTCAGTTGAGCGGCGAGCGACGGGTCGGCGAAGGCGGCCAGCACCTGCGCCGCCTGCCGGTCGCGCATCTGGGCCAGGATGCGCACGGCCGTGTCCATCCGCCCGCTGTCGGCCATCTGCTTGAGGATCGGGGCGGCGCTCTCCGGGGCCATCGCGTCGTACAGCCGGGCGAGCTGGTCGATGTTCTTCTTCTCCCCCGCCGGGTCCGGTTCGATCAACAGCGTCTTGGGCGGGGTCACGGCCTTCGCCTCGACCTCGGTGGCACGGATCGCGGCCGCCTTCGTCTCGGTCGTGAGGGTGCGCTGGAGGGCGTCCACCGCCTCGCGCTCGGCCTGGAGGTCGCGGAGGATCAGGTCCATCTGCGCCTGTCGCCGCTCCAGCCGGTCCTCGCGGTCGCGGACGGCGGACATCGCCCCTCCGGGCGACACGTCGGTCAAGCCGGGGGTGTCGTACTTCGGCGTCTTGCCGTCCTTCGGCTTCTCCGACGCGTCGGCGTCCTTACCGCCCTTCTTGGCCGGCTTGTCGGCGGCCTCCTTCTCGGCGACCGGCTGCTTCGACTGGTTGAGCCAGAGCGACAGCGCGGCCGACACTGAGAAGAGGAGGAGGGCGACGAGAGCGAGCTGCATGAAGTATTTCATGGCGATTCCGGCCCCGCCGCCTCGTCGCGGGCCGCCTGCCAGCGGCGGAGGCCGAGTTCGTCGAGTTGTTCCTGGGCGATCTTCTGGGCCTCGTGCCGCCACCGCTCCCACCGCTGGCCGCGGAGGGTGGCGAGGGCTTCCACCTCGGTCGCCAGGGCCGCCCGCTCGTCGGCCGCGGCCCGCAGTCGCTCGCCGGCCGCCGCCACCTCGCCCTCGGCCGCCCGGATCGCCTGCCCGATCCACTCCGACTGGCCGGCCGCGACCGCCCACTGGCCGGCCGCCGTCGGCCGCCCGACGGCCGCGACCATGCGGTCGGACATGCGGGTGAGCTGGTCGTGGAGGCCCCGCAACGCGGCCTCGGCCGCCGCGACTTCGCCTCCGGCGCGCTGCTGCTTCTGCTCGGCGATCTGCTCGAGTTGGCGCTTGATCTTCAGCAGCCGGTCCAGGGGGAAGTCGAATCGCTGCACGGCCGCCCTCCTCCTCAGTAGCGGGGGGGTTTATGACAACCCGCCCGGCCCGTGTCAAGTGAGAGGGGAAAGAGGAAGTGGGGCGGCGAGGGGCTTCCCGGTAACGTCCGGGTTCCGACCGCCTCGAACCCTCGAATCGCGGCAGGTGGGCTTTCCGCCCCCTGGGGAATTGTAGCCGATTCAGAACGCCCACTGACTGGCGATCTGGAAGAGGCCGGCCCGGGTCTGGTCGTACCCGGCCCCCTCGCCCACGTCCTGCTTCAAGAACTTCTCGATCCGCGGCATCAATTCCAGGGCGGCGTCGATTTGCCGGCTCGACCCGCGGGCGTACGCCCCGATGCGGATCAGGTCTTGCACCTCGGCGTAGGTCGCCATGACCGCCCGCAACTTCCGGGCCGCCAGGACGTGCTCCCGGTCGGTCACGTCGGTCGCCACCCGGCTGATGCTCCGGGCCACGTCGATCGCAGGGTAGAAGCCCTTCTCGGCGATCTTCCGGTCGAGGACGATGTGCCCGTCCACCAGCCCGCGGACGTAGTCGGCGATCGGCTCGTCCATGTCCCCGCCGTCCACGAGTACCGTGAGCATGGCGGTGATGCCGCCGACGGCCGCGTTCCCGAGGCGCTCGACCGTGTTGGCCAACAGCTGGAAGACGCTCGGGGTGTACCCCCGCGAGCTGGGCGGCTCGCCGAGCATCAGCCCCAGGTCGCGCTGGGCCATCGCCAGGCGGGTCAGGCTGTCGATCATGAATAGGACGTTCGCCCCGCCGTCCCGGAAGTAGTCGGCGATGGCGATGGCGGCCTGGCTCGCCCGCACCCGCATGAGCGGGGTCTGCTCGCACGTCGCCACCACCACCACCGTCTTCGCCATCCCGTCCGGCCCGAGGCAGTCTTCGAGGAACGGGGCGACCTCGCGCCCCCGCTCGCCGATCAGGGCGATCACGTTCACGTCCGACTCGGACCCCTTGGCGATCTCCCCCAGCAGCGTGCTCTTGCCGACCCCGGACCCGGCGAAGATGCCGACCCGCTGGCCGCGGCCGCACGTCAGCATCCCGTCGATCGCCCGCACGCCGGTCACGAACGGCTTGCGGATCCGCTGCCGCTCCATCGCCGGCGGGGCCGGCCGGTAGACCGGCTTGAGCGGGCACCCGGACACCGGCCCGAGGTCGTCGAGCGGGCGGCCGAGGCCGTCGATCACCCGGCCGAGCAGGTTCGGCCCGGTCGGGACGGTCAGCCCGCGGCCCTTCCGGTACACGACCATGCCCGGGCGGAGGTTGTCGGCCGCGTCGTACGGCACCATGTACGCCAAGTCCTTCTCGAACCCGATGACCTCGGCCAGCACCGACTCCCCCTCCCCGGGGACGATGGCGACCTGGTCGCCGACCGCGGCCGGGAGGTTGCACGTCATCAGCCCGGTCACGCTCTTGAGCCGCCCGGACATCCGGTAGAGCGGGGTCGTGGTGATGCTCCGGGTCATCGCCGGCAGGTCAAGACCGAGCATTGCCGAGACTCCGTAATAGGTCGTCGCGAATCTCTTGCAACTCGCGCGTCAGGTCGGAGAGCAGGTCGGATTCTTTGCCTTCGAGCCGGACCGCCCCGCGGGCGAGGTCCGGGTCGGGGGCGAGCCGGGGGTCGTCCCGGCCGGCCCGCAGCGGCGCGCCGCCGAGCCGGGCTTCGAGGAGGTCCAGGTCGGCCGGGTTCAGGTAGACGGCGACCGGCACGTCCTGGTCGAGCTGATCGATCATGTCGCGGACTTTCGCTTCCATCGGAAAGTCGCCGGCCGCGACCCGCTCGTGGATGAGGCGGGTGGCGATGGTCGCGGCGAGTTCGACGGCGACCCGCTGCAACTCGCGGAGGCGGCCGGCCTGGTCCGCCCGCAGGTCGCCGACGGCCCGTTGAATCTCGGCGAGGGCGGCTTCGACTCGGGTCCGGTCGGCGGCCAGCTCACGGGCCACGTCGGTCTGCCAGAAGTCGGCCGGCGGCGGGGCGTCTTGCGAAACGGGTTCGGCGGGCACCGGAGAAGCGGCAGCCGGGCGCGGGGCCGGCGCGGGGAGCGGGGCGTCGGGCGGGACGAGAACGGCGTCGGTCAACCGGGCCGGGAAGCGGACGCGGCACTCGAACGGCGGGCGGTCGGTTTTTCGGCCGGGGGCGAGCGTGGCTGGCATCTAGTCCTGACTCCGAACCGCACACAGTCCGTTGCGTCCCCGGCGGTCCGTCCGCCAGGGGAAGGGGTGTCGCGGGCGTCGCCGGCGGCACGGTTGAGGCGGGGTCATACGCCTCAACATTGGTCACTTTTCCGGGCGTTGCGCGGCCCGCGGGCGCTTTTCCGGAGACATATTTCGCCGCGTTCACGCCGGAGCGTAATAGTGTGCGGCGGCCTGAAAAGCCTTCGCCGCGGACTCGCCTTAGGGCGAAAAGTTATTCCTCGATCACCACTTTCCCATCTTCCTCGCCCTTGCGAACGAGTGCGAGAACGGTGCTCTGGGCCTCCTTCACGCGCGCCGCCACGACGCTCCCGAGGAGTTCGCTCTCTTCGTCCAACACTGCCCGCGACCGGCCCGACATGTTGGAAGTCACTTTGCCGCGCAGGGCCGGGGCCGTGGACTTGAGGGCGATGGCGATGGTCTTCACGTCCAGCTCGGCGAGAAGTCCCTGGAGTTGGCGGTCCGGGATGCGGAGCAGGTCTTCGATCCGGTACAGCTTCTCCAGTACGTCGGCGGCGAGGGCGGCGTCGGCTGATTGCAGGCGCTCGATCACCGGCGTCCGCTCGGTCCGGGGCAGCGCCCGGAGCACGTCGGCGAGGTTGGTGACGGTTTCCTCGCGGGTCGGCTCGGTGGGAAGGGTGGCCAGCCGCCGCGCCTTTTCGGCTACCGCCCGGGTGAGGTGGTCGAGGACTACCGGGTCGCGCGCCACCGGCTTGCCGAGGCGGACGGCGATCTCGGCCCGCAGCGGGGCCGGCAGCCGTTTCAACACCTGCCCGGCGGCGGCCGCGTCGAGGCACGACAGCACCAGGGCGACGGCCCCCGGTTGCTCCCCTTCGAGAGCGCGAGCCAAGCGGTCCGGCGGCAGGGCGCGGAACTCGGCCGCCGGGTCGGACGGGGGGGCGGCAGCAGCAGCGGCGGCCGCGTACCCGGCGGCCGGGCGCTCGGCGATCCGCTGGAGGTCGAAGAACTGGGCGAGGGCGGCGTCCACCTCGTCGCCGGGGGGCGGGGCGGGGGGGGCCGCCCGGAGGGCGGCGCGGAGCCGCTCGGCGGCGGCCGCGTCGAGGCGGGCGAGGATGGCCTCGCCCGCCTCGGCCGGCAGCGACCGGAGCAGCACCACCGCGACATCGTCCCCCGGCACGTCCGCCATCCCAACCCCCCGTCCGGATTAACCCGCCGGCCGCCCGAGCAGCAGCCGGAACACCTCGGCCGCCCGCTCCGGGTCGTCCCGGGCGAGGCCGGCGAGCCGGTCGAGGTCGCCGCGCCGCCGGTCCCCCTCGGCGGGGGGCGTCGGCTCTGCCGGGGTCGGTGGGACAAGCGGACGCCGGCGGCGCAGGAACAGCAGCGGGACGATGGCCAGGGCCATCACCACCGCCAGCGCCAGGCTCACGTTCCGGGTCAGGCTCACGTACCCCTGGAACCGCTGCAAACGCACCAATTCCTCGTCAGGTTCCGGGGTTGCAGGTCCGGCCGCGAGGGGGACGTTCGACAGCTTCACTTCGTCCCGCCCGGTCCGGAATCCGACCGCCTGCTTGATGATCTCCTGGGCGTCCTCCGCGCTGATGACCACCCGCCCCTCGCCCGGCGGGGTCAGATCGACGATGGCGGCGACGGTCAGGCGGTTCACCCCCCCCATCCGCTCTTCCATTTCGCGGGTGGACTCGGATACGAGGTAGTCGGTCTGGATCACGTCTTCGGAAGATGTCGAACCGCCGCCGCCCCCGCCGCGCTGCCCGGTGAGCGGGCCGCCGGCCCGGGCGACGTTGCTCGTCGCCCCGGCGACCCCGCCCGACCCGCCGGACCCGCTCGCCTTCTGGGTCGTCGTCCGCTCGGCCGCGACCGCCCGCTCCTCGGGGTAGTACGTCTTCCGCCGCTCCTTCATCTGCTGGAAGTTGATGTCGGCGCTCACCCGCACGATCGCCCGCCCCGGCCCGAGGTGCTGGGCCAGCACCTCCTCGGCCTTCGTGGACAGGTACGACTCCAGCTCGCGGCGGTATTCGAGCTGCGGGGCCGGGATTGCGTCGCGGTCGCCGGCGTGCGGGTCGGACAGCAGCCGGCCGGTGGAATCGACGACGGTGACGTTCTCGGGCTTCAACCCCTCGACGCTGCGGGCGACGAGCGACACGATGCTGGCGGCCGTCGTCCGGCTCATCGCCACGCCCGGCTTGAGCTTCAGCACCACGCTCGCGGTCGGCGGCCGCTGGTCGCGGACGAACGGCGTCGGGTCGGGGCGGGCGATCAGCACCCGGGCCGACTGGACGGCCTCCATCTGGGTGATCGACCGGCCGAGTTCGGCCTGCAGCGCCCGCTGGTAGTTCACGGTCTGGACGAACGGGGTGGTCATCACCGACGTTTCGTCGAACAGCTCGTACCCCTTCCCGCCGCGGGTCGGGACGCCCTCGGCGGCGAGCGTCACCCGGGCCTGCGGCCGCCGCTCCTCGGGGACCGACACGACCGTCCCGGCTGGGTTCAGCTTGAACGGCACGCCGAGGGCGGTGAGGCGGGTGGTGATCGGGCCGACCTCTTCCGGCGGGAGTTCGCCCGTGAAGAGGGGGACGTAGGTGGTGCCGGACGACAGGTAGGCGAAGGCCGCGAGGGCGACGCCGACGCCGACGGCGGTGGCGACGACGGCGACCCGGCGGGTCGCCCCGAGGCCGGCCCAGTACTCGCGGAGTTGTGCCAGGAAGCGGCGGAAGGCGTCCATGCGTCACGCGGGTCCATCGGGGCGGGGCGGGGCCTACACCTGCATTCGGCTCACTTCCTGGAACGCCTCGGTCAGCCGGTTGCGGAGTTCGAGGATCAGGCGGAACGAGGTGTCGGCCTGGGCCAGCGCCAGGGTGACGGTATGCAGATCCTGGGCCTTGCCGGTAGCCAGGTCGGCAATGGCCGAGTCGGCCGCGGCCGTCGCCCGCTCGTTGCCGGCGATCATGTTGTTCAGGACCGCGGCGAACCCGCCGGCCGGGGCCGGACCGCCGTCGGCCGGCGGGGCCTGGGCGAGCGGCTGGAGGCGGGGCAGGTGCCCGAGCGGGGCGAGCGAGTCGATCGGCATGGTCAGCTCCGGATCAGGTTCAGCGCCTGTTCGTTCATCGTGCGGAAGGACTGGGCCGCCCGAAGGTTCGCCTCGTAGGCCCGCGACGCGGTGATGAGGTTCACCATCTCGATCGGGAGCTGGACGTTCGGCATCAGGACGAACCCGTCGGCGTCGGCGTCCGGGTGGCCGGGGGTGTACACGCGGTTCAGCTCGGACGGGTCTTCGACCACGTCCACGGCCCGGACCCCGCGGAGGTCGGGCAGCCCGCCGGGGCGGGCCTCGCCGCCGAGCACCTCGGCGAACACCACGTCCTGCCGGCGGAACGGCCCGCCGTTGGCCGACCGGGTGGAGTTGGCGTTCGCCACGTTGTTGGCGATCACCTCCAGCCGGAGTCGCTCGGCCGACATCCCGGAGCCGCTAATCGCGGACCCGGCAAACAATTCGTTGAACGCCATCGCGGACCCCCCTTTACCGCCCGGCGATCGCCGTGCGGAGCGACCCGATGCGGCTCGTGACGATCTGGGCCGCCGCCTGGTAGAGCAGGGCGTTCTTTCCCAGGTCGCTCATCTCGCGGTCAATGTCCACCGTGTTCCCGTCCACCCGTTCGGGACCGTCAACGACGGCGACCCGCGGGTGGACACCCGCCACCCCGCCGCCGGGGGCGGCCAGCGCTCGGGCCAAGTCCGCCTCGAACGAGACTTCCAGCCGGCGGTAGCCGGGGGTGTTCACGTTCGCCACGTTCTGGGCGATGACGCGGTGGCGCAGGCTCGCCCCGTTAAGGATTTGCGCCAGCAGGTCGATGCCGAAGCCGGTCGGGTTCATGTCGAGGTTATCGGCGGGCGGGCCGACGAACTTTACCGCCTGTAGTGGTCGCCCGGGTGGTAGGCATTTTACCGGCCGCACTGGGCGGGCCGCGCGGGGGCGGGGATTTTCCCTCGGGTGTGCTAAAGTGGGCGCTATGCAGGTGAACCCGACCGACCCGGCGACTACGGCCCCCGCCCCGGCGGGCGGGGCGGTCGCCGTGCGCGTCGTCGCGGGGAGCCTGACCGCACTGCCGGTCGGCGAGTTGCTCCAGGCGACTGTGACGAAGGTGGCGGCCGGCGCGGCGACGCTCGACGTGGGCGGCCAGCTCCTGACCGTCCGGCCGTCCGGCGACCTGCGGCCGGGGGCCGTGCTGGTCGTGCGCGTCCCGACGGGGGCGACGAACCCCGGCCTCGAACTCCTCGGCCGCGCCCCGACCCCAATCGCGGTGGAACCCGCACCGCCCCCGACCGCCGCGACCGTCGGCCGCCCGGCGATCCCCTCTGCCGCGCCGCAGGTGGCGCTCGTGACCGTCGTGTCCACGACCCCGGACGGCCGGGCGCTGGTGCGGATCGACGGGGCGAACGAGTTCGCGGCGACGGCCGAACCGCTCGCGGCCGGCGGGCGCTACGTGCTTCAAGTTGAGCGCACGGCCGCCGGGCTGACCCTGCGCCCGCCCGCCGACGCCCCGCGGCTGGCCGTCGATGTCGCGGCGGCGGTGCTGCGCGGGTCGCCCCCGCCCGACCTCGGCGCGGCCGTCGAACCGCTGCTCGCCGAACTCGCCGCCCTCGCGCCGGACCCGGCCGACCCGGTGCGGCAGGCGGCGGCGGCGGTCCGCGAGGCGGTCCGGGCGTTCCTCCCGGCCGACGCCCAACCCCCCGACGCCGCCCACCTGCGTAACCTCGTCGAAAACGGCGGCCTGCACTACGAAGCGAAGCTCGCCCGGCAGGACGCCGCCGCCCCGCCCTCCGGCGACGTGCCGGCCGGTGCGGAAAAGGCCGCGGGGCCGGACTTGAAGGAGGGGTTGCTGCGCCTCCTGCAAGCGGCCCGCGACATCGGCGCGGCGGCCCCGCAACTCCCGGCGGCGCGGGCCGCCCTCGGAGGGATCGAGGCGCAGCAGGCGGCGAACGTCGTCGCCCACGAACAGGGGACACCCTACCTGCTCCAGGTGCCGTTCCCGGACCGCACCGGGTGGCGGACGCTCAACCTCGCGGTCGAGCCCGAGCGGCGCGGCCGGCCGGGGGGCGGCAAGGGCGACGGGTTCCGGCTCCTCATGCACGTCCCCCTCGACGGCCTCGGCGAGACGTGGATCGACGCCGGCCTGTCCGGCGACCGCCTCCGGGCCGTGCTGTACCTCGACGACGCCGCGGCCCGGGAGCGGGTGCGGGCGGAACTCCCGGGGCTGCGCGCCGGGCTGACGACCGACGGGTTCCGCGAAGTCTTGCTCGACGTGCGGGCGGCGGCCGACCTGCCGGCCCGCCAGCGGGCCCACGCGGCGGCGATGCGGGCGGGGCGGGCCGGGGGCGGGGCGGTACTCGACGTGAGGGCGTGACATGGCGGACAAGCCGCGACAACGGCGGGCGGTGGCGCTGCGGTACGAGCCGGGCGGCGACGCGGCCCCGAAGGTGGTCGCCAAGGGGAAGGGGCCGGTCGCCGACCAGATCGTCGCCCTGGCGCGGAAGCACGCCGTCCCGGTGCGGCACGACCCGACGCTCGTGTCGGTGTTGAGCCGGCTGAAGATCGACCAGGAGATTCCGCCCGAGGTGTACCAGGCGGTGGCCGCGATCCTGGCCTTCCTCCACAAGATGAACCGGCCGGGGTGAGGCCACCCGCCGGAGTGTGTCTCAAATGGGTACGACGGCGGTGATCGCCTCGGGGAAGGCGATCACTCTAACGCCGGGGCGACTCCGAACGCCCTTGCGGAGTGCTGGAAAACAGGCAAGGCGCTCAAGGCGCTCGAGGCGCTCACCTATCGGATTTGATCGCCTTGAAATGGCGAGAATGTCTACTTCGCCCGGCACATAATGCGCGACAATGGCGGGTTTCCCAACCCTGGGGTGAATGGCCCCCCGGCGGCGGTCTTATGTCTTCCCCTATCCCCTTGCGGGAGAGGGCGGTCGTGAGCCGCAGGCGAACGGCCGGGTGAGGGGTAGGGGCGATAGCCGAATGGGTGAAGGCACCACCACGGGCGGACGAGCCGCCCGTGCCACCCGGAGGGGTGGAAAGCCTCATCCCTTTTGGTAACGCCTTCACCCCTCACCCGGCTCGCGGCTGCGCCGCTCTCCGCCCTCTCCCGCAAGGGGAGAGGGGAAGCCAAGACCCCGTTACCCCACCGGGGCGGCGGCCCGGCAGCCGGCCGCCAGCCCCGCCCAGGCGTCGATCCGGCGGTGCAGGCCGAGGCGCGTCAGGTAGACCAGGTCCAGTTCGCCCTCGTCCGGGTGGGTGAGTACGTCGGCCGCGTGAACGGCGGTGAGGGCCGTGAAGCCCGATCCGGGGCAGTCGCCCGGGGCGTGGTGCCAGGCGACCGCCTCGACCAGGGCGTCGGGCAGCCCCCACAGGCCGAGGAGGTACGCCCCGACCTCGGCGTGCGTAGCCCCGAACACCTGCCGCTCGGCGTCCGCCGCCGTCAGCCCGTCGGCCCCCATCCGCCCGAGCACCTCCCGGTACGGCCCCGGGAGCTGGCTCGCCAGCGTCAGCCGGCCGATGTCGTGGAACAGCCCGGCCAGCGCTGATTCCCGGACGGTCCGGTCGCCGGCCTGCTCGGCCGCCGCGATCCGCCCGGCCAGGGCCGCCACCCGCCGGCTGTGGTCCCACAACGCCTCGATCGAGAACGGGCGGAGGGCCGTCGGGTCGTACCGGGCGAAGACGCCGGCCGCCAGCGCCAAGCTCTTCGTCCACTCGGCCCCGAGGATGCGCACGGCCTGGGCCGGGGTGCCGACCGGCCGCCGCAGCCCGACGAGGGCCGAGTTCGTCACCTGGATCAGCTTGGCCGCCATCCCCACGTCCTGCCCGACGAGGTCGCCGACGACCTCGATCGAGTAGTCCGGGCGGGCCAGCTCCTGCACGATCCGCGCGTACAGCGCCGGCAGACTCGGGACGTTCCCGAGCCGCCCGACCACCGCCGCGAGCGACGGGCTGTTGAGCAACTCCTGGAGCGAACAGGCGCGGCGGACGGCGCTACGAAGCTCGTCCGCCGGGCACGGCTTGGTCAGGACGCGGTGGGCCAGCGCCAGGAGCTGGAGCAGCCGGCCCCGGTCCATCTCGGCGGCGAGGACGATGCGGACGGCGAGCGGGTGGCGGCGGCGGACCTCGGCGAGCAAGTCGTCCACCCCCGCGCCGCGCAGCTGGGCGTCGGCGACGAGGGCGTCGAACGGCTCGTCGTCCATCGCCGCGAGCGCGGCCGGGCCGCCCCCGACGAACCTCATCTCCCACTCACCCTGGAGGGGCCGCAGGGCGTGCCGCAGGGCCGCCAGGAGGGGCGGGTCGTCGGCCGCGAATAACACCCGACGGGACATGCCGCCCTCGCTTACACCGGAGAATGCGGACGTCCGGCCCGCGCCTGGGTTCCAACCGTCGCTCGCCCGGTCCCGACCCCGGGTCGGGAGCCGCCTCAATCCGCCGCCGGCACGACCTCTGCGCTCATCGCGGGGCGGCCGGCGACCGCCTCCCCCACCACCCGGACCAGGTCGGTCGGGGTGAACGGCTTGGGCAGGAACTGCGCCCCCGGCGGGTCGGCCAGGTAGGCGTCGTCCGGCACGTACCCGGACATGTACACGACCCGGGTGCGCGGGGCGGCGGCGACCGCCCGGGCCGCCACCTCCCGCCCCCCGACCTCGGGCATCGTCATGTCGGTGACGAGCAGGTCGAACGCCTGCCCGGTCGCCAGGATGTCGAGCGCGACAGCCCCGTCCGACGCCTCCGTGACCGCGAACCCGCACCCCTCCAGCGTGAACCGGGCGAGCGTCCGGATGCCGTCCTCGTCTTCGACCAACAACACGGACCGGCGGCGGGCCGGCAGCGGCGTCCGCACCACGTCGCGGGCCGACAGCGCCGCCGACGGCGAGGGCGCACGGTCGGACCACGGGAAGTCGATGCGGAACGTCGTCCCGACCCCCGGGGTCGAGTCGACGGCCACCGCCCCGCCCCCCTGCTTGACGATCCCGTGGACGACCGCCAGCCCCAGCCCAGTCCCCTTGTCCGGCCCCTTCGTCGTGAAGAACGGGTCGAAAATCTTGGCCATTACGTCGGCGGTCATGCCGCACCCGGTGTCGGCCACGGTCAGCCGGGCGAGGCGGGCATTCGGGCCGGCCGCGGCCCCGACCGCCAGCCGCAGGCGGCCGCCCCCGGGCATGGCGTCGCGGGCGTTCACCGCCAGGTTCATCACCACCTGTTCCAGGTGGGCGCGGTCGGCGAGGACCGGGGTCGTGTGCGGGGCGAGATCGACTTCGACCGTCACCCCCGCCCCGAGGAGGCGGCGGAGGATGCCGGCCAGGTCGGCGACGACCGCGTTCAGATCGACCACCCGGGGCTTGGCCGCGTGCGGGCGGCTGAACGTCAGCAGCTGGCGGACGAGGACGGCCGCCCGCTCGGACGCCAGCCGCACCTCGTCCACCATCCGGGCCGCGTCGGGGTCGTTCCCGGCGGCAGTGTGGAGGAGTTCGGCGTTCCCGCGGATGACGGTCAGCAGGTTGTTGAAGTCGTGGGCGATGCCGCCCGCCAGCCGCCCGACGGCGTCCATCTTCTGGGCCTGCCGGTACTGCTCCTCCAGCCGCTTCCGCTCGGTGATGTCGATGTACAGCCCGAGTACGCCGGTGATGCCGGTCCCGGCCGGGTCGCGGAGCGGCACCCGGCTCGTCAGGAGCGTCACCTGCTTCCCGCCGGGCAGCGTCCGCACCTCCTCGGTCTCGAGCATCGGGGTGCCGGTTTCCATCACCAGCCGGTCCCCCGCCACGGTGTCCGCGGCCTCGGCCGGGTCAACGGTCATCTCGTAGTCGGTCAGCCCGACGACCTCGCCGGGGGAGGCGAACCCGGCGTCGCGGGCGGCCTGGTCGTTGCACCCGAGGTAGATCGACGCCCGGTTCTTCCAGAACACCCCGCAGGGGATGTGGGCGATGACGTTCCGCAGCAGTTCTTCCCGCTCCCGAAGCGCGACGGCCGTGCGCCGCCGGTCGGTCCCGTCGCCGGCCAGGACGAGGCGGGCCGGGCGGCCGGCGAACCGGCACCGGCGGGCCGTCGCCTCGGCGTCGAGCAGCACCCCGGCCTTCGTCCGGTGCCGCCACCGGACCGGGCGGCCGTCGGCCGCGGCCCCCGCCACCCGGCCCACGTCCTCCGCCGGGCACAGGTCGGCGACCGCCCCGGCGAGGAATTCGGTCCGGGTGTAGCCGTACTTGAAGACGGCCGCGTCGTTGACCGCGAGGAACCGGGCCGAGGCGTCGTCGAGCACCCACATCGGCTGCGGGTGGGCGTCGAAGATCGCCCGGTAGGTGTCGTCCGGCGAACCCGCCGGCCGGCGGCGGGCGTGGGCGACCGTGGCGACGGCCCAGAGGGCGAGGGCCGGGAGCGCGAGGCCGGCCGCCGCGACCGCGAACGACGACCCGTCGCCGACCCGGTCGAGGGCGGCGGCGAAGGCCACGAGTACCGACGGGCTGGCGGACATGTGCGACTCGGAACGGGTGCCGGCGGGGCGGCGGACGGTCGGGCGATCCCCCGGCCTCCGGCCCGCGTGTCGGAAACTGTAGCTCACACGGGCGGGTCGTCCGGCCCCCGCCGCCGACAATCAAACGATTCGCGGACCCCGACTGACGCCGGCAGTTCAAATTTCCCGCCGGGGGCGCTGTCGGGGCGTCCCACGAGGCGTCCCATTGGGAGGGCGAGGCTCCCGCCGAGCCTACGCTTCGGCTCGGCGGGAGCCTCTGCCCTCCCAATGGGACGCGTCCGCCCGATGACGGTGTCCGATGGTTCTGTCCCTGTGGCACGGGTCTCCGACCCGTGTGGCCCGCACGGGTCGGAGACCCGTGCCACAAGGACAGAACCGGACACCACCATCGAGTTCGTGAATGAGGGCGTCCATCCGCCGGAGTTCGACCGAATCGCGGGGCGTCATTCGGCCGGGAGCCGACCGGCGAAGCACTCGGCCGCGAGGCGGTACTTCCCCTCCAACTCGAACCCGCGGCCCATCACCGGGAGCAATTCGTCCAGTTCGACTCCGGGCCGGCCGGCCGCGGCCCGGCAGCGGCGGACGCACTCGGCCCCGCGGCCGTCGCGGGCGGCGAGTTCGGCCACCCGCACCCCGGCCCGCGGCCCCAGCCCGTCCGGGTCGGCGGCCGCGACCGCGAGGAAGCGCGTCCGGGCCGCGGCCCGGCGGTCGAGGGCGGCGAAGAACTCGGCCGCCTCGAACGTCATCCGGACGGCGAGCGGCCCGCGGCCGACGGCGGCTGCGGCCTCGTACACCCGGACCGCCGAGTCGGGCCGCCCGCTCTCGCGGTACGCTCGCCCGGCGAGGAGCGCCCCGGCCGGGCCGAGCGCCCGCCCGTCGCCGCCGGCCGCGAGCGCCGCCCGGAGTTCGCCCGCCCGGTCGTCGGTCGGGGCGGTGCGGTGGCGCAGTAGCGCGCCGAACCACCCGGAGGTGTCGAGGTAGGCGGCGCGGTCGGGGGTGCGGGTTCCCCGCATCAACTCGCGGGCCGCGTCGTCGTCGCCGTCGAGCAGGTGGCACAGGCACTGGCCGAGAACCGCGGCGGCGGCGACCTCCTTCGACGGGCCGGCGCGGGCGAGGTCGAGCGGCTTGCGGGCGGCCGCCGTGTCGCCGGCGTCTAAATGCGTGCGGGCCGCCCACCACCACCCGAGGCCGGCCCATTGCGCCCGCGGGTCGTGGTCGATGAGGAAGGCCCACTGCGCCCGGGCGGCGGGGAGGTTGCCGTCGGCCAGTTCCAGCAGGCCCAGGTTGTACGCGGCGTGGGCCGCCTCGGGGGCGTTCGGCTCGTCCGCCAGGAAGCGACGGAACCCGTCGGCCGCCCGCCGTCGGCTTTCGCCTTCGTGGTCGAGGTTCGATAACGTCACGCGGGCGGCGCGGGCGGCCGGGTGGTCGGGGGCGACGGCGACGGCCCGTCGCAGCGCCGCGCCCGCGGCGACCCGCCGGGCGGCGGGGTCGGCCGGCGTCGCCGGCCCGACGACCAGCGCCGTGCCGTCGGTGCGCCATTCCAACCCGAGCGAGTCGGTCAGGGCGGTCATCACTTCGGCGAGCGGGGCGCTCTCCACGTCGAGCGCGACTTGGCGGCCGGCGGCGAGCCGGGCCGCAGTGGGGCCGTCGGCGCGAATCGTCAGCCCCGCGGCCGCGGCGACGGCGCTTAAAGCGTCGGCAGTCGGGCGTTTGGCGAAGCGAGCGGTGACTTCGGCAACCCCGGGTGCCCAACGGGTACGGAAGACTTCGACAATCTCCCCGCGAGCGGCCGGGGCGGGCGGGCCGGCGCTCGCGGACGGCTCGCCTTCCGGGAGCCAGGCGAGGTAGTCGTCCAGTCCGCCGTCGAGGGGGGGCCACGCGAGGGCGCGGTCGTCGAGCGGGTCGGGGGCGGGGCGTGGGCCGAGGTCGTGCAACGCCAGCCGTGCCCGCAGGTATAAGCACTCGCCAAGAACGTTACGGTCGCGGCAGGCCGGGTGGCCGGACCGAACCAGGACGCGGTTCAACAGGTCGCCGGCCGTTCGCGCGTCGCCGGCCGCGGTGGCGCAGCGGGCGTGGCCGAGCGTCGCCCGCGCCCACGCGGCCACGTCGCCGTCGTCCACCGCCGCCTTCTTGTACGCCGCCGCCGCCGCGTCCCACTGCCGCAACCCTTCCAAACACAGCCCTTCGCGGTAGGCGAGGGCGCGGCCGTCCGCCCCGAAGGCGTGCGGCGGGGCGGCGTGGATCAGCTTCAACGCCGCCGGGAAGCGCCCGACCCGCAGGGCCAGGTCGATCCGGTCGGCGGCCGTCTCCTCCGGGTGCGGGGCCTCGGGCGTGTCGGCCCGGGCGTGCGGCTCGGTGGGGGCCGGCTTCGGCCCGCCGAACGCCGACCGGCCCAGCGTCCCGGCCGCGATTCCGAACAGGACGAACGCCGCGAATCGGAAGCGCCGCAGCCGCCGGAACCGCCCGCCCCGCACCGGCCGGGTGGGGAGGGCCGGCGCGGTCGCCTCGGGTTCGACGGCGTCGGTGGCGGGGGGTGTCGTCATGGGAAGGCGGCGTCGGGGTCCGGGCCGTCCGGGCGACCCGGACCGGGAGTAAGATCGAAGCCCGCGGACTCGGGTTGCCCGGGAACGGGTTTTCGGGCAACATTTCCCGGCCGCCTTCGATAACTCTTTACGTCGGGGCGTGAACATCACCCCCGGGCACGAAACCAGCGAACGGGGAAGCCGCCATGCAAGTCAATCCTTCGGGCACGTACCCCCAGGTGGCCCGGCCGACTTCCGAGACCGCGACCCGGGCCGTCGGCCCGGCGGCCGGGGGCGAGGAAGTCGCCGGCCCCGCGGGGGTGTCGTCCTTCCAGCCGACCGCCGACCTGACCAAACTGCTCGCCGCCGTCCGCGAGACCCCGGACGTGCGGGCCGACGCGGTCGCGTCGGCCGCGGCCCGTCTCGCGGCCGGCGCGTACGACACCCCGGAGGCCGCCGGCGACGCCGCCCGGGCGCTGCTCGCCGACGAGTAACCCGATCCGCCCCGCGAATCCGTCACGGCCCGGCGAGCGTAGCGCTCGCCGGGCCGCGTCGTTTCCATCCGGCGGGCGGCGGGCGAAAACGCGATCCCGAGATCGTGGGCAAATTTCGCCGCCCCCGTTCGATATTCGGATGCAGACGGGGCGGACGCACCGACCCGACTCAACGACCTGTAACCGAAGGGGACCGTGTCATGGGCCTGACGATCAACAACAACGTGGCGTCGCTGACCGCGCAGAACAACCTGAGCAAGACGAACAGCATGCTGGCCTCGTCGCTCGAGAAACTGTCCACCGGCCTGAAGGTGAACCGCGGGGCGGACGGCCCGGCGGCCCTGGTCATCAGCGAGAAGCAGCGGGCGCAGATCTCCGGGCTGAAGACGGCGATCGACAACACGAACAAGGCCGTCTCCCTGGTGCAGACCGGGGAGGGTGCCCTGAACGAGATGAACAGCCTGCTGAACAAGGCCCGCAGCCTGGCCCTCGACTCGGCCAACGCCGGCGTCAACGACACGAACGCCTACCAGGCCAACCAGGCGGAACTGACGAACATTCTCGGGACGATCGACAAGATCGCCGGCAGCACCGAGTTCAACGGCAAGAAGCTGCTGGACGGGTCGGGTAGCTCGAAGAGCCTGACCAGCACCACCGCCGGGGCGACCTTCTCCGGGAACGCCACCGCCGCCCTCGGGTCGGCCTCGTATACGATCGCCGTGTCCACCGCGGCGGTCAAGGCCTCGGTCACCGGCGCGCCCCTGCCGGCCGCCACCCTGGTCGCGGCCGACAAGGGCGACATCACCCTCGGGGACGGGAAGAACGCGGTGTCCGTCAGCCTCGACGCCGGCGACACGGTCGACTCGATCGTCGGGAAGATCAACGGGTCGCTGAGTAATGCCGGGGTCGCCTCGTTCAGCGCCTCGAATGACGCCGGCAAGGTGAAGCTGACGGCCAACGACTTCACCTCCGACATCACCATCGGCGGGACGGCCGCGACCCTGACCGCCGCCGGGCTGGCGGCCGGGACGTCCGCCCACACCAACGCCGTCGCCTCCTTCACCGACACCGGCGGTAACACGGTGAGCGTGACCGGCAAGGGGAACACCCTGAAGTTGACCGGCGAACTCGCCGACGTGTCGCTCACCCTGACCGGGGCGGCGAACGCGGCCGGGTCCATCACCGCCACCCAGAACGCCGGTTTCACCTTCCAGATCGGGGCGAACGCCAACCAGACGGCGACCGTCGATTTCGCCAAGATGACCACCGACTCGATCGGCAAGGTCGGGGCCGGCGACCTGTCGAAGGCCGACGTGGGCAGCGCCGCCGCCGCCCAGACGGCCATCGGGCTGATCGACAAGGCGATCTCGGACGTGAGCAACTTCCGGGGTAAGCTCGGGGCCTTCCAGGCCAACACCCTCCAGTCCACCGCGAACAACCTGACCACCACCCTGGAGAACACGACGGCCGCCGAGTCGGTCATCCGGGACACCGACTTCGCCTCCGAAATCGCCAACTACACCAAGCTGCAGACCAAGGTGCAGGCCGGGTCCACGGTCCTCGGGAACGCCAACCAGATGACCTCCCTGGTGGCCCAGTTGCTCCGCGGTTGATCCCGCTCCGGCCCAAGCCCACCCATAGCAATGGGTGGGCTTCCCTTTTACCCACAGGTGTCCCGTGGCCGTCGGCGGCGTCAACTCGAACGGGCTGAACTTCTCCGGCCTCTCCACCGGGATCGACACGACCAAGATCATCGGCGGGTTGACCAAGCTCAACCAGCGCCGGATCGACGCGCTTAAGTCTAAGGAGGCGGGCCTGACCACCAAGCAGGCGATCTTCGTCGGCCTGCAGTCGAAGCTGTTCGACCTCCAGACTAAGACCGCGGCCCTGGCCCGGGCCGCCGGCGGCGCGTTCGACGCCCGGACGGCGACCACGTCCGACGCCACCGCCGTGACCGCGGCCGCCGGGACGGCCGCCGCCCCCGGCACGTACAACCTGACCGTCACCGCCCTGGCTCAGGCCCAGCAGGTCGCCTCCCAGGGGTTCTCCGACCCGAACGCCCAGCTCAAACAGGGCACGCTCGCCATCCAGGTCGGGTCCGGGGCCGCGACTACCGTGACCGTGGACGGCCGGAACAACACCCTCCAGGGGCTGGCCGACTCGATCAACGCTGTCGGCGGGGACGCCAAGGCGACCGTCATCAACGACGGGTCGGCCGCCGGCTACCGCCTCATGCTGACCGCGGCCAAGACCGGGGCGGCCAACGGGATCGTCGTCACGAACGGCCTGACGGCCGGGGCCGGGGCCGACATCGACCCGGCCGCCGCCGTCCTCCAGGCCGCGACCGACGCCGCCGTCAAGCTCGGGTCCGGGCCGGGGGCCATCACCGTCACCAGTTCGACCAACCAGCTCAACGGGTTAATCCCTGGGCTGAGCGTCAACCTCCTCCGGGCCGACCCGGCCAAGCCGGTGACGCTGACCGTCGGGAACGACACCGGCGGGGTGGCGAAGGGGGTTCAGGACTTCGTCGATTCGTTCAACGCCGCCGTCGGGTTCGTGAACGACCAGTCGAAGTTCGACAGCAAGACCCGGACGGCCGGGGTGCTGCTCGGGAACCGGGACGCGGCCGGGATCAAGAACGACCTGGCCGCCGCCCTGAACGCGACCATCCCCGGCCTGGGGTCGGCCGCCAACCGGCTGTCGTCCGTCGGCCTGTCATTCGCGAACGACGGCACTCTGGCCCTCGACCAGGCCAAGCTCGGGCAGGCGCTGACCGGCCAGACCGGGGCGGGGGTGGCCGACCTCAAGCGGCTGTTCGCCCTGTCCGGTACGTCCGACAACCCCGGGCTGGCCTTCGCTTTCGGGTCGGACAAGACGAAGGCGAGCGGGGCGGGCGGGTACCAGGTCAACCTGACCACCCCGGCCGCCCGGGCCGCGGTCGTGGCGACCGGCCCGCCGGCCGGGGCCGTCGTCATCGGCCCGGCCAACAACGCGCTCCTCTTGAAGCTGAACGGCCTGACATCGAGCGGCATCACCATCCCGCCCGGGAGCTACGCCCCGGGCGACCTGACCGCCATCCTCCAGCAGCAGATCAACGCCAACGACGCCCTGAAGGGGAACCAGGTGGCGGTCGGCCTGGACGGGAGCGGGAAGCTACAGATCACCTCGCAGCTCTACGGGAGCGGGTCGAAGGTCGAGATCACCGGCGGCACCGCCCTCGCCGCTCTCGGGTTCGCCGGGACCGAAACCGCCACCGGGACCGACGCGGCCGGGTCGTTCACCGTCGGCGGCCAGGTCGAGCCGGCGACCGGGTCGGGGCAGCTCCTGACCGGCTCGCCCGTGAACGCGAGCACCGCGGGGCTGGCAGTCCGGTCCACCCTGACCGCCCCGGGGACCGCGACGGTGTCCGTGAACCAGGGGCTGGCCAGCCGGCTCAACCAGGTTCTCACCAAGTACCTCGACACGACCGGCGGGCGGCTCAAGGGGATCACCGCCGGGTACCAGGCGAACATCGACGACATCGAGAAAACGATTACCAAGCAGAACACCTTGTTGCAGACCAAGACGGACGAGTTGACCCTACGGTTCGCCGCGATGGAGTCCGCGGTCAGCAACCTCAAGGGCATCCAGAGCCAGCTGGCCTCTCTGGTCAACACCACGAGTAACTAAACCCCCGCGGACACCGATGAACCCGTACAACGCTTACCGCCGCCCGGAACCGGCCTCGGGCTGGACCCGGATCGACCTGATCCTCGCCCTGTACCACAAGGCGCTCGAGCGCCTCGACCGGGCCGAAGCCGCCCTCAAGGGCGGCGACCCGTTGTCCGCCGTGACGCAGCTGGCGAAGACGCAGCTGATCGTGAGCGAGTTGGCGTCCGGGATACGTCTGGACGTGAACGAGGAGGTGGGGACGAACATGCTCCGCCTCTACGAGTACGCGGTTCACCAGCTGCGGACCCCGCAGGCGGCGGGCATCCGCAACGCCCGCGAGGTGCTGCGGACGCTGGCCGACGGGTTCGAGGCGGTGCGGGAGGAGGCGAACGCCCTGGAGCGCGGCGGGCAGGTGAACTCCGCCGCCAAGTTGCAGATGGTGCTGGCGACGGCGTGAGGGTAACACGCTGGCGCGTCGTGGGAATCCGGGCGAGCGGCCGGGTTGACCCCCAGTCGTTTTTCGTGGGCGCTCACGACGACGACCGGGGTCAACCCGGCCGCTCGCCCATTCCGGGTCGCACCGGATTTCGGGGTTGCACTGAGCGCGGCGCGGCGGGCGGGCCGATAACACCGGCGGACGCCCTTCCCCGCCGAGACCGCCGCCATGATCCGCGGGCTGTACGCCGCCGCCACGGGCCTGCAAGTCGCGTCCGAACAGCAGGACGTGACCGCCCACAACCTGTCCCACGTCTCCACCCCCGGCTACCGCCAGCGCGGGGTCACGTTCGAGACGTTCGACCGCACCCTCGGCCGCGACGACCCACCGGTCGGCGACATCACCGGGGCGCGCGTCTCCGGGGTCTTCCACGACTTCCGCCCCGGCCCCCTCCAGCAGACCGGCCACCCCTACGACCTCGCCCTCGCCGAGCCGGACCAGCTGTTCACCCTCGACGGCCCGAACGGGCGGCTCTACACCCGCAGCGGGGCGTTCCGCCTCGACGCGCAGGGGCGTCTCGTGAGCCAGGGCGGCTACCCCGTCCGCGGCGAGGACGGGCCGATCACCGCCCCGCCGGAAGCCTCGCGCATCCTGATCGCGTCGGACGGCACGGTCACGGCCGACGGCGAACCCGCGGGGCGCATCCGCCCGGTCCGCTTCGCCGACCCGCGCCAGCTCACGGCCGCCGGCCCGACGCTGTACACCGCCCCGCCGGGGACGGCCGCGCAGCCGGCCGACGGGCGGGTGCTGCAGGGCTACCGCGAGGGGTCGAACGTCCAGCCGGCCGACGCGATGGTGCAGATGATCGTCGGTGCCCGGTACTACGACGCCGCCCAGCGGTCGCTCCGGGCGATCGCCGAGTCGGTCCAGCTCAACACCCGGCCGCAGGGCCAGTAGGCATGAAACGGCCGCGATGACGTCGCCTTTCGCTCCGCGAAAGGACGTTCTTTCGCGGAGCGAAAGACGACAGCAGGGCCGGCAACCGCCCGTCCGACGGCAAAGGAAGCCTATGCTCAGGGCCATCTACACCAGCGCGACGGGCATGAACGCCCAGTCCACGCTCATCGACAACACGGCCAACAACCTGGCCAACGTGAATACGAACGGGTTCAAGAAGGGGCAGACCGACTTCCAGGATTTGGTGTACGTCAACCAGCGCACGCCGGGGTCGGACGCCGCCCAGGGGTTGCAGGTACCGACCGGGTTGCAGATCGGCAGCGGGGCGAAGGTGTCCGGGATCACGAAGATTTTCACCCAGGGGTCGCTCGTCAACACCCAGAACCCGTTCGACGTGGCAGTCCAGGGCGACGGGTTCTTCCAGATCACCCTGCCGAACGGCGAACTCCGCTACACCCGCGACGGGGCGCTGCGGATCAACGCCCAGGGGAGCCTCGTCAACACCGACGGGTTCCTCGTCTCGCCGCAGATCTCGATCCCGCAGACGGCCCTGTCGGTGTCGGTCGGGTCGGACGGCACGATCTCGGTGGTGAACGCCGGGGCGCAGAACACCTCGACCGTCCTCGGGCAGCTGACGCTGGTGCGATTCCAGAACGCGGCCGGGCTGAGCGCCGAGGGGCGGAACCTGCTCGCCGAGTCGGCGTCGTCCGGCCCGCCCGTGATCGCCACCCCGGGCCAGAACGGGGTCGGGCTGATCCAGCAAGGCTTCCTGGAGCGGTCGAACGTCGATGTCGTGATCGAGCTGGTGAGCCTGATCACGGCCCAGCGGGCCTAAGAGTTCAACACCCGGGCGATCCGCACGGCCGACAACATGCTCGCGTCCACGACCGACCTGATCCGGTAGCGGGGGCGGGTTCTGCCCCTGGGACCGCGGCCGTCCCGGCCGCACCACCTGGACGGGTGTAGGACATCCCCGTTCGGCGGGAAAGCCTTCTGGAGCGGCGACGCTCGTGCGGCCGGGACGGCCGCGGTCCCAGGGGGGAAACCCCGGCCTTCGGAGACGACACCCGATGCGCGCGTTCGGCCTCGCCACGCTGGTGTTGCTCGCCGCCGCCGCGACCGCCCGGCCCGCCGACCCGGTGGTCGTGGACCTGCCCACCCGGGCGGTCGTCCGGGCGGCCGTGGTCACGGTCGGCGACGTGGCCCGCCTCGACGGCGGCGACCCGGCCACCCGCGCCCTGATCGCCGGCCTCGACGTGGCCGAACTCCGGCCCCGCGACCCGGCCGTCGTCGTCACCCGGCGGGTCGTCGAGTTCCGCCTGCGCCTCGCCGGGATCGACCCGGCGGCCGTGGCGTTCGCGGGGGCGGAGCGGGTCGTGGTGACGCTCGCCCGGCGGCCGGTGACGCCGCAGGAAGTGCTGGCGGCGGCGCGGGCCGAGCTGCTGCGGCGGCTGCCGTGGCCGGCGGACGCGGTGACGGTCGAACCGACGCAGGCGGTTGCGGTCCGCCTACCGGAAGTGCCGGCGGGGGAAACGGTGGTCGTGGCCGCCGTCCCGCACGGGCCGAAGGTCGGCCTCGGCCGGGTCCAGATGGACGTGACGATCTCGGCCGGCGGGGAAACGCTGCTCGCCCTGGCGACCGTCTTCGAGGTCAAGGCGGCCCGGCCGGCGGATCCGGCGGTCGTGCCCGCGACGGTGGTGCCGGCCGCCGGGGTCGTGCC
>Ga0105048_10001251_pt1 | contig 41284 bp, 39 predicted proteins | sample MAT05_FD_78382 | JGI IMG/M metagenome (GOLD analysis project Ga0105048, IMG submission 78382) | Freshwater microbial communities from Lake Fryxell liftoff mats and glacier meltwater in Antarctica - MAT-05 | ecosystem: Environmental > Aquatic > Freshwater > Ice > Liftoff microbial mat | place... | reverse complement strand
GCCAAAGCGTGTCGATCCACGGCTAAACTCGGCTTCCAAGCTCACCGCCTTGGCAATATGCTCCGTTCAACCGAACCAAACCGAAATGTCGTCGTCTGGCGGTGCCTTAATTCAGCGTGGCAGGAGGGATCTCTATGGATGAAAATCGTTTCTGGGCAATGATTGAAACCGCGTGGCAAGCCGTAGGCGGCAAGTTGAAAGTCCGCCAGAAGCTCGCTGCGAGAAAGCTCTCCGGAGACAAGGCCGAAGAGCTGCTCGAATCGCTCGAAGAAGTCATCCCGGCTTTGCTCGGTCAACTGGGGCTTCTATCCGCCGCCGACCTTTTGGCGTTTGACCGAATCCTTGAGCGGAAGCTCTACGATATTGATCGAGCGGAAATCCAGGTACAAACTGACGGCTCCGACGACGGGTTTCTATACGCTCGCGGTTTCATCGTTGCTGCCGGCAAAGAGTACTACGATGCGGTCAGCGCAAAGCCCTCGGTTGCTTTGATGGACCTTGATTGCGAGGAAATGTGCTACGTGTCCTTACACCTGTATGAAGAAAAATTCGGAGACATGCCGGAATCGGGCATCTCGCGGGAGTCGTGCACAAACAAGGCGGGGTGGCCTGATCTTGCGTAGGGCAGATGCAAACGTGGCACCTAAAAGACGCAAGGTGCAACGTCTAACTAAACATTAAAGCCGACCGCCGTCCCACCAGCTGGCTTCGCCGCCGCATCAAGCGCAGCGGCGGCTTAATATGGCGTTAGGCTTGACTTTGCAGAGTTTTGATTCGTCGCGAAAATCCAGCTTTTAGACCGGTTTCGTTTTAGTTTGCAGCAGTCAAAAAGTCCTCGGCTCAAGGGCAAATTTACAGGGCTTCACGTTTTATCCGTGCGCTAAAGCCGGCTGCCGGGAAAGTTTGCGGTCTTTACTTAAACATTTCGGCCGGCGTCGGCTTAGCTTTTCGTTAGAGGTCTTATGAAAATTTATCGCATATTGACACTGCTTCTTGCCGTTACTGCCATTGCGGCATGCGCCACTTTTCCAAAAACACCCGGCGATTTCAAAGAATATTCAGCTGGAGTGCATATGTTCACAGCGAATGTTGCGCTACAGGAAGCTTATGAATTAGTCGCTGCTCAAACTGCAAAATGCCACCAGGCAACTTTTAGCACTCTGTTTATTGGAGGCCAATCAAATTTCATTCTGCCGATAGGCAAGGTGACGGTTGAGGGCGAGAGAATTGCAAATGAGGCTTCGATTCAAGTCAAATATTCTGACCCGTTGACCGGCGGACTTCTCCAATTAATCGAATTTTCACCAGCAGACACTGCTGACAAGACCATTGTGACTGTATACAAAATTAATAACACGACCAAGTGGTCGACCGCTGCCCGGAATGTTGAAACGTGGTTCCATGGTGGCAGCGCGTGCTATCAGATTTGGTGATCTCTAACAATTCACCTGAGCTTGCCCGCCATCGCTAAGCTCACCCACCAAAGCCATCGGCGAACAGCAAATCGACCGCTTCGTCATCCACGATTGTGATGACGAGGCTGCTTGGCAAGCCTAAGGTTGCGCCGCCGTCGGCTTCGGTCAATTGCACGGTGAAGGTCTCGTCGCCTTCGCGCAAACGGTCGTTGTTGATCTCAATGCGCAGGTTTTGAATCGCGGCGACCGCGTTCGGCCAAGACACGGTAGCCACGGTCAATCCGAAATCGCTGCTGCCGGCGCTGCCAGCGACGGTAGTGCTGCTGACGCTGATCGTGCCTTCCGTGCCGCCCAAGCGCAGGAGCGGCAGATTTACCTCACCGGCTGACTCGGGCACGCTCAACGTTGCGGCAGGAAAGGACACATCGCCGGCTTGCAGCGTGACCAGCAAAAGATCGGTCGCGCCATTGCGGTCGGCGTCGCTTAAGGGTTGGTTGGTCTCGATCACCGCTTGGGTTGCGGAAGCCAGGCGCAGCCCGCTTAAGAATGTCCGCAGGTAGGGGTTGTCGCTGGTGCGCACCAATTCCAAATTCGGCAGTGCGGCGAAGCGGTCGTAGCGCCAAGCCACATCTTGGCCCGCGCTTCGCCCGATATAGCTCAAATAGCGGCTGTCAGCGCCAAAGCGAATGGAGTTGATCAACGGGGCAACGCCGGCGAGCGGCTGCACGCGCTCGCGGGTTTGCAGAATACTGTCGTAGATGTACATGCCGCCAGCCGGCGCCGCGCCGTCCACCGAAAAGGCAACGAAGCGGCCGTCTGGGCTCACCGACGGCGTGCCCGAAGCGCCTGAAAATTGGACACCCAGCGCATCTAAGCTGACCCGGCTGGTGAGGCCTGATCCAAGGTTATCCATATAGACATCCGCGCGGGCATTGGTGTCGCTTAACGCCAGATTGGTGGCGCTCGTGGTGAACGCGAGTACGTTGCCAGCGCGATCCAGACTGATCTCGGTGACGGCACCATTGGCCTGCGCGCCGCTGCTCGCCACGCTAACCCGTCGAATCGGAACGGCCGCCGTGGACACCCACAAAAACGCGTCCGCGACCGCGTTGCTGTCGCCAGCGACGATGTTGCTCGCGCTGCTGACAAACACAATGCGGCTGCCATTGATATTGATCTTGCTGGAGCCATCCAGGTTAGGCGTGGTGCCGCCCGCAGCGGTACCGCTGGTGTTGACGCTGACCAGGTTCAACGCACCGCTTTGCAGGTTGAGCCGATAGCTGTCTGAACTGCCGTTGGCATCATTGGCGGCGAGATTGCTCGCAAAGGTTTCTAAAGCCACCCAGTTGCCGTCTGCGGACAGGCTCACCGCTTCAACCGGGAAATTCGGCAGCTCGTTGCTTGGGTTGCGTGCGAGCAGGCGAATAGCACCCGTCTCTAGGATGATCTCGGCAAGATGAACGGAATCGAGCGCCTGGCCAAAGCTCGCGGTATCGAGATCGGGCGCTTGGCTAAGCGCGAGCACCCGCGCTGCATTCGGCGCAAGGTCGCTCAGCCCACTGTCGCCCGCCCCAAACACGCTCGGCACCGGTGCATTGGCCACGCTCTCGCGAGTAAGCGCGGCGGTGTTCAAATCCTTCACATAGATGTCCTCAAGGCCATTGCTGTCGACGGCTTCAAGGGCTGCTTTGCTTTGAAAACAGGCGCGCTGGCCGTCATCGCTGGCGCTTGCCAGTTGCGCTGATCGATTGCCATTGCTTGCTTGTTCGGTGATGCCGGCGAGCAGGTCACGGCGGTAAATCTGTCCTATCGTCGCCGGCGCCATTGCGGTGAGGTTCGTGGCGCTGCTTTGAAACCACACGTAGCGCCCGCCTGCAGAGACGCTGGCACCCGAACTTGGCCCATTGGTGTCAGCGCCGGCAAACCCCAAGCTCACCCGCTCGGTGACGCCGGTGAGCAGCGTGTGGCGAAACACGTCATTGGTGCCGTTGCCATCACTGGGATCAAGATTGCTGGCGACGCTGTGGAACACCACGAACGCACCGGTTCGGGCCAAGTCGGCGTCGAAGGCGGCCGCGATGGCGCCAACACCCGCAGTCGTTTGCGATGCGCGGCCAATCGCCCCGCTGCTGACGTTTTTGACAAAGATATCGCTCCCCGAGGTGTCGCCGGCGACGAAATTGCTGGCGCTGCTGGCGAACGCAATCAGATTGCCGCTGTCGTCGACGCTGGCCTCGAAGCTGCCGCCATTGCCCTGAACGCCGGCGGCGCCAGTGGAAATCCGCACCGTGGTGGCGGTCACCGTATCAAAGCGAAAAACGTCGGAAACCGCGTTCGTATCGCCCGCCACGATCTATGCGTTGGCGCTTTCGAAAACCACAAAACGACCGCTGCCTGAAATCGCGACATTGCTGGCCTGAACGGGCTGTCCACTGCTGTTGAGCGCCACGCCGAGCAAGGTTCCAGTGAGCGCGTCAATCCAAAACGCCGTCGGGTTGCCACCAGAATCGTTTTCAAGTAAGTCGTCTCGACTGATAAACACGAGGTAACGACCGGTCTCGCTTAGCGCCGCATCAACGGATTCGACACGTGCCTCCGCCCCGCTCAGGCGCCGACTCGCGCGAGCCAGGTTGCCTGCACTGCGCGCGAAAACGTCCGCATAGCCGTTGCGATCCCCCGGCACCAGCTGGCTGGCTGCACTTTGAAACGCAGTGACCATTCCGTTGCCCGAAATCGCGCAGTTTTGCGCAGCCCTATTGCCCTGATTGCCCCAAATTAAAGGGTCTTCATTGACCGTTAGTTAGCCGCGCAGGCGGTGCGGTCGCAACGCCCAACCAAGCTGCGCGCTGCACGAGCAAAAGCGCGCCGGCCAGTACCAGCAAAGTGATCAATACAGCGGCCACGGGCTTGCGTCGCTTTAACGGCTCGCTCAGCGCGGCAATTTCCCGATCGTCAGCCACAACCGGCACCACAACGACCGCTTCCTCGCGTGTCTCGTCGGCGAAGATCTCCACCGGCTTGAGCCAGCGATAGCCGAGTCGGTGACGGGTTTCGATGAACTGCGGCAACTGCGCGGAATCGCCGATCAAACGTCGCAGGTCGCGAAAAGCCTGCGGCACCGCGCTCGGTGAGATTGAATGGCGGCCCCAAACCGCATCAAGTAGCTCGTCGGTCGAGACCAGCGCCGGCGCCCGTTCCATCAGCACCTTGAGCGTCAGCGCCAATTGTTTGCGCAAACGCACCTCACCGGCTGGCCGGCGCAGCGTGGCGGTAGTGGAATCGAACTCCAGATCACCCGAGCGATAGCGCATCGGCGCGGTCTACTAAAGCGCAGCCGCCTGATCGGTGTTTGCAGTGCTGCACAGACAAACCTGCCGGATTTGCGCAACGGCTGTTGTTCCCGCGACTAGGCGGCGAGCCAATCATCGAAAGAACCGATCAAGTGGCGCAAAATCGCGGGTCGCGAAGAAGAGGTTTTCGCCAGCTTCTGCAGGAAATCCCTGATTGCGCGCGATCGAGAACGAGTATTGATCCTTGACTCTGCGCAGCGCAGGCGAGATGCGAACGTCCTGAGGGCGTCCACTATCTGAGTGACAGCCTCTTCGGATTAAAGCGCAGGAGCTTTTTGATTGCAAAGTTACCGATGAAACGTCGACGCCTTTTTTGCTAGCTTCAACGACACCAACTCGCTGAAGGAGTGCGTCATTGCGCCATTTGATAATCGTTTTGTTGTTCTTGCTGTGTGCTTCATCACCTGGCTATACCCAGGCTGTGCTGATCGCCAATCCCGGCCCCGCCAACAACTCTAGCAACGCGGGTGCTGCGATTTTTTTTGACCTGGAGGCCAGCACCGGGGTGGTTGTTACCGGGCTGACCACAGCCGCCAACGCCCTATCTGGGGCCGCTTTCAGCGTGCGGATCAGCACCCGCGCCGGGACCGCGCTGGGCGGGCCAGTGGGCGTTGGCCCAGGCAGTTCCACTGCGGGTTGGACGGTTCTTGCAACTGTGCCAGCCACGCAGGGCAGCGCTGGGATTTCCTTGCCGATCACCCTTCCGGAATTGTCGATTGCAGCTGGCCAAGTGCTAGGCGTTGCGGTCGAATTTCTCGGCGCTGGTCCCGCTTACTTTGGCACTGGCGCGCTACCGTTGGAAACCTACGGTAACGCCAACTTGACGCTGCGCACGGGCGACAACCGCACGGTGCCATTCACCACAACGGGAGATTTCTTCAGCTCGCGCGCGCTGGTTGGATCGATTCGGTATCGGCTCGCCGATCCCGTCTTGCGAGCCAATCCTGGCCCCAGCGACAACGGCGGCGGGGCAAATTCAGGCATGTTCTTCAATTTGCAGTCGGCAACCGGTGCCGTGGTCACCGGCATGACGATCGGCAGTAGCGCCCCGGCAGGCGGCAATTTCCAGGTCGAGGTTTATACGCGCAACGGCACGGCCTTAGGCAATGTAACGGGTTCGGGCCCAGCAACTTCCAGCGTCGGCTGGACCCTGCAAGGTGTCGTCAATGCACGCAGAGGCCCCGGCGAGATTTCGCTGCCGATCGCGCTGCCTCCGCTCAACGTTGCAGCGGGGCAGACTCTAGGCGTGGGCCTGCGCTTCCTCGGATTCGGGCCGCGCTACGTTGGTACCGGTGCACCGCCAGTGGAAACCTATAGCAGTCCGGGCCTCACTCTGGTCACTGGACAAGCCATGACCCTACCGTTTACGACGATCGGTGGAGTGTTCACCTCGCGTGCGCTCGTCGGATCACTTAGCTGGCGGCCGTCAGGTCAACAATTGCCCGCAGCACCTGGGCCTACCAACAACGCCGGCAATCCCGGCTGGGGAATGTTCATGGATCTGCAAGCGCAGACCGATGTGGTGGTCACTGGTCTGAACATGGCTACCCAGGCAGCGTTCAACGCTAACTTCCAGGTGCAGGTGTACACGCGAAGTGGCAGCACCCTAGGCGGCACATTAAGCACTGGACCCACCAGCAGCAATGCCGGCTGGACCTTGCACGCGGCCGTGAGCGGGCGCCAGGGTGCAACCGGTCAGGTTTCACTGCCGATTAGTATCCCGGATCTGCGAATTGGCGCCGGACAAACGCTGGGTATTGCACTGGTGTTCCCGGATGTAAACCCAGGCTATGTAGGGAACGGTACCAGCGCAGTCAGCACCTACAGCGACCCCAATTTGCAGCTGACCACGGGTGAAGTGAAATCAAACCCGTTCATCAGCGGAGGCTTATTCTTTGTTTCACGCGAGTTGGTCGGCAACGTGTACTACCGTGCCGGCGTGATCTTCAAGGATGGGTTTGAATGAGTGCGCCGGTAAAAAGCTGGCGAATCGAAAGGAGTGAGCAAGCGATTATTCTTGCGTACTCCGCTGGGGCTCAGCACCGCCGCGAAATTAGCGCGCACCAAAAGCAGGTCCGAGATGTCCAGTTTGAGTGCGCGCTGAGTTGCTGGGTCTTGCGCGTTTCCACTCAAATTGCTGTCTACCGCTAAGGCCAGCAGCGCCTCCGGTTGCAGCGCAGAGTGCCAGGGGGCGTTTGAAAAACCGTGGGCGACGTCTCGGGTGGCAGCGTCTCCGGAGCGGGCGATGTCAACGGCGATGGGTTGGCGGATCTTATCGTGGGCGCGTACGGGGCCGACCCTGGCGGCGACTCTGAGGCGGGCGAGAGCTATGTTGTGTTTGGCAAGTCCAGTCTGATGCCGGTCGATCTGGCGGCCCTCGGTGCAGGCGGCTTCAGAATCGACGGCATTGATGAGACCGAGCTCTCAGCTGCCAGCGTCTGCGGTGCGGGGGATGTCAACGGAGATGGGCTGGCGGATCTTATCGTGGGTGCCCTAACGCGCTCTTCAGGCAGCTTCAGCCCGGCAGCCGCCAACGTGCACTGGCAGATCCAAACCACTCGACAGAACTGGACCAGCGCCGAAGTGCGCTTTCGCTATCTCGACAGCGAACTGACTATCGCCAACGAGAACGCCCTGCAAATTCTGTTCTCTCCCACCGGGACGGCACCGTTCACCGTACTGCCCAGCGTAGTCAACCCGCAGAACAACACTATCTCAGCCCACATCTCCCAGGCTGGATTCTTCTATCTGGGCCAAGCGCCCAATCTGATCTTTGCCGACGGCTTTCAGCTTTCACCGTGAAACTGCGGCAGACTGGAGATTGACCGCAACGAAAGCTAAAGAGATTTCAGTCCCGACCTATCTTTGCCAATAACTTTGAATCCGTCCCCTAACCCAGCCTCAGGCAAGCCCCGGTGGCAGCGCGATCATTCGGCGGATTTCGTCGCTTTGTAGGCCCACCGCGCCGGGGTTGCGTGTTCCGGGCAATACGGCTACATCAAACAGCTCGCTGACCACGCCCTCAATGCGCAGCTCATGTGCGACATCGCCGCGCTTGAGGTCAATCACTTGCAGGGCGCAGCGCGCTCTAACGCCTTTGTCGAGCAGACGTTGATCGAGCGCTATATCGCGGAAGGTGCGGTTCTCGCGCTGCACGGATAGGCCCACCACGGCATAGTCGCCAACAAAAGCCAGTCCGCGCAAAAACCCTGGACAAAAAGCGATCGGCTCGAAGCGCCCTGCGGTCAGATCAACCCAGCCGAACTCGCCCGTTCCGGCATTGAGCAACCACAGACGATCGCGATACCAGCGCGGCGAATGCGGCATCGAAAGGCCAGCGCAAACCACCTCATCCGCGCGGATATCTAGCAACAGCCCACCGTGCGCGCGGTGCTCGCGCCAGCCTTCGTTGGCGTCGCTTCGCCCGACGCAGGTAGCGTATGCGGGGCGACCGTCGCGCATGGCCAGGCCGTTGAGATGGCAGCGGTCTTCGGCTGCGTAGCGGCTAACAAACGGCGGCTTCCACAGGGGCACAAAGCTGTAGCGCGGATCGGGCCGTGCGATGCAGGAGAACAGCGTGGACACGAATACCGGTTCGCCGTCGCCGTCGACGGCCACATCGTGCACGTCGATATCGCCGGTGGTGTAGGCCAACTGCGGCACGTACCAGCAATCAAAGGCGCCGCGCCGTTCGCCTGCTGCCAGCGCGTTTTCGAATCGCCACAGTTGCCATAGCGTGGCCACCCACAGCGTGTCGCCATGCGCGGCTAAGCCCATCACGCGGGCCAAGGTTCGATTGAACACGGCCAACTTGCCCTGCTCGTCTAGGCCGATAAAAAACAGCTTGCCGGCTTGATAAGTGGTGAAGGCAAGGCTGGCACGCTGCTCTGCCAGCCAGCTGGTGAACAGGCGCGAGGCGCTAATTTCGAGGCGAGGGGTGTCGGCGGGCATGAACGTGCGCGGTAGGTGACAGTCGCCGATTGTAATTGCGCAGATGCAAGCAAACGCATGACGCTCGCATCAGCGCGGCGCGCCCCCGCATTACATAAACGGCTGCTTAAGTTGGGCCAAAAAACCGCGCGGCGTGTAGGCATCAATGCCGATGTCGCGCGGTGGACGGCGATCGGGCGTGAAATAAGTGCCGAACAGCCAATCGAAAACCATCAGCCGAGCAGCGGGAACGAAGGCCTGGGAATCCTGTGAAAAGATAGCTTAGCTGTCAAGACCCTCCATTTTAGAAGCTCGATCCGGATTTTTTTAGAAATTCGGCCTCTTCAAGGCTTGAAGGACGGCCAAGAATTGCGTTTCTATGCGGATAGCGACCAAAGCGATCGATGATCGCCTTGTGTTTCAGCTCGAATTCGTAGTTGGTCTCTGGCGCAAACTCGCGATAGAGGCTCTCTGCCCAGACATGGATCAACGCCGATTCGCTGTGCATAAGCGGCAAAAAAATGACGCCTCGTTCGGTTTCAGATAGTGCTTTGTGCGCGGCGATGCCAATTGCTTCTTGTGCCAATGCAAGCGCCATTGGATCTTGTGAAAATGGCAACGGCGTATTTCGATAAATGTTACGTGAGAACTGATCCAGAACGATTAATTCCGCCAAACGGCCGCGTGGCTCATTTCGCCACCCATAGGGCAGTTTTTCAAACCGCTCATGAGTCAACCGAAGCGCAAATAAGCGGTTCACTAATTTACCAAGCGCCCTTACGTGCTCGTGGAGCGAGTCGCTTGACTTGCCAAAATTTTCGACCGCGCGGCTTGCAGCAGCAGCCTCGAATACAACTTGTGAAAGCCGAGAAGCGCGTGGAATACGGCGCCCATTCTTGGCGCGCCCGGCGAACTGCTCGGTTTGGAGATCACAGCAGAGCCGAAATACAGTCTCGTGCATTCCCCTGTTTGCGAGTTGCCAACCGCGGCGGACATCAGCCATGACTTGGTTCTGCCAGTGAAATCGGCGAGAAGAAGCTGTTCATTCGACCTGCTCTCTACTTTCCACGCTGAAAATGAGCTAGCCGTGCCGGCACCCAGGCGCGCAACATCGTCGTCCGTGGCAGGCTTGCCCGCAAACCAAGCGAGCAGCTTGCGCTCTACTTTGAACAGCGATGTTGTGTAGAAAGCTTCGACAAATTCGGCAAGCGAAACGCTGCCACGGATGTCTGTGGAATAGCAGTCCGCGTACGCGTCCTGCTCTTGTGCGGTGAGCAGGGTGGCGGAAAGCGGAATTTCACAGCGCTGTACATTGGCCATAGTTATGGGTTCGACGCCTGAGGCAGCTGAACTAAGGAACTGTCCAGCAAGATAGCAAAACCGCGCGCCTGAGAATCCAAGTGACAGGCAGGTTAGCTGCGGGTACTTTTGAAATCGCCGAAGTCGACGCTCGCACCCTTGGGGGAGTTTGAAAAACCTTAAGCGAGCGAGCGAGCTGAGGGCAAGGCGCACCGCGCGCGGGAACCGTAGCGGACGTTAAGTCCGAGAGGATTCCGAGCACGGAGCAACGCCGCCATCGGCTCCCGCAGTAGGTTTTTCAAACTGCGGCAAACGCGATTAAGACCGGCCATAAAACCGTTGGCATCAGGAGTTTGAAGCGCTGACGCTAGAAGCCTTGCGCGAGCTGCGAGTAGAAAGCGGCGTGATTGATGACGCGCGCCACGATCTTGCTGACGTGGTTAGCCTTTTTGATAAACGAGCTTGGTAGACGAGCCAGCCATGAAATCCTTGCCGCTTTCTGAGGCTAAAAACCGCTTTTCTGGGGTTATTGCCTGGGTCGAGACCGGGCAAGAGGTAGTCGTGAGGCGGCGCGGCGTCGCCATTGCCAAAGTCGCGCGCTTGGATTCAAACGCCGCCGCCCAGCGAGAGCGCACGCGTGCAGCTTTCGCGGTGATGGATGCGATCGCGCCGATCCAATTGGCGGGCGAGCTCAAGGGGCTGGCGCGCGAAGATCCTCACCAGAGCACCGCCACATCGTAGTTCTTAAACACGGCATCGCAGGTCACCAGCTGCGCCTTTTCCAGCCTCGCTTGCGCGATCAACATTCGATCAAAGGGATCGCGCTGCGGGCCGGGGAGCAGGCCCGCTGCGAGGGAATGCGGCAGCGTCATCGGCAGGATCTCAAAGCGCTCTTTGCGCAGATATTGCGCTAGTTTTTGGATCAGGTTTTGCGCTTCTGGCATTTTCCCCAGCCGGTATTTGGTCGCCATTTCCCACCCGCTGGCGGCGCTGACCAACACGCGGGTGCTGCCAGCGCCAATGGAGTTGCGCGCGGCGGCGCTCAACTCGGGCTGCCGCCAACGGAACGCTGGTAATCGCCGAGCAAGCCCAGGATGCCGACCGGGACTAAAAGTATCCACTGTGGCAAAACGAGCAGAGCCGACGGCCCAGAGAACGTTAGAGCGACCACCACAAACACAAGACCAAACAGCAGCCACAGAATAGAAATGAAGCGCGGCAGCGCACCGGCAGGTATTTTCGCGGTTGGGCGAGCGCTCCAAATCAGGGCTACCGCAGAGAGAACGAGCGTTACGGTCACGAGATGCCAGCATGCGTAGAGAAGAAGACTGACTGGCATCGGCATTGATGAACCCAGGAGTGGTCCTTGAATTTCTGAGGTGCCCGCAAGGGTATGCAGGGCTGCGGTAAAAGCGGCGATCAGGCCGGAAGCCAGTAACAAGCGATTGCCTTTCATCTGAGTCAAATTCCTTGGTTTGGTCTAGTGCCCAACGCTATCTAGGGTTCTGCTAGGGAAGGCTCTAACTCTGCCTTGAGCGGCCCTTGACCCAAGCCTGATCGATGAAGACGATAGCAGCTCCGCTGGATGTGTTTTAACGGAGTGTTATGAATGGCACTTCCACGACCACGAATGAACTTGCTCCCCATCGGAATCGCTAAATTCGGCTCCCCGAACGAATCCCAATTTTGCGACCAGCGAACACGATGCCACGTTGACAGGTGAGATCGAAGCCAGAACCCGACTGACAGTGCCGGCACATTTGACCAATTGCAGCAATTCCGACAGGCCCCACTGGCCATAACCTCGTCTCCAGAATGCTGGGGAGATGCCATAGGGCAGTTTGAAAAACTGTAGCGAGCGAGTCGAGGGCAAGGCGCCTCGCGCGCAGGAACCGCAGCGGACTTGAGTCCGTGAGGATTCCGAGCACGAAGCAACGCCGCCATCGGCTTGCGCAGTAGGTTTTTCAAACTGCCCCATAGCCGACCTCCACTTCGCCGGAATCAGGTGTCCCCTTGAACCCACAGCCGCCCACAATAGTGGCAAGGTCCAGGTCCACAATGCTGAAGGGAACTACCCAAATAGGCTCACAACCTAAAGCCCGCCGAATCTACCCCATCAAACCCGCTTGGCGGGTTAGCCAAACCAGCAGAAACGCGAGGCCGGCGGTCGCTGGGATGGTCATCACCCAGGCCCATAAAATGCGCTCGATCACCCCCAGCTTGAGCGCCGAAAAGCGCTTGGCGCAACCCACGCCCATGATCGAGGTGGTAATGGCGTGCGTGGTTGAAACCGGCATGCCCATTGAAGCTGCGACAGCCAAAACCGTAGCTGCGGTGGTTTCAGCGGCGAAGCCGTGTACCGGCTGCAGCTTGACCATTTTGTGACCCAGCGTTTTGATGATTCGCCAGCCGCCGGCAGCCGTGCCCGCCGCCATGGTCAGCGCACACAGCACCACCACCCAGTTGGGAATTCCCTGCGAGCTCGCGTCGATCACCGCAGGCATATAGCCAAAGCGCAGCGCCTCGGGCAGCCAGCCGATCACTGAATCTCCAAGCGTTAATTTGTGCGGGTCAGATCCTTCACCGGTGCTCATCCATGCAAGCCAGGCGGGCACGCCGACAAACAGACCGCCTTTCGTTGCAGCGACCAGCGCGAGCGTGACCAAGCCCATCGATTTGGTTGCGTCGTTCATGCCATGGCTAAAGCCCATGTAGGCGGAGCTGGCCAACTGCAGCTTGCCGAACACGCGATTCACCGTCACCGGTTTCCATTTGCGCAAAACCACGTACAGCAAACTCATCACGATAAATCCAGCCACAAAGCCCGCCAGCGGCGAGGCAATCATCGGGATCACCACTTTGTACAAAAGCCCGGCCTTCTCGATGCTGGTTGATTCAAGCGCTAGCAGCGTGCGTTCGCCGAAGGTAACCAATTTATAGGTGTTCTCGCCAAGACTTAAAACCGTGGTGCCATCCAGCAAGTCTTGCCCACGAATCGCATCGAGTATCTCTGGCGGCGGATCGACCAGCGTGGTCTTCACCTTGTCCTTGAGTTCAATCCACTTCAGCGCCGCGAAATTTCCGCCAGAAGCCGCCAACACCGCACCGCACAGGCTGCCGACCAGCGCATGCGTGGACGAACTCGGCATGCCGAACCACCACGTCAGCAGATTCCAAGCGATGGCTGAGATCAACGTGGCGAGCAGTACGCCCTGGGTGACGAACGATGAATCAACCAGTCCGGATGAAATGGTTTTTGCGACTGCTAGCCCAAAAAACGCGCCGATCAGATTGGTCACTGCCGCCAAGGCAATGGCCTGCCGCGGGGTGAGAACTTTGGTGCCGACCACGGTTGCGATTGCGTTGGCGGTGTCATGGAAACCGTTGGTGTAGGTGAAGCCCAAGGCCACCAAAATCACCGCGATGCACAGGATTAGATCAGCCATCAGGAATTTTTTACCAGCACCGTGTTGATCAGCGCCAGTGCGTCGCGCAGGCGTTCGTTGAGCTTGTCTACCAGACCTAATACATCGCTAAGGCAAATGGCCGTGATGGGATCGATCGGCCGCTGATACAGCGCGCGCTTCAGTTCAACCAAAGCCGCATGCGCGTTTTCGTCAAGCGGGGCATAGTCTTGCGCAATGCGCTGCACTTTTTCCGGGCCCGAGCCTTGCTGCATCGCAACCAGCACGCGTTCCATCAGCTCAGCGCCAGCCATCAGCGCGGCCAGCGCTGGCGCAAAGTCGTAGGCACGCAGGCGCTCGGGGGCCAAGCTGTAGCGCTCGGCAAATTTACGCGCGAGCTTCGCCAAACGGCTGACGGCTTGCGAGATCGCAGAGATGTCTTCGCGCTCGATCGGTGTGATAAAGGTCGTTACTAGGTAGTTGCGCACGGCTTCGCGGGCGGCTTTATCGCGCTCCTGAATGCTGCGCAGGCGCTCGAAACACGGCTCCGCCGGGCCGCCGTTGGCTAGCTCACGCGCTAAGTCAAGCGCCTCAATCCCAAGCCGCGTGCTCTCAATGAGGCGAACGTAGAAATCCGCTTCGCGGCCAAAAATTCTCTGCAGCGACAGCATTAGGTATTTTTCAGCACGATAAAGGCGATGGCGTTGCCCGCATCGCGGCAGCGATCGACCACTTTTTCAAGCAGCTCGAACACGTCCTTCAGCGCCAGGATGCGCACCGGATCGGTCTCTTTGGCATACAAATCCTTGAGCTGGGCCAGCATCAAATCATCCGCTTCGGTCTCTGCCTGGCTGATCTGCGCGTTGAGCGCTTTAGTCTCCACCAAGCGCCCCGAACCGATAAAGCGTAACAATTTGACCATCGAAAGCAAGCAATCGGTCGCGGTGTTCAACAATCCGACGTAAGGGGTGAAGTCATGCTGCCCGACATGGCTGGCCAGAAGCAAAAACCGTTCGGCGATTTTCTCAACTGTTTTGGGGATTTTGTAAAGCGCATTGGCCAGGATTTCGATGTCTTCGCGCTCAAGCTGCGTGACAAAGGTTTTGACCAGCGCTTCATTAATCTCCCGTGTGATCTGTTTGTCAGCTTCTTTACGGGCGTGAAACTCAGCCAGATTGAGGTTTTGCCCCCGCGCATTCAGCACGACGTTGAGATCTTTCACGCTCAAACCGGCCTGTTCTGCCGAGCGCTCGAGCAAATCGAAAAATTGATCGTCCTTACCGAAGAGCTTTTGAAGCGAAATCATGCTGTCACGTCGGGGTCGAATGGACGCTGAGTTTATGTCGCTTTTGTGCACAACTCATGACACCTGCTCGTGTGCAGGGCGATTAGAGTGCATCGAATTGCTGTCAGTTGCAGTACCAGCAGCCAAGCCAACGGCGGCAATTGCTATGCTCAAAAGCCACAGCCGTCTACCGGAAATTACGAGATGAACCCTTTAATTGAATCCGTGATGGGCGCCCTTGATCAGCGCACCGTGAGTCAAATGTCGAGCCAGCTCGGCACGAGCCCCGGCCAAACCAGCGGCGCGTCGCCTTTTGCGCGCATGCTCGATAGCGATGGCGATGGCGATTTAGACATGAACGACATCGCCAGGCACGGCAGGTCACTTCTCGGCGGCTTTTTTAAGCGCTAATCCTCAATTTTCTATCTGCAAGGAACACTTCACATGGGTATGTTTTCATTCCTGAAAGACGCGGGCGCCAAGATTTTTGGCGGCGGTAAAAGCAAAGAAGAAGAGCTCAAAGAACACTGTCGCAAGCTCGGCATTGATCCTGAAAAATTCAACGTGACCTTTAACGAGAACGGCGACGTCGAAACCGTGGCAATGGTGCAAAGCCAGGCTGAGAAAGAGAAGCTGGTGCTCGCGCTGGGCAACGTCCACGGCGTTGCAGGCGTCGATGCCAGCAAGGTTGAAATTTCAGCTACCGCTAAATCCGCGATTACCGCCGCAGATGCGGGCAAAGTGGACCAGCCCGACGTGGAAGCGCAGTTCTACACCGTCAAAAAGGGCGACACCCTGGGCGCGATCGCGAAGGCGCACTACGGCTCAGCGAACTTGTATCCAAAAATCTTTGAAGCCAATAAGCCGATGCTCAGCCACCCGGACAAAATCTATCCCGGACAAACGCTGCGCATCCCAGCGAAAGCTTAGGCACTGTAATCCTTGGCCTAACACGCGACCACTCCGCTGTGGTCTGGCCTTGGGGCCACCACAGCGGCACGCATGAACGTTATCTCCAGCAATCGCATGGAAACACTGGTCGATGCCTTTATCGACTTGAGTTTCAGCGCCCAGCGCGACCCCTTTTCGCGCAGCCAAGTGATCGTTCCGCAAGCCTCGCTGGGCGCGTGGATTGAACTCAAAATCGCCGAACGCCTCGGGGTCTGTTTGGGCTACGACTTCACCCTGCCCGCGCACGCGCTGGCTGGTTTAAGCGCTCAAGCCGGTGGCGAGGGCGAGGACGCCATCGATTGGCTGTGTTTTCAGGCTTTGTGCAGCGCGCCACCCAGCGACTTCGCAGCGATCCTTGGAGCGCCTTTCGCTGAGCTAAAAGCGATGCGCCTCGCGCAAGAATTGGCGCGCAATTTCAATGAATACCTGCTCTATCGCGGTGCAGAATGCTTGCACGAGCTGCAATTTGCGCCTGCGCTAGATGGCCAGGCACAGCTGTGGCGCGCAATTCAAGCGCGCGTGCGGCCCCATCGCGGCGAACGCCTGCACACTCTAGTTAAAGCGCTCTTAAGCGGCCAGCGCAGCGCCGCGAACGTTCACTGGCATTGGTTTGCCAGCTCAGTCCTGCCCGCCCCACAGATGCAGGCGCTGCAAGCGCTGGCCCATGCCGGTGCACAAATCACGATTTACGCGCTAACGCCCTCGCGCGAGTATTTTTTAGACGTGCTCAAAGTGCGCGGTGAAAGGCCCGATCAAGCCGTCGCACCGCTGCTGCTGGCCAACAATGCGCGGCGATTTGCTGATCTAACCGAGGCGCTGCTGGAGCTCAATGCAGTGCAGTCGAGCGAGCGGATGATTGACGCGTCGCCCAGCACCACGCTGGGCGTGCTGCACCAGCGAATGCTGGATTTGGCTCAGCCGGGGGCGCTGATTGAAGCGGACCAGTCGGTAAAAGTGGGCTTGGCAGTCAGTGAAATCGATGAGCTGATCTGGCTTAAGCACGAACTCATCGCCCGGCTGGACGCCGACTCATCGCTCGAGCCGCGCGATATTTTGGTGCTAACCCCGCACATTGACCGCTACGCGGCGCTGATCGAGGGCGTGTTTGGCGCAGTCCAGAACGACGCGCCGCTGCTGCCCTACTGCGTCAATGACCGCACCTGCGACCGCACCCAGCCGTTGATCGAACACTTTCTCGGCATGCTTTCAATTGATCTGGGCGCGATTGAAATAGGCGACCTGCGCGATCTGCTGGCCGCACCCAGCTATTTGCAGCGCTTGGGGCTTTCAGCGGATGAGGTGTGCGCTGCGCTTGAATTGCTCGACCAGAGCGGTTTTCGATTCGGCTTAAGCGCGGCTGCACGCGCGAGTTCGGGCTTGGGCGATTTCGCCGAGCACAGCCTGAGCTTTGCGCTTGATCGCCTGCTCCTTGGACTCGCGGGCCCGGAGACCGCTTTATTTAACGGTGTGGCGCCGCTGCCGAGCGGCGCATTGTCGGCTTTGCCATTCATCCAGGCGTGGCTGATCGTTTGCGCCGACCTCTCGCGCCTGGGAAGCCTCATTGATCGCCGGACCCACGCGAGCGAATGGCAAGCGTTGCTCGATCAGCTGGTGCTCAGCTTGTATCCCGAGCCGAGCGATCAGCGCGAAGAATTGCGCACAAGTTTGCGCTCAGAGCTGCAGCGCGCCCAGCAGGCACTCGGGCCGCAAGCATTTGGCTTTGATGCGCTGCTGGTTGCGCTGAATCGCCTGCTCAAAGATCGCCGCTTTGCCTCGGGATCAATCGGCGGTGGGATCACTTTTTCAGCGCTTGTGCCCCTGCGGGCGGTGCCAGCGCGGGTGGTCTGCGTGCTGGGCTGCAATCAAGGGGAATTTCCGCGCGCGGATATTGAGACCTCTTTCAATCTGCTGCGCCTGAAACCGCGCCGCGGTGAGCGCAATGTGCGTGATGATGATCGGCATTTATTCTTAGAAGCGCTGCTCGCGGCGCGAGACGCTTTTATTGTCAGCGCAGTGGCGCTCAATCCCGCAAGCGGGCGCGAGCAAGCGCTTTCGCCGCTGCTGGTTGACCTGCTGGCTGACGTTCGTGCCTGCGTCAGCAACCCTGAAGCGGTCACGACATTGATCGCGCCATTGAGCTATTTCCAAAATGAATTCAAAGCGGCGTCCTCGCCACTAAAAGCCCGGCCAGCAGCAATCCAGCTCTCGAAAGTAGTCAATTTAAGTCAGCTTGATTACGCGCTTAAAAACCTGCCGCGCCGCTATTTCAGGCCCTGGCAAGAGCTGAAGGAGTCCGACGACTTTGAGAGCGACGCCACGCGCATTGATGGGGATTTTCGCGATCCATTGAAGCTCAAACATGCGCTGTTCAAAAACCCCAGGCTGGGGTTCACTGAAGCCCTCGCGCGTGGGCTGCTGGCCTTGCCGAGCGACCGCGAAGTCTTTGCGAGCGCTACTGACGATATTGCCCTGTTGCGCGCTGCGATCCCTGAGCAGTCGCCCCTTGCGCTGCGCGTCACGCTCGATGGCTGGCGCTTGAGCACAAATTTAGACGTTGAGAGCCCGCACTTGATGACGCTCGCTTATTTCACGCGGAGCTCGGCCAATCGCCGTCTCAGCGCGTGGCTTCGGCATCTGCTGCTGTGCGCCAGTACCGATGAGCCTGAGCGGGTGGTCACCCGGCTGTTAAGCGTGGAAAAAACCGTCGTGTTAAGTGAACGCTTTAGCGGGGTCAAGGACGCTTCGGCACGATTGGCTGAGCTGCTGGCGCTGTATGTGCGAGCTGATTCCGAGCTGCTGGCTTTTTACCCGGCGGCGAGCTTTGAGTTTGCGAAGACCGGCGATCTTGCCACAGCGCAGGCAAGCATGAGCGCGAGCAACTTCGCCAGCGGCCTGCTTGATGATCCCTATTTCGCGCTCAGCTACGCACAGCGCGCGGCGCACTTTGCTAAGGACGTCAAGCACTTTGCTCAGCTCATATTCGAGCCGCTGAAGAAATCCCTAAAGTGAACGCTTTTGACCCAGCCAGCAGCAGCTTGAGCGGCGTGTGCGTGGTCGAGGCCTCGGCGGGCACCGGTAAAACGTGGTCGTTGGGCGTGCTGTATCTGCGCTGCCTGCTTGAGTTGGAGCGCACGCCGGCGCAAATCGTGGTGCTGACTTTCTCTAGAGCCGCCGCGCAAGATTTGCGCGACCGGTTGACCGAGATGCTGCACTCCGCACTCGCTTTTCGACCGACTGAAAGCAAGTCCAACGATGCCTTTCAGCGCTTTTTGCGCGCCCAGCATAGCCGCCTGGGTGAGCTTTTTTTTCAGCGACTGCGCAGTGCCGAAGCCACGTTTGATCTAGCGCCGATCTCCACCATTCACGCATTTTGTCTGCGTTTGCTCAACGAGCATCGCTCGCGCGTGGGCTTGCCGCCGGGCGCTATCGAGCTGGTTGAAGCATCACCGGCTGCTGAGGTGATTGATCGACACGAGCGCAATCGGCGCCTGCGCAGGGAGCCCGAAACGCACGGCTTCGCGAGCCGCTCGGCGTTGAAGAATCGGCTTGAAACTTGGCTTAAATCGCAAAAGATCCGCATCTACCCCAAGCCGTCGGATGCGCCTACAGCGCTAGCGCAATTCAACGCGCAATGGGCACAAGCAGATCCTGAAAGTGCCGAGAAAGAATTTACTTGGCTGATTGAGCTTGAGCGACGCAACATTTTTCTGAAGGACAAATTTGATCCAAAACGCCTGAGCCAGCTGTGGGCCGCACTTGCCGCCGCTCCCGACGCGCTGAGTGCGCAGCAGGTAGCCGATTTGGCGTGCTTGGGAATTGACTACCTGGACCAGGCGCAGAAGAAGAATCTGCGCATTACAGATTTAGCCTTGCGCCTACCAACGCTGACCGCGCTTGGGCCCGCTTTCAAGGCGTTGCGGCTTTACTACGCGGCCTTGCGGTCGCGCGCGTTGGCCGAACTGCGCGTGGCCACGCAGACTTTTTCCAACGAACGCGCACTGCGCGAGGGCACGCTTGATTTCGACGCAGCAGTGTCATCGCTCGCGCGTGCGCTGGACGCAGACCCCGAATTTGCAAGAACGCTAGCCAGCGCCTATCCAGTTGCCTTGATCGATGAGTTTCAAGACACCGATGCCACCCAATACGCCATCTTTCGCGCGATTTATCGCGGCCGTCCGGGCACGCTGCTGTATCTGATTGGCGACCCGAAGCAGGCCATTTATCGTTTTCGGGGCGGCGATGTATTTGCCTATCTCAAAGCGCGCGATGACGCAGCTTCAGTGTCGGTAATGGGCACTAACTTTCGCTCGCATGCGCAGCTCGTGGCGGCGGTTAATCATCTGTATACCCACGCTGCATGCGCAAACCCGCTGGGCTATCCAAATCTAATCAAGTTTCGGCCGGTGAGTGCGCATATCAGCGTTCCTGTTGATGACTTTCACGGGATCGAGTGGGTCGCTGACGACGGGACTCCCATCGAACGCGCGCTGGTCGCGAGCGTCAAGGCGCTGCTGGCCGATCCAGGCATCCGGCCCGATGACATCGCGATATTGACCAAGGCGAATGATCAGGTGGGCAAAATTGCAGCTGCGCTGCGTCAAGCCGGGTTGCCGGTACGCGCGATCGCAAGCATTGGCATATTCGAGCAGGCACCTTTCGCCTTTCTGTATGAGCTGCTGGAGGCCTTTGCCGGCGACCGGCAAGCGTGGGCCAAGTTTTTGCTGCTAGGCCCGCTCGGCTGGACGGACCCGCAGTTGGCGATGACCGATGCGGAGCCTGATTTTCTATGGCTTAAGTCCACTTTTGCTGCCCACGGAAGTGTGGCGGCGCTAGTGCAGTGCGCGCAGCGCTTTACGCAGCGCTTGCATGCGCAGCGCGGCACGGGCGTGCGCGCGCTCAGTGCGATCCGCCAGACGGCTGAATGGCTGGCAACGCTCGACGTGCAAAGCCACGATGTCAGCGCGCAAATTGCAGCCATGCGCCTAGCGCGCGGCGTCCACGTTCGCGAGCGCCCCACCGACCACCGTGCAGTCATCCGCGTGCTCACGGTGCATCAAGCCAAAGGCCTTGAATTTGGCATCGTGCTGCTGCCGTATCTGTTCAGGAGCAACCAATACTCGGGTTCTCGAGATGCGCTCTATCACGACCCGAAAGAGGATCTCGCGCTGAGTCTAGATCTAGGTTCAGAGCAGTTGGACGAGCATCTTGAGCTTGAAATGACTGAAGCGCGCGGCGATGATTTTCGGCTGCTGTACGTGGCGCTCACGCGCGCGGTCCGGCGCACGCTGATTTTCCGGAATCTCAATATGCGCAGCTCGGGCTCGGCGCTGGCTGAGTTGCTGATGGAGTCACCCGGCTCGCGCAAAGAGTTTGAAGCGGCGCTGCCGGCAGTGCTTGCGCAGCTTGTGGATTGCGCCAATGGGAGCATGCGCTTACGCCAGGTGCCGGCCGATCAACTTCAGGAAATCACTGACAGCAAGCCACAGAATCCAGCCCTAGAAAACCGGCCTTACCAGCCGCGCGCACCATGGCGCTGGTCCAGTTTTTCTGCGCTCAGAAGGTCAACCCGACCGCAGTGGTTTGGCGGCCCATTGGTCGGCGAGGATCAGCCAGTCCTTGCGCCCGGCCCGCGCGGCGCACATTACGGTGAATGCGTGCATGCGCTGCTGGAAACGCTCGACTTCGCCCATGTGCAAGCCAGCGAGCGCTTGCGTTTGGACATTGCGCTCGCTTTGCAAAACTTTGGCCTTAGCGACGATCCGCTGAGCATCGCGCTGACCGAGCGGCTGCTGCTGAATGCCGCGCACACGCCGCTGCCGCCGCTGAATTGCGCGCTGGCGCACTTGAGCCCACACGATCTGCTGCGCGAGAGCCGCTTCGTCAGTGCGCAAGCTCAGTCGTGCGAATTATTGGGATTGCAGGTACCGCGCGGTGCGATGAGTGGATTTATCGACTTGGCCTTGCGCGTGGCGCAGCGCTACTTTGTGCTCGATTTCAAAACCAACGATTTGGGCCCGGATCCAGCTGAGTACTCGCCCAGCGCGCTGCGCGAGGATGTTCGCGAAAACGGTTACGACGCTCAAGCGCAAATTTATGCTCAAGCGCTGATTCGCAAGCTGCGATTGAGCAACCCGGATTTTGTACTCGAGCGCGATTTTGGCGGCGCGCTGGTGGTGTATCTGCGCGGCTTAGATCCCGCCCTGCCCGGCAACGGCGTGGTGCATTTGTCAGCGAGTGAATTTAGCCATGTTCAATGAGGTCGCCCACGCCTTGGGTGAACTGCTGGCGCGCGGCGCGCGCAATCCGGCGCTGATCCGCGCGCTGGTGAGTGAGCTAATTGAAAACGCCGCGGCCGGCGGCTGCGCCATCGACTTAAAAGCGCGCAAGATTGATCTGGCTGCGTTGGCGCTTGAACCGGCGGTGGGCAGCGACTTGCAGCCGCAGGCGCCGCTGGTTTTAAGCGCGCGCGGCTATCTGTATTTGCAGCGCTTCTACTCAGCCGAGCGCGAGCTGGGTGGCCAAATAGCCCGGCGCCTGCAGGCTCCAACGCGCGGTGTTCCTGAAGCGATCGCGCTCAATCGGGCGCAGGCGGAGGTGCTGCGCCATACGCTCTCAACGCCATTGACGCTGGTATTTGGCGGCCCGGGCACTGGCAAAACGCACACCGTCGGCGCGCTGCTAGATGCGCTTGCAAAAGATCCCGACGAGCCGCTGTTTGTGGCACTAGCTGCGCCCACTGGCAAAGCCGCGGCGCGCCTGCGTGAGGTCGCAAATGCGCACGCATATGCCAATTTGAACGTTCAAGCGCTGACGCTGCACCGGCTGCTCAATCTCACGCCGAATCAAGAACCGCTGACGCTTGAGCGCGAACCGCTCGGCTATGACGTGGTTGTGCTCGACGAGTGTTCGATGGTGCCGCTGGGGCTGCTGGCGGCACTATTGGCGCGAACAAGTCCGCGCACGCGACTGCTGCTGATGGGCGACCCAGATCAGCTTGATGCGGTTAACGAGGGTTTCGCGTTTGCCGAATTACGGCGGCTTGCAGCCGATACGCGCTACACGCTCGGTGCGAGCTCAGTGACCCTCAGCGAGCAACATCGCTTCAGCCCCTCGAGCGCACTGCACGCCTTTGCCGAAGCAACCCGACGTGGCCAAGTGGATCAGGCGATGGCCGCAATTGAGCGCGATCCGCAAGTACTCACACGCCACGCGTTTAACGAGGCCAGCGCGCAGGCCTTGCTCACTCGTGCGTTACAACACTTCGCCGATCTAGCAAGCCTTGAGCCGGCCTTAGCGCTCACGGCGCAGAGCCGATTCCAAATTTTAAGCGCGCGCCGCACCGGTCCCTTCAGCGTCGAGGCAATCAACCGGGCCGCGCGCGAGCGTCTTAATCAGCACGCCGAGCATTACCATGGCCAGCCGTTGATGATCGAGCGCAACGCGCAAGCCTTGGGGCTGCGCAATGGCGATTTAGGTCTCGTTTTGTACAACGCAGACATCGCTGAGCTGCGTTTTTATGCAAGCGCGCTTGAAGCAAATCAAGGCATCGCGCTCAATCTGTTGCCCGCGCATCGCGCCGCCTATGCGATCACCATCCACAAATCGCAGGGCTCGGAATTTGACTCGGTCGCCGTGGTGTTGACCGACAGCGACTCGGCCATTTTGAACCGCCAGTTGATCTACACCGCAGTGACGCGCGCCAAGCGCGATGTGCAAATTTTCGCAAGCGTGGAGAGCCTGCGCTTTGGACTGCAATCCACGCCAAAAAGGGTCAGCGGGCTGGAAGATGATTTTGTGAAACTGGCGCGTGCTGCGCTGCCAATGCTACTCACCAGCGATCAGCTGTCTTTGCCGTTTTAAGCGTCCAGCTTGTCGGCTTGCGCCGTGCCGCGCGATACTGCCCACACAACCCCCACACTCTCTTCACAATTCAGGCGTTGCAAATGCCCGGTCTGGCCATCTTAGAAAAATCCGCGTCGCTGCGGCACCTACTCGAGCGTACGCTTGGCGCGGCATCGATCAGTTTGCAGGAACGCTTTGTCGACCCGACCACCGCGCTTGCCGCGCTGCAAGTCGATCCTGAGCGCTTCACCGGTTTGGTTATCGGGTTGCCGCCCACGCCAACTGACGTGTGGTGGCAGCTTCTAAACTACCTGCGTGAATCACTAGGTGATCTACCGGTCATTTTGATGGCCCACCAGCGCCAGGCGCGCACCGGCCAGTGGCTCGATGAACGCACGCGTTCGCACCTGCTGTTCTGGTCGGATTTCGGGCGGTTGCCGAGCGTGCTCAAATCCCTGCTGCCCAGTGCGACTGCGATCGTCGTGCCGGTCGAGCGGCGCCATGTGCACGTGCTGCTGGTGGATGATTCAGCCAGCGTGCGGATGTCCTTTAGCAACTTGTTGAAGGGCGCGGGCTACGAGGTAGAAACCGCTGGCACCCTGCTTGAAGCGCGCTCAAGCATTGCCCGACGCAAGCCAGATCTGGCCGTGATCGACTATTTTCTGCCCGATGGCACCGGCGATGAGCTGGTCCGTGACCTGCACCAGCAGCCAGAAACCGCCAGTATTTTGGCGGCGATCATCACCGGCTCGTACCAAGAAGAAATCATCAAAACCTGCCTGCATGCTGGCGCCGTGGAATGCATGTTCAAAAATGAGGCCAAAGAGCTATTTTTGGCGCGAATTTCGGCGCTTGCCCGCACGATTGAAATTCAAAAATCCGCGCGCGTCGAACATATGCGCGTGAAGCGCGTGCTGCTGTCGGTTGCCGACGGCGTATATGGCGTGGATCTGCTGGGTCGCGTGACATTCGCCAATCCAAGCGCGCTGCGTTTGCTCGGGCGAAATTCTGAAAGTGAGCTGATTGGAAAGTCGGCGTATGCGACGTTTCATTCCGGTGATTCCGACGGCGAGGACATTGCCGAAGCGGATCACAAGCTGGTGATTGCCTACAGTTCTGGAGAAGCGGTCACCGGGCTTGAAACCATTTTTTGGCGCGACGATTTGCGCTTGATTCCGGTCGAATGCTCGGTAGTGCCGCTTGAGACGCCCGATGGACGCGAAGGCGCGGCTGTGGTTTTCCGCGATATCTCTGAGCGAAAAAGCACCGATAAGCTGCGTTGGGAACTGTCTCACGACCAGCTCACCGGCTTGAGCAATCGCCGCCATTTCACCATCGCAATCGATGCTGAACTGAGTCGCTTGAAGAGCGATCTCGGTTATGCAGCGCTGCTGCATATCGATATCGACCGCTTCGGGCATATTGCCGACGTGGCCGGCAAAACCCACGCCGACCGCATGCTGATCGACGTCGCCACTGGCCTGTCGGCGCGGCTGCGTTCAAAGGATGCGATCTCGCGGCTTGAAGAAGATAAGTTCGCGATCCTGCTGAGCGGCATTCAGCTCGAAAATCTGTTCACTCTCGCCGACGATTTCCGCGAAGTGCTGCATCAGGTGAGTTATCCCGCGTACGGCCAGCGCCGGGTGGTGGCGGGCAGCATTGGCGTGGCAATCATTTCGCGCGAAACGCCATCGTCTGAATACGTGCTCGAACACGCGCGCGTGGCCTGCCAGCTGGCCAAACGCCGAGGCCGCGACCAAACCCATATTTTTATCGCCGAGAGCGATTCACGGCTCGCGCGCGAGCTTGAAGCAGGCTGGGTCGAGCGCCTCAAGGAAGCGCTGCGCGACGATCGTTTTGTGCTGATGGTGCACCCGATAATTCCGACCGGTGCGCTCAGTCGGGCAGAGTTGGAATCGGCCAAAGACGATCCTTGGTCGTTGCTCCTGGAGCGCTCGCGCTCGCACGAGATCGTCTTTGAAATCCTGCTGCGGCTGGTAGCGCGCGACGGCCAGCTGGTTTCGCCCGGCGTGTTTGTGCCGCTCGCTGAGCGCGTCAACATGATGCAAAAAATTGATTTGTGGGTGGTTTCCAACTCACTAAAAGCGCTCGCACGGCTCACCGCTGCCGGCGCGCGCGTCTCGCTAAACATCAATTTATCGACCCAGACATTGCAAGACACAGAATCTCTTGCGCTGATCGAGACGCTGCTCAAAGGCCATCGGGTTGATCCGTCGCGGCTTATTTTTGAGGTGACCGAAACCCAGGAGATGTCCTCAATGCACAACGCGCGCAAGTTTGTGCAAGCGCTCAAACGGTGGGGCGCGCGTTTTGCGCTCGATGATTTCGGTACCGGATTTTCAAGCTTCTCGCACCTTAAAAACCTTGATGTGGACTTCATCAAAATCGACGGGCAGTTTGTTGAGTCGATTGCGCGCTCGCCGATCGATCAAACCATCGTCAAAACCATCGTCGACATGGCCCACGCGATGAACTTGAAAACCATTGCCGAGCACGTCGACACCATCGAGGGCCTTGAGCAGCTGCGCGCGCTGAACTGCGACTATGTGCAAGGACATCTGTTTGGCGAGCCGATGGCATTGAACAAACTCGAACTCAGCGAGCCGATGCAGAGCTTGGCTTCTTGAAGCTTAAGCTTAAGCCCCAGCCCCAGTCTAAGCCCGAGCCGACGCTCGCCAAACCGCCGCGCTGGCGAAGCTACGTCGCACTGACGCGACTCGACCGCCCGGTGGGCTGGCTGCTGCTGCTCTGGCCGACACTGTGGGCCCTATGGCTCGCGGGCAAAGGCACGCCATCTGGCTTAAATATCGTGATTTTTGGCCTAGGCGTCATCCTTACCCGCTCTGCGGGGTGCGCCATCAACGACTACGCCGACCGCCACATCGACGGCTCAGTGGCTCGGACCCGCTCGCGTCCTCTCGCAAACCAGGAAATTGCGCCGTACGAGGCGCTCGCGGTCGCCGCAATCCTGGCGCTGGTCGCCTTCGGCCTTGTCCTGCTCACTAACACATTAACCGTCTGGCTCGCGGTGGTCGCCGCAGTTCTGGCGCTGATCTACCCGTTTAGCAAACGCTTTTTTGCTGCGCCACAAATGCTACTCGGCGCCGCGTTTGGCATGGGCGTGCCGATGGCCTATGCCGCTGAGCGCAACGCCGTGCCACCCGAGGCGTGGCTGCTGTTTATCGCCAATTGGTTTTGGTGCGTCGCCTACGACACGCTGTATGCAATGGTCGATCGCGAGGATGACTTGAAAATCGGCGTGCGCTCTACAGCCGTGCTGTTCGGCGACCTAGATCGAGTGGCGGTGGGCATGCTGCACGGTGCTTTTCTGCTCAGCTTGCTGCTGATTGGGCGCAAGCTTGAAATGAGCTGGCCGTATTGGCTCAGCCTGAGCATTGCCAGCGCGCTGATCGTGCGCCAGCTGATCCTCGTGCGCCATCGCGACCCCAGCGCAAGCCTGCAAGCGTTTCGCGAAAACAACTGGGTGGGCCTGGTACTAACGGTCGGGATCCTGGCGGGATTTCCAGCGGATTGATTGTCGCGGCCATCTTTCGTGGGCGGCGTTTATGCTGTGCAGATGACAACTGCGCCGACAGCTGACTCAACCCCCGATTGGGATGCCGCTTTACCGCCGGAGGTCAGCGTGCTGGCCGATCAGCTGATGCCGGTTTTTTATGCGGATTTGAAGCGCTTGGCGCATCGCGAGCGTTCGCGGGTGGGTGCGGGCGAGACGTTGCGCACGACGGCGTTGGTCAATGAGGCCTATCTCAAGCTAAGAGGTGCGCATGGATTTGCCGGTGACGCGCATTTTTTACGCGCCGCGGCGCTGGCGATGCGCCACGCCTTGGTCAATTACGCGGTGGCACGGCTGAGTGAAAAGCGCGGTGGCGGGGTGGTGGCACTCAAGCTAACCGATGACCGCGACCTAGCCACAGATGACGATCAGTCAATTGTCGCGTTAAATGACGCACTAGCAGATCTCAATCAGCACTCTGCGCGTTTGGCGCAAGTGGTCGAGTGTCGTTACTTTGCTGGCTACAGCGACGTTGAAACGGCGCGTGCGCTAGGGCTTTCTGAGCGCACCGTGCGCCGCGATTGGATCCTGGCACGCGCTTGGTTACATCGCAGTTTGCAGGTTTGAAAGTCGCTTGAGGCACAATTTGCGCGCGTCGCCGTAAGCGGTGTCGCGCGCAAACTAAAGTGCTCATTTTCATTGATCGAGGGTTGCTCCATGCCGCACGCGCGATGGGCTCGCTTAGAGGACCTCTTTGCCCAAGCCGTTGAGCGCTCAGGCAGCGCGCGCGCTGAGTATTTGAGGGACGCGTGTGGCGATGACACGGAATTGCTGATTGAGCTTGAGACTCTATTGCGTGCGCACGACGAGAGCGGGCCGATGGACGCCGGTCCAGTGCCACGTCCAGTTGAGGCTATGACCTTGCCTCGCGCGTCGCTTGATCCCGGTACGTGTTTGGGCGCTTGGCGCATCTCTGAGCTGCTCGGCCGTGGGGGCACGGGCGAGGTGTATGCCGCGGCGCGCATTGACGAGAGTTTTGCGCAACGCGCTGCGCTCAAGCTGCTGCGCGCCGATGCGGTCGGGCAGTTGGCGCGCTTTCATGCTGAGCGACGCATTTTAGCCAAGTTGGAACATGCAGGGATTGCGCGCTTGCTTGATGGCGGTGTGGCGCCGGATGGCAGGCCATATACCGTGATCGAGTTTGTGCAAGGCGTGTCGCTGCATGCTTACTGCATGGCGCAAAAATCTTCGTTGCGCGAGCGCCTGGACTTGTTTTTGCAGGTTTGCGATGCGGTTGCGTTTGCGCATCGAAATTTGGTCATCCATCGCGACCTTAAATCGGCTAACACGCTGGTGGATGCGCACGGCACGGTCAAGCTGCTGGATTTCGGAATCGCCAAATTGCTCGACGCGAATGCAGCTGACCTTGATGCAGATATGACGTTGGCGCCCTTTACGCCAGACTACGCCGCGCCGGAGCAGTTAAGCGGGCAGCAAATCACCACCGCAACGGACATCTACTCGCTCGGCGTGCTGCTGTTTGAGCTGCTGACCGATGCGCGACCGCTGCAGATCGCAGGCCAGCGATCGCTGCTAGCGCTGCAATTGGCGCATGAGCGTGCGCCCGCGGTGCCCAGCCAAATTGCCCAAGCCAATGCGGCTGCGCCGATTCAAGCGCGCGCCTTGCGCGGCGATCTAGACGCCATCATTGCCAAGTGTTTGCGCAAAGAACCCGCGCACCGCTATGCGACGGTCAATGAGCTCGCAGTGGATCTCCATCGACATTTACGCCACCAGCCAGTGCAAGCGCGCAGCGGCGCGCGCAGTTATATGTTGGGGCGCTTTGTGCGGCGCCACTGGCTGGCGCTTGGGGCGACTGCAATACTCATAGTGACGCTCGGTGGCGCAGCTTTGTACGCCCAGCAAGCGCGCCAACGAACCGAGCTTGCGCTGCAGCGAGCCGATGCGGTGCGCGGCTTTCTGATTGCGCTTTTCCAGCAGAACGATCCAGACTCGGGAAATTCGCGATCTCTAAGCGCGCGCGATTTGGTCGATATTGGCGCGGGTTGGATTGCGACGGGCTTCAATGACGATAGCGATACGCGGATTGAACTGCTGGGCGTCAGCGGGAAACTCTATCAATCGCTGGGGGAAGTTCAGAAAAGCGGCGATTTTTTCGCACAGCGGCTTGCGCTCGCTGAGCAGGTCTATCCGGCCACTGATCCGCGCCTAATCGAGGCGCAGCTCGATCGGGCGGATCAAGCGTTGGCCGATGAGCAATTTGGGTTGGCCGAGGCGCTGTTGGAAAAAGCGCTGTCGAGCACGCAAGCCGCGACGTTTGCGCTGTTCGGCTTCAAAGCCACACCCAAGCCCGAGATGTTGGCGCTGCGCATGAATGCCCTGCTCGCCTTAGGCCGTCTGGAATCGGCGCGCTCCAACCAGGCCGGCGCTATTTCCTGGGCCGATCGGGCGATCGCGCTGGGTTTGAGTCAGCACGCAATCAGTGCTCGTGAGAGCAGCCGTGCCTATGCGGATCGCGGTGGCTATATTTTTAAGTCTGGGCGAATCGCAGACGCCGAAGCGCCGCTGCGCGCGGCCTTAGCGCGCCTAGAATCATTGAGCGAAACAGCGAAGATCGACGCAACCGATCAGGCGGATTTGCGCGCCCGCCTGGACGTGCGCGAGCGACTAGGCATGGTATTGACCTCGTTAGGTCGGTTCGATGAAGCGCTGCCGCTACTGCGCGCCAACGTTGCGTCCATTCGAGCCTTGCTCGGCGACAAACACCCCGCGCTTGCCGACGCCGTGCACCAGCTCGCCTCAGCGTTGCGCCAAAGCGGCGACTACAAAGCCGCGCTGCCGACTTTCGAGGAAGCTTATCGCTTGTACGAGCAAAACTACGGTGCCTCGCATAGTTATGTCGCCACAGCTTTGACCGGCTTAGGTCAAACGCTCATCGCTTTGGGTCTACATGCGCAAGCCATCGCTGCGCTAACGCGCGCGCATCAGATTTATCTCGAGTCGCTGGGTGCATCGCACCTATACACCGCCATCGCCGAAGTTGCAGTGGCGGAGGCGAAGCTTAAAGCCGGGCAGTTAACTGAGGCCGAGGCCGGGTTTAGGGCTGCGCTGAACACATTTTCAGGCATCGCGGACGGCCAACATATTTATGCCGAAGCCGCGCGCCTTGGGTTGGGCAAAACGCTTGTACAAACCAGGCAATACGCTAAAGCTGAAAGCGCGCTCCGTCAGGCACACACACGCTTGTTGGCGGAATTTGGCGCGACCGATCGACGCGCTATGGATGCGGCGCTAACGCTGGTTGAGTGCCTCTCCAAAATGGGCCGTCTCCCCGCCGCGCGCGCGCTGCTAGACGACCTTGAACGCGCAGCTTCGGGTAGCAAAAGCAAACCAGAGCTACTCGCCCGCGTGCTCGCTGCGCGACTTCAATTGGATGGGCAGTGATTCGCTAGAAAGCGCTTTAGAGCGGGCTCACATAGCTAGCTTGATCACCATCAATAAACGGAAATAGGCTGCGCGGGCGTTTTGCGAACGCTGCGCGATGCACGCGCCAAACGTTGAACGCGGCGATGGCATAGAACGTGAGCAGCAGCCACGGCAGCGCGCGCTGAAAGAGATCAAGCTCCATGCTGCCGTCATTTTGCAGCGCATTAAACACGCCACCTATCACACACAAGATTGCTAGCACCAAGCCGCAATACAGGCGATCAAAGGTCAGCGTGCGGCGTCTGAGCTTGTCGAGGATGGACGCCGATGGCAAGGTCCACAGCTCGCGAAAGCGTTCGATCAGCGACCACGCAAACGGCAAGGAAATTAGCAGGTCCATCGAAGCTGCAGCCTTCAACATGACGAAGGCAAAGGGGTTGATCAGCAAGACGCCCAGCACGATGGTCAACATCAGCCACCACGGCGGTTGGCGCTTCAATCGACTGGCTATATCGATCAGCGTCGCGCTGAACATCAGCATAACGCCGTCGAGAAATGCGCCACCCAGCAGCCCGTCTTGGTCTGATCCTGGTGTGTTTCCGGTGTAAATCAAAAACCACACAACGGTGGCGACCACGCTGAGCTCAGGCAGCAGCGCGGCCAACAGCGAGCCCAAGCTTGAGACATGCTCAAGCGGGACTGGCGTCGTCTCGCGGCTGATCACGGCGACCGGACGCTTGTTCTTGGTGCGCTTGCTGCGCATGGCGTGCTTCACGCGATAAGGGTTCCTACTATGTAACGCAAAAAGGCAGCGGCGCGCAGCAAGACGCGTTGAAGGCGCCTTGCTGCGCTGGTCATTGCCTTATTGCGCGGGCTTCTTTGGGGTTGCCCTGGTGCCGCCGACCAAGATATCCGCGCCGTTTTTGTCAATGGTTTTGAGGCCAATGCCTTTGACGTTGACCAGCTCATCGCGATTTTTGAACGGGCCGTGTTGCTCGCGATACTTAACGATGGCTTCGGCTTTGGTTTCGCCGATTCCGCTTAAGGATGCAGCGATAGTGCTCGCGTCGGCGCTGTTGACGTCCACCGGCGCTGCGCTTAAAAGTGCTGCGAAAAAGGCGCTGAACAGGCCTAAGGCCATTCCGAGGGCGCTTGCTTGCATTAGTTTTTTCATATCCAAATCTCCACGTTGAGGGTTAAACCCGGTTAAGTTCCGGGTAGAGCCAGCTTGGCCTTCAACAATGGCTGCGCCTATCGGCGATTACCGCTTAGTTTTGTAGGAAATTGGCTAACCGCGAAAAACTCAACCAGCCGAGCCAACAGCCGCCGATACACAGCAATAGGCTGAGCAACACATTTGTCATGGCGCTGGCAATTGAGCCCGCTTGCAACAGTTTCAGTGTTTCTAGTGAGAACGTTGAGAAGGTGGTGAAGCCACCGAGGACGCCGGTAATCAGCAAGGCTTTGAGCAAGCCATTGGGATCAACTTCGCCGCGTGCAAAAGTGGCTGCTAGCGCGCCGATGGCGAAACTTCCGAGCGCATTCACTAACAGCGTCGCCCAGGGAAATTGGGTCGACACCGGGGCCAGCCACAGCGCGACGCCGTAGCGCAAGCCTGCTCCCATGGCCCCGCCGAGCATGACCAGCAGCCACGCGCTCATTTGCGAACTTTAGCGCGAGCGGCGCGCAACTCATCGAGTTTGGTCTTGATTTTGAGCTCAAGGCCGCGCTCGACCGGCTCGTAATAAATCGGATTATCTAATTGCGCAGGGAAATAGCTTTGTGCGAGCGCCACGCCATCGGCACTCTCGTGATCGTATGCATAGCCTGCGGCGTAGCCCTGTTCTTTCATGAGCCTGGTAGGCGCATTGCGTATGTGCTTGGGAACGCTTGCTCGCGCGTGGGTTTGGGCGTCGGCACGAGCGCGTTTAAAGGCACGATAAATGGCGTTGCTTTTGGGCGCCACGCTTAGGAAAACCACCACTTGCGCGAGCATCAAATCGCCCTCTGGCGATCCCAGCCGATCAAATGCTTGCATCGCGCTGACGCTCATTTCCAGCGCGCGGGGATCGGCCAAACCGATGTCTTCGCACGCCATGCGAATCAGGCGCCGTCCCAGGTACTCAGGCGCTACGCCCGCATCAAGCATGCGACAAAACCAATACAGCGCAGCGTCAGGGTCCGAACCGCGCACGGCTTTGTGCAAGGCCGAAATTTGGTTGTAGAACTCATCGCCGAGCTTGTCGAATGCGCGCGCCTTACTGCCCAGCAGCTTGAACACGGCATCCGCATCAGCAACGCCGCTGCGGTGATGATTAAGCACCACCTCAAGTCCACCGAGCGCTCGGCGTAAATCACCTTCAGCGTGGCGCGCGAGCAGTTCTAACGCGGACTCATCAAGCACGCCCGACTTCCCTTCGCTTAGCAGCGCGCGCTTCAGCACGATCAGCGTATCGGCGAGCGTGATTGGCTCCAACACGTAGACCATCGCTCGCGACAGCAGCGCGTCATTGAGCGCAAAGCTTGGATTTTCAGTTGTGGCACCAATCAAGGTGACCGTACCCGCTTCAACATGCGGCAAAAAGGCGTCCTGCTGGGCCTTGTTGAAGCGGTGCACTTCATCGATAAACAGCACGACGCGCTTGCCGGAAAGTGCGTGCGTGCGCGCATCGGCGATTGCTTGGCGCACGTCGGCCAAGCCGCTCAATACCGCCGATAGCGCAATCAGTTCGTAGCCCGCCTCGGTTGCGAGCAGGCGTGCGAGCGTGGTTTTGCCCGAGCCCGGTGGGCCCCATAGAATCATCGAATGCAGCTGGCGCTCAACAACCGCCTGGCGCAGCACCGAGCCATGATCGAGCAAATGCGCTTGACCCACAATGTCATCGAGCGTGGTCGCGCGCATGCGCTCGGCGAGCGGCGCGGCGTTTAATTTAGACACAGTTGATGGCGCGAAAAGATCCATCAATCGGCGAGCGGGGTGACTTCGGCCTCGGCGTCAACTTCACCGATGACATCCACGCCCGCAGGCGGCGTGAACTTAAATCGATCGGCCTTCATCGGTTTGTTGCGCTTAACGGCTGAAAATTTAAGCTCGGTGGTCTGCCCAAAGTTGTCGATCAAACTCATCCCCACAAATTGCGAACTCAAAAAATTCAGCTCCACGCGTTCGAAGCTGGTCTCGATCGCTTTTGGGCGCAGTTCCAAAATTTGCAGCGCGCCGCGTTTGCCCAATTCTTTGACGGTGTAGCGGCGATCGAGCTCGCGCAGATCTAACAGCACGGTCAGTGGATTGGACTGCATTTCACCGCCCTGCGGGCGCACGCTGACCTGCTCGAGATCCTCATCAAAGGTCCAGATACGATTGCCGTCGGCGATCACCTGCTGCTTAAACGGATTGATGTAGTCAAAGCGAAACTGGTTCGGTCGTTTAAGCGCCAGTGAGCCGGTCGAGAGGATCGGCGCATTGCCGTTGGCGTCATTTTGGCTTTGTTCAAACGTGGCCTCGAAACTTTGCAATCCACGGGCAAACTCATCAAGCGAACGTCTTCCCGCTGCCTCGCTCAAGCCTGAGAAAATCAAGCAAGCGATTAGAAAAGTGAGGCGCATAATTCAACCCGCAGCAAAGAAAGTGCCTCTATCTTACAAGCGCCAAACTTAATGACGGCCAATAGGTAATCAGCAGCACCGCAAACAGCAAGATAAAAAAGAACGGTATGCAGGCGCGCACCAGTTCGGCCACCGGCTTGTTGAAGCGAATGCTGGCGATAAACAGATTCATGCCAACCGGCGGCGTGAAATAGCCAAGCTGCATATTGGCCAGGAAAATAATGCCCAAATGAACCGGATCAATACCGAAACTGAGTGCGATCGGCACGATGATCGGGACCATGATCACGGTGGCCGAAAAGATATCCAGCAACATGCCCAACACCAGCAAAAACAAGTTCAGCAGCGCCAGAAAAACGTATTTCGAAGTAACGCGACCTTGGATCCATTCGAACAGGCGAGTGGGGATTTCCTGGTCGATCAGATAGTTGGTCAGCGCCAGGGACACACCCAGAATCATCAAGATGGCGCCCACCATGACCATCGATTCGCGCATCACCTCCGGCAAGCGCTTGAAGCTGATTTCACGACGAATCAGGACCGTCACGATCAGCACGTACAGCGCGGTCACCGCAGCGGCTTCGGATGCCGCGAAAAATCCGCCGTAAATACCGCCGAGCACGATGATCGGCAGCGGCAGCTCCCAGCGCGCGTCTTTGAATGCCGCGAGTATTTCAACGCGGTTAAGCGATTTGTGATCGGTGCGACGGCGCTCGCCGATCAAAAACGAATAGAGGCTCAATAACATCACCATCAGCAGCCCTGGGAGCAAGCCGGCTAAAAACAGATCATCCACGCTGACCGGCGGCGTGGTTCCCAGCTGCTGGACCACCACCCCGTAGAGAATCAGCGGCAGTGACGGCGCAAACAATAGCCCGAGCGAGCCTGAAGTGGTGACTAGCCCTAATGAGAACCGCTCGGGGTAGCGCGCCTGCACCAGGGCCGGATACAGCAGCGCGCCGAGTGCCACGATAGTGACGCCAGACGCACCGGTAAACGCGGTGAACAGCGCGCAGGCGCAGATCGCCACGATCCCCAACCCGCCCGGCATCCAGCCGAGCAGCGCGTCGGTGAGTCGCACCATGCGCTGCGGCGCGCGCGATTCACTGAGTAGATAGCCCGACAGCGTAAACAGTGGAATCGACAGCAGCACTGGCATATCGGCCAGCCGATAAAACTCGACCAGCACAATCGTCAAGTCGATACCCAGCGCGGCAAATCCGAGCAGCGCCACCGCAGCAATCAGCGCAAACAGCGGTGCGCCGGCGGCTGCCAGCAGCACAATCAGCAGCGCTAGCAGCGCAACGGTCATTCGGCCGCCTTCTTACCCAGTGCAGCGCTCAAGCCGAAACGTAGGCTCATTGCAAAAAATGCGAATGGCAAAATCAATTGCGGCACCCACGTGGGAACGCCCGGCACCAGATAGGCCGAAGACTCGCGCTCAAGCGCCACAAGCTCCAGGCCATACCAGCCCAAAACGGCACAGACAATCGCGCCGACTAAGCCCGAAATCGCGTGCGCCAATCGCGCCTGCCAGCCCGACAAATGTGAGCTGAGCACATCTAAGCTAATGTGTTTGCCCTCGCGGGTAGCGGCGAGCGCGCCGAGTAATCCGACCCACAGCACCAGCGCGCGCGCAATCGGATCGGCGAAACTTAAGCTTTGATCAAAACCAATGCGCAGAAAAATTTGCAGCGTCGCCAGCAGCACCAGTGCCGACAAAAGGACCGCTAGCAGCCCGTCCTCAAGACGGTGCAGCGCACGCAAAAGCTGGCGCCACTGCACCGCTACTGTGCCCGGATACGGCGCAGCTCGAGTTGCACTTCCTCAAGAATTTCTTTGGAAACCACGCCTTGCTCGACGAGCCGCGCCGTTGCCCGCTCGCCAATCGCTTGCCAGTAGGCAACGCCTGCCGCGTCCGGAACGTAGAACTGAATGCCTTCCTTTTTAAGCGTGGCCCGCGCGCGCTCGTTGTCTTGAATATTGATCGCGTCCAGGCGCTTGAACGCCGCGCCGAGCCGATCATTGACGATCAACTGATCCGCAGGCTTAAGCGTATCCATGTCTTTTTTGTTGAGCACCAGAAAGCCCAGGATGTAAGTCGAGGGCAAATCCACCAGGTGCTTGAGCTTGGTGTACCACTGAAACGCCAGCGCGCCCACAGCGGTATTGCCGACCGTATCGATCATCCCGGTTTGCAGGCTGGTGTAGACGTCTGAAATCGCCAGCGGCACCGGCTTGACGCCAGCCATCGCGAACGTGGTCTCGGTGACGCGATCATTCAACGGCAGCCATACTTTCGCTTGAACCAAGTCCGCGTTGTTCTTGATCGGCTTTGCGCTCATCACATAGGCAAAACCGCCTCCGCTGATGCCGAGTGCAACCAGGTTCTTCTCAGCCAGTCCGGCACGAAAACGCGGCTCAATCTTGGCGCGCAACGCGTCTACTTCGGCCTGCGTGCGAAACAAAAAAGGCAGGCCCAGCGCTTGCGCATCGGGATACACCGTCGCCAGTTCGCTACTGGTGAGCGCCGCACCTTGCAACTGGCCCAATTTCATCTTGCGCAGCACCGTGGCATCGCCGCCCATGACGCCGCCGGGAAAGAACTTAAGCTCCACCCGACCCTCAGTGGCCGTTTTGATTTCCTCGCCAGCCGCGCGCATTTCGCGCATCCAAGCCGTGCCATCCGGGGCGATGGTGGCAATTTTGAGGGGCTTAGCGACTGCGCAAGCGCTCGCTGCGATTAGGCTCAAACAGATCAGGATTCTTGAAAACATAGGCTTCTGGGCACAATTGGCGAAAAGGGGAGCACGATCAGGAATAGGGTCAGTCAAGCGGAAGTATCAAAAGTAATCCTTGCCCGATTGCTTGAGCTCGCGTGCGCGCACTTGGGCTAGCGCGTTGCTCAAGCCAAAGCCGTCAGCGGCGGTCTCGGCTTCGAGCACTTCATTGAGCAATCGGTCGTGCAGCGCTTGATCAAACGCCATCCGCGCATAGAACTGCGCGTACAGCGTTTTTGCCATCAGATTGCGGCCTTCAGACAGCTCGATCGCGCGCTCGAAATAGGCCTTGGCGACCTCAGGTTTACCGCCGTATGCAGGCGGTAGCAAAGCGCTGAGCACACCCAGATACAGCGCGGGCATGCCGCGATCGTAGGTCGAATCTATCTTGACTATGCGCTCAAGCAACGCGGTCAGCTTTGGCACAGCGGCAATTTGATCCCAGTTTTCACTGTCGGCTTGTATGAGCGCAGCCCATGCTGCGGCGTAGTTAGATGCAAGCGCGAGCTGGCCTAACTGCAAAGAATCCAGCGCACCGTTAAGCGTCTCCATCTGCGCATCCGGCGCGCGACACAGCGCTTTCAGATCCAGACAAACCGCGCGCTCGGCGTAGGCAAACGCGGTTTTGGCGAGCGTTATCTGGCGCTTGGGATCACCAATCAGCGCGCTGTAGCCGCTGTAGAGCTTGGCGCCGGTGGCCAGCAGCTGGGCGTCGTTCGGATTCTTCGCAATCAACCCGTCAAGCAGCATCAAATACGCGGGCAAGCCGCTGCGCGCGATCTCTGGATCGGTCTGGTTTTCGATGCCAATGCGGATGCTGTCGGCCAGCGGCGTGGTGGCCGAGCGCATGAGAGATGCACAGCCGCTCAAGCCGAAAACGAGTAGTAAAACCATCAGCCGTATGCTCATGCCATCTCCGCTGCTTCGAGCGCATTTTGTAGCAAGGTCGCGACCGTCATCGGACCGACGCCGCCGGGCACCGGCGTAATCCACTTCGCGCGCGCGCTCGCTGATTCAAATTCAACATCGCCGTTAAGCTTCCCGTCTGTGCTACGGGTTAAGCCAACATCAATCACCACGGCACCCGGCTTGATCCACTCACCGCGAATCAAACCGGGCTTGCCGACGGCCGCGACCAGAATGTCAGCCTGCGCCACAAAGCCGGCTAGATCAGCGGTGAAACGATGGCACGAGGTGACCGTGGCGCCCGCAATCAACAGCTCCAACGCCATCGGCCGCCCAACGTGGTTAGACACACCCACAACTACCGCGTGCTTGCCACGGATCGGCTCGCCGGTATGCAGCAGCAGGGTCATCACCCCGCGCGGCGTGCACGGACGCAATCCCGGCCAGCGCAGCGCCAGGCGGCCAAGGTTTTCGGCGTGAAAACCATCGACATCTTTGCGCGGATGGATCGCCGCGATCACGCACTGCGAGTCGATGTGCGCTGGTAGCGGAAGTTGCACCAAGATCCCGTGGATGGCCGGATCAGCATTTAGCTCAGCGATGAGGCTCAACACCTCGGCTTGAGTGGTGGCCGCCGGTAAATCGAAATCGCGCGAATGAAAACCGACGCGCTCGCAGGCCAAGCGCTTGTTGCGCACATACACCGCTGACGCCGGATCGGCACCGACCAATAAAACCGCAAGCCCTGGCACGGCCAGATTCAGCGCGCGGCGCTCGCTCACCCGGCGCGCAATTGCATCAAGCAATCCGTTCGCGATGTGTCGTCCGTCGATGAGGCGCGCGGGCATGTAAGCGGGCTGAAAGCCTTGATAAAAGGGCCGGGAGGGTAGCATGCTGCCCTCGGCACTTTGATGACCTGCCCCCTTAGCGATAGTAGTCCTGCATCGGATAGCGCCTCGCGTACAGCGCGAAGGCAAAAGCCGCCACAAACGCAAACGCCGCGAAAAAGAACATCAAAAAGGCGTTCTCGCTCAGGCCGGTACTGGCGATTTGATCGATCACGTAAGGGCTGCGCACGGTCGCATTGGTCAGCAGCACCCACAGATTGCCGAAGGTCACCGACAGCAGCCAAAAGCTCATAATCACCCCCTTCATCGACGGCGGCGCTTGGCTGCAAGCAAACTCAAGGCCAGTCGCCGACACCAGCACTTCGCCAAAGGTGAGCAAGGCGTACGGAAGCATCTGCCAGACAATCGAGACCGGATCGCCGCCGTCAATACCCAGCTGGATAGCACCGGCTGCAACCCAGGCGAGGCCTGAAATCGCGATTCCAAAACCCATGCGCTTCAGCGCGGTCGGTGCAAAACCGGCCCGGCGCAGCGCAAAGATCATCAGGATTCGCAGCACCGCACGCACGCCTTCGACCGCCGCTTGCGGATGCTGCGCGCTAGGGATTCGCGGCGCGTAAAGCAGCAGCGCCTGGTCACCAAAAACGGCGTCAGGATGTTGCGCATCCCGTAAAAGCTAAAGCGCTCGCAGGCTTCGTTGCCGATGATGAAAGGAATCTGCGCAGGCATCCGACCTGCGCTTGTTGGAGCGGTTTGAGTGTTCACGCGCGTGGACCTTGAAGTGGGGCTAAATCAAACGGTACACCGGCTTGCCAGACGCCGTGCTCGGTGACGATGGCCGAGATCAAATCGATTGGGGTGACATCGAACACTGGGTTCCACGTAGCAGTGCCGTGCGCTGCACTCTGAACGCCGTTGATCGCCAGCAGCTCGGCACCGCTGCGCTCCTCAATCTCAATATCAGCGCCGCTCGCAGTCGAGGCATCCAGCGTCGAAGACGGCGCGACCACCATGAACTTTAGCCCGTGATAGCGCGCTGCAATAGCCAGTTGATAGGTGCCGATCTTGTTGGCGGTATCGCCATTGGCGCAGATTCGATCGGCGCCAGCGATCACCCAGCGCACCCGACCCACCTTCATTAAATGCGCGGCGGCTGAATCGGCGATCAGCTGCACCGGGATGCCATCCTCGTTGAGCTCCCAAGCGGTCAAGCGCGCGCCTTGCAGCCACGGCCGCGTTTCGCACGCATACACTTGGCGCACGCGACCGCTTGCATAGCCCGCGCGGATCACGCCGAGCGCAGTGCCGAGGCCCGATGTGGCCAGCGACCCGGTATTACAAATCGTCAGCACGCCGCCGCCTTGCGCCAAAAGCTGAGCGCCCGCCGCCGCCATGGCGTAGTTGGCAGCAAGATCTTCGCGCTCGATTGCGATAGCTTCGGCCTCGAGATCCACCGCGCGCGCCATCCGATCCAGCGCCCAAAATAGGTTCACAGCCGTGGGGCGACTGCGGCGCAGCTTGGCGATGGCCTGCTCGATGTCTTCACCCGCGCGCTGTGCAAGCACCACCGCATAGGCCGCCGCGATGCCAATCGCCGGCGCGCCGCGCACTTTAAGCTCAACGATGGCGTCGAACACGCTGTCGACATCGCGCAACTCAAGCCATTCGGTTTGAAACGGCAGCTTGCGCTGGTCGAGCAGCAGCAAATGATCCTGCCGCCAAATAAGGGCGCGGACGCGGTCAAAGCGGGAGAGATCGGTGTTCATGAGCAGCGCCGCGTACGTGTGCAAGGTCAACATTCTTGCCGAAATCGAACTTACGCGCGATGCTGGCAAGAATCATCGCAGCGAGGCAGCATAGTAGCCATCATGTCAGGCCTAACCCTCACGCAAAAAATCATCGCTCGCGCCAGCGGGGTGCAGCACGCGCGGGTGGGCGAAATTCTCATGCCGCGCGTGGACCTAGTGATGATGCATGACTCCGGCGGGCCGCGTCGGGTCGATCCGATGCTGCGCGAGTTGAACGCGCAAATTTGGGATGCCGAGCGCGTGGTGGTGGTCAGCGATCACTACGTCCCGGCGATCGACGCTGATTCGGCGCAAATCCTGGCATTTACGCGCGGCTGGGTCGCCGAGCGCGGCATTCGGCATTTTTACGATATGCGCGGCATTTGCCACGTGGTGCTGCCCGAACACGGCCATTTAAAGCCGGGAGATTTTATCGTTGGCGGCGATTCGCATTCGCCGACCGGTGGCGCTTTCGGCTGCCTGATGATCGGTGTGGGCGCAACCGAAATGGCGGGCGTGTTGGTTACCGGCGAGATTTGGGTGCGCGTACCGGAAACCATCCGTGTGGCGCTCGACGGCGCCCTGCCAATCGGCGTGGCCGCCAAAGACATCATGCTGCATTTGTGCGCCACCTTGGGCATGAGCAACGACTACCGCGTGATGGAGTACGCCGGCTCATGCGTGCGTGCGATGGCGATGGAGGAGCGCATGACGCTGTGCAATATGGCCGCCGAGCTGGGTGCAAAAAGCGGCCTGATCGCGGCGGACGCGACCACCGTTGCGTGGCTCGCGCGCACCGCACCGGAGTGGGTCGCGCCATTGGAACTACCGCGCGGGGATGACGATGCGCACTATGAGCGCGAGCTCACTATCAACGTGAGCGAACTTGAGCCGCAAGT
>Ga0105048_10001249_pt1 | contig 41290 bp, 33 predicted proteins | sample MAT05_FD_78382 | JGI IMG/M metagenome (GOLD analysis project Ga0105048, IMG submission 78382) | Freshwater microbial communities from Lake Fryxell liftoff mats and glacier meltwater in Antarctica - MAT-05 | ecosystem: Environmental > Aquatic > Freshwater > Ice > Liftoff microbial mat | place... | reverse complement strand
GCTGCCACGCGTCCCCTGCTGATTTCGGCGCTGACCGATGCGGTGAGCGCAGGCGGGTTCAACGTACTCGGAATTGCGTGAGCTTCGGGGCGACGCTGCAACAACGACCGCTGAAGCAACGGCAGAACGCGAAGGTGCCACGGGACAGAAAGGAACGGAAAGATGCTGTCGCGCTCCGGGTGTCATCGGCGCGGGCGGACATTGCGCCTTTTTTCAACTGCAACGGCGAACTGCTGTTACCGTTGCTGTTGACAAGAAGTCCGATGCCCACGAAGCACGAATGACTGCCGAAGCGCCGGAACACCTTTCCGATCCTTTCTGTCCCTTGGCGCTTTTGCGTTCTGCAGTGAACGACGCCGATCTACACCGAGCTCTCGAGATGCGCCTCGATCCGTGCGAGCGCGACACCGGTCCCGTCTTCCGCCGCGATCACCGCCCCGAGCGACGCCGCACGATCACGCATGGCGGCGTCGGTGCGCGCCGCACGGATCACCGCGGCGAGTGCTGCGACCGTGAGATCGCGCCGGCGGATCGGTGCCGGTGCGATGCCGAGGGATTCGAGCCGGGTACCCCAGAACTGCTGGTCGAAACCGAGGGGGATGACGATGGACGGCACGCCGCTGCGGACGGCGGCGCCCGTGGTGCCGGCGCCGCCGTGGTGCACGATCGCGCTGCTGCGCGCGTACAGCCAGCTGTGCGGCACCTCCGGTTCGACGTGCGCCCACGACGGGAGCGCTGTGCCGCCAAGCGTCCCCCACCCTTGCAGCAACACCGCGCGGCACTCGGCGCGATCGCAGGCCTCCAGCACCATCGATGACAGCCACGCCCCATCCTGCGGCGTCATGCTGCCGAACCCGATCGTGACCGGGGCGTCGCCAGCCGCGAGAAAGGCACGCAGCGGCTCTGGCGGCTGGTAGCCGGGCTCGTCGAGGAACCACCACCCCGTGGGCGCGATCCAGGGCGGCCAGTCGTCGGGGCGCGGGAGCACGGCGGGGCTGTAGCCGTAGCACACCGGGTAGGCGGCCGAGCGCTGCGCGCGGAACGGGCCGACGAAGGTGACGGGCGGGGCGTTCAGCTCGGTCCTGCGCCACCGGTTCACCGCGCGGCGCGACGGCTGCCAGAGCAGCTGTTCGCCCACCTGATGCGACAACCGGTTCCGGCGGCGATCCCAGATGGTTTCCGGCTCGCGGTAGCGCAGGCCCGCGGCGGGAAAGGCCTCCGTCGGCGTGAGCGGTTGCAGCCAGCCGGCCATCACCGGCGTGCCGCGACGCTCGTGCAGCTGGGCTGCGGCCATGCAGACGGCGCTGTACAGCACCACGTCGGCATCGTGCGTGGCGGCGGCGAGATCGTGCAGCAGTCCCTCGAACAGCCCCGGGAAGTCGCGGCCGAACTCGCGTGCGAAGCGCCAGAGTCCGTGCAGCGACCCATCGGCGAGCCAGGCGCGCGCACCGGGCGTGCGCAGCATGGCGACCGGGTCGCCGTGCAGGGCCCGAAACCCGATCCCGTGCGATTCCACCCACGAACGGAAATTGTCATGGGTCGCCAGCGTGACCCGGTGACCCGCCGCCTTCGCGCGCTTCGCCAGTGCGAGAAACGGCTGGATGTCACCGCGCGAGCCCGACGTCACCATCACCAGATGCATATGCAGGGAATATGTCCCGGCCCCGCTATCTTCAGGGCATGACGCAGACGGAGACCGTTCCCCCCGCACTCGAGCGCGTGTTGTCCCGCTTCCGGGCGATGGGTCGGGAAGAGAAGATGGCCAGCCTCGTGTCATACGCCCGCAAGCTCGAGACGGTGCCCGCACACCTGGCCGAACTCGATCGCGGCGCCTTCACCGTGGCGGAATGCCAGACGCGCGTGGATCTTTTTCCCGAGCACCGCGATGGCCGGCTGCACTTCTATGCCGATGTGAACGTCCGCGAATCACCCACCGTCGCGGCGGTGCTCGCGATCCTGTTCCAGGCCGTGAACGATCAGTCACCGACCGTGACCCTCGCCATCCCGAACGACATCGTGCGGCAGCTCATGCATGACATCGGACTGGCCGGCCGCGAAGTCGGGCTGAACGCGATGGTCCAGCGCCTCAAGCGCCACGCCGCCCTCGCCTCGAGCTGAGCTGCCGGCCGCGCTCACGACTCCCGCGGCGAGGCATTATTCTCCTCGTCAGAGCCGGCATCGCCGCTTCTCTTCTCACGACACTGCACCGCCAATGCCGATCACGATCAAGGTGAACACCAACGGCTCGCTGATGATCAGCGCCGCCGACGCCCCGTCCGTCCAGCTCACGGATGCCGATGGGACGGTCATCCCGCTTCCCGAGGGAAAAAACGTGTTCCTGTGCCGCTGCGGCGCCAGCTCGCGAAAGCCCTTCTGCGACGGTGCGCACAAGACAGCCGGGTTCGACGGCACCTGCGCCCGACAGACCGTCGCCAGCTGAGCCGTGCTGCAGAAAGTCCTGAACGCATGGGCATGGGTGGTGCTGATCTCCATGGTCATCATCGGCTTCTTCCTCGTGCTGGCGGTATTCATCGTGACGGTGCCGTTCGACCGCAGCCGCTATGCGGCCGGGCGTACCTTCCGTCTGGTCGGCTGCTCCACGGTCTGGATGAACCCGCTGTGGAAGTTCAGCACCGATGGATTGCGCATCCGTGACCCGCGCCGCCCGTACGTGGCGGTGTCCAATCACGAGAGTTACGCCGACATCTTCCTCATCTCGCACCTCCCGTGGGAGATGAAGTGGCTGGGCAAGGAACAGCTCTTCAGGATCCCGTTCCTGGGCTGGATGATGTGGCTGGCCGGTGACATCCCGGTCAAGCGCGGCCGCAAGGAGAGCATCGTCTCGGCCATGAACGGGTGCAAGGCGCGGCTGCAGCAGAAGCTGAGCGTGATGATCTTCCCCGAGGGCACCCGCACGCCGGATGGTGAGCTCCTGCCCTTCCGGGATGGCGCGTTCCGCCTCGCGATCGAAAATGGCGCGCCGATCCTGCCGATCGTCATCGCGGGCACGCGCCGTGCGATGGCCAAGCACACGTTCCAGTTCCAGAAGACGCGGGCGATCTGCCGCGTGCTGGAACCAATCGAGACGGTGGGGCTAACTCTGGCAGACCTCGCGACGCTCAAGGAGCGGACGCGCGATGCGATCGCCACCGCCAAGGCCCGCCTGCACGAGGAACTCGGGCTGGGCGACAGCGGCGAGCCGCTGGGCCTGCACGCCTGACCGGGCCGAGGGCGCCCGGTCGGTGAGCGAACTGAACCTTCCGACCCGGCGTACCGCAGGACATGCCCCAGATCACTCCGCCATCATCACGTCCTTCGGCCACGTCTGCTGCCGCGTCGGGTGGCGGGCGCGGGCGCATCATGCTGGCGCTGGCGGTGGTCGTCGCGCTGGTGCTCGGCGGACGGCAACTGGCCGGTGAGCTGCCGCGCCTGACGGCGTGGGTGGAGTCGCTGGGGGCGTGGGGACCGGTGGTATTCGTGGCGGTGTACGTCGTCGCCTGCGTGGCATTCGTCCCGGCCTCGTTGCTGACGCTGGGCGCGGGGGCGCTGTTCGGCGTCGTGACCGGCGTCATCGTGGTCTTCGTCGGCGCCACACTCGGTGCGTTCGGCGCCTTCCTCATCGCGCGTCATGTCGCCCGCGACTGGGTGTCTCAGCGTGTGGCGCGCGATCCTCGCTTCACGGCGATCGACCGCGCCATCGCCGCTGATGGGCGGCGGGTGGTGTTCCTGCTGCGCCTTTCGCCGGTGATCCCGTTCGCGCTGCTCAACTACGCGCTCGGATTGACGAAGGTGCGGGTGGCAGACTTCCTGATCGCGTCGGCCGGCATGCTGCCGGGAACGCTGCTGTACGTCTACACCGGCTCGCTGGCCGGCACCGTCCTCGGCGCCACGAGCGGTGCCGCACCGGCGCGCGGCGCGGGCTTCTACGTGGTGCTCGCGCTCGGTCTCGCGGCGACGGCCGCGGTGACGATTCTCGTGACCCGGCTTGCTCGACGCGCGCTGGCCGAGGCGACCGCCGCTGCATGAAGCATCCCGTCTCGTTCGCTCGAGTGGCGGCGCGCGGCATCATTGACGGCACGCTGCGGCCGGCGCCGAGCCCCGCGATTCACCCCAGACCTCGACTCGCATGCTCGACACGAACCCGTGGGATCGCGCGCTCGTCGCGCAGGTGCAGCCCACCGACTGGACGAATCCCGTGCCGTCAGGACGGTACGATCTCGTCGTGATCGGCGCCGGGACGGGCGGGCTGGTGTCTGCCGCCGGAGCCGCCGGGCTCGGGGGGAAGGTGGCGCTGATCGAACGGCACCTGATGGGTGGTGACTGCCTCACCGTCGGCTGCGTGCCATCCAAGGGCCTGCTCAGCGCGGCGCGGGTGTGGCACACGGCCCGACGTGCCGCCAAAGACTTTGCCGGTCCCGCGATCGCGGCAGGCGATACCGGCGATTTCGCGGCGATGATGGACCGCATGCGGCGCATTCGCAGTGATCTGAGCCCGATCGACAGTGCAGCGCGCTTCCGCAGCCTTGGCGTCGACGTGTTCCTCGGCCAGGGCGCCTTCACCGACGCGGACACGATCAGCGTCGGCGGTGCCACGCTGACGTTCCGGCGGGCCGTGATCGCCACCGGCGCGCGGGCGGCCGCCCCGCCGATCCCCGGACTCGATGCCGTGCCGCATCGCACCAACGAGACCATCTTCGATCTCACGGAGTTGCCCGAACGACTGCTGATCATCGGCGCCGGCCCGATCGGCAGCGAGATGGCGCAGGCGTTCGCGCGGTTCGGTTCGCAGGTGACACTCATCGACAAGAGTGCACGGATGCTGCCGCGCGACGATGCCGATGCGGCGCAGGTCGTCCAGGCGGCGCTGCAGCGCGACGGGGTGCAGTTCGCCGGCGGCGTCGAGATCACCGGCGTGTCGCGGGAGGCGGGCGGCATTCACGTGCGCGCCACGCGCGATGGTACGCCAGCCGACTACGTGGGCGATGTCCTGCTCGTCGCCAGTGGTCGCGCACCGAACGTCGAGGGGCTGCAGCTCGAGCGCGCCGGGATCACCTTCGACCGGAAGGGTGTGACCGTCGACGACCGCCTGCGCACGACGAACAGCAACGTCTACGCGGTCGGCGATGTCTGCTCGCCGCTGCAGTTCACCCACGCGGCCGATTTTCAGGCCCGCATGGTGCTCCAGAACGCCCTCTTCTTCGGACGCGGCAAGGCGAGCGATCTGATCACCCCGTGGGTGACGTATACCTCACCGGAGCTGGCGCAGGTCGGGCACACCGCGGCGAGTGCAGCGGAGGCGGGCGTGGCGGTCCAGAGCTTCACCGTCCCGCTGCACGACGTGGACCGCGCGCGGCTGGAGGGCGAGACGGAGGGATTCTGTCGCGTGCACGTGCGCGCAGGGTCCGACACGATCGTCGGTGCCACCATCGTGGCACCGAACGCCGGCGACATGATCAGCGAGATCACGCTGGCGATGACGAACGACCTTGGACTCGGTGCCATCGGCCGGACGATGCATCCCTACCCGACGCAGGGTGAGGTGCTGCGGAAGGTGGCCGACGCCTACAACCGCACCAGGCTCACGCCTTTCGTCCGAAAGGTGTTCGACCGCTACTTCAGGCTGTTCAGATGACGATCGGAACCCGATACCGCCGCACCCTGGCGATTCTCCTCGCGCTCCCCCTCATGCAACTCCCGGCACAGACCGTCGATCACGGCGCCTACGACCGGCTGCTCAAGGCCCACGTGGTGAACGGACTCGTGGACTACGACGCCTTCAGGGACGATGCGGCCTTTACCGGCTACCTTCGCCTCCTCGCCGCGACCACCCCGTCCACGCTCCCGCGCAACGAGCAGCTCGCCTTCTGGATCAACGCCTACAACGCGTACACGATCGACCTGATCAACCGGAAGAAGGAGCGCCAATCCATCCGCAACATCAACAAGTCGCTCGGTCTGCTGCGCCTCAAGGGGCCATGGTCCGAAGCGTTTGCCGTGGTAGGCGGCAAGACATACACGCTCGACGACATCGAGCAGCGCACCATCCGGCCCACGTTCCGCGAGCCGCGGATTCACTTTGCGCTGGTGTGTGCGGCGATCGGCTGTCCACCGCTGCGCAGTGAGGCGTACACGGGCGCGCGGCTCGAGGCGCAGCTCGAGGATCAGGCGGCGCTTTTTCTGGTGCGGTCGCCGCAGAAGAATCGTGTGGATGTCGCACGTCGCACGCTGTATCGCAGCCAGGTGTTTTCGTTCAGCGACTACATGAAGGACTTCGGCGGGAGCGAGGCTGCGGTGGGGCGATTCATAGCACGCTACTATCCGGCTGGGCCGGCGCGGACGATGCTGGAGAGCGGAGACTTCACGGTGGTGAAGACCGACTATGACTGGTCGCTGAACATCAGGCGTCGGTAGCGCGGGGCTGGCATCGTCACCTCCGTGCCTCCGTTGCCTCCGTGTGAACAGCGTTGACGGACTCCGTCAGCGACCAATTCGCTGCCGCTCAGATGGATCTGCGGTGGTGCCACGCGATAGACTTGGCGCATGACCGCCCCCGACTCGCCCGCCGCCCTCGATGACGCACTGAGCACGCCATCGCCGGCCGTGGTGCGCACGCTGCAGCAGCTGGACGGTGACCTGATCGTGCTGGGAGCGGGCGGCAAGATGGGACCATCGCTGACGCGCATGGCACGCCGCGCGATGGATGCCGCCGATGGCGGGCGGCGGCGCGAGGTGATCGCGGTGTCGCGATGGACTGATCCAGCCGCTGCCGCTTCACTGGCGGCCGACGGTGTGCGCGTGCTGACCGCCGACCTGCTGGATCGCCCTGCCGTCGATGCGCTGCCGTGGGCGCCGAACGTGATGTTCATGGCCGGGCAGAAGTTCGGCAGCGGCGGCGATCCCGCGCAGACCTGGGCGATGAACGCCATCGTGCCGGCGTGGTGCGGCGAGCGATTCGCGGGTGCTCGGCAGGTGGTCTTCTCGACGGGCAACGTCTATCCGTTCACCCGGATGGCGGGGCCGGGTGCGAACGAGCAGATGGCTCCGGCGCCCGTCGGCGAATATGCAATGAGCTGCCTGGGTCGCGAGCGGGTGATGAGCGCGCTCGGTGCGCGACATCGGTCGCCGGTGGTGCTCTACCGCCTGAACTACGCCTGCGCCTTGACCTACGGCGTGCTCACCGATCTTGCGTTACAGATCCGTGACGGCGTGCCGGTGTCCGTGACGATGGGCGCCGTGAACGTGATCTGGCAGGGAGACGCGAATGCGATCGCACTGCAGCTGCTGGCCCACGGCAGCGTCCCCGCGGTGCCGGTCAACGTGACGGGTGCCGAAACGCATACCGTCCGTGCCCTTGCCACGGCACTTGGCCAACGACTGGGGCACACACCGGTGTTCCACGGGGAAGAGGCGGCCGATGCGCTGCTCTCCGACGCGCGCGCGCTGCCGGTGCGCCTTGGCACGGACCTCGACCCCATGCCGATCGACAGGCTGCTCGACTGGACCGCCGCCTGGGTCTCGGACGGCCTTCCGCTGCTGGCCAAGGCGACGAAGTTCGAGGTCCGCGACGGCCGGTTCTGAGCTGCGACGCCGGCGCGGCGGTCAGATGCCGAGAAGCGCGACATATTGCGCGGCCATGTAACAGGTCCGGTCGCTGTGGTTGCTGCGCTGGGCGAATCACGTCGCGACGATCATGACGACGTGCGAGCCGCCGATGCGCAGGATGAATCGCAGAACGAATCGCAGGATGAACCGCAGGATGAACCGCAGCCGTTGCAACATGGTATGAGCGGACGTCGAGACAGCGTCACGATTCGATGCGTGACGCCAGGCGGCGTTATCGTACTGCACACTTGCGGCGCGTACCCGCAGGTCTCTTCCCACTGCCGGAGCCAGATCCGTGAACGTTCGCCAGCACCTTCTCGCGGGCCAGGTGATCCCGGCACATCCGTTGGCACTGACGCCGGCCCGCACGATGGATGAGCGGGCGCAACGGGCCCTGACGCGATACTATCTCGCGGCGGGTGCGGGCGGCATCGCGGTCGGGGTCCACACGACGCAGTTCGCGATCCGTCGCGTGGGACTGTTCCACCCGGTGCTGCAGCTGGCGAAGGAGACGGCCGATGCCGCACTGGCAGCGAACCCACGCCCGTTCGCGACCATCGCCGGCGTGATCGGCGACACGTCGCAGGCCGTGAGCGAGGCCGCCATCGCCAGCAGCATCGGCTACGATGCGGCGCTGGTCTCGCTGGGCGGGCTGGACACGATCGACGAGCGCGCACTCGTGTCCCACTGTCGTGCGGTGGCCGAGGTGATGCCGATCATCGGCTTCTACCTGCAGCCGGCCGTCGGGGGCCGCGTGCTCTCGTACCGCTTCTGGCGTGAGCTGGCCGAGCTGCCGCAGCTGATCGCGGTGAAGATCGCGCCGTTCGACCGGTACCGCACGGTGGATGTGGTGCGGGCAATCGTGGCCGCCGGACGGGACGACGTGGCGCTCTACACGGGCAACGACGACGCGATCGTCGCGGACCTGACGACACCGTTCCCGGTGCGCCGCCACGGCCGTACGGACACGGCTCGCATGGTCGGGGGGCTGCTGGGACAGTGGGCGGTCTGGACCCGTCGCGCGGTGGAGTTGCTGGCGCGCATCAAGGCGCTGCGCGACTCCCCGCTCGCGCCAAGCCTGCTCACGGAAGGGGCGGAGCTGACGGATGCGAACGGCGCGATCTTCGACTCGCAACACCGCTTCGCCGGCTGCATCCCGGGCATCCACGAGGTGCTCCGGCGTCAGGGGCTGCTGCGCGGCACCTGGACGCTCGACCCGCGCGAAACACTCTCGCCGCGGCAGACGGACGAACTGAATCGGGTGATGTCATCGTACCCGTGGCTCACCGATGACGTCTTCGTGGCCGAGCATCGGGATGCGTGGCTGACGCCGTAGCTCGACTCGTGCGCAGTCTCGGGTCTGGGTGCTGCGGCTGGCATCGTCAACGCTGTCCACACGGAGTTGACGGAGAGTCGTGTGACCACGACCACCGGGTGCCGGGCGAGAAGTACCGCAGCGCCTGTTCCCGCTGCTACTCCGTGCCGCTGCGTGAACAGCGTCGACGATGCCTCTCGTCCTGAGGAGCCCGGCGTGCCGAGCCAAGGGTCGGCGCGGAAGATCAGGTCGGCAGCGACCGGTCGCGGAGGGCGCGCCACTCGCGTAGCGCACTCCAGGCGTCGTCCATCGAGAGCTGCCGCGTTTCGACCAGCGCCTCGAGCACGGCCACGCGCAGCGCCGCATCGTCGGGATCGTCCAGCAGTGACGGCTCCTCCAGCATGGACATCGGATCGGGCGGCACCAGCAGCCCCGTGCGAATCAGCTCACGGAGGGCGAGCGGGGCTGCATCGTCCAGCCACGGCGCGACGACGTAGCGCGTGTCGTCGGTGCGGAGGAGCACCACCTCGAGGAACTGCCGGTCGCGTGCCACCCAGATCCGCCCACCGTGCCGGGACGGACGTGCGGTGAACAGTCGGGCACCGATGTAGACCGAGGTACCGGTGGGCACCGAGTCCGGGACCGTCGCAGGTTGGAGCGGCATCATGTCCCACAGTGTCGACGCAGCGGCGCGGGAGATTACACCGCCATCCGTGTACGCCATCAGGATACGCCAGCCGAGTACGTCAGCCGGGTACGCCAGCCGGGTACGCCGTCCCTCTGTGCCGTCGAGCGCCCCCGCGCCTCACGGCGGCCGGCGGCGCGATATTCTGCACGCAACGGGTGCCGAGCCAGGAGCGTACTCCGGCGGGTACCGTCACCACTCCCCACGATCCGCCATGACACGCCTCCTGCGCGCGCTGCTCGCCTCGTCGTTCCTCGCCACCGTGCCGTTCGCCACCGTGCCGTTCGCCAGCGTGCGGCTCGGCGCCCAGACGCCGAGCCCGGCGGCACCGGCCGGCCCCGGCGCAGGCGTTGCCACCATTACCAGCCGCACCGCCGGCATGGTCAGGCGCGACGGCTTCCTTCCCCTCTACTGGGACGAGCGCACGGGCAAGCTCTACCTCGAAATCCCGAGGATGGATCAGGAGTTCATCTACTTCACCTCGCTCCCATGGGGTGTGGGATCCAACGACATCGGGCTCGATCGGAACCAGCTCGGGCGCGAGCGGCTGGTCACCTTCACGCGCAGCGGTCCGCGCGTGCTGCTGATCGAGAAGAACATGAACTTCCGTGGGGTGACCCGCGATGCAAACGAGGCACGCGGTGTGGAGGAGAGCTTCGCGCGGAGTGCGATCTTCGGCTTCACCGTCGAGGCGCAGGAGGGGGGACGCGTGCTGGTGGACGCCACCGACTTCGCGCTGCGCGACGCCCACGACGCGACCGGGACGCTCCGGCGCACGCAACAGGGCACCTACGCCGTGGATCGCACGCGCAGTGCCGTGTACATGCCGCAGACGAAGGCGTTTCCGCGCAACACCGAGATCGAGGTCACGCTGACGCTCGCCGGGACCAACCCCGGTCGCTACGTCCGCGACGTCACGCCGAACCCCGAGGCGATCACGATTCGCGAGCGCCACAGCCTCGTCGCGCTGCCGGAGCCGGGCTTCCGCATGCGTGCCTCCGACCCACGCTCCGCGTTCAACGGCATCGACTACCAGGATTACTCGCAGCCTCTCGGCGGGCAGTTGGTACAGCGATTCGCCGCGCGCCATCGCCTGGAGAAGAAGGTCCCGGGCAGTGCGCCCAGCGAGGCCGTGACGCCCATCGTCTACTATGTGGACAACACCGCCCCCGAGCCGATCCGCACGGCGCTGGTGGAAGGGACGCGCTGGTGGAATCAGGCGTTCGAGGCCGCCGGCTTCATCAACGGCTTCCGCGTCGAGGTGCTGCCCGACAGCATCGACCCGCTCGACATCCGCTACAACGTGATCGAGTACGCCCACCGCGCCACCCGCGGCTGGAGCTATGGCGGCTCGGTCACCGACCCACGCACCGGCGAGATCATGAAGGGTCACGTGATCCTCGGCTCGCTGCGCGCGCGGCAGGACTATCTGCTCGGCGAAGGGCTCGACATGCCGTACCTGACCGGCGCCGAGAAGGCCGACCGCGTGGAGCGGATGGTGCTCTCGCGCATCCGCCAGCTCGCTGCGCACGAGGTGGGGCACACCCTCGGCATCGCACACAACTACATCGCCAGTGCGCAGAAGAACGCCAGCGTGATGGACTATCCGCACCCGATGATCGGCCTGACGCCGGCCGGTGACATCGACATCACGCGTGCATACGAAGTCGGCATCGGCGAGTGGGACGAGATCTCGGTGACGTGGGGCTATGGGCAGTTCACCGGCGACGAGCGCAAGTCCCTCGACTCGGTGCTGGTGGCAGGACGGCTGCGCGGCTACACCTTCCTCACCGATCAGGACGCACGCCCGGTGAGCAGCGCCCACCCCAATACGCACCTCTGGGATAATGGTGCCGACGCGGTGACGGAGCTCAAGCGGATGTTGACGGTGCGCGCGAAGGCGCTGGCGAAGTTCGGTGAGACGGTGATCAGGCGCGGTGCCCCGATGGCGACGATGGAGGATGTGCTGGTGCCGGTGTACCTGCACCACCGCTACCAGCTCGAGGCCGCGATCAAGGTCGTGGGTGGTGTGACGTACAGCTACACGATGCGCGGCGACGGGCTTCCGGGCCCGGTTGCCGTGCCGGTTGCTGCGCAGAACGCAGCCATCGATGCCATCGCCGACGTGCTGGCGCCGGCCAATCTCGCGCTGCCGCGCGGTGTGCTTGCCGCGCTCCCGCCACGCCCGTTTCTGATTCAGGGCACCCGCGAACTGTTCGACCGCTGGACCGGCATCACCTTCGACCCGCTCGCACCGGGCATGATGATCGCCGATGTGACGTTCGACCTGCTCTTCGACAGCGAACGTTCGGCCCGCATGATTACGCAGCACGCGCTCGACCCGTCACTCCCCGACTTCGCGACGCTGTTGTCGCGGATACAGCAGCGAATCTTCACGACACGCGCCGGTGCCAGCACCTACGACGCCACGCTCGCCGAGCTGGTACAGCGCTCCTACGTGGATCATGTGCTGACGCTGGCCGAGAGCGCCGAGATGCCGCTGGTACGCGCACAGGCTCGGCAGAACCTGGTGTCGCTCGCCGCGTCACTCGCCGTCAGCGCCCGTGCCAGCGCCGCCAGCGCCCAGCTCGTCGCCGACATCCGCGGTTGGCAGGCGGGGACGTACAAGCCCGCCGAACGCCGCCCGCGCCTGACGGTGCCACCGGGGAGCCCGATCGGAGCGCCGTGATCCTCTGGCAGGATTCGAGGCAACGGGAACAACGAAAACGGAAACAGCAGAATGCAAAGGGACAAAGGAACAGAAAGGCGCCGAGGGGTCGGTGTTGATTGCTGCCGTCCGTGACACACGTCGCATCGAATTCTGCAGGAACTGCTACGGCCAGGGCAGTTCCTGCAGAATGTCAGCGACATCAGCGCGCCGACAGCAGGTGCGACAACAGCAGAACACCGTGCGCCTTTCTGTTCCTTTGCGCCTTTGCGTTCTGTTGTTGCCGTTCTGGTTGCCGTTGACGGACTACGGTAGCAGCGATGAGGCCCAGCTGGCGGTGGCGGGACGGGTGACGTGATGGCGCCAGGCGCCGACGGTGTCGGCGAGGGTTTCGTAGACGGTCGTCTCCGGTGTGACGGTACCGGCGGCGGCGAGGGACTCGAACTCCGCCCGCGGCGTGACGCGGATCGTGTCGTCGGCGCCGCGCCAGGCGACGCGGCCCGACGTGAGGAGGTCGGCACCGAGGCCGGACTGGGCGCCGGCGATCGTGCGGAACAGCCCGTCGATCGAACACCCCGAGGCACCGGTCGCTTTCTCGTCCACGCCGATGGCGAGGAAGTGATCATCGCGCCACTCGCGTGCGCAGACCAGCGGGACGCCATGGGCGGCCCAGCCGGCCAGGTGGGCGTCCACGGCGGCGAGCACCGGGGTGGGGTCCGACACTGGGCGGTCGGCAACGAACACCCAGAGGCGGGCGTCGTCGGGGAGCTGCTGGAAGTCGATGCGTGGCATGTCGAGAAACGTAAGGGCGGGTGGCGCGACGCCGGACGGTCGCACGGCGATGGACCCGGTCAGGCCCGCTGCTTCGACTCGCCCTTGCGCCGGTACATCGCGGCGTCCGCGGCCCGGATGGCGGCGTCGGGGTCACCACCGATCGGCAAGTACGCTTCACCCACCGCGAAGTTGATGAACGGCGCCTCGGTGCGCTCACAGTGCAGCGTCTCGCGCACCAGGCCGATCCGCGAGGGCACGTCGATCTGTTCGATGCCCTGCCCGACCACGATGAACTCGTCGCCGGCATAGCGGATGACGTGATCCCCGGGCCGGAAGCTCTGCTCCAGCACACGGGCAAAATGGCGCAGGGCCTCGTCGCCGGCGTGGTGCCCGTGACGGTCGTTGATGTCCTTGAAGTCGTCGAGATCGAAGAAGAGGATGGTCGCGCCGGTGAGACGGGAATCATTCATGATGTCAGCCAGGCGGCGCCGGTTGAACACACCCGTGAGTGGATCACGGTGCGTGAGCATGCGCAGCTCATCCTTGGTGGCAACGAGATCGCTGTTGATGCGCGTCAAATCACGTCCCATCGACTGGTAGAGCGCGAGGACGCATCCCAGCGCAATCAGCCACTCGGCACCCGCGTCGAAGGCCGACGAGATCGCGACGAAGGTCTCTGCTCGTCCGTCGGTCGCTTGCGGGTCTCCAAGCAGGAGTGAGGCGTGCGCCACGCACTCGGTCGCCGCCAGCGAGGCGCGCAGCGCGAAGCCTGCCGCGAGCCATCCGGTGTATGGGTGCCGCGCACGGACGAGATACACCGCGGTACTGCCAAGGAGGATGGCAATTGCGGCCGAGACCAGCACGCCGCTCATGTTCATCGTCGATGCGGCGAAACCAAGAATGAGGCCTGCGGCAAGAGCCGACGCGCCAAGTTTCGTGTAGGCGGCACGTGTTGGAGTCTCGCGAGCGAACCCCAGCGCCCCAGTCACGAGCAAGACCACGAACGCGATCTTGAACGTCACGTACGGGAAGCGCATCACCTGATAGAGCGGGTCCGCCTGGGTCGCGGGCACCCAGAAGATCAGCGTCGCGGCGAGCGCGAGCAGGTTCGCAATCCACGCCGCGACCCACACGCGCAATTCGGTCCTGCGCGTGGAGCGCACGAGGACGATGAAGAACAATGCGATGAGCACGGCCGACGACAGCTGAACCGCCGTGCTCCAGCGCCAGAGCTGGACCAACATGAATCGATGCTCACGAAACCGGGGACGGATCGTGCAGGTGCACTGAAGACTTAATGCCTCACTCACCCTCGCGCGAGGCGTGCCGAGCGACGACAGCTACTCCCGGCTTGACTGATGAGCCAGTTGGGCGCGTGCTCGACTCTCGCCGGATCGACCCTGCCGGCCGCATCCACCACGAACTATACCTCGGCAATGCCGCCAAGCCGGCGGCGCCCGAGATCCTCCGGATATCCCTCCGACACGAGCCGCTGGAAGGTGACCACCCACGCGAGCGCCGGCTTCTCAGTGACTTCAGCCAGCGAATCCCTGCGCGAGACATCCTGTGCGACGGCCGTCACAGGGGCGACACGACCAGCAGCAGCGAGGGTCGCGATGGCGAGGGCGGTACGAAGCGCGGCGATGTGTGCGCCGTGTGGAGCTCCGATCGGGATGAGTGGCGGACACGCGAAGCCGGCCAGACGATGAAGAGTCCCCGATCAGCGTGTCGCGCACATCGCTGGTGCGCTGCGCGCGTTCCGTCGCCATCAGGTGGGGCACTCAGGTGGGGCACACCAGCGGCGAGCCGGGGATCGGTCGTGAGCGACTGTGCGTCACCCGCGCGCGGCTCGGTGACGAGGCCGAGCGCGGTGACGGCAGCCGGCACCCTCACCGTCCTGGCACGGCGGGCAGCGTGATCGCACTGCCACCGGCAGTACGGCGCGTGGCGTTGTATGTGGTCAGTCCGCTCGTCGTGACGGTGTTCCATTGCGCCATCGTGTCGGTCGCCTGTGCCCTCGCCTTCGCCACCACGGCGAGTTGCGCTGCCGTCGGCGCCACCTCGGCCGACTGCATGGCGTTGGCGGCGGCCATCAGCGCCATTGCGGCGCCACCCAGCGTGACCTGCGCCCCGGCAGCGCCTCGACGACGTCCGCGCGTGCGCACTCCGGCGGTGGCCGGCGCGAGCTGCTCGAGCTGCGTGCGGAACACGGAGCTGTCATTCGGCGACGCAGCAATGACGGCGCCGATGAGCGCCCGCGCCTGCCGATGCGCGGCGTGTGCGGCGTGCGCGCTCCGCCACAGGTCGCGCGAGAGCGTCGCGAGCTGCGTGATCGTGGCCGGTGCCGCCTTCACGCGGGGATCCAGCTTCACCGTGATCGGCTGCGTGAACGTCTCGCCGTTCACCGAAAGGCGCACGGTGTAGTTGCCGGGTGGCGCCCACGGTGAGTCCACGGTGGGATACGTGCGATGCGGCACGGCACCCTTCGCCTCTTCGTCATTGACCTCCGTTGCACTCGTCATCGGCAGCGGATCGAGCTGCAGATCCCACGCAAACCGGTGCATGCCGGCCGTGGTGCCGAGGCGGATCGGCGTCGCCTGCCAGTACAGCGGCACGTTGCAGAACGGGGCCGACGGCGTGGCCTGACAGACCGTGTCGTAGGCGGCCATGTTGGTGGCCGGGTGCGGGTCGAGGGCGAGGTCGGTGCTCGCATACTTCCGCACCACCGCACCCGCGGCGTCGAGAATCTCCAGCGTCACCGGACCACGCGCAGCCTGCGCGAGGCGATAGTCGATGATCCCGCCCGGGAGCGGGTTCTCGCCGTGCGGCACTTCCTCGGGCCACGGCGTGGGGTCGTTCTGCGCGAACCGCACGCGCACCGCCGGCGGCGGACGAAAGAGGTAGGCGCTGGTAGCCGCGCGCGCGGCCGCGGCTTGCCGGAGCGTGGTGATGTTGTCGAGGATCCAGAAGCCGCGTCCGTGCGTGCCGATCACGAGATCGCTGCAATGGCAGGTGCTGTCGTCCTTGACCTGGATGTCACGCACCGAGATGGCCGGCATGTCGAGTCGGAGCGATTCCCAGTGATCGCCATCGTCGTGCGACACCCACACCTGCGCATCGGTGGCGGCGTAGAGCAGGCCTTTCTGTCGTGGGTCTTCGCGGATGGAGTTGGCGGGCCACGACGGATCGATGCCCGTGACGATCTCGGTCCATGTCGTGCCGCCGTCGCGCGTGCGGTAGAGATGCGGGCGCAGGTCGTCGATGCGCAGCGTGTTGGCGGCGACGTAGGCCGTGCGCGTGTCGAAGTGACCCGCCTCCATGTTGTAGATGCGCGTCCACGGCGTGATGCCGGACGGCGTGACGTTGGTCCAGGTCGCGCCGCCGTTCATCGTCACGTGCACCAGGCCATCGTCACTGCCCGCCCAGATCACGTTCAGCGACTTCGGCGACGGCGACAGCGCAGTGATGGCGCCGGCCGGTGCGACCTTCACCGTGCCCGCGTACTGTCCGGCGCTCGCGGGCACCTCCCACGTCTGTCGCGTGAGGTCACCGCTGATGCGCGACCAGCGCATGCCGCGGTCGAGCGTCTTCCAGACCGCGTTCGAGGCGTAGAACAGCACGTCGGCGTTCACCGGCGAGAAGTGCAGCGGCATCGTGCGCACGTTGCGAGTGAATCCGGTCATGTCCGGACCCACGAGCGATGTCTGCCCGGTGCGCCGGTCGTAGCGCGAGACGTTGTTGCGCATGCTGCCGTAGATGATGTCCGGATCGCGCGGATCGGGTGCCGCGATGCCGTACTCCTGGATGTTCACCGGGTGCCAGTCGTGGAAGGTGATCATCCCATCGTCCGACCGGCTCTGCACGCACGCCGACCCCGAGTCCTGCTGTCCGCCGCAGAGGCGGTAGGGGAAGGCGTTATCGGCGGTGACGTGATACATCGCGGCGGTAGGCTGCGTGTACCAGTTGCTCCACGACACGCCGCGGTTGGCGGAGATCACGGCGCCCTGATCGGCGACGGCGAAGATGACCTTGTTGTCGCTCGGGCTGATCCAGATCTTCTGGTAGTCGTCGCCACCCGGGGCACCGCGTACGGCAGTCCACGAATACCCTGCATCCTCCGTGCGCCACATCACCGTGCTGGCGCTGTAGACGACGTTCTCGTTCCACGGATCGACGGCCAGCGTGGGCAGGTCGCCGCCACCGATGCGGCCCATCGGCCGGTGGTCGGTGACACGTCCCGCCTGCGATGGCATGCCCGGCATCTGTACCGCGACCGCCCAGTGTTCACCGGCGTCGGCCGACTTGTAGAACGTCACCACCGACGGGTTGGCGAGCGCCGCGACGGTCGCATACAGCACCTTCGGATTGTTGGGCGCGACGGCGATGTTCGCCTGGTTGAGCACCGGCAATCCGTCCTTCAGCTGGCGCCAGGTGGTGCCGCCGTCGGTGGACTTGAAGATGCCGCCTTCGCCGGCGAACGCCTGTCCCTCGATGAAACTCTGCTGCTGCTGCCAGAGCGTGGCGTAGACGATGTTGGGGTTGGTGGGATCGATGCGCACGTCGTTGGCGCTGGTGTAGTCGTCGCGGAACAACACCCGCTCGAACGTCTTCCCGCCGTCCTGCGACCGGAACACGCCACGCTCGCTGCTCGGCCCGTAGGGATGGCCGAGGACGGCGACGAAGAGCCGGTCGGCGTTGATGGGGTCCACGTCGATCATGGCGATCATCTGGCTGTTGCGCAGCCCGAGATGCGTCCAGGTCTTTCCGGCATCAGTGGACTTGTACATCCCGTCACCCACGGCAAGGTCGGGGCGGATGATGCCGGCGCCACTGCCGACGTAGATGACGTCGGGGTTGGTGGGCGCGACGGCGATGGCGCCGATCGAGCCGGTGCTCTCCCGATCGAAGAGCGGCACCCAGTTGGAGCCGTAGTCGGTGGTGCGCCAGACGCCGCCGTTGTCGTAGCCGGCGTAGAAGGTGTTGGGTTGTGTCGGGACGCCGGCGATGGCGCGGGCGCGGCCGCCACGCACCGGGCCGATGTGGCGCCAGTGCATGCCGGAGGTGACGTCGATGGGGGCCTGCGCCGCGGCCGGCGACGGCGCGACGGCAAGGCTGGCCGCGAGGAGAACGACGGCGCTGCGCAACGGCGGGAGACGCACGGGACCGATCCGGGTGGGAGACGGAGGACTACGCTGGAGGAGCGTGCCGTGCTGCGGAACTTGGGCCGTGCCGCTGGTCACGCCAGTGTCGCGGCGCATCCGGCACCCGTCGCGCGCCAACCATCAGCACCAGCGATGCGACGACCATCGTGCCCATCGCCACCGTCAGCGACGTGGCATGTGCCACCGCCCCGATGATTGGCGGCCCCACCATGAAGCCCACGTACCCGATCGACGACACCGACGCGATCGCGGCGGCGCGACTCACCCCCGGAATGCGCGTGGCAGCGTTGTAGAGAATCGGCACCACCGTCGCGAGCCCGATGCCCACCAGCGCGAACCCCGCCGTCGCCACCCACGGGCGCGCCACCACCAGCACCACCAGCATCGCCACCGCCGCCACCAGCGGGCCGGCCATCAGCATCGTTCGCTCCGACACGCGATTCCGCACACCATCGCCCACGAACCGCATCGCCGCCGTGGCACCGGCAAACGCCACGTAGGCCAGTGCCGCCTGTTCCTGCGGCGCATGCAGCTCCTGATTCACGTACAACACACTCCAGTTGTACATCACCCCCTCGGCCATCATCCCGGCGAGGATCAGCAGGCCGATCAGCAGCAGCGTGCCGCGTGGCCAGATGAAGTGCGCCTGGCCCGGCTCCGATGCGGGATGCGCCGCCAGCATCCCGCGCGCCGAGAGCACCACGCTGATGGCTATCACACCGCCGACCAGTGCCAGCTGTGTCAGCGGCGAGAAGTCGTTGCGGATCATCAGTGACGCGCCGCCCGCGCCGAACATCGCACCAAGGCTGAACATGCCATGAAAGCCACTCATCACGCTGCGTCCGGAGAGCGTCTCCAGCGTCGTCCCCTCGGCATTGATGGCAACGTCGAAGACGCTCTCGCTGGCGCCGAAGAGCAGCATCACGGGGAGCAGCGCCCAGAGTCCCGGCACGACCAGCGAGAGCGCCAGTGCGACGCAGAAGCCCCACCCGCCGATGACGGCGGTGCGTCGCGCGCCGAGTGTGCCGACCACCCGTCCGGCGAAGAACAGCGTGAGGACCGAGCCGAGGCTCGTGCAGAGCAAGGCGAGGGCCAGCGTGCGCTCGTCGAGAGCGTAGCGGGCCTTGACGGAGGGGATGTGCACCCCCCAGGTCCCGACCACGAAGCCGAGATTGAGGAACTGGGCACGCGTGGCCCATCTGGCTCGGGAGAGGTCAGCGCTGCTGGCGGGCGCGGGCGTGAGGGTCATTCTCGCCACTCGGCAGAAGAGGAAAAATGACGTTCTGCACGAATTTGCACGAATCTGCACGTTCGTGCAAGTATCTGTTGCGTAACGTGACTAGTATTGACGAATGGTTCATCCCAAGACTGCAAACGGCGGCCCATCGGACGACAGCCCGCGCTTTGCGCAGGAGCGCCAGGCGCGCATCGCGGCCACGCTGCGAGAGCAGGGACGGGTGGAGGTTTCCGCACTCGCCGCCGAGTACGGGCTGTCCGAGGATACCATCCGACGCGATCTCCGGCTGCTGGCGTCGCGCGGGCTGGTGCAGAAGACCCACGGCGGTGCGGTGGCGCTGTATACCACCGCGCTTCCGATGGCGCAGCGCATGGATGTGCGGGCGACCTCGAAGCGGGCGATCGCGCGCGCGGCGGCGGAGCGGGTGCATTCGCATCAGGCACTGTTCATCGATGGTGGCAGCACGACGCTGGCGCTGGCGCAGATTCTTGCCTCACCTGATGCCCCGCGCCCGCTGACGATCATCACCGCCGCATTCGACGTGGCGGCTCTGTTCGCCAACGACCCCACGGTGCAGCTGGTGCTGGCCGGCGGTACCTGGTCGCATGAGACGCGCGAGTTCTACGGTGACCAGGCCCAGGCGACGATCCGTGCGCACCGCGCCGACTTCGCATTCCTCGGCGCCTGCGCGCTGCATCAACGTGCCGGCCTCACCACGTCCATCGCGGGCGATGCGCATGTGAAGCGTGCGATGATCGAGTCGGCGGCGGCGTGTGCGGTGCTCGCGGATGCGACCAAGCACGACATGGTGGCGCCGTATGCGGTGGCGGACCTGCGGGAAATCGATCTCGTGATCAGCGATGCGGGGCCGAGCTGGCTGTCGGGGACGGTGCGTGAGGTGGTGCGGGCGGAGTAGCGGTCGCTGTCGTGGTTTGGGCCTGCGGGAACGGCAACACCAAAAGCAACCGCAACAGTGAAAGACGACAGCGGATCGCAGAACTGAATAGCCGCCGAACGGCTGACGACGCGGGAACAGTCGCCGAACGGCTGACGCATTGGAAACAGTCGCCGAACGGCTGACGGCGAAAGGAACGGCGGCGGACCCGGCGACGGCGAGGGTCCGCGCTGCGCTGTGGCGCCGATCTCCAATCGTCGATGCTTGCCGATGGGCCGCTGGGTGCCACGGCTGTTCCGCGGCCGTGCTCCTCGCCCGTCGCTTCGTTCCGCGGCCGTCCAGTTCTGCGATCCGCCGTTGCCGTGCAGCCGACGCAGAGCGGCCACTCCCTTGACTTCTAAAGCATCACCGCGCACCATCCAGCGAACCCTGGGCCGGAGACGGCAGTGAAGATCGTATGCATCGGCGGCGGTCCCGCGGGCCTCTACTTCGCGCTGCTCATGAAGCAGGCCGATGCCACACACGACGTCACCGTCGTCGAACGCAACAAGCCGTACGACACCTTCGGCTGGGGCGTCGTGTTCTCGGATCAGACCCTCGAAAACATGCGCCGCTGCGACCCCACCAGCGCCACGCAGATCGAGCAGTCCTTCGTCCACTGGGACGACATCGAACTCGACTTCCGCGGCCGCACCATCCGCTCCGGGGGTCACGGCTTCATCGGCATCGGCCGCAAGCATCTTCTCAACATCCTCCAGGCCCGCTGCGAAGCACTCGGCGTGATGCTGCGCTTCGAGACCGAGGTGGATGCCGACACCGACTTCCCCGACGCCGACCTGATCATCGCCGCCGACGGCATCAACTCGAGGATCCGCACGAAGTACGCGGACATTTTCAGACCCGACATCGTCACCCGCCCAAACCGCTTCATCTGGCTCGGCACCACACGACGGTGGGACGCCTTCAACTTCACGTTCGAGAAGACCGAACACGGCTGGTTCCAGGCGCACATCTACAAGTTCGACGACGCCACCAGCACCTTCATCGTCGAAACGCCCGAAGCGGTCTGGAAGGCACATGGCCTCGACGCCGCCACGGCCGACGAATCGGTGGCGTTCTGCGAGCTGCTCTTCGCCCGCTCGCTGCAGGGGCACCCGCTGCTGACCAACGCCCGCCACCTGCGTGGGTCGGCGTGGCTCAACTTCCAGCGGGTGCGCTGCGAACGGTGGTGGCATTTCAACGGCACCAATCACGTGGTGCTGATGGGCGACGCGGTGCACACGGCGCACTTCGCCATCGGGTCTGGCACCAAGCTCGCCATCGAGGATGCGATCGAGCTGGCGCAGCAGTGCACGTCGGCTGCCCGCACGCAGAGCCACCACGCGCTTGCGCGGGGTTCTGACGCGATCGGCGCGCTCCTCGATCGGTATCAGGCCGTCCGAGAGATCGACGTGCTCCGCCTGCAGAATGCCGCCTGGAACGCCATGGAGTGGTTCGAGAACGTCGGAGAACGCTACGCCGACGCGCTCCCGCCGGAGCAGTTCATGTACTCGCTGCTCACCCGCTCGCAGCGCATCTCGCACGAGAACCTTCGGCTGCGTGACCGCAGCTGGCTGGAAGGATTCGAGCGCTGGTTTGCAGAACAGAGCGGCCTCGCCGTGCCAGCCGATACAGCGCCGCCGCCGCCGATGTTCACCCCCTACACCAGCCGTGGCGTCACGCTGAAGAACCGCGTCGTCGTGTCTCCGATGGCGCAGTACTCGGCCACCGACGGCGTCCCCGGTGACTATCACCTCGTCCACCTCGGTGCGCGTGCCCTGGGCGGTGCGGGCCTGGTGTTCGCCGAGATGACCTGCGTCAGTGCCGAGGGGCGCATCACGCCTGGATGTCCGGGGCTCTACACGGAGGCGCAGCGTGATGCATGGGCGCGGATCGCGAACTGGATCCACGGCAACACCGATGCGAAGTTTGGCGTCCAGCTCGGTCACGCCGGCGCGAAGGGCTCGACGAAGCTGATGTGGGAGGGCATCGACCGACCACTGGATCACGGCAACTGGCCGCTGCTCTCCGCGTCACGGCAACAGTATCTCGCCGGCACCAGCCAGACGTCGCGCGCAATGACCCGCCACGAGATGGACGTGGTGACCGAACAGTTCGTGCAGTCCGCCACGTGGGCGGCCGAGGCGGGCGTGGACTGGCTCGAGCTGCACTGTGCGCATGGGTATCTGCTCTCGTCGTTCATCTCGCCGCTCACCAACCAGCGCGAGGACGAGTACGGCGGGTCGCTCACCAACCGGTTGCGCTATCCGCTGGAAGTGTTCACGGCCGTCCGCGCGGCGTGGCCGGTGCACCTGCCGATCTCGGTGCGCATCTCGGCGCATGACTGGGTGACGGGCGGCATCACCCCCGACGATGCCGTCGCGATCGCGCGCGCCTTTCGCGACGCCGGCGCCGACATGATCGACGTCAGCTCGGGCCAGGTGAGCAAGCTGGAGAAGCCGGTGTACGGGCGCATGTTCCAGACGCCGTTCGCCGATCGCATCCGCAACGAGGTGGGCATCCCGACGATCGCGGTCGGCGCCATCTCCGAAGCCGATCACGTGAACGGTATCATCGCCGCCGGTCGCGCCGATCTCTGCGCCATCGCGCGGCCACACCTTGCCAACCCGGCGTGGACGCTTGCCGAGGCAGCGCGCATCGGGTACACGCCGCTCAGCTGGCCGAAGCAGTACCGTTCGGGCAAGGCACAGATGGAATCGCTGTTCGCACGAGAGAAGTCGGCGCAGGCAGCCCTCGCAGCCGCGCCGACGTCAGTACACGAGCCGGCATGAGCGCAGCATCCCGGCCCCTGCACGGCCAGCATGCACTGATCACCGGTGCGGGTCAGGGCATCGGCGCTGCGATCGCACGCCGACTCGCTGAGGACGGCGCCACGGTGACGCTGCTCGGACGGCGTCGTGGCCCGCTCGCCGCCGTCGCCACATCGATCGGCCTGACGGCTGGCATCGTGCTCGCCGATGTCACTGACGGCGCGGCCGTCTCGGCGGCCGTCTCGGAGGCCCGTATGGGACGCGGCGCGATCTCGATCCTCGTCAACAATGCCGGCCAGGCCGAGAGCGCGCCGTTTCGCCGCACGTCGCGCGAGCTGTGGGATCGCATGCTGGCGGTGAATCTGACCGGCTCGTTCGTCGTCACGCAGGCGGTACTTCCCGACCTCGTGCAGGCCGCGCAGGGCCGTATCGTCAACATCGCCAGCACGGCGGGCCAGCGCGGCTATGCGTACGTCACGGCGTATGCAGCGGCCAAGCATGGCGTGGTGGGGCTCACGCGCTCACTCGCGCTCGAGCTCGCGACGACGAACGTGACCGTCAACGCCGTCTGCCCCGGTTTCACCGAAACGGAGCTGCTCACCCAGAGCCTCGCCACGATCGTGACGCAGACCGGCCGCAGCCCTGAGTCGGCGCGCGCCGAACTGACGCGCATCAATCCACAGGAGCGGCTCGTGCAGCCCGACGAGGTGGCCGACGCGGTGCGATGGCTCTGCTCCAACGCCGCGCGCTCGATCACCGGGCAGTGCATCTCCGTCTCGGGTGGAGAGGTGACGTGATGGCGGCACGCCGACCCGCCACCGCGCCGTTGCTGAACACCGAGACGATCGGGCACGAGGGCCGTGTCCTCTCGGACGATCATCAGTCGCTGAAAGTCTGGCTCCGCCTGATGTCGTGCAGCACGCAGGTGGAGACGGTCATCCGCAGGCGGCTGCGCGTCGACGCGGGCATCACACTGGCGCGGTTCGACTTCATGGCACAGCTCCATCGGTACCCCGAGGGGCTCGCCATGAGTGTGCTTTCGCGCTACCTCATGGTGACCGGCGGCAACGTCACCGGACTCGCGGACGAGCTGGAGAAGGAGGGACTGGTGGCGCGTACGCTCGACCCGACCGACCGCCGCTCCTCGCGCGTGGCACTCACGCGCAAGGGCCGCACCCGCTTCGACAGGCTCGCCGCAATGCACGAAGCGTGGGTCGTCTCGCTCTTCGGCGACATGCCTGCCACGGACATGCGCCAGCTCTACGACCTGCTCGGCCGACTGCGCGTGCAGCTTGCTGCACACGCGTCTTCCCCGGTCTCACCACCACCCGCGAGCACACCCCGGCGCCGCCGGACGGGAGTCACGGCATGAGCGACGACGTGCATCAGGACGGTACCCCGCTGGCGCTGGACGCGGCCCGTGCCCCGGAAAGCGCACGCCCGCTGGCAGGCTACGCCAGCACGCACTTCCGCTGGCAGGTCACCGATCGCGTCGGCCTCATCACCCTCGACCGGCCGGAGAAGAAGAACCCGCTCACCTTCGCATCGTACGCCGAGCTGCGCGACCTCTTCGAAGCGCTGCGGTCTGCCAGCGACGTGACGGCGATCGTGCTGCAGGGTGCGGGCGGCAACTTCAGTTCCGGCGGCGATGTGCACGAGATCATCGGTCCGCTGGTGGGAATGCCGGCGCCGGAGCTGCTGCAGTTCACGCGCATGACCGGCGCGCTGGTGAAAGCGATGCGACACTGCCCGCAGCCGATCATCGCCGCCATCGATGGTGTCTGTGCCGGTGCCGGCGCGATCCTCGCGATGGCGTCCGACCTGCGCCTCGGGACTGTCCGCAGCCGCACCGCGTTCCTGTTCAATCGCGTGGGACTCGCGGGATGCGACATGGGCGCCTGCGCGATGCTGCCGCGCATCATCGGACAGGGGCGCGCCAGTGAGCTGCTGTACACCGGTCGGTCGCTGCCGGGAGACGAGGCGTACCAGTGGGGCTTCCTCAACCGCCTGACCGAGCCTGATGCGCTGCTGGCTGACGCGACGGCGATGGCCACCGACATCGCGCACGGTCCGACGTTCGCCAACGGCCTCACCAAGCAGATGCTGCATCAGGAGTGGGCGATGAGCCTCGACGACGCCATCGACGCCGAGGCGCAGGCGCAGGCGCTGTGCATGCTGACGCAGGATTTTGCACGCGCCCACCGCGCGTTCGTGGCGAAGGCACGTCCCGTGTTCGAGGGGAACTGATGCGCATCGTCCGGCGGCATTGGCGATGGCGGAGCATGGCATGAGCGATACGCGCTATCTCGACTGGCCCTTCCTCGAGCCGCACCACCGTGCCCTCGCCGCCGATCTGGAGACGTGGGCCACACGTCACCTGGCGAACGCCGCGCACGACGACGTGGACAGCGCCTGCCGTACCCTCGTCCGCCAGCTGGGTCACGGCGGGTGGCTGACACATGCGGTGGCGGGGCGCGCCCACGGCGGCGCCGCCGAGGCGATCGACACGCGCGCCATCTGCCTCATCCGCGAGACGCTGGCGCGACACGACGCGCTGGCTGATTTCGCCTTCGCGATGCAGGGGCTCGGCAGTGGCGCAATCAGCCTGCAGGGCACGCCGTCTCAGCGCGAACGCTACCTGACGCGTGTGGCCGCTGGCGAGGCGATTGCCGCGTTCGCGCTGTCCGAGCCCGACGCCGGCAGCGATGTGGCCGCCATGCAATGCACCGCCATCGTCGACGCGGACGGCGCGACGCTGGACGGCGAGAAGACCTGGATCAGCAACGGCGGGATCGCCGACTTCTACGTCGTGTTTGCACGCACCGGCGAAGCGCCGGGCTCGCGCGGGATCTCCTGCTTCATCGTCGATGCCGACACCGCAGGTCTCGAGATCGCCGAACGGATCGACGTGATCGCGCCGCACCCGCTGGCCCGGCTGCGCTTCACCGCGTGCCGTGTGCCGCTGAGCGCGCGGATCGGTGCAGCGGGCGAGGGGTTCAAGGTGGCGATGCGTACGCTCGACGTCTTTCGGACGTCGGTGGCCGCCGCCGCGCTCGGTCTGGCGCGCCGCGCGCTGGACGAGGCACTGCAGCGCACCACGACACGGACGATGTTCGGCGGCAAGCTGAGCGACCTGCAGCTCACGCAGGCAACGCTGGCGCAGATGGCCACGACGATCGACAGCGCTGCGCTGCTCACCTATCGCGCGGCGTGGATGGGTGACCATGGCGAGATCGTCACACGCGAGGCGGCGATGGCCAAGCTGTTTGCCACCGAGGGGGCGCAGCAGGTGATCGACTCGGCGGTGCAGCTGCTGGGCGGACTGGGTGTCAGGCGCGGCAATCCCGTCGAGCAGCTCTATCGCGAGGTCCGCTCGCTGCGCATCTACGAAGGCGCCAGCGAGGTGCAGCAACTCGTCATCGCACGCGACCTGCTGCGTGCCCATGCGGCGGGCCACTAGCGCATGCCCAGCGCGCACGTCGACACCTTCGCCCGCGACAGCCTTCCGCCGGCGGAGCTGCAGCCCGAGTTCCTCTTCACGCTGCCGGAGTTGCAGTTCCCGTCGCAGCTCAACTGTGCAGGGGAGGTGCTCGACCGCCACATCGCCGAGGGGCGCGGCGAGCGTGCGTGCCTCCGGTGCGGCGACGTGACGTGGACGTATGCCGAGCTGCAGCGGCAGGCGCATCGCGTGGCGAACGTGCTGGTGAACGAGATGGGGCTCGTGCCTGGGAATCGTGTGCTGCTGCGAGCGCCGAACAACCTGATGATGGTGGCGTCGTGGTTCGGGGTGATCAAGGCGGGCGGGATCGCGGTGGCGACCATGCCGCTGTTGCGGGCCGTGGAGTTGCAGCAGGTGATCATGAAGGCGAAAGTCACGCATGCGCTCTGCGACGTGGCGCTGGCCGGCGAGCTTGACCTGGCGCTGGCGGAGTGCGGCCGCGCGGTGACGCTGCGGCACTTCAATACCATGTCCGACGGCTCGCTCGACCGTGCGATGCTCGATGCGAGTGACCAGTTCACCACCGTGGACACCGCCGCCGACGATACCTGCATCATCGCCTTCACCTCGGGGACCACTGGTCAGCCCAAGGGCACGATGCACTTCCATCGCGACGTGATGGCCATCTGCGCCTGCTGGCCGGCGCACGTGCTCCGTCCGCGTGCGGACGACGTGTTCATCGGCAGCCCGCCGCTGGCGTTCACGTTCGGGCTGGGCGGGTTGGTGCTCTTCCCGATGCAGGTCGGCGCCTGCGCCGTGCTGCTGGAGAAACCATCACCGCAGGCGCTGCTGCAGGGCATCGTCGAGCAGGGCGCAACCACGCTCTTCACTGCGCCGACGACGTATCGTGCACTGGCGCAGCATGGTGCCGCACTCCGCGACTCGTCGCTGCGCCAGTGCGTATCGGCTGGCGAAGTGCTGCCGGCGTCCACGCGTGCGCTCTGGCGCGAGGCGACGGGGATCGAACTGATCGACGGCATCGGCGCGACGGAGATGCTGCACATCTTCATCTCGGCCGACGAGGCGACCGCACGCGCGGGCGCGACGGGTCGGGCCGTGCCAGGGTACGTCGCGACGGTGCTCGACGACGACGGCAATCCCGCACCGGTGGGGCAGGTCGGCCACCTCGCCGTGAAGGGCCCCACCGGCTGCCGCTACCTCGCCGACGACCGCCAGGGGGCCTACGTGCATGATGGCTGGAATCTCACCGGCGACGCCTACGCGATGGATGCCGACGGCTACTTTCACTATCAGTCCCGCACCGACGACATGATCGTGTCGGCCGGCTACAATATCGCGGCACCCGAGGTGGAAGACGCGCTGCTGCGGCACGATGCGGTGGCAGAGTGCGGCGTGATCGGTGTGCCCGACGACGAGCGTGGCCAGATCGTGAAGGCGTACGTGGTGCTCCGGGAGGGACAGGTGCAGACACCGACGCTCGTGCGCGAGCTGCAGGAGTTCGTCAAGCAGATGATTGCGCCGTACAAGTATCCCCGTGCGATCGAGGTGTGCCAGTCTCTGCCACGCACCGAGACGGGCAAGCTGCAGCGCTTCCGGCTCCGCGATCCATGAACCGGGACATGCGCCAGCGCATGATCCGGCCAGCGTACACACGTCCCCTTCCCACGGCGGAGTCCTGATGCGGGTGTTGCTTCCGGAGGGATGGCCGCGTCCGCGTGGTTACGCGAACGGCGTCGCGGCGCGGGGCGAGATGGTGTTCGTGTCCGGCATGGTCGGCTGGGATGCGCAACAGCGCTTTCCCAGCGACACCATCGCTGGCCAGGCACGCGTCGCACTGGAGAACATCGTCGCGGTGCTGGCGCAGGCAGGCGCGCGGCCCGAACACATCGTGCGGATGACCTGGTACGTCACCGACCGGCGCGCCTATCTCGACGCCGCATCGGAAATTGGCGTCGCCTTCCGCGAGATCATCGGCAGCTACACCATCGCCATGACGGCGGTGGAGGTTCGTGCATTGATGGAAGACTCCGCGCTGGTCGAGATCGAAGCCACCGCCATCATTCCGGAGTAGCCGATGTCACTCGACGTGCACTCTCCGGAGTTGACCCTCGCCGTCGTCGGTGCCGGGGTGATGGGCCGCGGCATCGCGCGCGTGGCGGCGCAGGCCGGCATGCAGGTGCTGCTCCACGATGCGATCGAGGGCATGGCGGCGCAGGCCGTGGTGGACATCCACCACGCACTGCAGGCCTCGGTGCAGAAAGGCACGCTCTCGACCGAGGCTGCGGGACGGGCCATGGATTGCCTGCGGCCGGTGTCGGTGCTGAGCGACCTGCGTCATGCGCACATCGTCATCGAAGCGATCGCGGAAGATCTTCCAGCGAAACATGCGCTGTTCGGCGCGCTCGAGGAGACGGTGCACGCGACCTGCGTGCTCGCCACCAATACCTCGTCGCTCTCCGTGACGGCGATCGCCGCCGCCTGTGAGTCGCCGGAGCGGGTGATCGGTCTGCACTTCTTCAACCCCGTGCCGGTGATGACGCTCGTCGAGGTCATCGACGGCGCGCGGACCGACCGCGCCATCGGCGACGCGATGATGGCACTGGTGACGCGCATCGGTCACACCCCGGTGCGCGTGCGCGACACGCCGGGCTTCGTCGTCAATCATGCGGGACGCGGCTACGGGACCGAGGCGCTGCGCCTGCTCGGCGAGACCGTCGCACCGGCGCACGTGATCGACGCAATCCTTCGCGAGCAGCTCGGTTTCCGGCTCGGCCCGTTCGAGCTGTTCGATCTGGTGGGCCTCGACGTGTCGGTGCCGGTGATGGAATCGGTGTACCGGCAGTACTGGGACGAGCCGCGGTTCCGCCCGTCGCCGCTGCTGGTGCAGCGCCGCGCTGCCGGGCTGCTGGGCGCGAAGTCGGGCGAGGGGTTCTACCGCTACGACGGTGGTCGCCGCATCACGCCTGACGCACGCGTGCCCCCGCGTCGCGAGCCGCCGGTGGTCTGGATCAGCGCCGCCGAGCCGGAACTCGCGGGCGAGGCCAGCATCCTGCTCTCGGCGCTCGGCGCCACGATCGACACCGGTGATCGCCCCGATGAGCACTCCACCATCGTCGTCACGCCGCTGGGCGACGACGTCAGCACCTGCTGCGCCGCGCACGAACTGGATCCGACGCGCACCGTCGCACTCGACATGCTGTTCAGCAACGCCAGACACCGCACGCTGATGTGCAGTCCCGTCACCGAGGCGGACGTGCGCGACGGCATGGAGTCGCTGCTCACCAGCGACGGCGGCCGCGTGAGCACCATCCACGACAGCGCGGGCCTGGTTGGACAGCGCGTGGCGGCGATGATCGTGAACATCGCCTGCGACATGGCGCAGCAGGGTATCGCCGCACCCGCCGACATCGATCTCGCGGTGACCCTCGGACTCGGCTACCCGCACGGTCCGCTGTCCTGGGGTGACCAGCTCGGCCCCGCCCGCATCGCGCAGGTACTCACGCGAGTGCACACCCTCTCGGGCGATCCGCGCTATCGCCTGTCACCGTGGCTTCGACGGCGTGCGTCGCTCGGGCTCTCGTTGCGGTGCACGCAGGCCGAGGCGTGAGAGGCTGGCGGCATCCTTGGGCGATGCGTCCTGTGCCGCCTGAGTCGCGACGAATAGTCTTCACGCCGTCACGAGGCGACCACCACCGCGGCAGCGCGAACGCAGCTGCGGTGCGATCGTCCACGGCCCTTCCTTCATGCGCATCCTGATCGTCCATTCCACCGTCCTCCCCGTCTTCCTCTACGGTGGCACGGAGCGCGTGATCTGGTGCCTCGGCCGTGATCTGGTGCGCATGGGGCACGAGGTCACGTTCCTGCTCAAGCAGGGATCCACCTGCGACTTCGCGCCCGTGCTCCACATCGATGACCGGAAACCCATCGAGCAGCAGGTGCCGGCGGAATTCGACGTGGCTCACTTCCACGTTCAGCCGGACGCGGCCGCGCACATCCGCATCCCGTACGTCGTCACGATGCACGGGAACCTGAGCAATGCAGAGACGGCGCTCGACCGGAACTCCATCTTCGTCTCCCGGAACCACGCGGAGCGGTTCGGATCCCGTTCCTGGGTGCACAATGGCCTCGACTGGGATGATTATCCGCCGGTGAACCTCGCGGTCCGGCGCGACTACTTCCACTTCCTCGGCAAGGCCGCGTGGCGCGTGAAGAACGTGCAGGGCGCGATCGACATCGTGCGACGGCTCGGATCGGAACGACTGCTCGTGCTGGGTGGCCACCGGTTCAACGTGAACATGGGGCTGCGCCTCACGCTCTCGCCGAAGATCCGCTTCAAGGGCATGGTCGGTGGTGCGGAGAAGGCCGCGCTGCTGAACGGGTCGCGCGGGCTGATCTTTCCGGTGCGCTGGCATGAACCGTTCGGCCTCGCGATCATCGAGAGCCTCTATTTCGGCTGCCCGGTCTTCGGCACGCCGTACGGATCCCTGCCCGAACTCGTACCGGCGGAGTACGGATACCTTTCGTCGAGACAGGCGGAACTGGCTGAGGCAGTGCGGCACTGGGCCGAGTACTCGCCGGTCCGCTGTCACGAGTACGCACGCGACACCTTCGACAGCGCGAGCATGACGATCGCATACCTCGCGAAGTACGAAATGGTCGCGAACGGTGCCCTGCTCAACGACGTGAGTCCGCGCCTCCGCGAGCCGCAACGCGAACGGTTCCTGGAGTGGCGCTAGGCGGCAGCGTCACCGGCACGACCGCGCTTCGTCGGTGCCGCGATGCTCCGTGCAGCACGCTCACGCTACTTCTGCTTCACCACCACGCCACCCTTCATCACGAACGATACCCGCGCCAGCAGCGACACGTCGGTGAGCGGGTTCCCCTGCACCGCCACGAGGTCGGCCACCTTGCCGACCGTGACGCTGCCATACTCCTGCTCCACGCCAAGCAGGGTCGCCGCGTTCATCGTGCCGATGGTGATGGCCTCCATCGGCGTCGCACCGAGGATGTCCACCATGTACTTGAACTCCTCGCCGTTCCGGCCGTGGATGTCGCTGGTGGCGTCGGTGCCGAGTGCGAACCTGACGCCCTGCTGGTAGGCGCGACGCAGCAGGCGGCGACGGTCGGCGGCGATGGCGGTGGCCTTGGCGATGGAATTTGCCGGCACGCCCTTGCGCACACCGTCGGTGACGATCTCCTCGAGGATGATCAGCGTCGGCACGAGGTACGTGCCGTGCGCCTTCATCGCCGCGATCGCTGCGTCATCCACCAGGCTGCCGTGCTCGATCGAGGCGACGCCGGCGTTCACCGCCGCCAGCAGTCCGGCGCCGCCGTGGGCATGTGCCATCACCCGCCGACCCAGGCGTGTGGCCTCGTCCACCAGCGCCTTCATTTCGTCGTCGCCGAACTGCGGGGCGTTCACCGCAGCGCCCACCGACAGGATGCCGCCCGTGGCGACCATCTTGATCTGGTCCGCCCCGTACTTGACGTTCAGCCGCACCTGGCGGCGGATGGCGTCGGGACCATCGACGATCGCGCCGGTTCCAGGAATCAGGAGATTGGGGCTCCACCCGTTCACGTCGGCGTGGCCACCCGTGCTGCCGATCGCCGGTCCGGCGGCGTGGATGCGAGGGCCCGGGATCAGGCCGCGGGTGATCGCATCGCGGACCACCACGTCCACATAGTCGGTCGAGCCCGCCTCGCGCACGGTGGTGAAGCCCGCCTCCAGCGTCTTGCGCGCGTTGATCACTGCGTAGATCGCCCCATGCGCCGCCGTCTCCTTGAGCACGGACAGGTCGCCGCCATCGTTGTCGATCGAGGTGAGGTGCGTGTGCATGTCGAAGAAGCCCGGCATCAGCGTCTGACCGGCGAGGTCGATCACCCGTGCACCGGCGGGCACGCGTACCTGCGAGGCGGGTCCGACGGCGGTGATGCGGTCGCCGGTGATGATCACCACCGGCTGCTCCATCTGTTTGCCGTCGCCGATGATGAGGCGCGCCGCACGGATCGCGGTCACGGCGGGCGCCTGCGCGTGGAGCGACGCCGTCGCGAACAGAAGGCACAACAACAGTCGGGCACGGCGCATGGCGCACTCCGCAAAGGTGGGGATCAGGCAGTCTCATCAAGGCTAACGGCCACGCCGCGACAGGAAATGGAGGCGACCGCTGCAGATGGCAGCATTGCCCACACTCGCCTTCACGCCCGCGTGCGGTGCATGATGCGAGATCGCATGCGCATTCGTGGGCCGCAACGATCGCGCAACATTCATTGACCACAAGATGTCGTGGCTCATAGGTTCGACCCACGACCGGCAGCGCTGCCTCCCCACGTCGCTGCCGCCCCACGTCTCTTCCCAGGATCCATCATGCGTCCCGATGTCGTGTCGCACTTCTCCGAGCCGCGCCGTCTGTCGCGTGGTGCACTGCTGGTGACCCTCGCGCTGTCTGCGTGTACTGCCGCTCCGACCGGACTCGAACGTCGAGCGGAGAACCGGGTCCAGCGCTCCCCGGCGCCGGTGGTCGGAACGCCGCGCGTGCGCATCAGCCAGGTATATGGCGGTGGTGGCAACACCGGCGCTCCGTTGCGGAACGACTTCATCGAGCTGTACAACGCCGGTGATGGCGCGCAGCTCCTTACCGGATGGTCGGTGCAGTACACCAGCGCCACCGGCAGCGGCAACTTCGGCGCGAACCCGGTGGTGTCACTCACCGGCACGCTGCAACCCGGTCAGTACTACCTCGTGCAGTTGGCGGGCGGCGCCAGCGGCAGTCCGCTGCCCACGCCGGATGTCACGGGCACGATCAACATGTCGGGCACCGCGGGCAAGGCCGTGCTGGTGAAGTCCACCACCGGCCTCGCCTGCAACGGCGGCTCGACGGTATGCAGTGGCGCGCAGCTGGCGCTGATCGAGGATCTCGTCGGCTACGGCAACGCCAACTTCTTCGAGGGCGCAGCCGCTGCGCCCACGCTCAGCAACACCACCGCCGCGCTGCGCAAGAACGCCGGCGCGACCGACACCGACAACAACGGCGCCGATTTCGACGCGCTCGCCCCCAATCCGCGCAACACACTCTCGGGCCGACCCGTGGTCACCGCCACCACGCCCACCGGCGGCGCCACCGGCGTGGCCGTCGGCAGCAACCTCACCGTGACGTTCAGTCGCGCGGTGACGGTCAGCGGTACGTGGTTCACCATCGCCTGCACGTCGGGCCCGCGGACCGGCACGGTCACTGGTGGCCCGTTCGTCTTCACCATCGACCCGGCCAGCGACTTCACGGCAGGCGACACCTGCACCGTGACGATCGTTGCCGCGCAGGTGGCCGACCAGGTGACGCCCGGCAACACGATGTCGGCTGACTTCGTCTGGTCGTTCCAGGCCGGAGCGGCCGCGTCGTGCGATGCGCCGTTCACCGCCGCGTTCGCCATCCAGGGCAGCGGCCTCGTCTCTCCGCTGGTCGGAACGCTGGTCAGCACGAAGGGTGTCGTCGTCGGCGACTTCGAGGGCCCGTCACCCGCACTGCGTGGTTTCTACGTGCAGGATGTGACCGGCGACGGGAACCCCGCCACGTCCGACGCGGTGTTCGTCTTCAACAACAATGCCGACAACGTCAGCGTCGGCGATGTGGTCCGCGTGTCCGGCACGGTCGCGGAGTTTCAGGAGCAGACGCAGATCGGCGCGACGGACATCCTCGCCTGCGGCACCGGCACCGTCTCCCCGGTGACCGTGTCGCTCCCGGCGACATCCACCACCGACCTCGAGCGGTTCGAGGGGATGCTGGTGCGATTCCCGCAGGCGCTGACGGTCACCGAGCACTTCCAGCTCGGCCGCTTCGGTCAGGTCGTGCTCTCCTCGGGTGGGCGTCTCGCGCAGCCGACCAACGTCGTCGCACCAGGTGCCGCCGCCATCGCGCTGCAGGCGCTGAATGACCGCCGCCGCATCACGCTCGACGATGCCGCGCAGAGCTCGAACCCGGATCCCATCGTCTTCGGACGGGGCGGCAACCCGTTGAGCGCCATCAACACGCTGCGCGGCGGTGACGAAGTCGCCAACCTGACTGGCGTGATGACCTACACCTGGGCCGGCAACGCCGCCAGCGGCAACACCTGGCGCGTGCGACCGATCGGCGCGCTCAACACCGGCGTCCCGCTGTTCGTCGCCACCAATGCGCGTCCCACCACCATCGCGCTCGGCGGGTCGCTGCGAGTGGCGGCGCTGAACGTGCTCAACTACTTCAACACGTTCAGCGGCTGCACCAACGGCGTCGGCGGTCCGACGACCGACTGCCGCGGCGCGGACAACAGCACCGAGTTCTCGCGCCAGCGCGCCAAGACCGTCGCCGGCATCCTCGCACTCGGCGCCGACGTGGTCGGCATCAATGAGATCGAAAACGACGGCTATGCCACCACCAGCGCCATCGCGGATCTCGTGGCCGGGCTGAACGCCGCGGCACCGACTGCCACCTGGAGCTTCATCAACGCCGACGCGGGTACCGGCGAGGTGAATTCCCTCGGCACCGACGCGATCAAGGTCGGCCTGCTGTATCGGACCGACCGCGTCACGCCGGTGGGACGCACGGCGGCGCTCAATACCATGGCCTTCGTCAATGGCGGCGATCCCGGCCCGCGCAACCGGCCCGCGCTCGCGCAGGCCTTCCAGCAGGCGAACCGCGCCAAGGTGGTGGTCGTCATCAACCACCTCAAGAGCAAGGGCAGTGGCTGCTCGGCGCCCGATGCCGGCGACGGGCAGGGCGAGTGCAACCAGGTCCGCGTCAACGCGGCGACGCGCCTGCACGAATGGCTCGTCACCGATCCCACCGACGTCGGCGAATCACGGACACTGATCATGGGTGACCTGAACAGCTACGCCAGGGAAGATCCGATCACGGCGCTGCTCGGCGCCGGTTACACCAACCTCGCCGACGCCTTCCTCGGCGTCGGCAGCTACAGCTACGTCTTCAGCGGCCAGTGGGGCTCGCTCGATCACGTGCTGGGCTCCGCCAGCATCTCGGGCCAGGTGGCCGGTGTGGTCAAGCATCACGTCAACGCCGACGAACCGGCGGTGCTGGACTACAACACCGAATTCAAGACGCCGGGACAGATAGCCTCGCTGTACGCCGCCGATCAGTACCGGTCCGCGGATCATGATCCGGTGGCCGTGGGGCTGAACCTCGTGCCGCCAGCCGTGGGCCCGTACGCGTGGGGGGGCTTCCTCGCCCCCACGCAGACGCTGCCGGCGCTCACCAACGCCTCGGCCGGCTTCACGGCGAATGTGCGATTCAGCCTTGGCGGCAACATGGGCACGGGCGTCTTCGTCTCGGGCAGCCCGTTGATGCGCCCGGTGAACTGCACCACGCTGGCTCCGCTGGGGACGCTCGCCGCCACGGCGGCAGTCGCGCCGCTCACCTACGTCGCCGCCACCAACAGCTACAGCTACTTCTGGCGGACCGATCGCGCCTGGGCGGGATCGTGTCGCGAATTCGTCCTGCGTTTCGCCGATGGATCACAGCGCAACGCCGTCTACCGCTTCCCGTAATCACGTGCCGGCGTGGCCGCGCTCCGCGGCCACGCCACTCACTTTCGAGTCCGGAGTCATCTCATGCCCTTTCGTCCCCTGATTCGCGCCGCCATGCTGGCGGCCGCCATCAGCTCTGCCGCCGCGGCGCAGACCTTCACCCTGAACTTCGATGACAGCGCGCTGTGGGGTCTGCCCGCCAGCGGTCTGACCGTCGGTGGTGTCGCACTCACCAACACCACCGGCGATGCCTTCGTGCTGCCCACCTCGTTCGCCTGCTCCACCCTCGTGTGCTCGGGTGTCGTCCAGGGTCAGGTGAACGGGACGCTCGGATTCACGTTCGGCGGACCGGTCTCGAGCCTCCAGTTCGGGCTGGTGCGAGGCGTGAATCGGCAGTCGTTCCTCACGCTCTTCAACCTGAGCGGTACTGCCTTCTCCACGCAGACCATCATCCCCACGCTGCAGAACGACCCCACCTTCGGCGCGTTCTTCGGCACGACCTTCTCGTGGATGTCCAGCGGCACTGCGGCCTACTCGGCCACGCTGACGCACAGCTTCGACACGGCACTCGGTTTCGAGGCGTTCGAGCTGGACAACGTCACCGGTACGGTGGTGCCAGAGCCGGCGACCTCCGCACTCCTCGGTGTGGGCCTGATTGGACTCCTGCTCGGCCGGCGCCGCCGCCGGGTCTGACTTCGCGGCAGCTTCACTGGATCCGCTTCGCACCGCACGTCCCGGCAGCCATCCGGCGCCGAGACGTGCGGTGTCGTCGTTTCTGGACTCGCGGGTGCGCACACGGGCGCTGGCTACGGTGCGAGGCGTGACGCCGATCCGATCGTGGATGCAATCCCGGGACGCGCGACCAGCGAACGAAACGAGTTCTGCTGCGAAGCGGCCGCTTCGACCACCGTCCCGATCACGAGACGCCGGCCGAGTCGTCGGCAGAAGCGGGTGTCATACCGCGACCTGCTTGCGGCGAGGCTTCGCTGGCGTGCGGGCTGCGACTGTGCGAGGACGTTCACCCTCGGCGCCATTCTCACGCGCCGCCGCCGCTTTCGCAGGAGATGTCGCGCGGCCAGCGAGGGCGGCGAGGTGCCGCACGCGTTCGGCGGGATCGGCGGCGGCGAGCAACAGCCCCGCCACGCGCACGTCCACGTCCAACGCCTCCCAGCTCAGGACGCTACGCGACGCACTGAGCGCCACGCGGGCGAGGTCCACCGGCGAGGGACGCTGCAGTGCCGGCACGGAGGTGACCGGAAAGGCGCCACCACGCGCCCCCCCTCCATCGAGCACCGCCTCGTGAATGGTCTCCCGCCCTTTCAGGAAGGCGAACACTTCCCGGACTCGTTGCGTCACTTCGCGGTCGTGGTCGGGCCATGCGCGATACGCTGGCAAGAACTTGCGCAACGACGCTTTCGAGTGTTTCGAGCGGTGCGATGTCTCGCCCTCGTACCACCGCGCGAACGAAGTAACCCGATGATACGCCGCCCTCGACGTACCTCGGTAGAGGTACTCGCAAGGTTGGAATTCCCCGTGACGGTAGAACTTTTCTTCGAGCAGCGGTCAAACGTCATCAAGGCTGTCGACCTCGTGGAACGGAATCACACAGTGGGTTGGGTTCTGCTGGTCGGTTGCGTTCGCGACCAACGACGATGTTTGAGCTGAGGCTGCACCTGGTACGACGCCTGACGTAGCGTTACTGACCATTGCAGCAATTAGTTCGCGAATGTGTTACTGGCAGCGAGCGAGAATACTCCGACCGTCACCTGAAGATTGTCGTCCGTTCGCGTGCGTGGCTCTGTCCCAGGAAGCGATCAACGACTCCGATCCCTCGAACCGATTCCCCGAACCGAACGGACCCCTCGAACGGGATCACGGCCCTGCCATCGCCCGCCGCGGCACCCCGGCGCGGAACAGGTAACTCAGCTTCACGAAAAACCCGTCCGCGCGTGGACGAAGGTCACCGGGCCGGTTCGACAGGCTCGCGTCCAGCGCATTGCCGTAGCCCATGAACACCACCGTGCCTGGCGAGGGCAGGTACTGCACCAGCCAGTCGGCGCGGGCGAGCAGACTCTGACGCGCGGCGATCGGTGTCCAGGCACCGGCGCTGCTGCGCTCGAGGATCGGCGCGTCGGTCCGTGGGTCGCGGAGCGCATCGCGGCTGCGTGACTCGAGCTGGCCGATGAAGCGAAAGAACAGCGCGCGCGTGAACTGGTATTCGAGCCGCAGGCGCGGCACGACCTGCTCGCTCAGACGCGTGCCGTCGCGCACACGACCGTAGTGCTGGTAGCGCACCAGCAAGCCAACGCGCACCTGCGGGCTGGGACGCATGTCGACGGCGAGATCCATGTCGCGACGCGTCACCGTCGCGGTCTCGAAGAAATCGGGGTCGCGCCCGAGTGTCGATTGCAGCGTCACACCGGCGTAGCGCCATTGCGGGGAGTTGACCTGGAACTGCACCGCGCCGAGCGTCTGTCGGCCACTCGGCTCGAAGGCGACGGTGTCACTACCGCGCACGACGCCGAGTGCACTGTAACGACGCGGATCGAAAGCGATCGCCTGCACCTCGGGCTGCACACCGACCCGCCATCCGCCGCGGAGGGTGAAGGTGTTGTCGAGCGACACACGATTCTCCAGCGGTGGCATGCCGCCGCTGAAGTCGTCCCAGCTCCAGAGCGTGGTGGCCGTCAGGAAGTTCTGCTGCTGATCCCACCAGCCGCCCTTCCGCCCGAAGCGTGTCCAGCGCTGGTTCACCTGGCCGCGCACGAAGTCGGTGCGATTGACGAAGCCAGACCGCGCCTCGAAGTCGGGTGACACGGCCATCACACCGTAGCGATAGCCGTACGACCGCCCGGTGCGCCCGGTATTGAACTCGAGCATGCTGCCGTCACGCCGCGCACCGCGCTCGCGCGTCGCACTGCCGTGTACCCGGGCCTCGACGCTGTACATCCTGCGGAACTGCAGGCGCGTATCGAATCCACCGACGCGATTGTACTGCGCGCCCTCGGACCGGTCGGTGAACAGCAGCCCCGCCGTGCTCTCGTCGCCGATGTCGCGCCGGACACGCAGGATGTTGAAGATCGGATTGGTGGATCCGTCGGCACTGAACTCCGCGCCATCGACGGCCGTGAGCAACCCGATGTCGGTGCGGGGAATTTTTCCGGTGAGCTTCGCCGCGACTCGCGGATTGACGATCCGGCGTGTGTACACGAGACGATTCGGCGCGTCGAACTGCTCGCTCCCTTCCACGAAGAACGGACGCAGTTCGGGGAAGAAGAGTGCGAAGCGCGGATCGCCCGGTATCTGTCCTACGTCCGTCTCGACCTGACTGAAATCGGGATTGGCGGTGGCATTGAGGGTGAAGTTGCTGGTCACCCCCCAGCGGACGTCGGCGCCGAACTGCTCCTGCGTACCGTAGCGCCATGCATCCCTCGTGGAATCAGGCGCGCCGCTGGTGCGCAACGTCGCCACCGGCGTGACATCCAGCACCACCCCGCGCTTCATGTCGCGCATGCCGCGCAGATAGCCCGCCTGCACCCCGAACGATTGCCGTGCGCGCGACGTGGGCGCCCAGGTGACCTGATAGCCATTGCGCTGCGTCTGCCGGACGACCTGCAGGCCCCAGTCCTGCGGCGCTCCGAGCTGAAATCGCACGGACTTGAAGGGGATGCGGATTTCGACCGCAAAGCCGTCGTCGAGGAGCCGACCCTTCGATTGCCATACGTAATCCTGTGTGAGATCGGCCGCTCCGAGCGACGCGCGCGAGACTCCGGGCCCTGCCGACTGCTCGCTGCGCATGCCATCGGCCTGGATACCGAGGGGATTGACGCCGAACACGAACGCCCGACGGCGATCGTTGAAGGTGTCGAAATGCACGGCGATCCAGTCATCGTTCGAGATCCGGTCTCGCTCTGCCAGCGTGGCGCGCACCGTCCCCGGTGGCGCCCAGGCACGAATGGCGATGTACATCGCTTCGGCGGTGTAGAACAGCCGGACCTCGGTGGAGTCCTGCGCTGGCCGCCCGTCGACGGGACTGTAGGTGGAGAAACCCGTGAGCAGCGCGGCCTTCGACCAGGCCGCATCCTCGAGCACGCCGTCGACGACGACGTCCGCCCGCTCGAGGCGCAACGCCTGCACGTTCAGTTGGCCGAGACGACCGGAATAGACGGCTGCCGAATCCCGCCGCGTCACCGAATCAGGCGCGGGCGATGATGCCATGAGCTGGGCAGTGCCCGCCTGAAAGGCCAAAGCGAAGGCGAGCAACATTACTGGTGCGGGGGACGTGGGGCGAGCGTCGGCGTGGCAGCACCAGCCGCGGAAGATAGCTGAGACATTCGACGGCGGGCAGCGTGCGGCGTCGCGCTGCCGGATCAGAAGTCGAAGAATGAGAACCGGCCACCGCTCGACCCGAGACTGCTGAGCCGCTGGTTGACGATCGTGTTGCAGAGCGATCCGTTGAGGCTGCGCTGCTGCTCTTCCGCGCGGACGACAGCGTTGACGTTCGAGAGATCGGTCCAGACATTCCCGCGATCCTTCAGGTTGGCGGCACCAGCCTGTTGACGCTGGCCGAGCGACGACGCGCATGTGACCTGCAGCCGCGGATCCAGCGGCGAGCGGGCGACGAAGCGGGTGAGCCCGAGCTTGAAGGTGCGCGCCAGCTCGCGACGCACCGTATCGTCGGGATCATTCGACTGTGTGTCGAGCACGACGGTGTCGACCATGCCCGCGGAGCGGCGCCGACCGATGATGGCGATCGTGTGCTCGATGCCGCCACCACCGTTGGTGAGGCCGGTCACGAGGATCTGGACATCGGCGTCGAAGCGGTCGCGCATCCAGTTGACGAAATTGATCTCGGTCACGATGACGTCGTGCTCGCAGCCACGAACTTGCCGCTGACAATCGAGAAAGACGCGGATGGCCTGCGCCTGCAGCGTGATGGTGTCCGCGGCGGTGGCAGGGACGTCTGCTGAGGAGACTGGCGGGCGGCCAGTCTGCGCGAGGGCGCCGGAGGCGAGACAAAACAGCCGCGCACCGGCGCGGCGAAGGTGCGAGAACATGAATCGGGGAAAGCGGGAATCGAGCCGCGCGCAGCGGCCGAATGACCGCGCTGCGCGGTTGATGCATGGCAGCCGCGAGTGATTGGCCGCTCAGGAAGGAGCGATCGACAACGT
>Ga0105048_10001248_pt1 | contig 41300 bp, 29 predicted proteins | sample MAT05_FD_78382 | JGI IMG/M metagenome (GOLD analysis project Ga0105048, IMG submission 78382) | Freshwater microbial communities from Lake Fryxell liftoff mats and glacier meltwater in Antarctica - MAT-05 | ecosystem: Environmental > Aquatic > Freshwater > Ice > Liftoff microbial mat | place... | reverse complement strand
CGCAGGTAGGGCCAACGTACGTGAATTACAAATACAGAGTTATCACCTATCGCGTCCCTTCACCGGCTCCATTGTTTGTGGTGCTACGTTCGGCTGCTTGCTCGCCGCGTTTGCTGCTGACCAGTGGGTTTGAGTTTGGTCCGAGCCCGTTCGCTAATCCGCCACCTGCTCCGGGTAAATAATATCGGCCGCGCTCTTTGCAGAGCGTGGGCTTGAGTGAAAAGGCGGACCGCAGGGTTCGCCTTTTTTTATGAATGCGACACCTCACTCGAACGGAAAAGGCGCTTTGCACACTGACGTGATTAACGTGGACGAGGCGCAGCGCGGACTGGCTCGATATTCGGAAGTCAAACGGCGGCTGTGTGCGTCTGACGCCGATTTCCTGGCGCAGTTGCTTAAACACCGGATGCTTTTGCCGCTTGCTTGGGCGCTGCCTTCGTCCACACCGCTCGCGTATGCGATAAATGTGGTCGCCAAACAGCTTGAGACTGATTCAGTTGGCAGCCATCGACTGAAAGTTGCCCTTGGACTCGCCCTAGCCTCACTCGAGAAGGCGGGCTGTCGTCCGCTGCTGCTCAAAGGGCATGCGTTCGCACAAACTTTTTACCCCATTGCGCGCTTGCGAAGGTCGACTGATGACGACATTCTGGTCGCGCCTGAGGAGCGTCGAGCCGCTCATGAGGCACTCTGCGCGGCAGGCTATGCGCCGCGTACCTTTGGTGCATTGCATCGAATTTGTGGCCAGGCCACCTACACAAAGCGTTGCCTTGACAGCGTGCATTTAATCGACCTGCATTGGTATCTGGGCAACACATTTGAGTATTTTCAGCGCTTTTCCTTTGGCGATTTACATGCACAAAAAGTAGCGTTGAGGAACTCATCGGGAGTCGATTCTGACGAAGTGCAAGGCTGGCAGTTGGCGCCGTGGCATTCTCTAGTCCATGCCTCAATGCACTATTTTACTGAGCCGCTGGAATGGGAGCGTTCGGATATTGTGCTGCTTGATGTGGCGCTGATTGCGCGATCGCTAAATGAATTGAGCTGGGTTAAAGTCATTGAAGCCGCCCAAAAAAGCGCGCTGTCGGGTACGGTTTTGGCGGCGCTGGAGCGCGCTGAGCATTTGTTTGAGCTCAAAGTGGCAGATGCAATCAAGGCTAAGCTCAAACGCTCATCAATTGATGAACCGCGCGCTTCACTACTTGAGAAGCGCGCGGCACAGGATTCAGTGTTCGCACCGCTGCGCACTTCGCGCTCGTTTGGTGCGAAATTTATGTATGCTTTTTTCCAATTGTTACCGCCGCCCGCTTACATGCGTGCAAACTACGCACTCGACGACAGCGCGGCCTCTTTAGCGCGCGCCTATGCCGCACGCCTGCTCAAGGGTGTGCGCTATCTTTTTTCCGCATGAATGAACGTTTTGATAGAGCAAATTAAACAAGGCTTGAGCGACGCTAATTTTTCGCTGAATTCGATGAGTGACGGCAGTGCGGTCATTCTTGATACCCGTCGCGAGAGGCTGTTAACCCTCAATGCTTCAGCGAGCGTGATCATTGCCGCTATCCAGCAGGGCATCGCCAGCGAAGACGCGCTTGCCGAAAAACTGGTTTTGAATTTTGCAGCTGACCGCTCAACCGTGCAGCGCGATTTAGCGCGCTTTCTAGCGCAAATCGATCAACTATTAAAAGCGTGACCACGCCAACCGAGCACTTATTGAACGCGTGACCACGCCTTCAAGGGATCACTCGCCAGTTCAAGCCCGGTCTCGACCACTACGCAGCGCGCAGTAGCCAGTATTGCATGGATGGTTTTTAGCAGCGCCAAGCGCTCGTGGGGAAACTGATTTCCGACAAAGTCCGCAATACTCGCGTCGAGCAGGCTCGCGAAGAACGTGGCTTGGCTTCGGTTTGATTGTGTCGTCTCAATGCGACGCGCATCGCTAGGCCTGCGCAACAGCCACAGTTCGGTTATCGGCACGGCCACTGGCGTACGCGCGTCGGCATCGTCTATGCAGTAGGCAAACTTGGCCCGCGTATGGGCCTGGAAACGGGTGTGCGGATTGAGCTGATCGCGCAGGCCGTTACCCGCTGAGCTGTTGCGCAATTGCAAATATTGACGCAGCCGCTCGCCGTGGAGCTTGCCGCTAAGGTCCTGTCCGACCAGCACCCAATCATCGCTGACCACTGCACCGTTGGCCGCAAGCACGCTCGCTGACAGTACGGATTTTCCAGCGCCGCGACGGCCCAACGCTAAAATTCCGCGACCATTGATCTGAACCACGCTGGCATGCAGCGCCAACAAACCGCTGCGCGCCCACTGCTGCGCGAGCAAATAGCCCAACGGCTGCGGCATCATGAACCGCCCGTCGCGCGCGTCGATTTCCGCGTGTCCGGCAGCGCCCGAGCACAGATGAGCGCGACCCTCGGCAAACGCTTTAACGATCGGCTGCGCGCCGGTCGTTTCAACTGCATCCAAGTTGTCGACGCGAAGCGGCGAGATCGCTGCAAAGGTCTCGCGCGGCAGCGCTTGCCCCACTTTGCCAAACAAGGTTTGCACCTGCTCGGGCTGAAGCGAGCTGAGTTTCAAGCGCGCCTGAAAAGTCGCGCTTGCGATCACTGTGTCGTCATGGCCCAAAAACTGCATATCCGCGAATTCTTGCACAGGCTTACACTTCGCTTGTGGCTACTCTTCAATTTTTTAAAGCTAGCAATCCGCCAAACGATGTCCGCTGTCATTGAGCCTTCCTTTATCGAGCGCGTGCGCCGCAGCAGTTGGCGCGAGCGCATCGACGCTTTGGACGCGCTCTGGCGGGTGATGGTGGTCCGCTTGCTGCTCGCAACGATTGGCATCAAGCGCATTCAAGCGCTGCTGTTCAGCATTTCAGACCAGCACCCAGCCGATTTTGACGCGCACCTGTGGGGGCGTCGCGTGGTGGCCATTCGCCGAGCTGCGGCGCGGGTTCCGGGCGCCGTGTGCTTGGCGCGCTCAATGACTTTGGTGTGGTGGATGGCGAAGGCTGGATTGCGCGCTGAATTGCACATGGGCGTGCGCGTCGGTCCGCGCGGCGCAGACGGCCACGCGTGGGCCACTTTTGCAGGCCGCGCGCTGGATGAAAGCGATTCGGTGATCGCCACTTACCAGCGCATCCAGTGGAGTTGAGTGCACGTTCACATAGGGTCAAACACAGTGTGCGTCTTGCGCCCTATAAACCTAAATTTCGAAGCGCTGCAGCTGCAAAATTATTGCGACCAGCATCCTTACGCCACGGCTGATAGTTGACTTGATTTCCCTAACTGACCCTTTCAACGCGCTAGACGCAGGCTACCTCGACGAAGAACGGGATTCATCTGATATCCCGCCCCCGACGCGCTTGGTGGAAGACCTGATGGCTTCTTCGGCGCGCGTACTGGTGGTCCACACGCCGAGCTCAAAAGCCGTGATTAAAGAGTTTCGGCGGGTCGCGCGACTTACCGGCAAGTCAATTTATCGCTACTCAGAATCGATTGGTATTTACTCGTTGAAAGACGGCGACTTCGTCGTCCCCGGCTCGAAACGTTTGCCCGATGCGCTGCGCTATATCCAGCAAAGCATGCACTACGGCATTTATTTGCTCGACAATATTGCCGCGAGCTTGCGCCAGCCTAACTTGGGTCTGCTGCGGCAGCTTTCCCGCGCGCGGGCGGGTAACGATCGCAAAGTCATTCTGGTCGGGACCGATCTGCGTATCCCGGCCGGCTTGAGCGAATCGGTGATGCAGTTCACCCACCAGCACGTCTTGCCTACGCGCCCCCGGTTGCGCGATGGCAAGTGGATTTTGTAGATGGTTATCGAGGCCATCCAGCCGTCTATTTTGATCTTGTCGTCGAATCGCGAGGATCGCCGCGCGCTGTTTGATGCGCTCGACCAAGAGAACTGTGAGGCAATCTATACCGCGAAAGATCTCGCGCAGGCGCAGGTATTTGTTGAGCAGGGCACGCGCGTGGACGTGATCTTTCTGGATTTGGCCGAGGCCCATGCAGGTTGGCCGCTTTTTCAGGAAAGTCTCAAGCGCGCCGGTCGCGCGGTCGATTTAGTCGTGATCGGAGTGATGCCGCCAAGCGCGCCGAAATTGGGCTGGTCATGGACGCACCTGCCCATTGGCGTGGTGGATTGCGTGCGCTCGCCGATTCAACCGGGAGAGGCGCTGGCGCGCATGCGCGAGTGGCTGGGTGTGCGCCCCGATAGCGCAACCCCGGGCGGCTCTAATGAAATTTACGCGCAGATTTTTGAAGGCTCCGGGGATGAGATTCTGATCGTTGACCCGGCCACGATGACCATTTTGGCCGCCAATCCGATCGCCCGTGAACGCGCGCCTGACAGCGCCGTGCGACTCACCGGCAGCCCGTTTTCTGATATCGATCTGGAACACTCGTCTGCTGAGCGTCGCGCCCTGCTGCGCCAGCTTGAAGACAACGGCGAGATTACCTTCGAGTGCCTCAAAGCCGGCCCACGTGGGCAGTCTTGGGGTGTGGAGGTGCGTGCTCGAATTGGCCAATACAACCATGCGAAGGCCTATGTGTTTGTGATGCGAGATGTGTCGTTTCAGCGCGATCTGGAATCAGCCATTGAGGTGTTGGCGTCGTCATTTGATGGCGCATTCGAGGCGCGCGCCTCGCAGCGTCTGATCGACCAGCTCAGCACTTGGCTCAAGCTCGACTACGTCAGTATTTCGGCGCTGCGCAACGAGCAGTTAGAAATTCTAGGGTCCTATATTGCCAAAGACCTCACTGCAATCGACCCTGATCCGAAAAAACGCCACGGGGTGTTGCGTGTGCTGCGCGGTGAGGCGGTGTTGGTGGCCGATGGCGCCTTTGAAATGCCCAGCGAGGACTTGCTGCTCACTGAGGAGCGCATGCGTTCGTATGTGGGGTTGCCGCTGTTTAGCTCGCAGCGCAAGGTGATGGGCGTCATGATTGCTGCATCCAGGCGCCCAATTCGCGCCTGGCAGGTGGCGGTGCGCGCACTCAAAGTCGTGGCTTCGCGCTTTGCTACCGAAACCGAATTGCAGGTTCTGCGCACCGATTCACGCGAGATCGGCCTGCACGACGCGCTGACCTCGCTACCCAATCGCATGTTGTTCAACGATCGACTGGAGACCGCGCTGCGCGAGGCCCAGCGCACCGGCGAGATCTTTGCTGTGCTGTTTGTGGATCTCGATCGCTTCAAGAATATTAACGATACGCTGGGTCATGCGATCGGCGATCAAGTGCTTTTGGGCGTTTCACAGCGGCTTAAGCTCTCGCTGCGTGCTTCCGACACCGTGGCGCGCTACGCGGGCGATGAGTTCACGATGATCTTGCGCAACGTGCACGAGAAAGATCACGTGTTTCGCATTGCCGAGAAAGTGATCCGCGTGCTCGAGCAGCCCATTGCCGTGGACGATGGTCGTGAGCTATCGATTACCGCCAGCATCGGCATTAGTTTTCACCCCGAAGACGGCACCTCAGCCGACAAGCTGATCAAGCACGCGGACGTTGCGATGTACGCGGCCAAAGGCATGGGGCGCAATAATTTTCAAACCTACGTGGCGGTTGCAGAGGAGTCCCAGCAGCACAAGCTGGTGCTCGAAGCAAAGTTGCGGCACGCTGAAAAGAACAACGAGCTGCGGGTGTTTTACCAGCCGCAAGTGGACACCGAAAGCGAGGACATTGTCGGCATGGAGGCCTTGGTGCGTTGGGAACACCCCGAGCTTGGCTTGATCAGTCCGGGCTTTTTTATCCCGCTTGCTGAAGAGACCGGGTTGATCGTCTCGATGGGCGAATGGGTGCTGCGCGAAGCGTGCACGCAGGCCAAGGTGTGGGTCACGAAGTTCGGCCTCGAGCTGCGCTTAGGCGTTAATCTGTCGCCGCTGCAAATTCGCCAGCCGGATCTGGTCGGCTTGGTGGAGCGCATCTTGAACGAAACCGAATTTCCGCCGACGCTGCTTGAGCTTGAGGTCACCGAAAGCATGGACGTGCGCTCGATTCCAAACATGGTCGAGGTGCTGCAAGGCATCCGCGCGCTGGGCGTCGGCATCTCGATTGACGACTTTGGCACCGGCCAATCGTCGCTCGATTACATCAAGCGCTTCCCCGCTGATCGCATCAAGATCGACCAGAGTTTCGTGCGCAACATCGGCATTGATCCAGATGACGAAGCCATCGTCGATGCCACGATCACAATGGCCCACAACCTCAACCGCGCGGTGGTGGCTGAGGGCGTGGAAACCGAAGAGCAGCTTAATTTTCTGCGCGAAAAAGGCTGCGAAGAGCTGCAGGGATATTTGTTTTGCCGTCCGCTAGGCCAGGTGGCTTTTCACAACCTGCTCGCTGAGCGCGAGAAAATGGTCAACCCGCTCGCCCAAATGTTGTGATCGAGCCCGCGCCCGCGCGGCTTAATCTGTACCTGTGGCTGCTGCTTGGACTTGCGGCGTTTGGCTATTTTTGGCTGGCGCCGGTGCAGCAGATGTCCGATGCCAGCTTTACCGTACCCTTAAGCGAGCGAATGATCTACGCGCGATCGCTCGATCTCGCCCCGGTGGTGCGCGCCACGCCGACCGCACAGCTGCCGTTTCAAGACGCACAAGGCGACTTACCATTGCACACGGTGCGCAAGGGCGAGCAGCAGTTTTATGCCTATCCGCTGTGGACCTCGGTACTGATTGCGCCTGCGGTCGCCTTAATGAATGCGGCTGGATGGCGCTCGGTGGACTTGAGCGATCGCTATCAGCCAGCGGTTGAGCTGCAAATGCAGCGCGTGCTCGCTGCGCTGCTAGGTTCGCTGATCGTGCTGTTGCTGATGCGCTTAAGCCTGCTCTACACCAGCGCCCAGCGCGCGTTGATGATTGGCCTATTGCTGGTAGTGGGTTCGTCGGTTTCGAGCACGCTGTCGCGCGCGCTGTGGGCGCAAACCACGGCCACGCTGCTGCTGTGCTTAGCGCTCGGGCACGTCCTTACGCGCGAACGCGTTGCGCGTGAGATAAACGCTGGCTGGATTGCTGCGCTGCTGGTGCTGATGGTGCTGGTGCGCCAGCCGCTGCTGTTTAGCGCCGCTGCGCTGCTGGCGTGGGTCGCCTACGCGCAGCCCCAAAAGCTGCGTGCGGTGCTTTTGTATGGCGCGCTGTTTGCGCTGGCGGCTGCGCTGTTTCATGCAGCGGTTTTTGGTCAGCTGCTGGCGCCATCGCGCTACGGGGTCAACCTATTTACCGTTGATCGCGTCGTGCCGCGCGCATTTAGCCTGCTGTTTGCGGCGTCGCGTGGGTTGGCTGTGTATCTGCCGCTGGCGTTGCTGGCGATGCTCGCTGCGTGTGTTGTTCCGCTCGATTCACGCCTGCGGCGACTGAGCACGCTGGCCCTGCTGGCGATTGCGGGGCAGCTGCTGCTGCTTTCGTTCTATCGACCGTGGGCGGGTGGCGGCGCCTATGGACCGCGATTGTTGGCTGAGTTAACCCCATGGTGGGTGCTGCTCGGCGCGCTGGCGATCGGTCGGCGTTCACTGCGCACTAGCCTGCTGTGCGGCCTAGCTGTGTTGGCCGCGTGGCAAACGTTGATCCACGTTCGCGGCAGCTGGAGCCAAGCCACGTTCGAGTGGAACAACGTCGAGCCCACCTATGTCGCCGGCTCAGCCAACTATCACGGTTGGCGCTATCCGCAATTTTTAGCAGGCGTGCGCGATCGGCCGTACCCGCCGGTGGCCGCCGAGCCGCGTGCGCTACTTGCGCAATCCGCGGATTTTGCGAGCGCTGCAAGCGACCCGCTGATTGATTCCGATATTGGCCCCGCGACCAGTGAAGGCCGCCCAATCAGCGGACCCTATCCGCAGCTGCGCTTTGTGTTTGCGGAAGTCCCAAAAGGCGCAGAAGTGCTCGAGTTAACGCTACATGCAAGCAGCGAGACGCGCCTCACGATCTTTTTAAATGATCAGAAAGTCAACTCTACCCGCGTTTTGGGCCAAAGCACCGTGCAAATCGCAGGCGAATTTCGGCGCGGCAATGCGCGCAATAACTCGATCCGTTTGGACTGCGGCTTGCACTGCGCTGAGATCACGCTTAAAACCCTGCGGCTGGTCACACCCGTCAACGAACTTAAGCCGCAATGACTTCCCGCCGATTCTTACCGTGGCTCGCGTTCGCGGCGATCTCCTTTATTTGGGGCTCGACTTGGCTCGCGCACAAGTGGGCGCTGGCTGATTTCACGCCGGCCGGATTAGCCACATTGCGCTTTTCCATCGCAGGCGTGGCGTGCCTGCTGATTGGCCGCTTGCGCGGTGAGGCGTGGCCCAAACGATCGGAACTCAAGCATTTGTTGCTGGCCGGATTGATACTGACCGGATTAGCGAACGTGCTGACCGCGTGGACCTTGCTCAGTATTCCCTCAGGCGTGGGTGCGGTTCTGCAGGCGCCGATTCCGGTGTGGCTTGCGCTGATGTCGATGCGCAGCGACCCGCTCGGCAAACGCGCTTGGGCGGCGGTCGTGGTCGGCTTTCTCGGCGTGGCTTTGGTGATGTGGCCGTCGCAGAAGCTTACGTTAGATCCGCTCGTCGCCAGCGTGTGCGTACTCACCGCCGCCGCCTGGTCGTGGGCGTCGATGCATCAGCGCAAGCACGTCACCCAGGGCGGTCTATTCACCAACGCGGGCCTGCAAATGAGCCAGGCGGGGCTGCTCGGGTTGCTGCTGACCCCGCTGTTTTTTGGTTACACCCATCATCACGGGGTGAGCGCCCCGGCGCTGGCGGCGATCGCGTACTTGGTTATCTTTGGCTCGATCATCGCGTTCGCGTCGTATTTGTACTTGACCCGCGTCTGGCACCCGGCGCGGGCTGGCAGCTTTGCGTATCTCAATCCGGTGATTGCGCTCGGGCTGGGCGCGTGGCTTGGCGGCGAGCCGCTGAACGCCAAGCTGGTGTTTGGCATGTGCGTGATCCTGGTTGCCGTGGCGCTTTTGCAATGGGCCCCGAATCCTGTGTCGGTCGATCGGACGACCAGCAGCTAAACTGGCCAGATGCCTGCGCCGTTTATCCATCTGAATGTTCACAGTGAGTACTCGCTAAGCGACTCACTGCTGCGCGTGGATGCGCTAATCGCGCGCGTGGTCGAGCTAAAAATGCCGGCCGTAGCGCTCACCGATCGGATGAATGTGTTTGCGCTGGCAAAGTTCTACCGCGCCGCCGAAGCCCGTGGGATCAAGCCGATCATCGGCGCTGACGTGCAGCTTTTAAATCCGCAAGACCCCGCTTCGCCGCATCGGATCACGCTGCTATGCCGCGACCACGCCGGCTATTTGAACCTAAGTCGCCTGCTGACACGCGCTTACCTGGAAGCCAACGGCCAATATGGCGCGCAGATTTCGCGCGAGTGGTTTGCCACGCTCGGCGATGGCCTGTTTGCACTGTTAGGCCGCCAAAGCGCGCTGGCAGCGATTGAGGACGAGGGCATGCGCGCGCAGGAGATCGGCTTTTGGCGGGCGCAATTTGGCGAGCGCCTGTTGCTCAGCGTAGCGCGCCGCGGGATGCCAGCCGATCAAGCCTTTGAGGCGCTGGCTTTGAGCGTCAGCGCTGATTTCGATATTCCAGCGGTGGCCAACAATGAAGCGCGCTTTCTTGATTTCGATGACTTCGATGCTCACGAAGCGCGCGTGTGTATCGCCAGTTCGCGGGTGCTCGCCGATCAGTCGCGACCGCGTTTGTACAGTCCTGAGCAGTACCTAAAATCACCCGCAGCAATGCACGATGCGTTCGCCGATTTGCCGCAGCTGCTGGACTCCACGGTTGAACTTGCGCGCGCTTGCAACGTGGTGATGGGCTTTGGCAAATACTATTTGCCTGCCTATCCGACACCTAAAGCTGAAGCCGAAGACAGCTACCTGGTCGCGCAATCGCGCGTAGGCTTGAGCGAGCGCTTGTCGCGCTTTGGCGGCGATCCGCGTTTTGGCGAAGAAGCTTACAGCGAGCGTTTAGACCTTGAGCTTGGCGTGATCAATAAAATGGGCTTCGCGGGCTATTTCTTGATCGTCGCGGATTTTATTGCCTGGGCGAAAACCCACGACATTCCCGTGGGCCCCGGACGCGGCTCGGGCGCGGGTTCGCTGGTCGCCTGGGCGCTGAAAATCACCGACCTCGACCCGCTGCGCTACGACCTGTTGTTCGAGCGTTTTTTGAACCCCGAACGCGTCTCGATGCCCGATTTCGACATTGACTTTTGCATGGATCGCCGTGAGGAAGTTATTGATTATGTCGGTGAGCGCTACGGTCGCGATCGGGTTGCGCAAATCGTCACTTACGGCTCGATGGCGGCCAAAGCGGTGATTCGCGACACCGGCCGCGTGCTTGGGCATCCGTATGGGCTAGTTGATTCTGTCGCCAAGCTGATTCCGCTGACGCCGCTCGATATGACCCTTGAGTTGGCGCTTAGCAAAGAGCCCGAGCTTAAAGCGCGCTACGAGGCAGAAGACGAGGTCCGCGAGCTGATCGATCTGGCGCGCAAGCTCGAAGGACTGGTGCGCAACGCCGGTAAGCACGCGGGTGGCGTGGTCATCGCGCCGTCGCCGCTGCCCGATTTCGTGCCGCTGTATACCGATCAATCGGCTGAAGGCGGCGTCACCCAATTCGACAAGGACGATGTTGAGGCGATTGGCCTGGTCAAGTTCGACTTTCTCGGCTTGCGCACGCTGACGATCATCGATTGGGCGCTCAAAGACATCGCGCTCAAGCGGATTGCGCGAAACCAACCCGCGCTCGATCTTGCCACCCTGCCGATGGACGACGCCAAGACCTACGAGTTGCTCAAGTCGTGCAAAACCACGGCGGTGTTTCAGCTTGAGTCGCGCGGCATGAAAGATCTGGTACGGCGCCTGCAGCCCGATTGTTTTGATGACATCGTGGCGTTGGTCGCGCTTTTTCGGCCGGGCCCGCTGGAGTCGGGCATGGTGCAGACCTATGTGGATCTCAAGCACGGTCGCGGCCGCGTTGAGTATCCGCACCCGTGGCTTGAGCCTATTCTCAAGCCGACACACGGCGTGATCGTCTACCAGGAACAGGTCATGCAGATTGCCCAGGTGCTGGGCGGCTACACGCTCGGCGGCGCGGATTTGCTGCGTCGCGCGATGGGCAAAAAGAAGCCCGAAGAAATGGCCCAGCAGCGTTCCATTTTTGTCGATGGCGCCACCGCGCTGGGTGTCGATGAAAAGCTGTCTAGCCCTATTTTTGATCTGATGGAAAAGTTTGCGGGCTACGGCTTCAACAAATCGCATTCGGCGGCCTATGCGCTGTTGAGCTATCACACCGCGTATTTGAAGGCCCACTACCCAACGGAATTCATGGCGGCGGTGCTGTCCTCGGACATGGATTCGACCGACAAAGTGGTGAACTTTATCGATGACGCGCGTGATCGCGGATTGATCATCCTCAAGCCCGACGTTAACCGACCTACCTATCCGTTTAAGCCGCTCGCCAATGGCGAAATTCTCTACGGCTTAGGCGCGATCAAAGGCGTCGGCGAAGGCGCGGTGCGCAACATTGTCGAGGAGCGCGAGCGCGCCGGACCGTATCAATCGCTGCACGATCTGACCCAGCGCATTGACCTCAAACACGCCAATCGGCGCGTGCTTGAGGCGCTGATCATTGCCGGTGCGCTCGATCAATTTAACGTGCATCGCGCACAGCTGCTTGAAGATGTCGACGACGCATTAAAGTCCGCCGATCAATCGCTGCGGGATCGCTTAAGCGGCCAGGTGGATATGTTTGGCGGCACCGTATCCGCGCAGGAATCAGTCAAAGCGGTGGTCGCCCCGTGGGATGCGCTGACCCTGCTCAGAGGCGAGCGCGAAAAGCTCGGCTTCTATTTCTCCGGCCATCCGTTTGACACCTACCGCGCGCACACCAAACACATGGCGACCACTGTGATCGGTGAGCTCACTGATCGCTACGGCGAAATTTCCAACGACCCCGCCGAGCGCAAACGCGCGCCCTCGATTGCGCTCGCGGGCATCGTCACCCAGCTTAGGCGCAGCGAATCAATGGCCTTCGCACAGATCGAGGACCACACCGGGCGCATCGAAGTGGGCCTGTTTCGCGAGGCTTGCGCGGAGTTCGCCCACAAGCTCGTGAAAGACCAGGTGATCATCGTTGAAGGCCAGCTGTCGTCGGACGATTTTAACGGCGGCTACCAGCTGCGCGCCAAACGCGTCATGGACTTGGACGAGGCCTGCGCCCTACACGCGCGTGGCTTAATCGTTACGCTTCAATCAGCCAGCGCCCGCACGATCAGCGACGTGCAAGCAACGCTGCGCGCGCACCCAGGCCAAGCGCCGATCCGCGTGCGCCTCAACACCCAGGGCCTGCGCGCCGACTTTGACCTAGACGACAGCCACCGCGTACGACCCTCGTTAAATCTTCTTGAGTGCCTGCGTCGCTTGAGCGGCGTGCTGCAAGCGGAGATGGTTTACTGAGGGAGGGTCCGTTTCTTGCGCTAGATGAACCCGCTAGGGCAAAGACTCGAAGCCGTCGGCAAACAGCACGCATTCGACCAGCACGTTGCTGACATTTGCGCCGCTGATGGTGCCGCTGGCGTTGCGCAGCACGCACGGCTGTGTGCTGGGTTGGGAGCGGATGCTGACGCTGTAGCTGGCCAAATTATTGAGCAGCGGCGCAAATACAAAGGCGCCGTTGCTGCTGCGGAGCAAGTCGTTGCCGCCGTTCAGGCGCAGCGTCACGCTATTGCCGGCGCGCAGTCCAAGCAGCGTGCCGCCGACGCTGAAACCGCCGCTGTTGACCTGATGGGGATCACTGCCTGCGCTTGCATCCCAACCGCCAAAGCCCAGGTACTGCGCTGTCAGCGTGCGCGCTCCGGCAGTGCTTGCGTTAAGCATGCAGCTGCCGACTTCAGCCGCAGTCCCAGCTAAAGTAATCGTGCAGCTGCTAGCGTTCGGGCCCGTTAGGCCGTCACTAACGATGACGGTGCCGCGTGGCTCGCCGCTGATGGTGATGCCGCTCGCTTCGCGCACGGTAACCGCAACGGTATACGGTTGGCCGATCACGCTGGGATCGGGTGAATCGCTGCTGATCGTCGTTAGGGTGTTCTCGCCGGTCGTGAAGTACCAATTGGTGGCTGAGTTGAACGCAAGGTTAGCGGTGGTCACGCGAATATTGCTGGCATTGAGCCCGGATCCACCGATCGCACAAGACGCAAAACTGCTTGAGGTATCCAGCCGCACGCGCAGATTGCACACGCTATCGCTGGGATTGTTGAGCTGGCCTGCGTAGCTAAGTTGAAAGGAATAGTCGTCTGCGCTGCCTTGCACACGATCCAATCCGCTGCGCGCCAAACGCAAGGTCGTTTCATCGTCGGCTTGCAATTGGCGCTGCGCTTCGTTCGATCCGGCGCCCTGTTGCATCACCGCTTCGCTGCTGACGATTCCCAATGCGGCCAGCACATTTCGATCGGCATTTGCGGCAAATAAATGCCCCGCTGGGAGCGCACTCAAAGCCCGGATCAGCGTGCTGTTGTCGAATACTGCGGGTAACAATCCGGGATTGTTTTGATTGCGCAGATACCAGTGCAGATTTTGATCGTCACCGCGGACGTCATCAAAGCTGCCGTGACGGCCATCGCTTCCGGCATTTTGGTTGAAGGCTGCATCCGCCCCGTTGGTGCTTTTGGTGCCGTTGCGATCGGGTTCGCCGAGGCCAGATTCGGTCGCGTGATTGGGGTGCGCCAACCCCTGGCAATGCCCCATTTCGTGAAGCAGCGTGGATTCAAAATCCACCCGCCCGGACGGAATATCCGTATTGGCGTTAAACGCTAGGGTATTGTTCGGGATCGAGCGCAGCCGGTTGTAAGTCTTGACCGCCTTGATCACCGAGGCTTCAGCTTGCGCTGCGAGATTGGGATTGACGCTCACGTCGATACAGATTGTTAGGTTTGGCAACGTGCCGCCGACGCCGGTGTAGACGCGCACATGCGCCACGCGGTCGAGATTATTGCTATCGGCGAAAATGTACGCACCGCCCAGGGCATCCGGCGCCATCTGTGCCGCCAAAATGCTGCTTGCCAACATCAGCCAACGGCGGGCATTCATGGCCGGGACTCCAGCGCGATCAGATCTTCGCGCGCGGCATATTGCAGCAGCGCCTCGATCGTAGTCGCCAGCTGCTTTAGCGCGACCACTTGCGGATACCGTTCGGCGTATTGAGTTGCGGCTTCGTATTGCAGCGTCGTGAGCTTGCCGGTGGCTTCGTCACGAATGCGTAAGGTGAAGCGATCGCCATCAGCGACATAGAAAAAGCTTTCCGCTGGACTCGCGTGACGGGCCTCGCTGAGCTCAGCGTCTACCGCGGCCGCGCTAAAATTCAGCAGTTCGGGCTGCTGAACCAACGCCGCCAGTGCCGCACGCTCAGCCGCGGTCGCCAGAACCACATAGCGTCCTGCGCGCCGATAGTGCGTTGGTAAACGCACGCTGACACAGCCATTCAAATACACCGCGATCGACAGATTGCGGTCAATGCCGGTGATCTCGCCAGGTTCAATCAACACGCTGACCAGTGGGTCGCCAGTGGGCTCACAGCGCCCTTGGGCCGACAGCGGCGGCGCGAAAACACCGGCCAGCAGCCCGGCGATAGCGAAAAGAAAGCATCTGTGCATAAGCCGCCCAATTTGCGCAAGCCCGAAGTTTGCAAGATTTCGCCAAGCCGTAACAGTGCGTTTGGAAACTTTCGTAGATGCCGCGTTTGCGTTCGCTGTCACTCGAATCGAATGACTTAATCACCCTGTGTGGCGATCCAGCGATGCCGTTGCGCTGAGGTTTGCGCTAGCGAGCGCGCGCAGGCGCTGCAAAATTGGCGAGGATGGATGCAGCTTGCCAGTGACTTTGGCCAAAATCAGCGTCGCCAGCTCGCGCGCTTGGACTTTCCTGCCGAGCCGCAGCAGCAATTCTGCGCGGTAGATGGCGATCAGCCAGCCGCGTGCATCGTAAGCGCCATAGGCATCGCGCAAAGCTAGTTCGGCCTGCGCCAAGGCGCTTAAACCTGGGTCGATTTCGCCCGCGGCGACTTGCAGCAGCGCACTCGTGTGGAGCGCTCGGGCGGCGAGGGCGGCTGAGAGCTGCGCCTGATGGGCGTCGATCTCAGTGAGCTCTTGCCGAGCGCTGTCGAGACGCCCCGTTGCGATGAGCCAGCGCGCGTACTCGATCCGTGCGGCCATTAGATCGGGATCGTCAGCTTTCCCAGCGTCAATAAACGCCGCGCGGCCACGCTCTAACCATTCTCGGGCCGCCGTGGCGCGGCCGGATTCAAGCAGCACACGGCCGTACCTGAGCTGCATGGTGCCCATGCCGCGGCCGGTGGGGCCCCACAGTTTTTCGGCCATTGCGATGGCGGTTGCATACTTCTCGATAGCCAGCGCACTTAAACCCGCCTGATCGGCGGCGGCGGCAAAATTCCCGGTCCACACCGCGCGCGCGGCGCCATCATCGGCAAGCTTGCGATCGCCAATCGCTAGCGCCTCGGTAAATAGTGGCAGCGCCTCCAGCGGGCGACCGGCGTTGCCGAGCATGCGCGCGTACTCCGCCAGCGCCCACGCGCCAAAACGGCTTTCAAGCGAGCCATCTGCGCGCCGCTGCTGAATCACGCGTTGAAAAATTTCCTCGGCTTCAGCGTAGCGATTGGCAAGACCCAACGTGCCCGCCAGCGCTTCGAGCATTTGTAAGTGCTCTGCTTGGGTATCGCCGTTGAGATGTTCATCAAGCGCCAGTCGCTCGCGCATCAGCTCGATGGACGCGTCATAGTTGCGCAGCGTGCGCTGGTGCCATGCGGTGGCACCGAGCACCTCGCTGAGGCGCTCAGTATTCGGTGCGAGGCGCCGCGCGAGCTCAATGGCCTGCTCAAATAGCTTAGTGGCCTCGTTCATATCACCGCTGCCACCCACTAGGCTCGCGAAGGTGTTGAGCGCATCCAGACGCAACATCGAATCAGGCGCGCTGTAGGTTTCAACGAGGCTCAAGCCCTCGCGCGCATCCGCAATGGCCTCAGTGCCGTCGAAGTGCTGCAAGCGCCACATCGCGCTGGCAATGAGCATCTGCGCAAGCACCAGCGGGCGCTTTTGCGTTCGCTCAAGGGCGATTGCGCGGCGGTATGATTCGCGGCCCACCTCGATTTGTTCGATGGTGTACTGCACCGCGCCCAATGCCGCGTACATCTGCGCTTGGGTGGCCGGTTGGTCGGCCAAATCACGCTCAACGCGCTGTAACGCCGCATCGATCAGCACCGATGTGACCACGGTGCCGGTCTGCGCGTCTGGGTTCGCACCGCCAAACACCGACGTCAAAAACTCGCTCACTTGCAGCGCACTTGCTTCCGATGCGCGCGCTTCAGCTTCGGCTTGCAGCGCCCGATCGCGCGCGGCGAGTGCGATTTTTTCAGCGGCCAGCGCGCGCGCCGATTCCACCATCACCCACGCGGTGAAGCTCAACACGGTCAGCAAAAAACCAGCCGCCATCAGCAGCGCCGGCCAGCGTCGCAGCAGCAGCTTGCGCAACCAATAGCTGGCTGTGGCGGGCAGTGCCTGCACCGGCTGGCGCTTGCGAAAGCGTTCGATGTCCGCGCACAGCGCATCTACCGTGGCATAGCGCTGTAGCGGGTCGACGTGGCTTGCTTTCGCGCAAATGGCGTCGAGCTCGGCGTTCAGTGCGTGCGTCGACACCAACGACAGCAGCTCGTGCAGCAGCACGCCCAGGCTGAAAATATCGCTGGTGGTGCCGAGCCGCTCGCCGCGTCGCTGCTCGGGGCTGGCGTAGCGCGGCGTGTAGGCGATCATCTGCGCAGTGGCGCTGTCCGACGGGGGCGCGTCATCGTTCGCGCCGAGCAGTTGGGCAATGCCAAAGTCCAGCAGGATCGGGCGACCTTCTGCGGTCACCAGCAAATTGCTCGGTTTGATATCGCAATGCACGATCAGCTGCCGATGCGCAAACGCCACTGCATTGCAAGCGCTGACAAACAGCTCAAGCAGCGCAGCCATCGACAGCCGCTCACTTGCGCAATAGCGATCAATCGCCAGGCCCGCGACAAACTCCATGACCAAATACGGGTAGCCCTGCGCGTTCGCACCGCCGTCGAGCAGGCGCGCAATTTGCGGATGGGTCAACGACGCCAAAAGCTGCCGCTCGCGGGCGAAGTGGGTTTGCGCGCTCAAACCCTGTCGGCCCTTGATAAATTTAAGCGCAGCGGTCTGTGCGAAGTGCCCGTCGGCGCGGCGCACTTCATAAACCGAGCCCATGCCGCCTTGCGCAATTTCGCGCTCGATGCGCCACACGCCGAGCTGATCGCCGGGTTGCAGCTGCAGTGAATCATCTGCCAGCGCCGCGCGCAAAGGCCGCGCAAAGCGCTCTGTGCTGTGGTTCTCGCCTGCATCAAGCAGCGCCACTACCTCGTCGATCACTTCAGCCGACGCGCCGCTTGCCTGCAGGCAGGCCAAGCGCTCGCTGACGTCTAACTCGCGGGCTGTTTCAAACAGCGCGCGGATCTCCACAAAGCGGGCTGCATCCACGCCGATCTCCTAGCCAGATTGTGTGGAAGTGGGGCGCAGCGCGCGATTCAACCAAGCGCGCGCAAAGCGTAAATCGCGGTCAACCGTCGGCAGCGAAACATTGAGCATTTCACTGATTTCCAAGCGGCTCAACCCGGCAAAATAGGTCAGGTGCATGACCTTGCCGCAGCGCGGATCGAGCTGCTCCAGCTGGGTCAGCGCCTGCTCGATCGCCAGCAAATCGCCAACCATCGAATCTTCGCCCACCTGGTTATCGTTGAGGGTCACCCACAGTATTTGACCGCCGCGCTTTTGCGCCACGCGCGCACGTGCGTGGTCGATCAATATCGAGCGGATCGCCAGCGACATCGTCGCGAAAAAATGCGCGCGGTTTTTAAACTCGCTGGTGCCCACCATGGCTTGCACCAGCACCTCGTGGAGAAGCTCCGTCGGCGACAGCGTCGCGCGCCCGCCGCCTTGTGCGATGCGCTTTGCCGCGATGCGTTTTAGATCCGCATAAGTACGATCAATCACATCCGCAAAAGCGCCCTGATTGCCCGCACGCCAAGCCGCTAACTGCTCGGTTAGCGAGGACAAGTGCTCATCAGGTGGGTTCATTGAAAGTGCACAGCCTTGCTCGTTCGAACGCGCGTTGCGCAAGGCCAATTCAAACCCTACGCGAGGGATTGAAGGCTAGCGGAACTTGCGTCAGCGAGCAAAGATCGGATAACCGCCGCTCGTACCTGCTTTAGGGCGGTTTTTCCAAACTGCCTTTTAGCTCACCGCCGCAGCCAGCAGCCAATTGCGCACTGCCTCAACGTCCGTATCGGCAGCGGGGCGGGTGTTTAGGTAATACGGCAGCTTTGAAAAAAGCGCGGGGCCTTCTATTTGGCGCAAGCGTCCCGCTTGTACTGAATCGCGGCACAGCGCGTCTGGCAGCAGCGCAACGCCTGCACCCTCGGCACAGGCTAGCGCGGTTAGGTGCAGGAGGTTGAAATGCATGCCGGGAAGCACCCTCGGTGCGCTGACATCGGCTGCGCGAAACCAATCGTTAAAGTTTGGCGAGCGAACGCCGCGCGCGGGTTCGATCGTGTGCAGCAGCGCGGCATTGAGCACGTTAACCGGTCCGTACAGCCCTGCCAGCGCGGGTGAGGCATAGGCGCAATACAAACAGCGCAGCAATTCCACAGGCTGCGGTCCCGAATCGTTGGCCGGATGCTGTGAGATCGTCAGGTCCGCACTGTCGTCGTCAGGCGTCATATCGAGGCTTGCGTCTAATCTGACTTCCAGGTGTGGCAGAGCATGCTTAAGTGCCGACAGCTTCGGCACCAGCCACAGGCTGGCAAAGCTGGACTGCGCGCGGATGCTGACCACACTCGCCGCGCGTCTCTCGCGCAAGCTGCGACTGGTTCGCGCAATTTGCTGGAACAACTCGCCAATGCGCGCTGCGTAATCGCGTCCGGCGTGGGTCAGCATCACGCCATTGGCGCTGCGTTCGAAGAGGGCAATGCCGAGCCATTGTTCAAGCCGCTTGATCTGCTGGCTCACCGCTGCGGTCGACACGCTCAGCTCGTTAGACGCACGGGAAAAGCTGGTGTGACGCGACGCAGACTCAAACGTTCTAAGTGCCGTCAGCGGCGGAAACTCTCGAGTCATGATGGGGAGCATTTCAGTTGCCTTTTGCGACGCGAGGGTGATTGGTGGCTGAGAAATATAAGCCTCCGCAAGCATAGGGTGATCGTTGAAGCGGTGGCTATGCTGGGATTTCCAACGCCCTGTTGAAGGTGTTCAGCAGCATCGCTTGCACTGCCGCTGCTGTCGGTGTTTGGGGAAGTTTGAAAACCTCCTGCGCGGGCCGATTGCTAAGTTGCGCCGTGCTCGGAATCCTGAACGAGACCGACGTCCGCTGCGGTTTCTGCGCGCGGTGCGCCTTGCCTTCAGCTCGCTCGCTTAAGGTTTTTCAAACTACCTTGAGCAGTGTTTTTCTGTCGCAATTGCCAAATCTTATCCAATGGTGCCGAAAGCTTAAGCGATCTCTTTATTGGCTTTAAGTAAAACTACGCCTCTCAACTCGTATTAATTACGCTGCACGGTGCGCTTGAATCTCCCAGTGTGCGATTCGTCCCAGCTCGATTGTCGCCGATGCGCGGCCAATGGTTAAATGCATTTAACAATTTGGCGCGCCAATGACCTGCGAGGCGATATCACGCGGCAGGTTATCTATTTCCTGTGCCCGCCAAATTGTCGCTGAATCATTCGCTGAATCCATCGTTGGAGATAATCAATGAAGCACAATCTAAATCACCTTTGCAGATCAATGCATCTGGCGCTCACTGCTGCTGCTGTTTCTGTCGTTAGCCTTGCATCCACCGGCATTAGTTTTGCCCAGGATTCACCGGACCAAGCTGTAAAGCTTGACACCATATCCATCACCGGTTCGCGCATCCGGCGCGCTGCTGATGTTGAAACGGCACAACCGGTGCTGATTATTACCAAGCAGGATATCCAGCGCTCAGGACTGCAAAATATCGGTGATGTTTTATCAAACCTAACGGTGGCCGATAACACTTCCGTTACCACGGTCAATAACAACACCAATGCCAATGACGGCTCGATCAATATCTCGCTACGCGGCATCGGCGCGCAGCGCACGCTGGTCCTGCTCAACGGCCGCCGCTGGGTTGGCGACCAAGACGGGATCGTTGATCTTAATAGCGTGCCGTTGGCAATCGTTGAGCGCATTGATATTCTCAAAGATGGCGCTTCAGCGATCTATGGCTCGGATGCGGTTGCGGGTGTGGTCAATATCTTGACCCGGCAATCGTTTGAGGGCGGTGAGGCAAACGCTTATGTGGGCGAAACCAGTGAGGGCGATGGTCGTGTCGAGTCCTACGATTACACGCTGGGCGGGTCGAGCGATAAAATTTCATTCGTCACCAATATCGCCTACAGCAAACAGGAAGCGATTTTTGCTGGTGATCGCGAAATCTCTAGAGTAGCTACTTTCGGAATCTTGCCGCCCAATGGAGGTGAATCCGCGACGCCGCCACGCGGTCGATTTATTGTTCCGGGAAATACCGGCCCTGGTGGGGCAGGCTCTATTACCCTTATTCCCGGTCGTTCGGGTGCGTCAGCGAATGATTTTCGCGCCTATGATGGCCGGATTGATTCCTATAATTTCGCACCAGCCAATTACCTCCAGCAGCCCTTTGATCGATTCAGCGTATTCCAACAGCTCAACTATCAAATTACCGACGGCATTCGCTTCTCGAACACCGTCAATTACATCAAACGCCGTGGCAATCAGCAAATCGCCGAGGTTCCCATCACGTTAAATTCGAGTGGTGCAAACGGGCCGCAGTTTGATTTTGGCGACAGCTCGGTTGCGGCCAATAACGTCTTCAATCCTTTCGGCCGCCCGGTCACGGGCGCTTTTTTCCGGGCCATAGCGCTGGGTGAGCGCGCCAACTTATTTGATTTCGATACCTGGGCTTACACCGGCGTGGTCGATGGCGCCTTTACCGTAGCGGAGCGCGATTTTTCGTGGGATGTTGGCTATCAGTACCAGTCGTTCGATAAAGACCAAGCGGGCGAGAATTACGTCAATTTGTTCAATCTGCGCAATGCCCTGGGCCCCTCCTACCGCGATGCCAACGGCGTGTTGCGCTGCGGCACGCCAGGTGCTCAGGCAATCGCTGGCTGCACACCGTTTAACTTCTTTGGCGGCCCCGATCTCGGCGTGGCTGCGGGTCGGATTTCCGCGCAAGAACGCCAGCAGATGCTCGACTACATCGGCTACACGCTGGTCGAGCAGAAGACCACCAAATTGAAAAACTATTCCGCCAACATTACCGGCGACCTGATCGATTTGCCTGCGGGGCCGCTCGGTATCGCGGCGGGCTATGAATACCGCAACTACGACTACAGCGACCGCCCGGATTCCCTCATCTCCGAAGGCGGTTCTTCAAACAACTTTCGCGAACCCACCCGCGGCTCGGTGAGCTCAGACGAGTTGTACGTTGAGCTGGCCATTCCGGTGCTGGCGGATGTGTTTCTGGCGCGTTCGCTGGAGCTTGGCATCGCGTCGCGCTATTCCGACTACTCAGCCCAAGGAACGATTGGTCTGAGAAACGTCGCACCAGATCTTGGCAACGACACCAGCTCTAAGTTCAACTTCCGCTGGCAGCCGATCGACGATCTACTGCTCCGTGGCAGCTGGGCGCAGACGTTTCGCGCGCCTTCAGTGAACGACCTGTTCAGCGGCGGTACGGAGGGTTTTCCGGCGGTAATCGACCCGTGCCGCTCGGGCGTTGGCGGACCAACCGGGGGGCAATACCAGAACCTCACCCAGCAGCAGCGTGATCGCTGCACGGCGCAAGGCGTTCCGGTGGGGGGCTATATTCAGCCAAATTCACAAATTCGGCAGCTAACGGGTGGCAATCCAACGCTTGTGCCGGAAACGGGCATTACCCGCACGCTTGGAACGGTGTACAGCCCGGCTTACGTGCCCAACTTTAACGTGTCGCTTGACTGGTACCGCGTCGAGCTTACCGATGCCCTGGTGACCTTTGGCGGCCAGACGGTCCTCAATCGCTGCGTTCGCGACGGCGAATCTGCACTTTGCCAGTTCATCACTCGAGTGCCGGGTGGTGAAGTGTCGACCGTGCGCGGGGTGCCGTTCAACGCGGCTGCGCTGGTCTCTGAAGGCTACGACTTTGGCATGAACTACTTGCTGGACTCCGATTGGGGCAAGTTTCGCTGGGTGTTCAATTCAAGCTACGTCTCTGAGATTTACACGCAAACCGATGGCGGAGAAATCGACAATGAAGCTGGCGAGCTCAACAGCGACACCGCAAATTGGCGCACGCGCGCCAGCCTCGCTACCAATTGGTCAACAGGTGCGTTCGATGTGACCTGGACGATGCGCTACTTATCAAAGCTTGAAGAAGCGTGCGCGGCGCAGGGATTGTTTGCGGAAGGTGGCGCAGTGATCGAGCTGTGCAACCCGAATCTCGTTGACGCCGACGGCCAGCAGTATCTAATCCTCGGCGCGCTCACCTATCACGACCTGCAAGCAGGTTGGAACGCGCCATGGAAGGGTCGAATTGTTGCTGGCGTACGCAACGCATTTGGCAAAGAACCACCAACGGCTACCAACACGTTTGCCAATAGCTTCCCGCAGGGCTATGACTTGCCGGGCGGTGCGTTCTATTACGTGTCTTATCAGCAAAAGTTCTAGCGCAAAACGCTGGAAATCGGGGAATCCCGCCGCGCGGCGGGATTCTTGTCAAATACGTTGGCGTTGTACGACTGGGCCGAACGCCTCGTTGCAGTCCGCCAACGGCTGCGAGCACGGTTGTCAGTGTCCCCGTGCTCAGTTAGCTTTGTTGAGATGAATCAATCATTGCGGCGATGGCTGCTCGCTGCGCTATTTTGGATCGCCCTCGGCGCGGTTAGCGTAGGCATGAGCGCGAACCTTCCTGGGGAATCTGGACAAGCGATCACTTGGGCTTTCGCAATCCAGGCGCAGTCGCTCTCCATCGCGTTTTGGCTGCCCATTAGCGTTGCCGTGATGGCCCTGGTGCGGCGTTTTCCGACCGGGCGCAGCAACTGGATTCAATCAGTGTCACTGCTAGTAGTCACCGTTGTCGCAATCACTCTGGGGCGCGCGGTGTTTGTGGTCGTGGTCAACCCTTTCGGCATTGACTTACCTGCGTTTGTCGAGGTGGTCAAATGGAGCATGCGCAGCAACTTGTTGATCGCCCTGATGGTGGTGGGAATTGCCCATGCGGTGGTCTATTTTGAGCGTGAGGAGCAAGCTGAGCTAAAGCTGGCGCAGCTTGAATCGCGCCTGGCTTCCGCGCAGCTGGAATCGCTCAGCGCGCAGCTCAATCCGCACTTTTTATTCAATGCGCTGAACTCCATTGCCGAGCTGGTCCATCACGATGCGGTCGCCGCCGATCGGATGCTGGTGTCGCTGTCGAGTTTGCTGCGCCGCAGCTTGGACGCGCTGCCCGCGCAGATAGCCCTGCTGTCTGAGGAGTTAAAGCTGCTGCGTCACTATCTTGAGATTGAAAAAGTGCGTCTTGGCGAGCGGCTGCAGATCGATTGGCAAGTTGATAGCAAGTGTTTGCAGGCGCTGGTCCCGGTGCTGATTCTGCAACCCATCGTTGAGAACGCCATTGTGCATGCCATCGCCAAGCGTAGTGCGCCGGGGCAGCTCAGGGTGTGCATTGAGCGCGAACAAGAGCAGCTGGTGATGCGCGTCAGCGATTCAGGCTTCGGGCAGTCGGTTGCCGCAAGCGCTGAGGCATCCGGCATCGGCTTGAGCAATACCCGAGGCCGCTTGCTGAACCTTTACGGCGCCGCGCACGCGGTGGTTCTCACGCAAAACGATACCGGCGGCACCACCGTTACCGTGCGCCTGCCGTACCGCACCGATCCGACCAAAATATCCAATGAGGAGTGGCTGCATGAGCCTGTTGCGCGCAGCGATCGTTGATGATGAGCCGCTCGCACGCCTGCGCCTGCGGCGGCTGCTAGGCGCCCATCCGGACATCGAAATTGTCGGTGACTACGACGGCGCGGCCTCGCTGCGCGCGGCACACAGCGATGTCGCCGTTGACCTGCTGCTGCTGGATATTCAGATGCCTGAACACGACGGTTTTTCGATCCTGCAAGCGCTCCCAGCGCCATGGCCCTACAGCATTTTCGTCACCGCCCACGCCGAATATGCCGCGCGCGCGTTCGAACTGGAAGGCACGGTCGACTATTTGCTCAAGCCAATCTCTGCTGAAACCTTACAAGTCGCGCTGGTCCGCGCGCGCCATGCGCTGCAACGCCGCCAAAGTGCCGACGCTACGGTGCGCTATTTGCAGCGCCTGACCCTGCCAATTGGCCGCAAAATGCGCCCAGTGGAGGTGGCCAGTATTGAATCGATGACCGCTGAGGGCAACTACGTCGAGATCAAAGTCGGCGAGCGCAGTTTTGTACTGCGCCAAGCTCTGTCGTGGTTTGCCGAACGGCTCGATCCCGCGCTCTTCGCGCGCATCCACCGGTCCACGATTGTCAGCATTGACGCGGTCGATTCCCTCGAGCCGCTTCCCTCAGGCCGCTATCGGATCACGATGAAATCCGGCACGCGTTTTTTCTCCGGACGCAGCTACCGCGAGGCGCTGCGCGGCGTGTTTGCGGTGAGCTTGCCAGCGGGCTGAATGCTTGGATAGCGAGGCTCCTTTCTCGGAGCACTGCGCCATTTCACGAAAACGCACTAAACGCGACCGTAGCGATCCTCGAAGCGCACGATATCGTCCTCGCCAAAATAGCTGCCCACTTGCACTTCAATCAGGTGAATGGGCGTGGCGGTTTGATTTTCCAAACGATGCCTGGTGTTGACTGGAATAAAGCAGGCGTGGCCACTCTCTAGGTCAAAGCTGCGCTCGCCAATGGTGACGCGCGCCGTGCCGCTCACGACGGTCCAATGCTCGGAGCGCTGATGGTGTAGTTGCAAGGACAGCACCTGGCCGGGCAACACAGTTAAGCGCTTGACCTTGCAATCAGCGCCATCTTCCAAAATGCTGTAGCTGCCCCATGGGCGCTGCACGGTCAGATGCTGGGTGGCGCGCGAGTCCTCGCGCAGGTTGAGCTGATCCACCACCTGTTTGACCGCCTGGCTGTGATCGCGATGCGCCACCAACAGCGCATCGGGCGTGTCGACGATCAATAAATTCTCAACGCCAATAGCCGCCACCAGCCGAGCCGAGCCGATGACGGTGGTGTTCCTGGCGCCGATCAGTAGCGTATCGCCCTGCGCGCTGTTGCCATCTGGGTCGCGCGAGTTGAGATCGCTAACGGCGCGCCACGAGCCAATATCGCTCCAGTCAAAGCGCGCGGGCACCGCCGCAACCGCTGGCGAGCGCTCCATCACCGCGTAGTCGATTGAAATATCTTCAAGCGCTTTGAAAGCCTCCAGCGGATAGTGGGTTTGTGAGCGAACTTCGCTGCGCGCCTGATCCACCACGCGCACCTGCGCCAGAAGCTCAGGCGCATATTCACCCAGTGCGGCCAAAATGCGCGTCGTGCTGAAGCCGAACATGCCGGAATTCCACAGGTAATCACCGCTCGCCACATAGGCCAGCGCGGTGTCGGCATTGGGCTTTTCAACAAAGGCATCCACGACGTGCGCACCGTTCTCACCAAGCGCCGCACCGAGTTTGAGATAGCCAAAGCCGGTTTCTGGGTGGGTCGGTCGAATTCCGAAAGTGACCAGAAAATCGTCCGCGCACAGCGTTTGGGCCAAGCGCACGTCGGCGCTGAAAGCTTCAACATCGGCAATCAGATGATCGGCGGCGAGCACTAGTAGAGTCGCTGGGCCGTTAGCAATGCGCTCGGCAGCGAGTGCTGCAAGCGCAATCGCCGGCGCGGTATTGCGTCCGATTGGTTCCAATAAAAAATGGCTTGTCGCGAGCGCTTGCGCTGACACCCGTGCGAGTTCGCGTTCGGCGAGAAAGCCTAAGTCTTGTGCGGTGACGACGATCAAGCCGCCATCGGCCACATTCAGCGCACGTCGATAGGTTTTCTCTAGCAGCGTTTCGCCGTCGGGCAAGCGCATAAACGGCTTGGGATGCGCGCGCCGCGATTGCGGCCACAGCCGGGTGCCAGCGCCGCCAGCAAGAATCACAGGAATTAAAGGCAGCTTCGCAGTCATGGATAGTTTCTTCGATGAGGTCATGGGGTTAGCTCCTCAAGCAGCTCCTCAAGGCCTACGCCCCAATCCGGCAGGCTCAAGTGGAATGTGCGTTTGAAGCGCTGATTGTCGAGCACCGAGTACAGCGGCCGCGCGGCTTTGGCGGCATGTTCGGCGCTGCTGATGGCAATCAGCTTGGGTATTTCAGTGAGCAAGCCGCGCGCCAGGCTGCGCGCAAAAATTGCTTGGGCAAACTCAAACCAGCTCACTTGCCCGGCGGCGCTTAAGTGATAGGTGCCCTCTAGCTGACGACGTAACGGGGCAGATTGCCAGCGCATCACCGCCAACGACGTCGCCGCCGCAAGCCAACGTGCGGGCGTTGGGCTGCCCACTTGATCGTTCACAATCCGCAGCTCCTGGCGCTTGGGCGCCAGCGCGAGCATGGTGCGCACAAAATTGTGGCCGCGCGCAGCGTTGACCCAGGCGGTGCGAAAGATCAGGTGGGACGCATTGCTTTCGCGCAGCGCGGCTTCACCGGCGGCTTTCGTGCGCCCGTAAACGGTCTGCGCGCCGATCGGGTCGTCTTCGAGATAGGGTCGGTGCAAGCCGCCAGCGAACACATAGTCAGTCGAAAAATGCACCACCAGCGCGTTGCAGGAGGCGGCTGTCTCACCGATCACGCGCAGCGCGTGGTGATTGATCAGCGCGGCGCGCTCGGGCTCGTCTTCGGCGCGATCCACCTGGGTGTAGGCGGCTGCGTTCAAAATCACCTGAGGTTCAGCGGATCTAATCGCCTGCGCAAGCCCGTCGGCATCGCTCAAATCAACGCTTTCGCGCCCGAACGCTAGCACCGTGGCCATCGGCGCAAAGGCGCGCTTAAGTTCAAAACCGAGCTGGCCGTTGGGCCCCAGTAGAACGATGCGCACGCTTAAAACTCGGGCAAGTCAGCGGCGTCGACGTCTCTCAAACGGCGCGCGTCGCGATCTTTTGGCGATAGCTCGCTGGGCAAAAACGGCCACGGAATTCCCAGGTCAGGGTCGTTCCACGCGATGCCGCGATCCCAGTCACGGCGATAGACCGTTGAGCACAGGTAGGTAAAGCTCGCCGCCTCGCTTAACACCAAAAAACCGTGCGCGCAGCCCGCTGGCACATAAAACGCGCGCTTGTTCGACGCTGACAGCTCAACGCAGGCCACGCGCCCAAATGTCGGCGAGCCCACGCGAATATCGACCGCCACGTCAAACACCGCGCCTTCAACCACGCTGACCAGCTTGGCCTGCGGCTCAGGATTCTGATAGTGCAAACCGCGCAACACCCCGCGAGCGGAGCGCGACAGGTTGGCCTGCACAAACTGGTCGCTAATGCCGGCCGCACTGAACACCTGATGATTCCAAGTTTCCATAAAAAACCCGCGCGCGTCGCCGAACACTTTTGGTTCGACGATATGCGCACCCACAATCGCGGTTGGGATCAGCTGCATGGCTTATTTTCGGGTCAAAGCGACCAAATAGTCGCCGTAGCCAGATTTTTTTAACGGCGCGGCCAACTTGAGCAGCTGTTCGGTGTCGATCCAGCCCTGCATGAAGGCAATTTCCTCCGGGCACGACACTTTTAGTCCCTGGCGCTGCTCGAGGGTTTCAATAAAGTTTCCAGCTTGAAGAAGCGAATCGTGCGTGCCGGTATCGAGCCACGCATAGCCGCGCCCGAGGCGCTCGACCATCAAATTCGACTGGTCCAGATAGCAGCGATTCAGATCGGTAATCTCAAGCTCGCCGCGCACCGATGGCTTGAGCTGGGCGGCTAAATCGCAAGCGTGCTCGTCGTAAAAATACAGCCCGGTCACCGCGTAATGCGACTTAGGCGACGTTGGCTTTTCCTCAAGGCCCACCACGCGCCCATTAGCGTCAAATTCAGCCACGCCGTAGCGCTCGGGATCCTTCACGTAATAGCCAAAAACCGTTGCGCCGTGGGCACGCTGATCGGCGCGGCGCAGCATCTCGGTCATGCCGTGGCCATAGAAAATGTTGTCACCCAAAATCAAACACGACGGCTGTCCGGAAAGGAACTCACGGCCGATCAAAAACGCCTGGGCCAAGCCATCGGGCGATGGCTGCGCGGCGTAGGAGATGCGCAAACCCCACTGACTGCCGTCGCCGAGCAGCGCCTGAAACAGCGGCTGCTCGTGCGGCGTGTTGATGATCAAAATCTCGCGAATGCCCGCCAGCATCAGCGTGCTTAACGGGTAGTAAATCATCGGTTTGTCATAAACCGGCAGCAGCTGCTTGGAGACCACCTGCGTTAACGGGTACAGGCGCGTGCCCGAGCCGCCCGCCAAAATAATGCCTTTGCGATTCAAAAGCTCAATCCACGTGAGGTTTAAAGTCTGCGAAGTTTACCTGTCGCGCCGCGATTGGGATGTTTTTGCGCCGCGAGCGCGACCTTCGATTCGGCCTATGATGAACAAACCCACAAACCCGCTGTCGTGCGCCATGGCTCAAGCTCTTGCTCCAAGTAAATCGCCTCACTTACGCTGACTATCTGGCGCTGCCTGACGATGGACGGCGCTATGAGCTGGTGAATGGTGATCTTTGGCCAATGGCGGGAGCTGGGCGCTTGCATCAGTTGAGCGTTGTCGAGATGTCACGCCAGCTTGGCAATCAGCTCCTCGGCAAGCCGTGTCGACTGTACCTGGCGCCATTTGACGTGCGCTTAGCCGAAGCCTTTGACGCCGATGGTTTTGAATCAAATGTGGTGCAGCCGGATTTGTTGATCGTCTGCGATCGACGCAAAGAAACCCCGACCGGCTTGAAAGGCGAGCCGGATGTGGCGTTTGAAGTTTTGAGCCCCGGCGGTTCAGCGCGCGATTTGGTCTTAAAGCGGCGTTTGTACGAGCGCGCGGGGGTCACTGAATACTGGGTGTTCGACCCTGAAGGTCGCTCGCTGCACCGGCATTATTTACAGGACGGCGTGTATGTGGTTGACGTGCAGATTGCCCGTGGCGTGTTGGCGCTGCACAGCCAGGCGCTGCAAATCGATTTTGACGCGATTGAGTTGGTCGAGGGTTTTGTCTACCCCGTTTAGAGCTGCGCCGCGCGGTCACTGCTAGCGCAGCAGCGCAATCATCTTGATCGCTGCGCGCAGTGAAAACATGATCGCCAGCACAAAGATTATCGCGAGCACTGCCCAAAAAACTTTCAGCAGCGGATTGTGGAAACTCGATCCAAAGCTGATGAGCAACACGCCAGCGAGCAGCGCGATGAGCAAGCTAAGCCCATTGAGCAGCCATTGCGCGCTTAGCCAAAAATATTCGTAGAAGCCTTCAGCTTCCTGCCATTCGCGCTTCAAGATGCGCGTGGAGTCTCTTAAAAACTGTGTGTTGAACCGCATCCATTTGCCCTACGTTGAGCGACGTCACGGCGAGTCTAGCGCCAAACGCGACTCAGTTGGCGCGTAGGCAAAGCGTTTGAAGATCGCGTGCATCGCGCTGAGGCCGTCAAATAGTGCAGCCGGGCCGGGCTGCAAAATAATTGGTGATTTGATTTCGTGGAGCTCGTTGCGGCGCACGGCTGGAATCGCTGAAAACCCCTCGCGGGCGCGCACCTGTTCCGGTCGAAATTTCTTACCGCACCACGAGCCCAAAATAATATCCGGCTGGCGATCAATGATCAGCTTCGGGTCTGCAATGATGCGTTTTCGACCCAGCGGCTCTAAGGCCAATTCCGGGAAAATATCGTCGCCGCCGGCGATTCGAACCAGCTCAGCGACCCAGCGGATGGCGCTCATCGGTGGCGTGTCCCACTCCTCGAAATACACCTTCGGGCGGCGTGGAAATTCAGCCGCAGCGCGGCGCACGGCCTGCAAGTGGGCGTCTAGCTGGGCGAGCAGTAGCGCGGTTTTCTCAACCGCACCAACCATCGCGCCCAAGCGCGCGATATAGCCCAAAATACCTTCAACCGAACGATGGTTAGAGATCCAAACCTCAACGCCCGCACGGATCAGGGTGGCGGCGATATCGGCTTGAAGATCAGAGAAACCGATCACCAAATCGGGTTCGAGGGCTAGAATCTCGGGCGTTTTGGCGCTGATAAATGCCGACACTTTGGGGTGCGCTTTGCGCGCACGCGGTGGGCGCACGGTAAAGCCAGAAATCCCGACGATGCGCGCTTCCTCGCCAAGCAAATACAGCACCTCGGTGGGCTCCTCGGTTAAGCACACAATGCGCTGCGGATAGCGAAACTGTTGGGGATTTTCAGACACGCGCTTGCTTGTCGGTGGCGGCAATCGGGCTACCATCGCACAGTTTCTAGGCTGACTTGACTCTTATGCGCCCAATCCCGCTGCTGCTTTTGATTCTTGATGGCTGGGGCCACAGTGATCACACCGAACACAACGCGATTGCCCAGGGCGAAGTGCCGTATTGGCGAAGTTTGCTCAAGCACTATGCGCACACGCTGATCGACACGTCCGGGCGTTCGGTGGGCTTGCCCGACGGGCAGATGGGCAACTCCGAAGTGGGCCACATGAATTTGGGCGCTGGGCGCGTGGTGTATCAAGATTTCACGCGCATTCAGTTGGCTATTGAAGACGGCAGTTTTGCGCGCAATCCAGCGTTAAAGGGCGCTTTTGACGCGGTGGCCGAGAGCGGCACGCTGCATGTGCTCGGTTTGCTTTCAGCCGGCGGCGTGCACAGCCACGAAGAACAGATTTTTGCGCTGCTAACAGCTGCTTGCGCACGCGGGATTAAGCGCATTGCCGTGCACGCGTTTTTAGACGGTCGCGATACCGCGCCGCGCAGCGCGCTTGCAGCGCTTGAGCGCCTTGATCGATTGTGCGCGGAGCACGCGCAAATCCGCCTCGCTAGCGTGACGGGTCGCTACTGGGCGATGGATCGCGACCAGCGCTGGGAGCGCGTGGCAAGCGCTTTCGCAGCGGTTGTGGACGCTCAAGCGGAATATCACGCTGAGTCGGGCGCGCAGGCGTTGCGCCAAGCTTACGCGCGTGATGAAAATGACGAGTTTGTCAAGCCGACGGTGGTCGCTCAAGTGCCGATGCAAGATGGCGATGCGGCGGTTTTCATGAATTTTCGCGCCGACCGCGCGCGGCAGCTGTCGTTTGCGCTGCGCGACCCGGCATTCTCAGGATTTGCGCGTGCACGCGTGCCGCAGCTCAAGCGCTTCGTCACGTTAACGGACTATCACCACGCGCTGGATGCTGACGTGGCATTTGCCCCGCACACTTTGAATGACACCTTGCCGGAGGTGTTTTCGCGCCACGGTCTAAGCCAATTGCGCATCGCTGAAACTGAGAAGTATGCGCACGTGACGTTTTTCTTCAACGGCGGACGCGAAGAGGTGTTTGCCGGGGAGGAACGCCAGATGCTGCCTTCGCCGAAAGTAGCGACCTACGATTTGCAGCCGGAAATGAGCTTGCCCGCGCTCACCGACGCCCTGTGTGCGGCAATCGAAAGCCGGCGCTTTGACTTGATCGTGTGCAACATCGCCAACGGCGATATGGTCGGCCACACCGGGATTTTTGACGCCGCGCTTAAGGCCGTTGCCGCGGTTGATCATGCCTTGCAGCGGATTGTTGGCAGCATCGAGCAGGTCCATGGCGAGGCGCTGATCACCGCCGATCACGGCAATATCGAAGATCTTTTTGACGAGGCCAGCGGCCAGCCAAATACCCAACACACCACCAATTTGGTGCCTCTGGTTTACGTTGGGCGCCCGGCTGAGCTGCTCAGCGGCGGCGCATTGCGCGACATCGCGCCCACGCTGCTGATGCTCGCCGAGCTTGAAATCCCCGCCAGCATGACCGGCACTTCGCGCGTTGTTTTCAAGCACCCGTGAGAGGTCTTGCGCTGCTGCTGTGCCTGTTTGTCCTACCGGCACATGGCGCAGAAAAGCCCGAAGTCGAAGCGAAACTTAAGGCTCTGCGCGCGGAGATCGCGAGTGTGCAAATGGCGCTGGATCGAGATCGCGGCAGCCTAGATGAGGGTCGCGTGGCTCTGCGCGAAATTGAGATCAAGATCGGTCAAACCGCGACTGAAATCGAGCGCCTGGATGCGCAAGTGGTCAGCGAGGAGGGTGCTCTGGCGAAGCTTAACGCCGAGCGCGTGACCACCACCCGTGAGCTAATCCTCGAGCGACGGGCGCTGGCCCGCGCGCTAAAGGCGGCCTACATCATCGGTGGGCGCGAGCGCTTGAAGCTCCTGCTTAATCAAGAAAATCTCAGTGCGTTTGGCGAAACCATGGCGTATTTTGAATACCTGAGCACCGCGCGCACGCGGGCAATTGAGGCGATCAACGTCAAGCTCAAGCGCTTGGATGTGCTGTCATTGGCGATCCGCGAGCGCACCGACCGCTTGAGCGCTTTGGTGGTTGCGCGCAAGCAGGAACTCAGCCGCTACGACGCGCAAAAGGCCACGCGGCGCGCGGTTTTGGAAGGGCTCGATTCGCAAATTTTGCGTCAAACCGAGGCGATTAGCGAGCTGCGCGAGGACGAAGAGGGCCTCGCGCGGTTGCTGGGGCAGCTCACCGATCTGTTTGCCGACATCCCCAAACGGCTCGACCAAGCGCGCCCGTTTCGGCGTCAGAAAGGCGCGCTCAGTTGGCCGGTCGATGGCGTGTTGCAAGCGCGTTTTGGCAGTCCGCGACCCGGCGGCGGCGCGGCATATTCAGGTTTATTGATCGGCGCCGATGCGGGTAGCAAAGTGCGCAGTGTGTACGCTGGACGCGTGGCGTTTGCCGATTGGCTGCGCGGCTATGGCTTGCTGATGATCATCGATCACGGCGACGGCTTTTTAACCCTTTACGGCCACAACCAAGCGCTGCTCAAAGGCGCTGGTGATTGGGTGGAGGGCAGCGAGGCGATCGCGCAGGTGGGCGCCTCGGGCGGCTTAAAACTCGATGCGCTGTATTTTGAATTGCGCCAAGGCGGCGTGGCCTACGACCCGAGGCCGTGGTTCGCGGGGAAGCTGCTTGAGCGCTAAAGCTCGCTGTCTAGGCACGCTGCTATGGCTGCTCGCGGCGCATGTATCCGCGGCGCCCGAGTTTGAGTTGCGCCGTGGTAACGGGCCAGAACCCGCCACGTTGAACCCGCACTTGGCGCAAGACGTGGCCGCGCAAAATGTGCTGCGCGATCTGTTTGAAGGGCTGGTGAGCGAAACCCCCGACGGCACCCTTGAAGGCGGCCAAGCGCAATCATGGCTGCTATCAGCCGATGGCCTGACGATGCGCTTTACCTTGCGCGAGAACCTGCGTTTTAGCGACGGATCAGCGCTCGCCGCGCGCGATTTTGCCGACAGCTTGAACCTCGCGTTAGCACCGGCGACCGCGGCACCGTTCGCGGCCCAGCTGGAGATGATCCAGCGCATCCGCGCGCCGGACCCACGCACCGTTGAGATCACCTTGAAGCGTCGATCGCCCGAACTGCTCGCGACGCTGACGTTACCGATCGCTTTTCCGCTGCCGCTGAGCTTGCGCAGCGCAGCGCCGAGTGCCTTTAGTAAGCCGGCAAAGCTCATTGGCAACGGCGCCTATCGAATAGTGGAATGGCGCGCGCAAAGTCACGTTTTAGTCGAGCGCAACGCGCATTTTCGTGACGCATCTAACGTGCGTATTGCGCAAGTTCGTTTTGTGCTGACCGATGACCCGGCCGCCGAATACAAACGCTTTCGCGCTGGGGATCTGGATCTCACCGACAGCGTGCCAAGCGGGCCGGTTGAGCGGTTGCGCGAGCGCCACGGCGAGCAGCTGCGGGTATCTCCGTACTTAGGCACGGTGTACTACGGTTTCAATTTAACCCGCGCTCCGTTTGCCGCTGACCCCAACTTGCGTCGCGCCTTGAGCCTCGCGTTGGATCGGCGCATTTTGACGCGCTACATCGCTGGCGCAGGTGAGCAGCCAACGTATGCGTTGATCCCGCCGGTTTTGCTGCAAGCGCCAGCCGAAGCGCAGCGTCGTGCGGCGCTTACGGACGCTGATCGAATCAAAGCCGCGCGCTTGGCGCTGAGCCAGGCGCGCTACCGGCCCGAGCGCGATGCGGCCATTGAAATTCGTTTCAACGCCAACCCGAACCAACGCCGCCTCGCGCTCGCCATGCAGGCCATGTGGCTGCAAACCCTGGGCGTGCGCTCGGAAGTTCGCCAAGAGGAATGGAAGGTTTTTTTAAGCAATCGACGCCAACGCCGCGTCACGCAGGTTTTTCGGATGAGCTGGGTCGCAGACTTGGCCACGCCTGAGAATTTTTTGAGCCTGTTTGAAAGTAATTCCGCGCTAAATTTCACCGGGATCAACGACCCAGCGCTCGATGCCCATTTGGCAAGCGCGCTGAATGCGACTGATGACGCTGAGCGACAGGACCAGTTGCAACAAGCGCAAGCGCGCCTGCTAGACATCGAGGCGATCATCCCGCTGTATCACTATGTGTCGCGACACTTGGTCAGTCCGCGCGTGCAAGGCTTTGTCGCCCACCCGCTGGATCGGCATTTGAGCCGCCATTTAAGCCTCAATCAATAACCCCTGATAGTTTCGTATCGAGAATCTCCATAGTCTTTAATTGAGGCCTGCTGCGCGCAAACGCGAGCGGGTCAAACACACCTTTTTTGGGGGAAACGCGATGAAACGATTGGCCTTATCACTGTTGATGCTGTTTGCGCTGAGCGCGGCCGCGCGGCCTGAGCAGTCCGCTGATGCGAGCGCCGCGTCGATTGCGCTGCGCGTGCAAGCGCTGACCCGAGCGCAAATTCCGCTGGATACTGTTGCCAAACTGCAATCGCGCGAGGAATTGCTGCGCTTGGCGAGCGCCCTCGAGGCGGGCTCTGAGCCAATTTCGCCGCACGCGCGCATGCAATTGCAAAAGGCGATTGATGAGCTGGAAAACCTAGGCGTGGAACAGTCTTTATATCGCCGCTCGCCGCTGGCCAACGGCACGATCTCCGGTGTACTGCGCGATGCACTAAGCGGCTTGCCGCTGACGATAGCCAACAGCATGCGCGTGCAAGCCACTGAGTTTTCGTCGCAAATCGTGCCCGGCGGGGCGGGCATCATCAATAACGTTTTGATCAATGCGCAAGGGCAGTATTCGTTGAGCTTGCCGCCCGGCAGTTACCACGTGCGCACGCTGACCAACATGCCCGGCATGCCCTATATCAATCAAGCCTTCGGCTTTGGCAACTGTGCAGATTCGATCGCCTGCCCGCGCTATGTCGGCACGATTGTGACGGTGCCCGACGGCGGCGCGTCTATCCCGGTTAATTTCGACATGCCCTTAGGCGGTCGCATCAGCGGCAATCTCAAGCGCCAGGACACGCAGGCTAACTTGCCCAACGTGATCGTCATTGCGCGCCTGGAAACCGGCGGCGCTCAGGCCAACGTGCCAACCGACGTCAACGGTAATTTTCTGATCAGCGGGCTGCTGCCGGGGCGCTATCGGGTGTCGAGTGCGGGCAACGTGCCGCAAGGGCTTTTGCAGGTGGTGTATCCAAATGTGCCGTGCGGCGATAACGATTGCGACACCGTGCCGGGTTCAACTTTGGTCACCGTCAGCGGCACCGCGACCACCAGTGGGATCAATCTGGCCGCCAGTGCCGGTGCGGCCTCCATCGCCGGGGTCATCAGCAACGCCGAAAACGGCACGCCGATCGTGGATGACGGCAGCTTCCGATCCCTGGTTTATTTGATCAGCGAAGACCGCGGCACCTTTCTGCAAATGCCGCTCACGCAAGCCACCGGGGAGTATCAAGCGCCACGCTTGCGGCCGGGAAACTATCGCGTGGTCGCCGTGGCGCCGGGGTTTATCGGCAAGGTGGTGCTGAGTACTGCACCGACGGTGACCACCCGCGACTGCGTTGATCCGCTGTTTTGCGACGCACTCGATATTGGCGGCGCGGTCACGCTGGCGCCTGGCGGTGCGTTAACCAACCTCAACTTCAGCCTGGATCGCGGGGCAACCGTGACCGGTACCGTGCGCGCCGCGGTCGGTGCAACGCCGATCGCCAATGCCACCGTGACGCTCGAGTCGGACTTCGCCAACGCCAGCGGCCTCACCGATGCGCTGGGTCAGTTCAGCGTGCGCGGCTTGCAGCCGGGCGTGTATTACGCAAGCGTCGATGCGCTGCCGCAAAACTTTGTGCGAACCTGGTTGGGCGATGTGCCGTGTCGCGGCTTTGAGTGCCTCAACGTGGGCATTCCGATCACCTTGAGCGCTAATCAAACCCGCACCGGAGTGAACTTTAATATGCCGGTTGGCGGCACGCTGTCTGGCTTGATCATCGATGGCGCGAGCGGCTTGCCGGCGCCACGACAGACGCGCCTGGAGCTGTTCACCGCGAACAGCCGCACTGCCGTTGTGCAGGTGTTTTCAACTGGCTTAAGCGGCTACGTCGCAACCGGCTTGCCAGCGGGTGCCTACAAAGCGGTGTTTGCTTCAGAGTCGGTGCTTGGCTGGGTCGATACCGCGTTTGGCGGCCTGCCGTGTCCGCGCGGCGGATGTGATCTCGCGCTGCTGCCGACCATTGCGGTCAGCTCAGGGTCCACCACAGCGGGGATCGGGGCGACGCTGCTGCGCGGTCCGCGCGTATCCGGTCGGATCGTCGAGGCGCTCAGCGGCGAGCCCATCCGCCCACTGGCGTTTGGTTCAGGCTTAAGCAACCTGCTGGCGTTCAACAACAACCTCAGCAACTACGCGGGTTTTGCGCGGGTAACTTTGTCTGGCCACTACCAGTCGCGCACCGGGCTGCCCCCGGGACCGTATTTCCTGTCGACGTTCCTGTTACGCAACAACACCACGTTTGGTGGCGGCTACATCGATCAGATGTACTTAAACCGCCCCTGCCCATTCGGCAGCTGCGGCTTAGCCTCTGGCACGCCGATCACGATTGCCGCGAGCGACTTAAGCGGCTTTGATATCGCGCTCAATCGCGGCGGGGCGATTGCGGGCACCGTGCGCGCGGCAAGCAACGCACAAGGCTTAAACGGCGTTGGGTTAACCGCCTACAACGCGTCAGGCAATGTGGTGGCAACCGCGCGCTCCAATCCGCGCGGCAGCTATCGCCTCGACGGCTTGCCTTCGGGCAGCTATTTCGTCGCAACCAACAATGCCCAAGGCTTCCAAGACGCGCTCTTCAACGGACAAAACTGCGAGCCGTTTTGCAATCCGGTCAGCGGCACGCCGATCGTGGTCAACGGCACGGCAACCACCGCGAATCGCGATTTTGCACTGCTCCAGTCGGTGTCGATCGGCGGCGTGGTCAGTGATTCGGGGCCTGCTTCCAATGTCGCGGTTGAGCTCTATGGCCAGATCGGGAATTTGCTCAGCCAAGTAGTCAGCGCCAACGACGGCAGCTACCGTTTTAACGGCTTGGCGCCGGGGCGATTTTACGTGCGCACGCGCAACGCTTTCGGGCGCACCGACGATTTGTACTGGCAAGCCGGCAACCCGCAAAACACCCAGTTGAGCAAGCCCGATTGTGTGGGTGAAGCCTGTCGGGTGCGCGCTGGCACGCCGATTGACGCGCTTGATGGCAGCAATTTCAACACGGCCAATTTAGCCTTGAGCGCGCCGGGTATGATCAATGGACTGATTAACAACGCAGCCGACGCCTCGGTCATCTCAGGCATATCCGTTGAGCTATTAGACGCCCGCGGCGCACGGGTCGGGCTGAGCAGCTCGAGCGCATCCGGGAGCTATCGCTTCAGCGCGCTGGCGGCCGGCACCTACTATCTCGTCTCGCGCGGCACGTCGGGCTTTGTTGATAAGGCCTATCCGAATGCGCCGTGCGCTGAATCGTGCAACGGCCTCGCCGGCAGCCCGATCAGCGTAGGTTTGGGTGTCACCGTCAACGGTATCAACCTAAGCCTTGCGCGCGGCGGCGCCATCTCCGGCGTCGTGCGCAACGCGCTCAATAGCCAGCCGCTCGCCGCGGTGACCGTGCAGGTTTACAACGCGGCCGGACTGTCAGTGGCCCAAGTCGCAAGCGCTCCCAATGGCGCTTACAGCTTGCCCAATTTGCCCGACGGGACGTTTTTTGTGCGCACGCAAAATGCGCTTGGATTTATCAACGAGGTGCACAACAACCGAAGCTGCGGCGGCTATTGCGATCTACTCAACGGCACGCCGGTGGTCATCAGCGGTGCCAACAGCCTCGTCGGAATCAATTTTGACCTCGACGCTGGCGGCTCGATCAGCGGTAGGCTCAGCAACGCAAACAGTGTCCAAGGCATCGCGCTTGCCGAAGTGGTTGCGCTCGATGCCAACGGCTTAGTCTCCGCTCGTGCCAGCAGCAATGCGCTGGGTGATTTCAACATTTCCGGTTTACAGCCCGGCATCTACAAATTGCGCACTAGCAACGCCGCTGGCTATATCAATCAGGTGTATCGCACACCTAGCGCGCTGCCGTGCAGCCCAAGCCCGTGCGCCTTGAGTGCCGGAACGCCGATTGCAGTAAGCGGCGCGGTGGCTGGTATCAATCTGGCCTTAACGCCCGGCGGCACGATCTCGGGAACGGCCGCTGACTTGTTCAACAACCCGCTGCCAAGCGGCACGGCGGTGTTGCTGGATGCCAGCGGCGGCGCGCTGCAATCGATCGCCATCAGCGGCGGCAATTTTGAGTTCAATGGCCTCGCGAACGGCAGCTATTACGTGTTGATCCGCAATAACTCAGGGCTCATTGACCTGCTGTTCCCGAATGTCCCGTGCCCGGCAGGGGCGTGCAATGTGCTGGCCGTCGGCACGCCGATTGTGCTCGACGCCAGCCGCGCAACGAGTGCCGCCCAAGCCGTCGCCAACATCGATCTGCGCCTGCCCGCCGGCCGCGCCATCAGCGGCCGTGTCACGCGCCTAGGTGCGCCGCTCGCGGAGGTCACGGTGTATTTCTTTAATCCACTTGGCGCAGTAGTGGGCAGCGGAATCTCAGATGCGCAGGGCAACTACAGCGTGCGCGAAACCCTGCCGGCCGGGCCCAACAGCCGCTATTTCGCCGCCACCGCAAGCCCCAGCGCGCGCGGCGCGGCGGGTGGCTTGATCAACAAAGCGTGGAACAACGTGCCGTGCATGCTCGACTGCGACGTGGTCGCGATCGGCGCCGCAATTGTGCTGCCCGCCGCCATCGCAGCGCTGCCGAACATCGATTTCGATTTAAGCCCCGGTGGCGGCTTAAGCGGCCAAGTGCGCTCAAGTTTAGGCGCGGCGTTAGCGCTGGTGACGGTTGAGGTGGTGGACGCCAACGGCCGGATCGTCGGTATCACCGCGACTGATTCGCTAGGTCACTACACCCTCGACGGATTGGTCTCGGGCAACTACTTCGCCCGCACGCGCAACACGCTCGGCCTGCTCAACCAAGTCTACGGCGGCGGCCCCTGCGCCAACAGCTGCGCCCCGCTCAACGGCACCCCAATCACAGTCAACGGCACCGTGATCACCAGTGCCATCGACTTCCAACTGCTGCCTTCAGACGCGCTATTTATCAATGGATTTGAGGAGTAGGGCAGTTTGAAAAACCCACTGCGCTAGTCGGCGGCGATTTTGCTCCGTGCCCGGAATCCTTAGTGAGACTGAACGTCTGCCGCGGTTCCGGCGCGCGTTGCGCACGTCCCTCGACCACGCTTTCTATGGTTTTTTAAACTGAGCTGTAGGGCGCAAACAAACCACCACACATCAGCCCCGCGCATCGCCCACTTTCGGATCGCGCTGCTGAGGGTGTAGGACGCGAATGCGCAGCTAAGTGCTCCCGGTGACGTTCACTTTTGCGGGCAAAATGCTCTTGCGGCGACTACTGGCAGCGAGCAGCACCAGTCGTCTGCGTGGCTGCCGCCGTCGTGTGCTCTACCTGTTGCTGCGCCCAAGCCGTCAGCGATTCCTGACCCAGCCGCCGCACTTCTTCAATCATCCGCGCATCTGCCGCATCCGCTTCCTTGAGATCCCCTGCGTCGTCACCCACTACCGACAAGATCGACTCAAACCGCGAGCGCAGCTCCGGATGTGCGTTCAATTTCGCCAACGGCCAATGATCGCTCTGTCGCAGCAGATTGCGCTCCGGCTCGAGATCGGCGCGCACCGCGATTCCCATCGGCCCCGCGACATCGCGCACCGTCTGCCCGAGCGTTGAACCTTGCAGCGCCAGCGTCGTAAGAATCCTCAGCGGATAAAGCGGACGCAACTGATCAAGATTCAACACCGCCACTGGCGTCGGCGCAGCCGACGTGGGATGCGTCGCAAGCCAGCGCGAGCCCAACATGCCCTTTTCCTCTGCCGTCACCGCCGCGAAGATCACCGGCCGGCGAAAGCCGCGCCCGGCACGCGCATCCGCAAACGTAATCAGCGTCGAGACATAAGCTGCATCATCCAGAGCGCCGTTGTAGAGGTTGTCGCCATTCACTGGCGTACCGAAGCCGTAGCCGTCAAGGTGCGCGATCAGCAGAATCCGCTCGTCTGCGAGCGCGGGGGCTGTGCCTGGCAGCACCGCCAGCACATTGCCCGACGTAGAGCTTCGCTGCCGCATAGCGATACGCGCCTCGAAACGAGCAGGGAAGTCGAACGTCGCCATCGGCCCGCGCCGCCAGCGTTGACAAAGAAGTCAGGCTAGCACGCGGTGGTGTGGTGATTTACAGCCCAGTCGTGACCGCGCCAATCAGCCCAGAGCGCACAATCACGCAAAGCGCCAGCATCACCGCCAAAGCGCCAACTACGGACGTCAATCTGAGCAATAACCAAGCGGCTGACATTGACCCGATGTGCTTGCTTTCGGATGGCTTTGCGGATCAGGCGATTGGGAAGTTAATGATTGCAATGCCAAATCACTAGGCTAATGATGAAAAACCCCGACTAGTGCGGGGGGTTTTTCATTGCAGTCGTCTCTGTGGCATACACGCGCCGTGACTTGCAGTCTATCGCCCGCATTGCAGTAGCATTTGGCACGGTTGGGTGTGCTGCCTATGCCCTTGCCGCACGCTAACCCAGACTAATCTCGATTGCGCATTGCCGAGCTGAGTGCGCAGTTCAGCTGCAAATCTTAGGAGCCTCTCATGATAAGCCACTGTCCAAAAGTACCCACAAGCGCCATGCCGATCACTTTGGACTTAAGCAAAT
>Ga0105048_10001244_pt1 | contig 41368 bp, 50 predicted proteins | sample MAT05_FD_78382 | JGI IMG/M metagenome (GOLD analysis project Ga0105048, IMG submission 78382) | Freshwater microbial communities from Lake Fryxell liftoff mats and glacier meltwater in Antarctica - MAT-05 | ecosystem: Environmental > Aquatic > Freshwater > Ice > Liftoff microbial mat | place... | reverse complement strand
CGATAAGGATCTTGATGATCTGTGGGGTATTGAAGAGTGTCTTGAGAATCACACGGATCGGGCGGAGGGCCTAGCGGCGTTCACACAGGTCTTACAGGAGGATGTCACCGCCGCAATCGAAGATGCAACGTGGACACTGGAAGAGATAGATGAGGAATTGACGATAATGGAAGAGATAGGATTTATGCTGACCCAGCGAACGCTGACCCAGCTTCGCGAGCGCAGGGCAATAGTCACTAGTGAGACAATATACGAAAATGCCCTAGCGGGTATCCGTGAGGTTTTCGGAGACAACCACGCCACAGCCGAGGAGATTGAAATCAACTTGCAGTCGTTGCGAGATGAGATAGAGATCCTCATAGAATCCCTGCAGGGATAGGCACACAACCAAATAGTAACGGGGTGAACCGGCACGACATGCCAGCTCACCCAAGTCAGCACCGAAGAGGCGGCGCGACAGGGATAGCTTATCATGGCTATCCTTATCGACGCAATTACTCTCGGTCACAGGTGATCGGGAGATTTATTTTTATGGCTAAGAATTTCGGCAATCCAGACTACGAATACCAAGACGCGACCCAGGCGCGTCAAACTACTACGGCGAACGACTCCGCCAGCGGCATGTTGCGCGACTGGGCGGTCATGCTGTTTGTCCTGGGGTGCCTTTGCCTCATTCCACCGGCAACCCCGATTGGTATCGTTATGATGATTTTCGGGGGCGCGCTATGGGTTCTGTGTCCAGTGGCAAAGGTCAACGAGCAAGCCATGATTGCAGAAACCGAGCGCACCGGCAACGGCTGCGGCGCGTTCCTGGTGACGCTCATTATGGGCGTTGTGGTTATCGTGATTGCGGGCGTGATTGCAGCGGGTGGTATTGAGCTGATGGTAGCAGGGGGGATGGTGGCACGATGAGTCAACAGAAGAATTTCGTTGCACCGTATGCAGTGCAACCGATGAACGTGCAACAGGTTGCAGATACGGCATTGCAGCCTATTAGCAGCGCAGAGATCGACGGCAGCGCGCTGCAGGCTATGCGTACCGTGAGCGAAACGAGCACGCCGATACAGCGCGGTTTTGGTATCGCTATCAAAGGTGCATTCGTGTGCATCGTTGCAACTATCGCAACTTACGCACTGAATATCGCTGGCGCGAGCGGCGCACAGGCTGCATTGTTTTTCATCGGGTTGTTGCTGGTTGGCGTTGCATTACTTTTCCATTTGGATTATACGCACAGTCCAATCGGCGGTGAACGACACAAAGCAACACTGTATGCCGATGTGCAATTGCACCGTATCGACAGCGACGAACGTGTGCAGTTGGCGAAAGTGGATGCATTTCTACAGTTAGCGGAGATGGCTTATGGCAAACGAACAGATGACACGATTGAAACGCGATAATGCAATGCAACGATTAGAGATCGCACATCTCCGGTCGAGGATCGGCGTTCATCGACGAGGATCGACGATTGTACGGCGGGCGCACGCTGATGCGCTCGCATTGCTACAGGAACGCTACATGGGCCGGAACACAGGCCGTGTAGAGATGGCACGGCATGGCATGAGTAAGCGCCGCTGGGCGTGGGCATTAGCATTGTTGCGTTATGTTGGCGTGATAAGCACGCGCACAGGAGATTGGCGCTATGGGTTGCGCTGGGTAGCAAGTGAGATCGACGCAATGCGATTGTTGGCCGATACTCATGACGCAACACTGCTGCAACTCAAGCAATTAGTTCGCTCAGTGTAACGGATCTTTGTATGTACCCACAAATCCATAAATGGGTACATACACGAGTAAAACGCAGAAGGGGAGGCATGTAAATCTATATGACAATCATCCAGTACGTTTTGACTATTATCATCGGGGTAGCCGCAATCTTGCTCGCCAGAGAGACGCACATCACGTCCACCGATGCCGGTCGGCTGCTGCTGGTCGTTGCCATCACCATCATGATCGTGTCTGTGCCGGCAGATCTGCCGGTCACTATGCGGCTCCTGTCGGTGTGCATCGCTGGCTATGCGTTGCACAACATCCTGGGCATGGCGCTGGGGCCGGTGCCGTTCACGGTGTTGAGCCGTCAGCCAGCGATGCTTGTCGCCAGTCATAGCGCGTATCGAATGCAATTCGGTGTGCGGCGCATGGTGATGGCCTAATGTCCTCTGGCAAACTACATTCATCCAGCACCATGCGCAATGGCATTATCATCACCTGTGTGTGCATGGGTTGGTTCGTAGTAGCCGGCAAAACGTGGCCGCTGGCGATTGCCGTGGGCGCATGGGTTGGGCATATCCTGACGCCCGACATCGATCACCACCGGCTCACGATAGAAGAACGTCGGATGCTACGCCGCTTCAAGCTATTCGGTTGGCTGTGGGTGGCCTTCTGGTGGCCCTATGAGAAACTGAATCCGCACCGTGGACGCAGTCACACGCTACGCGGTACGGTTGAGCGCTTCCTGTACCTGTTTTGGTTGCCGATAGCGGTGACGCTACTCTGGATGCCCGAAGCGGCGCTACTCTGGATGCTGGTGCTGACTGGACAGGGGTTGCAAGATATGGACCATCTGCGGATGGATAGAATGTTATTTTGGCAACGATAGGTTTTGTATAGAAAAAAGGGGATTATGAAAATGAAAATCGCTGACCGACTAGGTGGCAAAAATGCAGTAATTATCGTGCTCGTGCTGGCATTGTTGGCACAGATGCCCCATGCACAATACGTGTTCTTTTCAAACAGTCACGATGCCTCATGGTTCAGTTGGTTCCAATCGTGGGGCGCGGCCGTCGCCCTAGAGGTGGCCGTGCTAGTATTCGTGATCCGCAGCAATACGCGCGTCTCGTGGGGATTTGCTGCATTTAGCATTCTAATCAATTTGATGTACTACTATGATGTGCCGCACATTGCGCCACTGTTACTTGCTGCTGGCCTACCGGTTGCAATCGCCCTGTACTCGCATGAGGTGGCTGCACATCAGCATAGTAGCAACGAGGCAGACGAGAAGGCATCATCGCAGCCCAAGATTGTGCAACGTCACAAGCCCGCTGCACAATCCCAGGTCATCCCCACTGTGCAAGAAGTTGTCATCCCTACTGTGCAAGAAGTCTTGCCGCCTGATGTTCCTGTGCAAGATGGAGCGCCAGATCGAGAAGATAAGCCGTCTTATGCACGGTGGCTAAAAATGGAAAAGGGCATGAGCAATGGTGCAATCTCTGAGGAATTGAGTGTGCATCGAAACACGGTGAGCGGTTGGCTGAATGGGCACAGCAAGGTTGCAACGTAACGACCATGGCGCGTATCATGTGCGTGCATAGAAAGGAGTTTACTCAGTGGAACTAACTAGGCCCGACAATCCCCATTGCCAAAAAGTGTATCGGCACATACAAGCCCACTGCGCTGTTCGCCTGTCGACTCTTGTCGGCCACAAGTTGCGATTGATTGTTGGCAAGGATGGCGATATTACGTCACTAAATGCCGGGGCACTGGCAACCAAGTTTTCTGGCAACGAATATACTGAATCGTTGCGCCTGCTAGGGATAGCTAACCATATCAAGAAGCGATACAGCCGAGGAGACAATCATGGCGAATAAGAAAATCAAAATCGTGTGGGAATCAACGCGAGGCACGAAGCATTCGAAACTCGTGGACGAGACTGATGCTAAGGCAGAAATGTCACGGCTGCGCGGTCTGCCCGATGTTAAGTCTGGCAGCGTTCGACTCAGCATGTGAATCTAGCCACCACCAAGCGCACCCTAGCCGGTGCGCTTTTTTGTTCGTGCATAGAACAAAATTGCTATTGCGAGTTTTCCCAAAACGCTTGACACATTGAATAGAGTATGATATAATTCAATGTATAGGCAAGGCAAACGAGACTGAGCCAAACAGGAAATAGGAGAATGAAATGAACAAGCAAATGGACACGCGCGAGGGAATCGAAGTCAAACTTAGATTTCAATATCATGGGGAAAATCTATCATGGCAAGATATCAGAATCGCATGGGTTGGGCTGATAGATACTGGCAATCGCAATGTATTGCGGGATATTCTAGCGGCAGTTGCCGCAGCCGGTGAGGTGGCAACTGGCGGGCATGTCACAGCAATCCGCTGGAATGTGCAGGGATCGTTACAGGGGCACTTCAGCGATGTGCCCGCGTGAAATGTCAACAATCAATCAACAGGAGAATGAAAATGAACAAGCAAATTGAAAAATCAGTAGGGCAGTTGAACGAGGAAGCCAACCAAGAGGCCCGACAATCAGCCGATGAGGCAATGGCCTTCTTTGACAAGTGGGCAGATGAAGATTTCGCAACAGAGTATGGCATCGAGGTCGAGGATATCCCGGCATTCATTGCCAAGATGCGGGGCGAGGGATGACTGAAAATTTTACGAGTAAAAAGTACGGACAGTTTTCAGTATCACTATCGGACGACAAATCGTTCGTATCGAGTTTAATCGACAAAGCGCTGGCCGACATGAGCGCTGACCCACTTGAGATGTACGAAGCGCAGCCACCCAAGCGCGACGGGCGGCGCAACAACGGCGGCGCTCGGCGCGGTACCGGCCCCAAGCCGATGCCGGAGGAGGAGCGAAAAGTGCGGGTGACGATAAGCCTGTCGCCCGGCACGAATAAAAAATTAGTCGCCTACGCCGCAATGATGGACACGAGCATGTCCGAAGCGGCGGACACACTGTTGACAATCATGTTAAAATGACGCCGCCCCGCGCCGGCTATAGCGCGGGAGAAAGAAACAAATTATGCAATATCTATACTGGGCAAGAGCAGGCGTATTATCGGTATTAGAAGTCAGTGGCGGACGCGTCGTCCGCCACTGGGATGACACGGGTGGGTACCGAGGCAGTCGGTTTGCACAAATCGAAGCGGTTGCAAAAAAGATGAATCTGCCAGCCGAAAAACTGGCGACCGCGATATCTCGGTCAGCACCAATGACCGACCAAGAAGTCCGCCAGTACATGGTGAAAGTTCCAGGGCTGTACCGCCCCGCCATGCGCGAGCGGGGGTGGATAACCCTCACCGTCGATTCGCAAGAAACCTTCTCGCCATTGCGCCAGCGCTCGCCATTTGAGGCGGTCGATATCTTCTCGTAAACAAACGCCGACCCGCACCGGCAATGTGCGGGAGAAAGAAATCATTATGGAAAACCAGAACGCGATCAACAAGACGCTTAGACGGCAGTACGCAAAGACGTCCGAGCACAAGGGATCGTACGCAAAGACGTCGAATTATCGCGACGCAGCAGACCTGTGCGAGGACACAGGATTGCCTGTGAAAGTATACCGCACCCACTGGACATGTAACATGTATGCTCCACCGGCAGAGCTGGACACGATATACTGGCCGGACGGTGAGATAACAGGCGACACAAACGCGGTAGGGGACATCCTCTACTGGAAGTAAACCACCACCAATCGCACCGTAGTTTAATTCAACGCCGCCCCGCGCCGGCTATAGCGCGGGAGAAAGAACACAATCATCACCACTAAGCGCACCCTAATCGGTGCGCTTTTTTGTTGCCCACACGTATATACGCAACTCTGTTGACAGCATGGCAGCGTTGTGCTAATATACGAAATATCAAATCGACGCACGCACCGCAGGCAAACAGTCGGTTGGCGTGCGTTTTTTCGTTTTACCGGAGAGTTCGATGAGCAACGACCGAGTGCTAGCAGGCAAAGTTTGGATACTGGTTGGCATTATTCGTTATGAGGATTACGATAACCTGGGCGTCTTCACCCACAAGCGAACAGCCGAGGACGAGATGAAGAAGCGCGAAGCCACTGATTCTAGCTACGAGATGTACGACATTGAGGAGTGGGAACTCAACACGCAGGAGCCACATGCAATGAGCAACGATAGCGCGCCGACGATCCCCGGCTTTGAGCCGATTGCGCCAGGTGGGGTGATTGTGTCCGCGCCGCCTGGTATTAAAATCCTGACACCAGGTGTCAGACTGACGTACAACTGGCCGCTGAGTGAAGCGGTCACAGGCAAACGCAATCTAGTGTGGATCAACGAAGCAGGCGACATACTCGCCACTGACGACATCACGCCCGAAGAAGCGCAGGCTGCGATTGATCTGCTGCTTGGCTACGCGGGGGCGATAGAATAATGACAGGTCTCGCCGGTTTCGATTTTGAGTTCCTCAATCGTCGTTTCCGCAACGATGTATTTAATCAGCCGGTGAATCTAGCCGAGCGCTACGGCGTGTCTATCATCAGCGCTCAGGGTCAAACGGCCTGGCGCTGCATTGGCGTGTATCACCTATCGCCACCAGAGAATCGCGGCCGACATAATGTGTTCGTTGAAGTGCTTGACGAAAACGGTGTACGCACACGGTCGCCAGTCATCAAATGGACTTGGTACATGGACGCGCCAACACAGACGTTGCGTCTCGAAAAACCCGGCAACGAACCCGCTGCCGATATCCCTATTGGGGTAAGCTCTACCATCACGTTGCGTGTCGAGGGTGACGGTATACCCAGCGACAGCGTTGGTGGCATCCACTCACGCCATCCCGATGAGGGTACCGACAGATGGAACTCATACGGGCACCATTCATACTATGCCGTGTTCCAAAAACAAGCCAACACGATAGGCACACCACCAGTCACACCAACACCACCGACTGGACCAGACGAACCAACGCAGCCTACATTGACGCTAGAGAAGAGAATCGAAGCGACCGAACGTGCTATCGCTGAATTGACAGCGTGGCGGAGATCAATGGAAGGCGACTAATGCGTGTATTGTTTGTGGCACCGCGCACAGACCTCATGTTCGCTGATGAGGAAGCGCAAGATGTTTCGAATAGCGGTTTGGAGCTTACGTCACTACGCGGCACAGTCACACAAGCCGAACTGTTGCGAGCGATAACCGGAGGCGATTACGATCTGCTGTGGTTAGCCACACACGGCAACAAGGACGGCGTACTGCTGAGTGATGGCATTCTCTCAGCTTCGCTGCTGACCTCTCTGGTGCGCGGGCGGTTCGATACCGTCTTCCTAAACACCTGTGAAAGTTTCGAGGCTGCACGTATGTTGCAGGATGAAACACAGGCTTCAGTTATCGCGACAATTCAAGAGGTACCAGATAAAGAGGCTTACCAGACTGGCGCACTGTTCGCCTACTGGCTACAAAAAACAGATGACGTAGCTGAGGCATATCAGCACAGCAAACCTGGCGGGAATCGCACCTACGTGCATCTGGCCGGTAGTAAAAAAAAATGAGCGCTGACAAAAATCAGAATTTCCCGGCATCTTCATTGAGTGAGCAATTGCTACTGGCCTACATTCAAGAGGATCGAGAATGGAAGCGCAGCATCGAGCACCGCTTAGGGAATGTCGAAAGCAGTCGCCCAATAGCCATCACGCCACAAACAATGTGGCTGATATTGATCATAGTTGGTCTACTGATTGCGCTTGTAGTTTTCGGCCTCGGTTATGTGCGTAGCTCAGGATCCGGAGGGGGCATCACGTTACTATTGCAAGGCATTGAAATGATGCGACAATATTCGCAGGGGAAATAATGGACGTAACGATTGCGTATCTCCTGACGTGCATCCTGGGGATATCGAAAACGATTCGACACCTATTTGACTACTATTGGGGGCCATACGTACCGAATAACGGTTGGTATTTCACGATCGGTGCAGCATCTAGCCTATTTCTGGTCGCGTGCGGCGCGCTTCTCTGGATAAGTGTTGGTGATCACCCAATGATCGGGGTTGCTTCAATCCGTGAGTATATACGTATAAGTTTTTTGGGATTTGTATTGTTCGGCATTCCGTTTGAGGCAATCTATTGGATTGATAGATTATTCATCCATAAGGGGCCGGATATACTAGAAGTAACGGAATCGAAAACTGATTAATAGGAGAAAACATCGATGTCAATGTCAATTTGGATTTCGCCAGAAGAGATCGCAGCATTGCCCACAAGCGGCGCTGCATGGAGTAGTGTTCTAAGCGCTGCCAACAGTAGCTGGGGCAGCGCTGACCTGTCCGACAACAACAGCAAGCACGATGTGCTGACCCTTGCCGGGGCACTGGTGGCCGTGCGCAATGCCGACAATGCCATGCGCGATAAGACGATTGCAGGCCTCGTTTCGGCAATGGCGTCAAAGTTTGCCCGAGCGCTGGAGTTATCACGCGGTCTGCAAACCTACATTATTGCCGCTGATATCATCGGCTACCGTGATGCAGCTTTTCTGACGTGGGTAGAGAAAGCTACCACGGCCAACGTGCAAGGCCATTCTGGTGGCGACGGCGTTATCGGCACAGCCGAGCAATCCGCCAACAATTGGGGTGGTCACGCCCGGGCGAGCCTAGCCGCCGCCGCGGTGTATACGGGGCGTGCCGACTGGATAGCGATGATCATCATTGCGCACCGCGCCTTCATCGGGGCATACGCACCGGGGAACAAGATGAAATACACGTCGACCGATTGGCACGCTGGCACACCACAGGCGGGTATCAACCGGCCTGATGCCAAAAGAGGCGCATTCACACTGTCCGGCGTACTTGCCGAAGATTGGCGACGTGCCGCGAGCTACAAGTGGCTCCCGTCACCAAGCGGCTATATGTGGGAGGGTATGCAGGGCTTGGTTGTCTGTGCGGTTATTTTGCACCGTGCTGGGTGGGTAGCGTTCAATGAGTCCGACAACGCGATTGTGCGGGCAATGGATATCCTCTACGGTACCGGTGCGGCGGCGGGCAATAGTCCGGCATTCAAGAACCCCGCAGCCAGTGACGATACCTGGATCACCTGGCTAGTCAACGCATACGCCGGGACAAGCTACCCGACAACAGCGGCAACGTCTGGTAAGAATATGGGGTACACCGATTGGACGCACGCAAAAGCGGGCACCGCGCCACCAGTGGAACCACCAGTGGAACCACCACCTGTAGACCCGCCGCCAGTTGACCCGCCACCGACTGGTACAGTAACCTATCCAATGGACGTAATTGCATCGAATGGCTGGTACGTCACGTTGCCTAGCAAGGTGAAGACTACACCGGACACAGTGAAAATCCCCGGACTGCTGATGTATAGTGGCGAATGGTTCTATTTGAATAGTGCCAAGGACGGCGTCATCTTCAAGGCACCCACAGACGGGGCAACGACCAAGAACTCCAAGAACCCACGTTCTGAATTGCGCGAGATGTCACCCGATGGTAAAACACAAGCCGCATGGTCATCGACCACGGGCACGCATTCGATGGATATTGAGCAGATGGTTAGTGTCCTTCCAATCGGCAGTAAGCCTGTCGTTGTGGTAGGGCAAATCCACGATGGCAATGACGATGTAACCGTATTCCGTCTAGTCGGCAACACCACTGGCGACCGCAGTATTGGGAGTCTATGGATTACCGATGGTGACAAATCGGAAGGGTACAAAGTCACCGATAGCTATCGACTAGGCACCAAATTCCGCGTAGGGTTCCAGGTGGCTGGCGGGAAAATAACCTATACCTACAACGGCCAGCTGGTGGCCTATACACAGACCAAGGAACTCAGCGGCTGTTATTTCAAGGCTGGCTCCTACAACCAAGCCGGTGGCATTGTTACTAAGCTGCCCGATGGCAAATCCGACTATGCCGAGGTCACGATCTACGCGCTTCAAGTGTGCCACAATGGGGTTTGTACCGGACGCGCACCAGGCGTTGTCGTGCCACCTGTGAACCCGACACCTGTCGATCCACCCGTCGACCCGCCCAACACGTCCAGCCTGACGGTTACGGGCACGCCGACAGCTATCGCTGCGCTAAAGGCTTTCATCAAGGCTGACACGTCTTCGCTGAGTGGCGGCTAGGGGCGTCGCATGATGGCGAAACGCAAAGCCCAGCCTAACCGCAGAATTCTGATGGAGACGGGCCAAGGACACGGGTTGAGTTTAACACCATCTGAGGAACGTGTGATTCGTTCTGTGTTGGCTGGGCATGTGACAGGTAAGGAGATTGGCAGGCATCTTGGCATGACGCAATGCTCGGTGGTGTCACACCAACATTATATTTACACCAAAACCGGAGCGCGTAACTTGGTAGAATTAGTATTAATGGTGACTGGACGCATAGAGCGACCGGCAAACCTAAATGGCATAGAGGAGTAATAACATGGATACCTCAATGATTGTGATCGTAGCGTTTCTTATCCTGAGCGGCGGCCTGTCCGTTTACTCATGGTGGCGTGGTCGAAATATCGATGGGGGAGCACAATCAAGCCTGTTCGAGTTGGCGCTGAAGCTCGTCATCGACGCTGAGGAGATGATTAAGCCGCGCGAGGGCGAGACGTGGGACACGGCAAACGGTCGGAAATTGCAGTACGTGCTGGATGAGCTAAAAGAGGCTCATCCCGAAATCAACATCGGTGCCCTCCGCAATATCATCGAGGGCGCGGTAGATATTTTCAAGGGACGGCTAGTCAATGCGTCACGTTCGGCAAACACACGAGCGCTAGGATAATCTAAAATGCCCGTAGGCGTGTTTGCACCATCTAAACTATATACCGATTATGGCGAGTGGACAAAGCCCGCCGCTGGCGCGACCGACTCCGGCAAAGCCTGGGTGTGGGATAGTGGCACATATACGTATGTGCCACTATCGGTTGAACCATTCGGCGCTGCTTCTGCTGCTGTGTCTGCGCACCAAGCGCTGACCACGGCGCACGGCATCAGCGCATATGGCGCAACGCTGGTGGATGACGCAAACGCTACAGCAGCACGCACGACGCTGGGACTTGGCACGATGGCGACACAGGCCAGCACTGCGTATCTGTTGGCAAGCGGTTACACGGCAGCGGATGTGTTGACCAAATTGCTCACGGTAGACGGCAGCGGTAGCGGTCTGGACGCTGATTTACTAGACGGGTTGAGCAGCGCAGCGTTTGAGTCCGCTGGCACGGCGGCGGGGCTGATTACCGCTCACGTTGGCTTGCCCAATCCGCACACGCAATACACGGTAGTGAGCAACACACGAGCCACCATTCTGGCATCGTCGCCAACCGTGCGCACGGTTGCGCTGGCGACTGATACGCTGGAAATGCTCGTATGGGACGGCTCGGCTTGGTACGTTGCGCCATTGGAACTGATTGCGCAGCCGAACGCGGTTGACATGGGACTGCTACCCCCGATGGTGCAGAACGACCGTGCGGGATACAGCGCTGCCAGCATCACCGACAAGACAATCAGCAACTCTACCATCGGCGGCAACGACAACACGACCACGGGCAGCATTCGGGTATCGTCCGGTGTGCTGCAAATCTACCTGTTAGGTGTCTGGAATGATGTCGTGACAGGTTTCCGCTTTCGTGAGGATTCAGTCAGTGGGCAATACGAATTGGAACACAGGCCGATTGGGTTCACGAGTTGGATTGAAGTAATGTCGGGAAACAGTGATGCGCTAGGGTTGAACGGCTTGCCACTCACGCAGGGATACGTCACGAGCATGGGCGCGTATCCTGCGCACGCACAGATAGTCGGGAGAACAATAACAAGCTGATGCCAACTTTTTTTATAGCTCCAGCCTCACACGCTACAACCCCAGGCCACGATACGAACGGAACGGGAACCACCCTGTTGCCGTGGCTCACCATTAGCAAGGCGCACACGAGCGCTGCCAGTGGCGACACAATCATCTGCAAAGACGGGACACATACTTGGAGTAGTCAGACATTTACGAAGTCTCTGACAATTCAGGCAGAAAATACCGGACTGGCGATTTTCGACGGTGCAGCAGCGACCATCAGTTGGGTGTTAGTGCCCAACATGGTGAAAAACGGTCTCAGATTTACAAATGCCACTGCTACGTCTAGTGCGCCACTTTTCTCAGGGGGTGCGGACGGATTGTATTTATTTCAGCGATGTACATTCGGCAATATATCCATATCGCACGCAGTATCAGGCGAGGGTGGCCTAATCGGTACGGCGTTTTCGCTAACAGGTAACCCAACCTATCGCCTGATATCCTGCCTGATTAACGACATCACATCGGCGGGCCAAAACGCCCTATTCGGTGGGAGGACGTTCGGCACAACAAACATGGTCATCACCTGGGATTTACAGAATACTGTCATTTATATAGCGAATACTGGTGCGAATCGAATCCAAACATTGTTCTTTCTAGCTGGCAACGCCGGAACTAACCCAACCATAGCCATCATTATCAAAAATTCGATTATCTCGAATGCTAGCGGCCTGACGGTAAATTACAGGGGTGGCAGCGGCACACACAACACCAATGCACTCTCAAACTCTGGTTTTTTCAATATTACAACTGTGCCCGCTGGCACAGCCAACTTCACCACCAATCCGCTTTTTGAGAATGTAGCAGGCGGCAACTTCAATCTGAGACCGACATCACCGGCCCAAAGCAAAGGTACACTGGTATGAAAATCATTGTCCTGGCTGAGGATGATATTATCGAAGGCGTGCCACGTAGCCGTGGCGAGGTTGTTGCTGTGCCTGACGGCTACAGTGGCAACACCCGCCGCACCATCGCTGAGAATGTAGGCGAGCGCAACCGGCAGGCGGTAGAGGCGAAAATCGAGGCAGTCAAAGAGCGCAAAGATGGCGACATGTTCAAAGAAGCGCTCACAAAACTGCAAGCCATTCTACAAGAGGATTATAGTCAATTCTGGGACGCATTGCAGCAGCGGGCTAATGTGCAGGATGCCATCATAGCCGAGATGCGTGAGAATCCTGATATTCTACGCAAGGCGTTGGAGAATCCGCAGTGGTTTGTGGATGAAATAACACAGCGGTTCAAGCCTGACGGGAAGGCGGCAAATGTTAAATAAAACGCCGATGATCGTACGTGCTTCACTGGGCACGCAAACCATACTCAGAGCGACGGCAATAGGCTGGCAGGGTGAGATGGGGCTGTCAACCGATACGGGCAGACTATGGGTTTGCCCGACTACCGAATCGCCATTTGTTTCGCCGGTTGGTGGCAGTAGTCCGCCGTCTGTAACTGGCAGTCGGGGCGGCAATGCGGCACTAGCCTCACTGCTGACGGCGCTGGCTTCACTTGGCGTAATTTTGGATAACACAACACCATGAGCTACCCAGTATATTGCGTTGCCGACCTTGGCGCACACAACACAGATTTGACGGTTCACGGCAAACTGTACGATGCCGCGGGCACGCTCGTGACTACAATCACCACCGGCGTTGTCGAGGTCGTGGATGGCTTGTATCAGTACGTACTGAATGCGCCTGACGCCCATGCCGGGGTTTTCATTCTCTACAACTCTGCTGACACCACCCTACGGCGTTCGTTCATGGTGGCACCGCGTGAGACTGAGAATGCAGACGTGTTGACGAGTTCGGTAGATATTCCAACCGTCGCGCAGATTGATACGCAACTCAGTGGCACACATGGCGCGGGTGCATGGTCTACGGCGACGGGGTTCGCCACGCCGACAAACGTCACCGCTGCACAGACGGCAATCACGGCGGCCCAACCGAGCGCAGCCGCGGTCGTGGCCGCAATCATGGCGTACGCGGTGGCAACCGGCTTGACATTTGAAGCGGCTATGTTGAATATATGGTCAGTAACGGTTGGCGATTCCACTGCCAATGATGCGCAGAACCCAACCAGCATTGTGTACGATGATCCGGTGGGTGCAACCAACGTGACGCACACGCTGACCGATACAACGCGAGTGGCAAGCTGATGAACCGATTCAAGCGGATAGCTAGCCGCGGCTGGTTAGGCAATGCGCTATCCGTGCTGACCTTCGGCTACTTTCCGTATCGCGACGTTGCCACAGGTAAGGTTTGCATCGGCACAATTCTCGTGTCGCTACCTAGCGCAGCGTTTGCCATCGCGATGCCATCTGTGTCTGCATCTATGGCGATACCTGGCGTGACGTTCGCCATGACAACACCGTCTGTGTTCGTGTCTATGGCGCTACCAGGCACTCTAATTGAATTCGAGGATTGCGAATGATTGACATCAGTGTCACACCAGCGGAAAAAGGGACGGCCAAAGTCACGGTCGGCCCGTTTACCGATGAAGACGGCACCGCCGTTACGCCGCTCACGATAACATGGATGCTAACAGACCGGCGCGGCACCGTCATCAATAATCGCGCCGCCGTAGTGGTGGCACCCGCGGCAACGGTGGTCTTCGCACTGACCGGCAACGATTTGGCGATTGCCGGAAACGCGCTACAGCGTGTGATTACGGTTAGCTGGACGTACAACAGCACGGTGGGCAGCGGCTTGACGGGCAGGGCACAAGCCAAATTTAGCATTGAACAGATGGCGGGTGTTGCAGATGGGTAAGTCGATCACCTGGACGAACGAGAAGCGCAAACTCCGCGACCTCAAACCGTGGCCCCGCAATCCGCGCGTCATCAAAAGCAAGCAAGCCGAACGCCTAGTCGAATCAGTCAACGACTTCGGCCAGGTGGAAACGCTAGCGATTGGGCCGAATGACGGCGAACTCTACAACGGGCACCAGCGGCTATCTGTGCTAGCCGGCGCATACGGCCTTGACTATGAGGTTGATGTGCGTGTGGCAAGCCGTCCACTGTCTGAGAAAGAGCGCGAACGGCTGACAGTGTATCTTCATCGCGGCACGACCGGCGATTTTGATTTCGATATTCTGGCGAATGAATTTGAGGTAGACGATCTACTATCCTGGGGCTTTGACGCATTTGAGTTGGGCATAGAAGAACCGGAGGCAGACGCAGGCAGCGACACAGAGCCACAGATAGACAAAGCCGAGGAGTTGCGCGCAAAGTGGGATGTTTCATTAGGCCAGCTTTGGCAGCTTGGTGATCACCGGCTCATTTGTGGCGATTGCACGGACGCGGCGACGGTGGCACGGCTGATGGGTGGGGAGAAAGCGGATGCCTTACTTACCGATCCGCCTTATGGGATAGGGGTTGATAGATCTATGCACGAGAAGGGCGGACAGCAGTACGGCAACGCAGCCGCGTCCAAAAGACATTACGCAGATACAAATTGGGATAACTCTACACCAACTAAAAGTGTAATTGATTATCTTGTGTCATTAGCTACCGAGGTGATTTTATGGGGCGGCAACTATTTCGAATTGTCGCCAACTAGATGCTATTTGGTTTGGGATAAGCAAAATGATGGCAATCAATTTGCCGATTGTGAACTGGCGTGGACTAATTTAGACAAACCAGTAAGACTTATCCGTCACATGTGGAATGGCATGATCAGAAAAGGCGGGGAGGATAGATTATCGCATCCTACTCAAAAGCCTCTAGATGTAATTGTGTGGTGCATAGAGCAATTCGAGCGCAATCCGAAAATCATCCTTGATACCTATCTAGGCAGCGGCACAACACTGATCGCCTGCGAGAATCTTGGGCGCAAATGTCGTGCCGTGGAACTTTCGCCCGCGTACGTCGCGGTAGCACTTCAACGATTCGCAGACCATACCGGCATCGAGCCGGTGTTAGTGAAATAGACCCACAGTTATACAGTGGGGCAACAGTGGGAGACATGGCAGGTAAAGATAATCTAAAACCATTCAGCAAAGGCGACAAGCGCATAAATCGCAAAGGCAGGCCGGTAACATTCGACGCGCTGCGCACCCTGGCCCAAGAGATCAGCCATGAGACCATTCCCGGCAAAGACGGCAACCCTTACACCGTAGCCGAGGCGATTCTGCGCAAGTGGGCTACCAGTGGCAACCCGGCGCTACAGATGAAGTTTGTGGAAGTGGCCTTTGGCAAAGTGCCGGAAGAGATGAAATTGTCCGGCGATGTGAGCGGCGAGGTCGTTATAAGGATTATCTACGGTAACGATGGAAGCAATGACGAACGAACTAATAGTTAATCTACCATTGCCGCACGAGAAGCAGCTTAGCTTTATGCGCAGTCCCGCAAAGCGCAAAGTTGTCTGCGCTGGGCGGCGCGGCGGCAAAACCACCGGCATGGTGTCGCTGGCGGTTGAGTCCATGCTGCGCGGCAAACGTGTCTTGGAAGCTGCTCCAACATCTGATCAGACAAATGTTTTTTGGACTGGTTGCAAGCGCGCTTTGGCGGATTTGGTCTCTGCTGGTGTTGTCTACAAAAACGAAACCGAACGCGTATTGGAAATCAAAAACGGTGGACGCATTCGCACCAAAACGGCATGGGATGCCGATTCGCTACGTGGTGATCATGCTGATTTATTGATACTGGACGAGTACAGTATTATGAATCCAGACACATGGACAGAGGTTGGCGCGCCAATGCTACTCGATAACGATGGCGATGCCGTATTCATATTTACGCCAAAGCGTAAAAATCATGCCCACAAGATCTATCATCAGGCCATGGGCGACACAACAGGCCGCTGGGCGGCGTTTCATTTTACAAGCCACGACAATCCATATTTGAGCAAAGACGCGTTGGAGGAAATCACCTCTGATATGACAGAGGAAACCTATCGGCAAGAAATTCTTGCTGAGTTTCTCGAAGGCGAAGGTGCTGTTTTTCGCAATATTGCGGCTTGCATGAGTGCGCCAGTCACAACGCCCAGCGCACACGTTGGGCACACACTAATTGCTGGCGTGGACTGGGGCAAGCAGAATGATTTTACAACAGTCAGTATCGGTTGCACGCGCTGCAAGGCTGAAGTAGTGCGCGATAGATTCAATCAGATTGATTATGTGTTTCAGCGCGACAGACTGAAGAGTCTTTTCGCCATGTGGCAACCAGCAATAATTCTGGCTGAATCCAATAGCATTGGACAGCCTAACCTGGAAATGTTGCAGCGTGATGGCCTGCCCGTGATTGCATTTGAGACAACAGCCACCACCAAGCCGCCACTAATTGAAAACTTGGCGTTGGCTTTTGAGCGTACAGAGTGGCAGTTTCAAGATGATCCAGTTTGGACAGGTGAAATTGAGGCATACGAACGAATCATGTCGCACCACACTGGACGCAGCCGGTATTCAGCGCCGGTTGGTATGCACGACGATACGGTTATAGCGAGAGCACTAATGCTCTGGCAAGCGCAACGATCAGTGATGGCAACGCCACTCGTTCAAGGCAAAGCAAGAGGATGGTAACATATGGCCTGGTATGATTTTTTCCGGCGCTTCCTACCAAAACGTACAGCGCCGCCGATAGCAATGCGTGCATTGCCAAGCGGGCGCGCTTCGGTGGATGATATGAATAGTTACGCCGCCGCTAACTGGGTGGTGATGCCACCGAATAATTACGAAAGCAACTGGCAGCTGCTTAACTTTTCGTCTAAAGATTTTGACAGCATTGCGCCAACGAAGTTACTCGAAATGTTGGTCGATCTGTCGCCGGAAGTCAGCCGTGCGCACTATGATTTTCTGCGCATGTGCAACCCTGGCTTTGAGGTGAAAGTCACGCGGTTGGGCAGCGACACGCCAGACAAGCGCGGGCAGGCGGCAACCGATGAATTTGTCAACCGCCTTAACGATAGATACGGCACGCTCGATGTCGTAATCGGGCGCATTTTTACCGGCGCATTTATGCGTGGCGCATTGTGTGCGGAACTCGTATTGGATAAGCGCGGTCGGATGCCACTCGATTTAGCAACACCCGATCCGGCGTCGATTCGCTTCCGGCGACGCAGTAGCCCCGATGGTAGCGGCGACGAATGGCAACCCGGGCAATGGCAGGCGTATGAGTTCAAGGCGCTAGACATTCCAACATTCCGCTATATCCCGGTTGACCCGATGCCAAGCACGCCGTACGGCAGACCGCTGGCCGCCCCCACATTATTTACGTCGCTGTTTCTGCTTGGCGTCATGCACGATCTGAAACGCGTCATTCAACAACAAGGCTATCCGCGGATTGACTTGAGTATCGACGTTGATAAGCTGCTGGCATCAGCGCCACATCTAGCGCAGAACCCCGAATCGTTTAACGCTCTAGTTGGCGACTTGGTTGATCAGGTAAGCAGCGCCTACGCACAGTTGCAGCCCGACGATGCCTACATCCATACCAGCAATGTCAACGTAAACCGGCCTGTTGGTGCAGTGGATTCCAGCAGCTTGGCCGGTATCGACAGCATTATCACGGCATTAGAAAGAATGTCGGCGCGGGCATCAAAAACGATGCCCCTGTTGCTAGGCATCACTGAGTCAACCGGCGATGTACAAAGCACGCGCCAGTACGAGATATTCGTCACTGGCATAAAGTCGATCCAACACTATGCCGAAACTATGCTGAATCGCCTATTCACGTTAGCGCTAGAAGCGCAGGGTATCCAGGCGAAAGTCAGCTTTGTGTTTGCCGAGTTGCGCGCTGCTGAAATGCTGCGTGATGCGCAAACTGAAACCATGCAAATCAACAACGAACGCGAGAAACGCAATCAGGGCTGGATTACGCAAGACGAGGCATCAATTGCAATCACCGGTACTCCAGCCGTGGAAGAAGCGCCGACGATGCAAGCACCAGCGCCGCCAGAGATTCAACAGGGAGATGGTGAGGGCATGGAAGTTGTGCGCAGCGCAGAGGCGTTTCTGGCAGAATTACGTGTAGGTCGTACCGAAGTAGCGGAAGCGCTGGAAGTTGTGCGGACAAATGGCTATCATAAACCCGATTGACGCGCAGCTTGAATCTGGCTTGCGCAAGATGCTACGCGCCTATGACGGGCTGCTGTCGTTGCGTGAGCAAGTCCTGCCAGAGGAGATCGCACTAGGCGATCAATGGCAAGCCGAGTTAGAGCCGGCGTTGCGTGACCTGTATTGGTATCCATTCCGTAACGGCTTCGCACAAGTGCCCGATACGGCGGGCAAGCTGCGCACGTGGCTTAAACGTCGATACAAAGAGGAAGCCGCTACACAGCCGATACGTGAGGTACTGCGTCGCTACGGACGTAGAGCCGCCAATCTAGGGGGCAGCATTGCATTGTCTGAGATGGGCATTGCCGGCATGTTTCGCTTGACCAATCCTGGCTATCTGGATGGGCTAGACGAACACGCCGCCATGATGACAAAGCAAGGCACCGAACTGAGTCTTATCGACACAACCATTGACGATCTGGTGACGAGTGTCATTCAGGCGAACACCGGACTAACTAGGAGCCTGGCCGATGGCGTATCTGGCGTGGTGGGTGCGCTGATTCGTGGCTGGTCATTTGTGCGTAGTGGAATGATCGCTATCACGGAAACAACGCGGCGCATTGCTGACATGATTGGCGAGGCGTTTTGGCGGAACAGTGTGTCGTATCAGTTTTTCGTAACACGCGAAGATCGGGCCGTTTGCAAACTGTGTGCACCGCTTCACGGCGCACGGATGGTGGTCAATGATATTCCGTCCTATTTGCAGATCCCCATACATGTAAATTGCCGCTGCACCTACCGGCCCGATCTAACTGACTGGATAATTCCCAACACGATATGGATAGGAGCGTAAACGTGGAAAAAAGTCGGATGATAAAGCTAAAATATGTCGATCACGCAATATCTGGCGAGGAAATGCGAGCATTGCACAACGCTATGGTGGATGTGATTAATGCTATGAGCGAACGCCTAGAGATTGTTGAATCTACCTTGCCTGGGGGACGAGACGCACGCCAGACGCATGTTGTGGATTACCGGCAAGCGAAGCCATTGTAAGGATAGCGGAGAGGTGGACATGTCACTTTTAACAGATCGAGAGACAGAGGTTGTCACTCTGTTGGCTCAGGGTAAAAGTCAGATCATCATAGCGCGGCAGTTGATTATTAGCCGCCATACCGTCTATAGCCATGTTCGCAACATCAGAGAGAAAACCGGCACTGCGTCGGCATTTGAAATAGCCGTGAGCGCTGCAATGCAGATGAAGTCAGGGCATCCCTAAAAGTAATGACTTTTGGGGATAGAATAAATGTTTTGAACTCGTTACAATCATCGTAACGAGTTATTTTTACTTACGGGAAAACACATGAGCGAACTAGACGTAACCGGCTTAACTTTCACAATTCCAGCGCGTATCCTGCGTCCATCCGAACAACGGCAGATGGATTTGCTGGCAATCATCAAAGAGCGCCACGCATTAGATCCGGCAATCCTTGAGGAAAAAACGCCATTCTTTTGGGATGCCGAAATCTCATCGGACCTGATCGATGCCTATTCGTCACACATGGCGCTGAGTACCCTGTCTAATTTCCGTGATGATGCCCGTGCCGGTGTATCTTTCCTGCCTGGGCATAAACATCACGAACTGCCGTTTGGCCGGTCGTTTGAGGCCACGCTGCAAGACACACAAGAGCCGCCACGCACACGCGTTGTGGCTAGCTTCTACACCATTCCCGGGCTGCGCCTCAACGACATTACGACAGACGACCTGATTGGCGGCTTGCGTAGTGGCATACTCAAAGATACCTCAGTTGGTTTTCACGGCGGTGAGCAAACTTGTGATTTGTGCAACCGCAGCATCTGGGATTGGGATTGCGTACACGTCCCGGGCCTGCGCTACGAGGTCAAAGAAGGCAATCTTATCAGCGCAAAACTTGCAACCTACGCCGTGCATAATGCGCGCCTTTCCGAAGTTAGTAGCGTGTTCGACGGCGCTACACCTAGAGCAGAAGTAATCAAAGCAGAGCGCGAAGCAGCCGAAGGGCGCATGAAACCCGACGCTGTACGCATGATCGAAGAGCGCTATCGGGTAAAACTACCGACTAGGCGTCAGTTTGCTGTAAGCCAGCAGAAAGACAAAACAATGGATTTTGAACAAGTAATTAACCAAATTCGCGAGGTGCGCGGGCTTGACGCTTCAGCGGATATTGTCACGGCACTACAAACCGAAGGTGCCGAACTCAGTCGCCTGCGCGCGCTTGAACCAAAGCTGGCCGATGCCAGTGCCAAACTCATCGAGCTTGAACCGCTGGCCGCTGATGGGCGTGCCTATCGTGCTGATCTTGTCGCCGCTGCACTTGAGGAAGGTGTACGCGCCCACGGTGACAAATTCGACCAATCTACCTATGAGACGGTGCTGCGCAGTTCGACAATCGCCATCATTAAGCGGATGCGAGATGACTGGATGGCGACCGGCGATCAACGTCTCTCCGGTGGCCGTCAAAGCACCGACGAGGGCGAACCGGCAGGCAAGCCCAAGCAGCGCACAGCCGTGCCGCAGAAAGCGTACGCGGTCTAATCATGCGAAAAACATTTCTTTTAGGACTGATTGCCGCGTTGCTTCTGGTGGCACTGCTCAATATGCCAGCGCTTGCACAGGGGATCAGCAACTTTTCTAGCCTTGTGTTGAGTGGCGATCTAGTTATCGGCGACGACGTGACGATTGTTGGCGACGTGGTGACACAGCCAACTACCGCCATCGTTGTTACCAATGGCAGCACGATCACGCCGCTGGGTGCATACGTGCCGATCACCGGCAGTACAGGCGTTGGTACATCAAGCATTGCAGCACCCACAGCAGGGCGACTTATCTACATTACAAATCTGGCAAATGCCACGATCACACTAACTGACACCGGCACACTCAGATTGTCAGCCAATTTCGCGATGGGGCAACACGACAGTATCACGCTCCGTGGCGATGGCACCAACTGGATTGAAGCCGGACGAAGCAACAACTAGGAGAATTTTACAATGGCAGATCCACGAAATGCCGTCGCCTTCGGCATCGGCTACTCAGCACAAACATTTTGGATTGACAACAGTACCATCACCTACAGCGCAACCACCAAAAACGGCAGCGCGGGAGTTGGCTTGGCTGTTGCCTTCTCAGCAAGTGAAACGGTCGAACTTGCCGGTGACGGCGAAGAGATTGTCGGCAAGTTGATTTCTGTCGAATCCGACAACAAAGCCGTGGTGCAGACTGGCGGCTACATGACATTGCCAGCCGGGACGGGCGCAACGCTTACCCCTGGCAAAAAGATTGTCGGTGACTTGCTGGTATCGGCAGAAGGCTATATCCGCGAAGTTGCCACCGCAACCGCCGCCGAATTGGGCGTCGCACGCGGGATGATTGTTGACGCAGGCACGACCACAGCCGTGGTTGTCAAACTCTAAAGGAGTGATTTAATGACTATCGAATTTAAGGAGTTGGGCACCCGCGAATTGTGGGAGCAGTTCCAACGCAAACCAATTGATATTTACAACACGGTTGCCAACCGTATGTTGGAATCTGGCATCGAGGACACGCCGACATTAAGCCGTGCGCTTGAAGAAATCAGCCCCAGCCAAAAAGGCGACCAGTTGGATACCTTCGAGCGCCTGATGTTGGAAGCCGGTATTCGCACGCAATCCGATGCTACGGCAGGCTATTGGGCTAGTAACGCCAGCGCCTTCACACGCAACGCCGGGACCAAGGCGCTGTTGACCGAATTCGTTGCACGCAACTGGCGCAAAGTCAGCTACGGCATGAGCCAACACCGCGCCACCTTTCTGAGCAATGACGGCGTGACCGGCTCATGGGAGCGGCCCTATTCCGACGCAATGGGCATTCGGCCTAGCGAACGGATTGCGCCCGCCATTCCATTGTCTGAGCTGGTCAGCATGACCACAGCCATCGATAGCGATACCTATCGCAGTTATTTCCTGACCTACGATGCCGAAGCCCTGCGCAAATATCGCGTTGGCGAAACTGCCGACATTCCGATTGCCAAGCTGGCTGGCGGGGACACTTCGATCCGCCTGCACAAATACGGGCGTGGCATCCAGGCATCCTACGAAGATTTGCGCCGAATGCGTGTCGATAAACTCGCCTTTTATATTCAGTGGATGGCGTTGCAAAGCGAAATTGATAAAGTTTCAGCCGCCATGACTGTGCTGATCAACGGTGACGGCAATGCCCACACCGTGCCGACAACGTACAACCTGACCACACTGGACAGCGCCGCGACGGCTGGCACACTCACCTTGAAAGGCTGGTTGGCCTTCAAGTTCAAGTTTGTCAATCCGTACATTGTGACCACGGCCCTCATGCAAGAGGCGGTTGCGCTGCAATTGGCACTGCTGAATACTGGATCGGCCAACATCCCACTGGCTACCGTGCCGGTTGGGCAAGGTGGGCTGGGCACTGGCCTAACACCAATCAACCAGTTTGCTGACACCGTGCGCTACGGCTGGACCAGTGACGCACCGGCGTTGAATATCGTCGCCTTTGACCGGCGTTTCGCCTTGGAACGTGTCACAGAGATCGGCAGTGAGATCAGTGAGATGGAGCGTTACATCACGAATCAGACGCAGATTATGACAATGACTGAGGTAGAAGGATTTGCCGGCCGTGATGGCGCTGCAACTAAAATTCTTAATGTGAACGGCTAAGGAGGCTTTCTGATGGCTGAAACAATCAAAGTCAAGGCAGCGCAGAAAGACGGGAAGGTCGTGATCTGGGAAAAACACCCTGACCACCCAACCGGCGAAATCTTCATCGGCGGTGACGACAATACGCATGACGTAGCGGAGACAGCCGAGGTGCTACTGCGAATCAAGGCGGGCACGTTGGTCAAGGTATTCGATCCATCAGCGACTAAACCGGCAGCACCGGAATCAGATACAGCACCTGTGACATGGGGCGACAAGCCTGTTGATGTATCCGACACTGCCACGCTCTCTGTGAATACTATCAACACGAAGGCGCGCAAGTAAAAATGGCTGTCACGCTGACGATTGCCGACCTAGAGCAGCCGACAGGGGAACTAACTGCCGAGTTATTCCCCGGCAGTGTGCTTGCTGTGCTGCTCTCTGGTTGGTTGGAACAGGCTGAAACGAAGGTTGAAGCCGACCCCGGCATCGCTACGGCTAGCCAGAATGCTGCTGCTGCGGCATGGGTTTACTTTCGCGCCTACAGCTACAAAGCGAACATGCAAGCTAGCACACCGAATCAGGTCAATTTCAGCAATCAGCCTGGCGTGTCGAAAACCATGTCGGCTGATCAGCGTGAATACTTTGTGAATCTCGCCAATCTAAAACTGGCGGAATACGAAGGCCATGCCGCGGTTGGCAGTACGACCGGCACGGCCCCGGCTTTCTTTGGACGTATCAGCGCACGGCGCGGGATTCGGTACTAGATGCCTGACGTGTTCTGGAACGCGCTAGACACCTACATGGTGAATATGTACACGACCGCGATGGGCGCGGGCAGTGCCTATACCACCATGAAAGCGAAGACCGTCAACAAAGAGTATTATGCTGATGCCTTCGTGTGGTCTACCTGGCTATTGCCAGCTATCGCGGTCGCCTGTTACCGCATTGATTATGCGTTGGACGGACACACGGGTGGCGACAGCACGCTGTACCGCAAAACCTACCGCTGCGCTGCATGGGGCATTGTTGGCGGCGTACTCAGTCCGACAGCTAATTCAACCATCGGCACGCTGGCCGAAGAGACTAAAGAATTCTACGAGCGCATGGAAGCACCATTGCGCACCGATAAGTTTGCGATGGTTGCCGCGGGATTCAGAGCGCGTAAAGTCACCATAACCAGCGGTGATTGCGATGTGATCAGATTTACTGACGATGGCATCGAGAGCACTAAGCGGCTAGGCATTGCAATGATCCTATTCGACATACAAGCGAGCTAAAAAATTATGACACGAGACAAATTGTTGGAATATATCACCGACAAACACAAGGCGGCGCTAAAGAAGGTCGGCCTTGAATCAACCGACGCGCAAGAGACGCTGTTCCACATCCTCAATGATGCAATGAGCGGCGTAGATGCTGCGGCGCAGAAAACCATTGCCGATCGCGAGGTGGGAATCCTGATCCAAGACCGCAAGGCGATGGCAAAAGAGGAAGTGGCGGAAACGCAGAAGGAAGTGACAGATGTCAGCAACGTCGGAAGCTAATTCCCAATCAGCGTTCTTTGCCATCGGCAAACAGACGGCAAAGGGTACGCCAGCTACTGCGCTATTTAGAGCAATAGCGACCGTCAGCGAACTAGCGCCAGAGCCTGAATACCAAGAGGGGCGCATTGAACACCCGTCCTCTGTACCAGACACAAGCTGGCTGCTAGCCGCGCCACAGTTGCCAACTGGCTACCTGGCCGGTGCAGCCGTGACGTTCGCATTGCGTCCTAATTTTATCGTGCCCGTCCTGATGGCGGCGGGCTACAAAGTGGTCACGGCTGCTTCAACCGGCTTTTATACGCACACGATCACACAGGACACCGATGCAAACCACAAATGGTTTACCATTGCATGGAGCGTGCCTGATAGCGCCGGAACTTTTGTTACACGCGGCGTTGATATGCGCTGCACGTCGTTTTCCTTCGAGATCTCACCCGAGGAAATCATAGTGACGGCAGAGTTCCGCGGTCTGACCGTTCAACCAATGGCGGGATCGCCTACCTATACCGCGGAAGTGTTGGATGAAATCGTGCCGTGGCTGGGTACACGCACAGCCCTGACCATCGGTAACTATTCCTGCGTAGAGCGCATTCGTTCTATCAGCATCGAAGGCACGAATGAATTGCGCGAGGATGACAAAGCGATTTGGGAGGCGGTGCGCACGGGCCTTGGCCGCACTAGCTTCGGGCTAGACATCGGGCTAAGTGACGCCAATATCAGTGATGATATGTACGAGGCGCTTTCTTATGGAACGACCGGCGGTACAGCCGTTGCCACCGGCGCGGTAATGGGCGCTGTCAACGTCGAGTGGTTAAGTGCTGCCGTCATTCCAACAACGATAGTGCCGTACAAATTCCAGACAGCCATGCCATCAGTGCAGTGGAAAATGGACGGGCGTCCACAGGCGAATGGTGATGACCTGATGACGATTGCCGCCACCGGCAGCGTTATCGCAAATGTTGCTGTGCCCAACACTATCACGGTTGTCAACGGGATAGCGGCCTACTGATGACCGATATTCTAAAGAAGACCGACACGCTTGAATTTGTCGTTGACGATGACGGTGTTGAGGTCGAATACCGGCTTACCTTTGGCGCTTGCAATGGCTACCAAAAGAGCCTGTTCGACCGTTACCGCGAACGGGCCTTTGGTATCATTGCCGATGAATACGCGCCACCAGCGAAAGACGGAAAAAAGGCCGACGTGGTGCCGCTTGCGCGCGTACGCTATGCCGAAACCGTAAAAGCACTTTCGACATTCGAGCGTGACGCCGCCGAAAGCAAACTAAATGCCATGATTCTGCACGCAGCCAATCTTGCATCGCTGCGTAAAGTGGAAGCGAAGGACGGCGAAACATGGACAGAAGCCAAACTACCGGAATTCTGGTATGACATGAGCGAAGCAGTGGAACAGATTTCATCAGATTTAGCCGACGCGCTTTTGGTAAAAACCTTTACTGTCAACCCGGCGCGCCTGTTTGGTTTTCTGACAGATAACGACGATGAAAAAAAAATGCTACGGCTGATCGTGCCGAAATCCGTGAGCTAGCCCGGGCGATTGTCCGTGTTGAGGAAGACGGAAAATCGGATAAGCCGAAGAAGCCGCCAACCGCTGCTGAGTTACGGCAGAAACAGAAAGACGGTGAACTAGATGGTCTGTGTGATTCAACGTCACTGGACGAGTTTATCAAATGGCGCGCATTCGGCGGTGAGCAACGAGGCATGTCCTATCAGGAAGTTAGCGAGATGCCGGCAGTGCGTCAAGCTGACTTTCTTTTTATTTTATCGGTAATCGGTGAGGAACGGGACGCCGTACCGAAGATGCCAAAGGCACCAGGCAGACGGGGAAAACGATGAGCTACACGCTACATAATGGCGACTGCCTGGACGTGATGACGGGCATGGCAGACAACACGATAGACAGTATTGTGACCGATCCGCCATATGGATTAACTTTTATGGGCAAGACGTGGGATCACGGTGTTCCTGGCGTACCCTACTGGCAGGAGGCGCTACGTGTTGCCAAACCTGGTGCATTCCTGCTTGCCTTTGGTGGAACCAGAACTTATCACCGATTGACTTGCGCCATTGAGGATGCTGGTTGGCAAATTCGCGATTGTATTATGTGGGTATATGGAAGTGGATTTCCAAAATCTGCGAACATTAGCAAGCTGCTGGACAAGGCAGCGGGCGCTGAACGCGAAGTGATTGGCGAAATCAGACGCTGGGGCAATGCGGCGGGCAGTGGCAGGGGCGGTCAATATGCTAATGGCTACGAGTCTTCTGTGTGCGGTGCCGAACGATTCGATCCCATAACCGCACCGGCAACCGAAGCAGCCCAAGCATTCGACGGCTATGGCACAGCGCTAAAGCCCGCATATGAGCCGATTATTGTCGCTATGAAACCTGTCGACGGTAGCTTTGCGAATAATGCGCTGACCTGGGGATTGGCTGGACTGAATATTGACGAATGCCGTGTGCTCACGGAGGGCAGACCGCTACGCGGGCAACATGGCCCACGCCCGCAGGACGGTACGGCATCAAGTTACGATATGGGTAGCAGGTACGCTGTAGGCGAAACGACACAGGGCCGCTGGCCTGCTAACCTGATTCACGATGGCAGCGATGAAGTGATGGATCTGTTTCCTGCGTCGGCACCAGCGAAAGCCGCGCACCGTGGCGCTGGGATCAATGGGGCTACCTTCAAGGCACCCGACTATGCAAGTACAGTACGCGGACACAATGACAATGGCGGCAGTGCGGCACGATTTTTCTATTGCGCCAAGGCGTCACAGTCTGAGCGCAATGCTGGCCTTGACGGGCGCAACCCCCATGTTTCCGTCAAGCCACTGGCGTTGATGCAATATCTATGCAGGCTAGTGAAGACACCCACGGGCGGCACCGTGCTTGATCCGTTTATGGGTAGCGGTACAACTGGCGTTGCTTGTGCCAACACGGGGAGTAACTTTGTCGGAATCGAGCGCGATGCCGGTTACTTTGCCGTTGCCGAGAAACGTATCAGCGGCGCAACCCACGAACTGCAACCGACATTGATGGAGGCGCACGATGATCACACTTACGACCAATAGTCGTTTCGATGATTTAGAAAAACTGATTGACCGTATCAATCGCCCTGGATCCGGCAACACGCGTAAAATCGCGGACGCCATTACGCAGGGCTTTCAGGACAATTTCACGCGCCAATCATCGGGCGCTGGTCCGTGGGCGCGGCTGGCAGCGGCAACGATTACCGACCGGCGACGGCAGGGCTTTGGCGCTGGCCCAACGCTTGTGCGAACAGGCGGGTTACGTGCTGGCTATGTCAGCCGTGGCGCACCGAACCACCATGAGCGCATTTGGCAGAGCGCGACCGGCCTAACGATTGAGGCAGGCAGCGCAGATGAACGGGTTGCACTATTCCACGAGCGCGGCACATCCAGGATGCCAGCACGCCCCATCAGCTTGTTGGGTGAGTCGTCCGAGGCGCGGATCATCGACACGATTGAGTACGTGCTTGGACAAGTTGACAGAGAGTTCACGCGGTGACTAAATGGCTAGAGAACTAATATATCGCGTATCCATAAACACATCCGACGCCAAACGGCAGGCGGCGAATATCCGCGCCACGTTTGAATCAGAGTTGCGTAAGATCACGGTCGGAAAACTTGACACGTCTTCGCTGAAATCTGCCACCAACCAAGCCAAGCTGTACGGCGATGAACTGAAAAAAGCGGCACAGGTGAAAGCTGGCGAGATAGACACATCCCATCTCCAGCGTGCCACCGGAGAAGCGCAGCGACTGCGTGCGGAGCTGGAACGAGCAGGGGCCGCGGCTAGTGATATCAAGGTGCCGCCCATTAGCAACGCTGGCGGCGCGGGCATTGGCGGCGGTGCGTTGGCTGGCCTGGGCGGTGCGTTGGCTGGTGGCCTTGCGGTGGGCGGGGCAATTACAGCACTCAAGGCACTAGGCGGCGCAATCGAGGACGCGGCGCGGCGTGGTGCGATTCTTACACAATTGAACGATGTGCTTGATAGTTATACCAAGAGCATTGGCAGCAACTCCGAAGCATTTATATCGGCAGCACGCAAGGCGTCCGCCGGTACGATTTCAAACTTCGATCTGATTCTCAATGCCAACCGTGCGATCCAATTCGAGGTCGCGAAAACGGCAGAACAATATGCGCAACTGATTGAGCTATCCACGGCGCTTGGTCGTGCGCAGGGGATCAGCGACACGCAGGCGCTGGAATTCCTTACCACTGGGTTAGCGCGTGAATCGAGATTGATTCTCGATAACCTTGGGCTAATCATCAACGTGACCCAAGCGAACGAGGATTACGCTGACTCAATCGGGAAAACGTCTGACCAACTGACTACAGCGGATCGCAAGCAGGGGCTACTCGCAGAGGCATACAAACAAGGCGCTGTAGCGATTGAGGCGAACCGCAACGCTGCCGAAAGCACAGCCACGGCTATTGAGCGATACGATGCAAGTATCGTCAACCTGAAAGATAATTTCAATAGGTTGACGGCTGAAATCCTGAATGTACCACTCAATAGGTTGGCTGAGCTAGCTGGTCTTGCTGCTGATTTATCAGACGATGGAAAGCTCAGCATAGATAGCCAAAAACAGATTGTATCGAGTAAAGAAAGAGAGATCGCTGAGGTAAAAAAAATAATTGCCGAACTTGAGGCAATGCCACAGACGCTCGATACTCTATTCGGTGAAATGCCTGACATGGGTCTCCAGAAGGCGCTAGGCGAGGCCAGGGCACAGGTGCAGGAACTAGAAGCTGCCGCGGCCAGTGCGCGTAATGAAATCAGGGACATGTACGCCGATATAGGTGGCGCACCTATGGGCGCGCTGGCTCTTGAGGATTTCCAACAGGGTTTTTCAACTAAGAAGCTAACCTTTAGCGCGTCTGATAATGCGGCTACCGATATTATTGCGCAGGAAAGCGAACAGATAGAGGCGGCGCTAATTGCACGCGCCAAGCAAGCAGTCGCCAACCTGGGGGCGGAAGGCATAGCGTCCGTCACTGCACAAATGCAGTCTGTGCGAACACAGATGAATGCAGCCATTGACGAAATGATCGCACGCGGACTGAGTGACCCGCAGCAGATCTCTTTCGAGAGTACGGCGCTAACTGAATCGCTGCTTGCCACATTCGATCAACTGGAAGCCGCCGCCAGCATTGCCCCCACGCTTAACCTGGGCAATCTTGTTGCCGAATTTGACGCACTCGGTGTAGCGTCTGCCAACTTCGGCGCTGGCTTTGTGGATTTCCTACCAGCGGTTGCCGCTGCGCGTGACGAGCTTTTCGAGCTTGGCAACGAGCTACTGACGACCGGCACACTCACTGACGAACAGGCGGCACGCCTTGAATATCTCTCGGCTGTGGCCTACAGCGTTGGTGATGGTACGTCACAACTTGGGCAAGTCGTCAACGAACTTGGCAGCGCTTTCCTAGAAAGCAACGACCATGCCGCGGCGCTTGTGGGTAAGATGTTTGAGGTGGAAGCGTCGTTTCGTGCTGGGCTTATTTCGGCGGACATTTATGCCGGTGTCACGGCGGCTCTAGGTGGCGATCTGCTACTTCTGGCAAGCAACGCCGGTGTTGCCACGTCTGCAATTTGGGCATTGACCCAGGCACAATCTGATATGGCAAGCGTTGGCGCAATGCAGATTGGCGCGGGTATTGCCGGCGGCATTCAGACGCAACAGGCGTCCAGCGCACGCGAGAATAACCGCAGAGAGTTAGATCGTGTTGCCAAGGCGGAAGCCGCCCAAGCCAAGCAGATCGCACGCCACCAGGAAAGCGCTGCACGGTCAGCCGCGAGGACGACCGAGGGCGCGGCGCGGAAGGCAGGCAAGGAGCTAGAGAAGGGCGCAAAGAAGGCCTCGCAGGAACTGATCAGCGCGCTCAAGGGCGTTGAAGGCTTATTCAGTGCTAGCCAAGTCACCGAAGGCGACATGAAGCTGGGCGGTGACTACACCGACAAAGCCGACGAATATCTGCGCCGTCTCCGTGACGAAGTGTTAAACGGCGTCGATTGGGCGGATGTGTCTATCGAGGAGGCCAAGGCCGCAATCGAGGGCATCGGCGTCAACGCTGCTCAGACAAAAGAAGGCATTCTTGAGCAGTTTGAGCAGCTGTGGAATAACCAGGCGCTGTTTTCCGATGCCGCAAACATTGATAAATTTATCAATGACGAGGCTGTGCAACAGGCGTTGGATTTGCAGGAGAAATCGGCGCAAGGCGAAAAGAACATTCTTGCCCATTTCGGCGTGGTTGTCGATGAAGCCGTCGATGCAGTGATAGCAGGCGCAAGCGGCGGCGGTGGGGGTGGTGCTAGAATTGCACCATTGCAGTTAGATCCGATTGAGCCGGCAAATCTGATTGACGTAAATCCGTTAGTGGAAGGCTTGCAAACGGGGCTGGACGATCTAGTAGATCGCACAGCGGTCGGCGTGCAACAATCGCTCACCGAAGCGAAGGCGGCATTCTTTGATTCTAGTGACCTATTTGGCAAAGGTGGCGCAACTGGTAAATCTGGCGTCTTTGGCCCAATGCCTAACCCAGAGCTTACCATCACAGCGGATGCAAGCGCCGCGCCATTCGCGGCTTACCTCGCCACCGCGGGCGCGAATCCGACCATCAATGTCGCCGCGCCAACACCGCTTGCACCAGTGCTTGACACGACAGGTTTGCAGGACGAACTCGATAAGCTCGAACTTACCCTGACGATAAATCCGACATTGGCTGTCGATTCGGGTGAGGCACTGGCGCGGGAACTAGGCGACCAACTATCGAAACAGTCCGCCACGCTGGTATCGCACGGCACGAACATTGGCGGCAACCTCAAGACGGGCCTGATTGCAGCGTTAGGGTTGGGCAAAGACGACGAAGCCGTTAAAATCGACATTGCTGGATTGGTTGGCGGCAACCTACAGGCGCAACAAGCGCGCTTTAGTGGGCAAGGCGAAACTATCGGTGATCTACTGAAAGCGGGCATCGCAAAGGCTTTTGCCAACACAGACACGGCACAGACTGCATCGGAGGGAATTGGTGCGATTGGGTTGTCGGCGTCCATTACCGCGTTTACGATAGCCGAGGGCGTGCGTCCTGCTGATGTCGGCGTGCTCGGCGTGCTGAATCAATTTGCCATTGATGAAACGGCATTGCGCAGTGCGGAACTAACCGTCCCCGTAAAAATCAAACTAGAGGAACCGAAAGCCGAACCAGGCGTCGATCCGGCGAATGCGCCAAATGCAATTACACCACTCATTACCGGCATCAATACGCAGATCCGCGCTAGTAGGGATGATATCAAACGCGAGGGTGCTACGGTGGCGCAAAACATCGTTGCTGGCATCATCGCCCACTGGCAGGGAGGGGCGAGTACGGACGCTGGCGGCGGCGCTGGTCCGATTGCGGCGGCGCTGATGACGAATGTGTCTGCGCAGTTCACCACCTCGCAGAACATGTTCTATGCGCTAGGCTTCATGCCGGCTAGCAACGTAGAAAGTGGATTCAAGGCGTATGGGTACACCGGTATGGATAGCGGCATCCTGGACGGCATCACCACCGGCATTCGCACCAATGAGGAGAATTACAATCAGCGCGGCGCAACGATTGGTGGCTATGTGCAGCGCGGTTTGAACGACTCATTCAGCGGCGAGGTCGGCATATCGTTGGCCGTGGCCGCTGGTGCCGCCTGGGGAAGCGCTTTCCAAAGAGGTGTGCTAAATCAACTCGCCGCGGGGAGTGGCTTAGTGATGGCAATCACAGACAAGGTACTGGAAGGCATCGCTACGGAAATGGAGCAGCCCTGATGCACTTAGGCGGCACGACAATACCAGATAGTATTGGCAAGAGCGGACGCTATCTCATTAATAGAGAAGTTCTACGCTACAACGGTGATGGTGAAGCGGTGACGGCCAACTATTCCATATTAGTATGGACATTCCCGCTGATGACCATCAGCGACTTTACTTGGATTGCTACCACGCTCCTAAGTGGCAATTACAGCGTGAAATATACGAGCGCTAGCCTAAAAAACGATTTAGGCACAGACACCAGCTATACCAACGCCGTCGCCTACCGGCCTACCTATGGCGTTGCCACTGGTGGATGGCTGGCTGATGTCACATGGGAGATTAAGCGCATTCGCTGATGGCTACACTAACCGAAGCTAATTTTCGCATGTGGATTGGTCCACATCATACACATATCAACTGGTCGGCGTTCAATCTTGGCGCGTCTTTCGTACCTACCACCACGACCACCACCGGCCAAATTAGTGGCGCAACATCGCTAGTGCTGGCGTCCGCCACCGGCATCACCGTACCAGGTGGCGCATGGGTGGGGCCAAACGGCAGCGTGCAGGGTTGGGAATACGAACAGATCTTGTCTGGCGCGGGCACGACAAAAACAGTCGTTCGAGAATCAACTACCGACCGCGAGCATAACGGTATCCATACGAACGGGGCCGCTGTGCATCAATGGTATCCCGTTACCACGAATGACGGCGTTCCAAACGTCACTGACGAATGTGACGACACGGTGACGACTATCACCTATCGCGCTACCGTGTCCGGTGTGCGTGCCCCGCAGCATGTTTTGCGAAACGGGCATGTCGTTGTGATTACCACATCCACCGATGGTAGCGCGTACACAATCGCGCTATTGGGCTTTGTGGACTCACCGACGATCACCGACGATATGTACAACAACGCCGAATGGACGCTGAATATTATTTCAGCGGCAGGGCTGGCAGCAGAAGTAGAGGCGAAGGGCGTGCGCGTCGGTGACGCTGATTTGGCCGATGCCGGTAGCGCGTCATCCTCGCAGGAACTCGTCTTGGCTTTTGACGAGCGCGCAAGTGGCGACTATACGGCAGCCGCGCCAGATTTCAGCGCCGCCAGTGCCATCGATAACGACCTATCGACACTCTGGATTGCCGAGCATTACACCGGCACAGATATCTGGAGCACCACGGCGAACAGCGATCCGGAAAATGGCTACCCGCTGCGCTTTTCGCAAATCTACATCAATCCACCGGCTAGCGCGCCACCTGGAGCGAAGTTTATTGAGTTGGCCGTCGTGTCATCGCTGAATGTAGTTGGCTACAACATATACAGCGCCAACGGGGCGCTACCTTTGGCCGCGTGGTTATTCAAGGGTCCGGGTGATCTGGAGCCGCGTGCGCGGATTATTCTAGCGGAAGATGCTGCTGTATTCAGTCAGATGAATCCACTAGCTGAGACAGCAGCCATCTACGAGAATAAAATATTCTTCGCAGGCATCCAAGCGGCTGGCGGTGAATTCTGGTTACGCTTTGGACCAACAAATTCGTGGCAAGCGCGTGTTCGCTGGGGCAACGGAAACGGGCTTGTCGATCACGAGGACTCGCCATCTAGATCATGGACAGGTTCCACGCTGACTGTACCAGCGTTAGGCCAGACGATGCGTTATCTGTTTAATCACACAACAGGCACAGCCTCAGCCTATTGGCAGACCGGCATGGTCCGCCACGCTGGATATGATGTGGATGACGACGATCCGATTTGGATACTAAACACGCTGCCGGGATTGGGCTTGACGCTAGCGCAGGACATTTCATCTGCGCTGACGGGTGCTGGAAAAATCTACATCAACGGCCCCGATGAGAAATACAGCACGGACGGATTGCCGCCATCTGGCAATATTATGATTGGCGATGAAATTATTTTCTATGGAGCGAAAACCACCGAACACCTCACCACCCTCACGCGTGCTAATGCGAGTACGACAGCCGCTGCGCATAAAGCCAAAGATGAGATATACGTCATTGACGGCAGCACACCGACTGACGCTTATCTGATTAAAGAGATCGGGTGGGCGCGTTCCAACGGCACGATATACCCAAAGAATTTCGTTGTACGCGCTTCAAATCTGATCAGCACACCGCGCACGCCGGACCAGGATAATTACACGGACGACTATCATCTTGGCTATAGCGGAACCGGCAACACTGCCGCAAGCTGGTCGGTGCCGCTCTATGGTCAGCGCGTCAAACATGTGTTGATTGAGATCCTCAGCATGACGACGAACCCAGCGCGCCCGCGACTGAATGAGATCAACGCGATTGTCGATCCGGCATTGCATAATCCAGATTTGTGGTTAGCGTCCGGCACGACTGCCGGGGCATTGATTCAGAAGATTCTGGAAACGGCAGGCATTCCCTCCGGGGCCATCTCGCACAGTGGCACGCCCGCGATTGCAAACACCGTCACCGCCGATGAGAACGCATGGACGGTCGTCACAGATCTGGCTGAGTATAGCGGGTGTCGCATTACGGTGACACGCGATAGCAAATTCGTCATCACCGCCGATACTTTCTGGACGGGCACGCCGTCCATTCTCACAACCTGGAATCGCACCAGTGCGGTCAGCGTTCAACAATCGTTCACCAAAGGCACACCGATATCACAGGTGATATTGCCGTGGAAAACGCCTAGCGGTGAAGCTGATGGTAAAATTTACTATCCAGAAATACCGGGGCGCGGCACCAAACTAGAGCAGCCGGAAACACTATACGCGTCCGAAGCAGCGGCCACGAGTGCGGCGCGGCGTCTCTATTTCATGCGTCTCTACCCGTTTGAATCAATGGTATCGGCATCCGGCAGCGTACCAGACAAACGCGCTGGCGAGGCACATCAGCTTGTCTGGCAGTTTGCCGATGATATGCAGTCATTAGATAGGCTGTGTGTTTGCATGTCGGCGGAACACAGGCTAGAAAAAGGCAGTTGGAGCAGCACTTTTAGATTGCGCCAGTATGGGCACGAGAGCAACTTATGACATCAGCGACATTCAAACGAAATGCGAAACGAATAAAAGATGCCATCGCTGCCAAGACTGAGCCGAAACAGACCACATCAATCGCGGGTGCAGTCGGTGGAACAAAACTATTCATCGGCGGGCAAATATTCCAAGGCTCCATTACAGGCACGCAGGAAGTTATCAACGCAGGCCGTCCAGCGGCGGCGTCATATGTGGCAAAAAATGGTGGCGGTGGTGGCAGTGTAGTCGTAAGTAGCGGTGGTGGCACATCTTCGGGCGGGGCAACGGTGGTTGGCTCAACCGTGTATCTACCGCGTGACGGCTCATTATCCATGACTGGCACTCTGGACATGGGCGAAAATAGCATTATCAATGTCCAACGCGTAGACGGGCGCGACTTGCAGGCTGATGGCGTTATCCTGGATGGCATAAAAAATGCTGACGTGTTGGTGTTGACCGCCAACGCCAACTATGTCAACGAGCGTGTGTTGACTTTTGGCAGTGGTTTTGTAACTACTGATAGCGGCGCGGGCCTTGCGTACACTGTGACGATACCCACGCCGCCCACGCTGTCTGTATCTTCCACGAACAGCGGCGTTACTCGTTCTCATGCAATCACGTCATCCAATGCGCCCGGGGCGGCGGCTAGCATCCTGGCGTCCAGTGCCGCGGGCATGTTGACGCTACCGACATTCACGGCCACGACAAAGATCACCACGCCACTGATTGACACAGCAAGCGGGAATTTGTCCCTGACACCCGCTGGCAGCTATGTGTCAACGGCCAAGGCTTTTTTGTCATCTCGTCCAGAGACCACAGGCGAGAATGAATTTTTTGTTGCAACCACATCGGGTAACGATAGTCTAGCATTGAGATATAGTGAGACGCTTGATTTTTGGAAAATCCGTGCCAGTGGTACGGCGCGCCCGATCTCGCTTTCAATGCTTGACACGTCAGCCATCTGGATCGCGACCGATGGGAAAGTCGGATTCGGGAACCAGATAACCCCATTGTTCACCGTCGATATTAGTGGCACATTACGCGCCACCACGTCACTGACTACGCCGCTGATTACGACAGCCACCAATGTTGACTTGGTCATCAATCCGGCTGGGACAGGCGCGGTGCAGTTCCCGAACGACCAGAAGTTGCGCACATCCACTTTTGACAGCGGATTACCGGTAATCACCGGCTGGCAGATTAATGAAGTGACGGGTGTGCCAGGCCAAAGCGTATTCACCATCAGCAAGATTCAGGCTGACGAATTGCGCGTGCGTCTCTTTGTGGCTGATGAGGTGCGCGTTGATCGCGGCGATGAATTGTGGACAAAAAGCTATGGCATTATCGATAGGGACTTCGTGACGCCATCAGCGATTGCCGGCACCGTGCGGGTTTGGTTTGAAAATAGCCCAGCGCTAGCCGGTGCGATTTTCTCCGTCAATGACTGGCTACTGATTCGGCAGCTTGATATTGATACGGGCCTAGATTTGTTTAATATTTGGGGGCAAGTCACCGGCTATATCAATGAAGGTTCGGGCAAACAAAGCTGGCTGTTTACATTGCGGCAAGGCGATATCAATAAGCAGATCAAGGCTGGTGGCCTGGGCATCGACTTTGGAGCGACGGGGGCTGCGTGGATACACCTCAGTACCATCGATCCGGCAGGCGCGCCTTATATCAAAATGCGAAAGTGGGATGGCGCGAATCCGTACACGCCAGCCTATTACACGACCTATGTGCAGATCGGGAATCTCGGCAGTATCGGCAACAGTTACTACACGCCAGACGGTTATGGACTGTACATCCGTTCTGGATCGAACGCTGATCGTTTTATCGTAGCCGATGATAATGGGTTACAGATTCGCGGCGCTAATTTTATGATGTACAACGGCGCTAATCAGACAGTTAACATTGCCAGTGCTAATGGTACGCTAAAGCTCGGTACAAACATTGCCAGCCCCACGACGACCGGCTTTACCTTCGACGGGGCGACAGGTAACGTTACGATTGGCAACGCGTCCTATGCCTCTACGGTGACAGTATACGGCGTTATCAACGTGTTGGCCGGTGGCAATGCCGCCATGACAAACCTTACCAACCTATCCGCCAATGCCTACGACAACGTTGCGGATGGTGCCACACACAAAAAAACAACTGCCAACGAAAAAACGGGCGCTGGACGGGCCTATACGGCTATCAACAGTAGTAACAATATTGTGACCTCTGTGATTCCGGCCACAGCCGTTACGCCATCAGGCTCAGGTCTACACCTGGGCAGCAACTACATGGGCTACTATGACAGCACTGGCGGCGGAACGTGGAAAACCTACATTGACAACAGCGGCAATCTCAGGCTGGCCGGTAGCAGTGCGAATAACTACATTCAATGGTCAGCGGCTAGCAACAAGCTACAGGGTGTTGGCGCTAGTATTGAGCAATGGTACGCTAACGCGACTGACGGGAAATTATATGCCGGTGCCGGGAAAGTGTGGATGGACGCCGCGGGCATTAGTTTCGCGATTGAGTCGGCCACGACTAACCCAAGTTACATTCGATTTTACAATATCGCTGGCAGTAGCGTAGTCGGTAGCATCGGGTATTTCTACGTCAATGGCACCACCCCAGGCGCTAATGATGGCATGATTTTTCACGCCAACAGTGGTCATAAATTCCGCTTTCTCAACGCCTATAAATCTGAGTTTGAAAACTCTGTAGACGTAGGGACCTTCCTGAATGTCGGCACCGATATTGATTTGGGTGGCAATATCGTCATGGCCGCAACCAAGACGGTTGACGGCGTAGACGTTTCCGCATTTAAGGCAACTTACGATAGTCACACCCATGACAGCACGTACCTAAAATTGATTGGTGGCACGCTGACCGGCACCTTGACCAGTCGTACGGTGGCACCATCAGCGAACAATACCTACGATATTGGCACAACCGGCAACTATTTTAATTATGCCTACATCCGCAATCTTGTAGTCGATACGGTGGTCGGCACTCCTACCTATAGTCACACCCATGCAGCCGGCGACATTATTAGCGGCACGCTGGCATCTGCAAGAATTCCCGACCTCTACGTATTGACGGCGGGCGACACAATGAGCGGCGCGCTGGTCATCGATGCAGACACCGGCACCACATCTAATTATGTGCGCTGGCTGACACAGACTAGCACGGGCAAAGCCTGGGACATGATCGGGCGCGCCCACGACCACGCTACCAGCGCACAACAGAATGACCTACTGTTGACCTACTATGATGGCGCAACCATCTTTGTTGCGCTGCAATTCGACAGCGGTACGCGGGTGGCTGATTTCCTCAATACGCCAACGGTTACGGGCACGGCGGTCAGTCTGTCCACGCATAATCACGACGCTGCTTATGTGCCGGTAGCGCGCACTGTCACTGCCGGAGCAGGATTGACTGGCGGCGGCTCTCTCTCTGCCAACATCACCATCAGCCACAACGATACAAGCACTCAGGCATCCGTCACAAACACCACTTCATTTATTCGCGACGTAACACTCGATACCTACGGACATGTCACCGGCCTTGTCTCGGCAACTGTGCTATCAATCGCTCCCGAATTATATCTTGGTGCTAATTCCACAGCCGGCACATTAGACTGGGACCATGTGTCCAATACGAAACCCAATAGCGCGCCCGCCTTGTTGCTCGGAACGGCGACAAACGGGATGGGCGGTGGCCTGTATTATCACCCTGTAAACTTTGAATACAACACTAAAAACGGAACGGGCAACGTCACTCAATGGGCAGTACCCTACAGTAGTGGATCTACGAATGCCGGATTTTATTATCGAAGCCGATTTTCGGGGACGTGGTCGAGTTGGTACAAAATGTGGTCCGAGACCAATGACGGGCCAGGCAGCGGACTGGACGCTGACACCATTGACGGCATTCAAGGCGCGAGTATTGTCCAGATCACGCGTCTCGTATCGGCGGGGAATGGCTTGACGGGTGGCGGCGCACTGTCTGCTGATATCACACTGAATCTCGCCACGCCTGGTTCATTGACTGTTTCTACAACGAACAGTGCAGCAGCGCATACACACGCGATCACATCGTCGGCGGCACCTGGTGCAGCGGCGTCCTTGCTTGCCTCGTCTGGTGCGGGGATGTTGACGCTGCCGACATTCACGGCAACGACCAAAGTCACATCGCCGCTAATAGACACAGCTAGCGGGAACTTGACACTGACACCCGCTGGCGGCACCGTTACCGTAACGGGCGCGGGCACGTTCACGACCCATGTCGGCGTGGGCACGGCTACGCCCGAAGGCCTGCAAGTCAATACCGCTATTGCCGAGACAACCCGCGGCGTTGCCAACGTGCGCGCTGGTATCGCTAGCGGCTCTCCGCGTATAATTCTGGACGGTGGCACAACGGCGACCTCTTGGCAGATTGATAACTTTTCTGACACCTTTCGTGTGTTCCGCGCTGGCAATGTGGCAGCTGCTATCGGCACCGATAACGCGCTGACCTTACACGGCAATCTGACAAGTCCCGACTACGCCAGTCAAGTTTCAGGTTGGCGTATCGACACGCAGGGCGGCGCTGATTTCCGCTACGTGTACACGGATCAGCTTCACGCGAAAGCGTTCATTGCCGACCTAGAGCAGGCTTTGGCCGGTGGGCAGATTATCACAAAATCGGTGACACTTCTGGCTGGTGTCTTCGTGGCACCGATGGCGGGACAGCACGCGTTTTTATACGTCAAAGACCTACCGAGCGCGCCGAACATGGCGGTATTTGAATCTGGCGACATTGTACGCCTGCGCACATTCTCGCGAGCGGACGGCGGACTGAGTATTACCGACTGCTGGGGCAGCGTGACCGGCTATGTGCAAGATCCTGGCGGCTTTCAGCTCTGGGGTTTCACGCGCAGCGGTACCGCGACCTACAGTGCGATTGCACACCGCAACACACAAACAGCGGCACAGGCGTCATCCACAACGCTAGTGATCACGAAGCCAACCGGCACCGTGTCAGGTGATACAATGGTGGCGTCAATCGCCTATGTGGGTTCACCTACTATCACAGTGCCTAGCGGTTGGGCACTGAGACGGACGCAGGCAGCGACGGGCATCACGCTAGCTATTTACACAAAAAGAGCCACCGGCGCTGAGGCGGCTAACTACACCTGGACATTCAGCACGGCCACAAACTCAGCGGGCGCAATCGGCGGCTATACCAACTGTTACGCCTCGTTCACTGTCGATACGTCCGCATCACAGGCGAACAGTAGTAGCACGGCAATGGTTGCTCCAACCGTGCAGCCGGGGTCGAATGCAGGCATGTTGCTATTTGTCGGTGCCGTTTCTGACAACACGCGTGGCACGGCTCCGGCCAGTATGACCGAGCGCGCCGACGCCGGTAGCGGCAGTGCTGGTATCTATGTGGCCGACCAGTTACTGGCATCCAATACGGCAACCGGCAGCAAGACGGGCACGCTTGCTAGCGCCGAAACAACCGCAGCCGCGCTGATCGTACTCATGCCGAACTACACAGCCATGAGTGCCATAGCGGGCGCTATGCTGCCGTATGTGGGTACGGTGGAACCTGACGCCATCGTGTTGGACTACGGCGTTAGCGGCAACGGCTACCACGAGATTAACGCCATCGACGGCATCTATGCAGAGAACAGTCCATACGCGCAAACCGTCACATGGACAACGCATCCAGCAACCGGCAGCGTAGTGCGCACGCGCACGGGTAATCTATCAGGGTTAGCCGGTGCGACGGTTGGCGAGTACGGGTTATAT
>Ga0105048_10001243_pt1 | contig 41370 bp, 33 predicted proteins | sample MAT05_FD_78382 | JGI IMG/M metagenome (GOLD analysis project Ga0105048, IMG submission 78382) | Freshwater microbial communities from Lake Fryxell liftoff mats and glacier meltwater in Antarctica - MAT-05 | ecosystem: Environmental > Aquatic > Freshwater > Ice > Liftoff microbial mat | place... | reverse complement strand
CGTTCCGATAGCTATCGGAACCAGCTCCGGGTACAAAAGCATCAGTGGTAGCGTCCCGATAGCTATCGGGACTGTGCCGGTTCGTTCCGATAGCTATCGGAACCAGCTCCGGGTACAAAAGCACCAGTGGTAGCGTCCCGATAGCTATCGGGACTGTGCCGGTTCGTTCCGATAGCTATCGGAACCGGCTCCGGGTACAAAAGCACCAGTGGTAGCGTCCCGATAGCTATCGGGACTGTGCCGGTTCGTTCCGATAGCTATCGGAACCGGCTCCGGGTACAAAAGCATCAGTGGTAGCGTCCCGATAGCTATCGGGACTGTGCCGGTTCGTTCCGATAGCTATCGGAACCGGCTCCGGGTACAAAAGAGCAAATTTCCATTGGATTTTTGCTTTTTTCTTTTTTTTACAAATTGTATGGCTACTGTCTATATCCTTTTTTCTCGAACATTGGATACTTACTATATAGGAAGTTGCTTAGATCTGGAAAAAAGACTAATTCAACATAAGGATAAAGACTTTATGACCAGCTTTACCTCTAAAGCTGATGATTGGAAACTCTTCCTGAAAATTGATAATTTGGAGTGTCAACAGGCTAGGAAAATGGAAACTCACATTAAGAAAATGAAAAACAGGAAATACATCGAAAATCTTGTTAAGTATCCTGAAATCATTAGCATCTAAAAGAAAAATTTTGACAGCATGGCGGACCCGATAGCTATCGGGATGATAGACGCGCTGGTCTCAAACACCTCACGATAATTATTTGGAAGCGTCCCGATAGCTATCGGAACCGGCTCCGAGTAAAAAACAGAGTAAGTGAGAGAACGAGAGCAAAAACACTTCTCTATTTTCTCAAGGCTCGCTCTCTCACTCACACTATTCCAATCAACTTCTTCCGTTTTTTGATTTTGTAACTCATTGGTATTGTATAATATCCAACCAATGAGTTTGTTAAGAGGTTTAGTTCCATATTATTTGCCATCAAATGTGTTTTTTCAGGGTTGGCTAATTTAGAAATAAAGAAAAAGCTCTGTTTGCCAATAGAATGGCCAATCCATTTTATTAAGAACCAGCCAAAAGATTCACCATTTTTTATAACTTGTACCGCAAGTCAAGTTAGATGACGGATTTTTTAGAAATTTTAGAAAAACCCTTCTTGGTAAAATTATTATTCTGTGCCTGATTCAAATAGGTGGGCTAGGGATTATGACATTCACGGGGTTTTTTAGTTATATATTTACCACAAGTTCTTATGTAAGGACAAGATTGTTACTGAAGAATATAATGTAATTAAAACTGATATACTAATCCTGGCAGGAAAGATATCTGATTAAAGAGATTTATTGAAAATTAACAATTAAAATATTACATTTCCATATGACTAACTACATAATATTAGCATTCTGTGTAATTATAATTCTATCATACTTATTCGATATTTCCAGCAAGTACTCAAAGATACCTGGTGTAATTTTACTGATAGCTCTGGGAATACTTATACATATTCTTGCTGATCGCACAGGGTATAAAATCCCAAATCTAAAACCAATTCTGCCGGTTATTGGAACGATTGGTTTGATTTTGATAGTTATGGAGGCTAGTCTAGACTTGAAACTTGAAAAAAGCAAGAAAAAGTTAATTAAAAAATCAGTGTCTTCAGCCCTCATCTTGCTTGTTTTTTTTGTAATTGCTTTTTCGTATTGTCTGGTCCAGTTTTTTGATTTTACTCTTAGAGATTCGCTGCTCAATGCTATTCCTCTAGGTATAATCAGTAGTTCAATTGCTATTCCTTCGGCTGCACATCTTAATCCTGAGGACAAAGAGTTTATAGTTTATGAAAGTTCTTTTTCAGATATTTTTGGTATTATATTATTTGATTATATTTTACTGAATCAAACATCTATTGGACTTGGTATACTGTATTTTGCCATTGATGGTATAGTAACTTTAATTATTGCTGTCATTTCAACATCTATCCTAGCAATTCTTCTGCATAAAATTACATACCATGTCAATTATGTGATGATAATGACGGCGGTAATTCTGATCTATGTTTTGGCTAAACTATCGCATTTACCTGCTTTGTTGCTAGTTCTTATTTTTGGAATGGTGTTGATCAATAATCAATTCCTTGAAATTGATTTTATTAAGAAGTACGTTGACTTTGGAAAATTCAGGAATGACATTTCTTCCTTCAAAAGAATTCTTGGAGAACTGACCTTTATTGTCAGGTCATTCTTCTTTATAATGTTCGGATATTATACCAATATATATAGTCTTATCAATTTGAATAATATTATTATCGGTCTGGCAATCACTTTGTCGATATTTCTGATGCGCTGGTTGTTTTTCGCTCAGGTGTTAAGATTACCAGCACGTCCTCTTGTATTTTTTGCTCCAAGAGGGCTCATTACTATCCTCCTTTTTCTTAGCATTCCTGTTGCATCAAGAATTCCATTAATAAGTGAAGAAGTAATTACTTTGGTAATTATTATGACTATAATCATTCTTACATGGGGCAATATGATGAAAAGAAATGCATCATCGGAAATTAATATTATCCAGCAATCCGAAAGTCAGGATCCCCTAGTCACAAAGTAACAAATCTTATACTTTTAGTTAGTTTACTTATTCACTGCAACTGTTCTCATGTGAATATCAATTTGAGGAAATGGTATGGAAATATTATTTTCAATAAATTTTCTATTTATTATTTTTCTAATATCGCTTTTTACCTTTTCAATTCTGAAAACATTATTGCTATCCCAATAAAAAATAAAGGAATGCAAATAGACCATTACAAAAAAAAGTAATGGTCTATCAATTTTACTTGCAGAAAGGTAAGAGTGAAGATTATTTTTTCCTGATAGGTGTTATTCCTGCCATTTCTCCAATTACATTAACGAGTTCAGCGTCCCCAGGAACGATAATCTTTGCATTATCACGAAGTGCGGTTTCCATTGCCTCCAGTTTTCTTAATACCTGAGCATTTCCAACGAAATACTTTTCAGCAGCTTCATTTACCAGTTTAATTGCTTCTGCCTCACCCTCTGCCTGAAGGATTTTGGACTGGCGCACGCCTTCCGCTTCTTTGATTTTAGCTCTTTTTTCTCCATCTGCTACAGTTTCTCTTGCAGTAGCATAATCAATTGCTGCAATTTTTTCATTTTCTGCCTTAACAACTTTATTCATTGTTTCCTGAACATCAGTAGGAGGATCGATTTCTTTAAGCTCCGTGCGTACAATTGCAATTCCCCAACTTGCAGTTTCGTTTCGTAAAGTATCGTGCAATTCAGAATTAATTTTTCCTCTTTCAGAATTGGCTGATTTAAGGGTCATTGTGCCAATAATATTTCTTAGAGTAGTGCGGGCGAGACTAACAATTTGCCTTTGATACATATTTACGTTGTACTGGGATGCTTTTACACTTGCTTCGTCGCCCTCTACTTTAAAATATACTTGCGCATCTACTCGTGCATTCAGGTTATCATTAGTAATGATTTCCTGGGGATCAGCATCCACCATTTGTTCCGTAATATTTACTCGGTACATCACTTCAATTACAGGAATAATCCAATGAAAACCGGGCTCTGCCAAACGACTGTACTTCCCTAATCGCTCGATCAAACCCTTATGTGTTGGTCGGATAATTCTTACTCCAAGAAAAAAAATCACCACAACACCAATAATGATAAATAATAATACATTACTCATTTTAGCCTCCGTTTTTTAGGTTTATATGCTCTTTTTGGTTAGAAGAATTCTTTCTACAAGTTAAGACGATTTTGTAAAGGAATATACTACAAACAGTAAAAAAACATTTTGAATTAGTGTTTGTTGTCTAAAATTATCCTGAAAACTTAGTACTCTTTCACATCTGAATCCTAATTTAAACAGTATATTTGAACCTTCTAATTCTATAAGGTTATTTAGCTTCTGTATTAATGAATTCCAGTGTAAAACAAAAAGAATTTGATAAACGATATCTTCAAATGGCTCGCATCTGGGCTCAGAATTCTTATTGTAAACGCAGACAGGTTGGTGCAATTATTGTAAAAGCAAAAATGATCATTTCTGATGGATATAATGGAACTCCGGAAGGATTTGAGAACATTTGCGAAGATGAAAACAATAATACCAAAGCCTATGTTTTACATGCTGAAGCCAATGCAATTACCAAAGTAGCAAAGTCAAATAATTCAAGTGAAGGATCAACACTTTATGTAACTACTTCACCTTGTATGGAGTGTTCTAAACTGATTATTCAGTCTGGAATAAAAAAAGTTGTATTCTCAGAATTATATAATAAGGAAGAAGGCCTTCGCATTCTGGAAAAAGCAAAAATTGAGTGGGTACATTTAAAGATAGATTAAGAGTGATATTATGAAGAACCTGAAGAGCATATTACTACCGTTATTATTCTCGCTTATATTAATATCGGGCATACTTATTGGAAACTGGTACAGCAACAATTTTTATGGGCAAAGCCTTTCCTTAAAACAATTATTTAGCTCTGGAAGTAAATCTGAAAGCCATGGAAACATTGGCAATCAGTCTATGATGCCTGCTAACAACAAATTGGGTTCCATTCTAAGCTATATTAGTAGTGAATATGTTGATTCTATTAGTGTCGACAAGCTAACAGAAACTGCCATTCCCTTGATAATTGATGAACTTGATCCACATTCGGTTTATATTCCAGCAATGGATCTGTCAAAATACAATGAACCTCTGGTTGGAAACTTTAGCGGGATTGGAGTGCAGTTTAACATGATTGAAGACTCTGTTGCCATTATAAATACTATTGCAAATGGGCCTTCTGAAATTGTAGGAATTATTGCTGGTGACCGGATTGTTAAAGTAAACGGCAGAATAGTAGCCGGAGTAAAACTCCCTTCTGATTCAATTGTAGCTTTGCTTCGCGGCCCCAAAGGCACTACAGTTAAGATAGTTGTGCTGAGAAGGTCTGAGAAAAAGCTTTTGGATTTTGTCATTACAAGAGATGATATCCCTCTTTACAGTGTTGATGTAGCTTATATGATCAGTGAAAAAACCGGCTATATTAAGATCAGCACTTTCGCCCAGACAACGTATGATGAATTTATTACTGCAGTTGAAAAACTGCATGCAAATGGAATGGAAAAACTGATTCTCGATCTCCGGAGTAATGGAGGAGGACTAATGGATGCTGCAACCCGGATAGCTGATCAGTTTCTTGAGGATAATAAACTGATTGTGTACACTCAAGGAAAGGCCCGCGCAAGGTATGATGTTTTTGCAACTGCAGGAGGTGTTTGCGGTAAAGATGAGGTGTGTATTTTAATCGATGAATTTTCTGCCTCAGCCAGTGAAATACTTGCCGGAGCTATTCAGGATAACGACCGTGGAACTATTATCGGCCGACGCAGTTTTGGTAAAGGACTCGTTCAGGAACAAGTTCAGTTTCGTGATGGTTCGGCGCTTCGATTAACTATTGCACGCTATTATACTCCAACGGGAAGATCAATTCAAAAACCCTATTCGGCAGACAAAATGGATTATTATTCAGATCTGAATAAGCGCTATAATCACGGAGAATTTGAAAATGCAGATAGTATAAAATTTGCCGACTCATTAAAATTTGTAACTCCCGGTGGAAAAATTGTTTATGGCGGAGGCGGAATTATGCCCGATATTTTTGTTCCCATGGATACCACGGGTATTTCTCCATATTTTAATAAAGTTAGAAATCTTGGTTTGATATACCGCTTCGCATTTGACTATGCCGACAAAAACAGAGAAAAACTACATAAGTATAAAACTGCAGCTGAACTGACTGAATATTTGGATAAAACAGCCTACTATAAAGAGTTTCTCGATTATTCAAATGTTAAAGGAGCACCTCAAAATCCCACAGATCTGAAAGTTTCCGGTGAACTGATTAAAATCCAGATTAAAGCCTACATTGCTAGAAACACTATTGATAACGAGGGATTTTATCCTATTATTCAGGAAATTGATAATACACTTCTAAAGGCAATTGAGGTGATTCAAAAATAATTGGCTATTTTCAAAAATAAACAATAAGACAAGCTGATTTTTAGTTTTTCGCCATATTAAACTTGAGGGGTTTAAACCCCGGATGTTTTTTGAGTGAAACAAATTGACAAATAAAAAAACAGCCAAAACTAGCAACTCAAAAATTCATATTCTCAAGTGCATTCAAAATTTTCTTCGAAAAAATTTCTAAGCGCTTTTTCTGCTAATTCAGGCTCCTCAATAAATCCCATATGTCCGCTATTCTCCAAAAAGAATAGCTTTATATTCTCTGAAAGCCCTTGCATTTTTTCCATGATTTCAACTGGAATCAAATTGTCATTACGACCAGCTATCACCATAGCAGGCACTGTTGCATTTGCAAGAATTTTAGAGCGATTCGGTCGATCCTTCATGGCTTGTAGTGCAGCAATAATACCCGATTCGTTTGTGTGTAAAGCTATTTTTTTTGATTTTTCAATTTCAGCAGAAAAGCTTACCAAATTAAAATTGGAGTATAGTCGTGGGATGCTTAAGTCAAAAATTAACTCCTTCTTTCCTTTCCTTATGAGTTTAATTTCTTTTTCCCGGTTGTGCTTTTTCTCATCAGAATCGGCAAAGCAGCCTGAGTGAAATAGTACAATGGATTGAAGACGATCAGGATAATTTTCTAGCAATGAAAGTGAAAGATAACCACCCATGGAATGCCCAACTACCTGGAATTGTTTAATGCTGAGTTTATTCAAAACAGCAATAATTGCGTCTCCAAATTTTTCAAGGCTTGGGTTTTCAGAAATAGTAAATGACCTGCCATGACCAGGCAGATCAATACAAACCACGAAATATTCATCAGCCAACTTCTCTGCGAAGGAATCCCAAATTTCGGTCGATTCAAGGTATCCATGAAGAAAAACCAAAACATTGCCATTGTTTCTGCCAAAAGTTTTAAAATACAGGCTTTCTGAAGGCTGTTTCATAATTTTAATTGTTATTTATTTATTTTTTACTTCTCATTAATTCTTCAATTTCCTCTCTTTCAATTGGAAGCTTAGTAGTAAGATCTATGTTTCCCGTTTCGGTAATCAAAATATCATTTTCAAGCCGAATCCCTATTCCCTCTTCAGGAATATATATTGCAGGCTCGCAGCTAAATACCATTCCTGCCTGGAATCTTTCAGCCTTGTCAAAACAGTCATGTACATCCAAGCCAATGCTATGCGATGTTCCATGCATATAATATTTAAACCAAAGTGCAGGAGTTGTATTGTGCTTTTTGATATCTTCTTTTGTGTATAGACCTAGTTTCACATGCTCTTCTTCCCACAGTTTTCCAACTTCAGCTTGATAATCCGATAAAAGCACTCCAGGCTTCATCATGTTAATAGTTGCTTTGAGCACCCTTAGATTCGCATCATATACTTTTGCCTGTCGGAGGCTGAATTTTCCATTTACAGGTATGGTTCGTGTAACATCAGCTGCATAATTTCCATATTCTGCGCCGAAATCCATCAGCAGTAGATCTCCATCTTTGCATTCACGGTTGTTGTCGATATAATGAAGTATGCATGCATTCGCTCCACTTGCTATTATCGGCACATAAGCATGATCATTGGCTGCTTTCCGAATAAATTCATAACTAATTTCTGCTTCAACCTCATATTCCATTTGGCCAGGTTTAAGTTGATTTAAAACCCTCAGAAATGCATCCCTTGTTATATCGATTGCTGTTTGGATCAGCGCAATTTCTTCTGGCTCTTTTATCATTCGTATTTTTGACAACACAGGTGCCAGTCGGTGGTATGAATGTAAGGGGAAGACAGATTGAATTTTTTTGGCCATTCTTACATCTCTTGATTCAATTTCTGACTTATATTTTAAATGCTCCGGAGCATTCAAGTAAATATTCTGGCTACGGTACAGAATCTCAGGAAGCATTTTTTCATATTCATCAAGCCAGTGTACATTCTTTATTCCAGATATTTCAGCTGCTTCGGAAATGCTTAAACGATAACCATTCCAAGTTACTTGTTCCGGTGAGGCATTCATAACAAAAAGCACTTCCCTGAATCGCTCTTCCGGATGTTTCGGATTCAAAACAAGAATTGATTTTTCCTGATCAATTCCTGTCAGATAAAAAAAGTCAGAAGACTGCCGATATCTATAGTTCTGATCACCATTCCGATTCATTTCATCATTTGAATGTAGTATTATTGCAGATCCTGGAAGAATCAAATCACATAATTTAGACCGATTCTTTATAAATAAGCCTGTTGGTATTCTCTTGTGTTTCATGGGAACAAGTTTGATTGCTAATCCTTAACTTTGACAATGCAGTCTGGCCGGGAATTGAAAAGAGGCAGTTCCCAGATAAGCTTAAAGTCTGATAACGCAAGATAAATAATCTCTTACAAAATAACTGCTATGGCAAATTTTTTTACTTCGTCCATTGGAAAAAAAATAATGATGGCCGGATTAGGTTTGTTTCTTATAACATTTCTGGTTGTTCATTTGGGAATAAACCTATTGCTTATCTTATGCGACAGTAGGGATTCGTTTAATATCGCCGCTCATTTTATGGGTACGAATGGGGTAATTAAAATATTTGAAATTGTCCTCTTCGGTGGGTTTTTATTGCATATTTTTTACGGCTTTCTGGTTCAGATACAGAATTGGATTGCCCGTCCCATAGGATATGCTAAAACACATCCGTCGCAAACTTCCTTTTTCTCCAAATACATGATTCACACCGCTGTGATTATTGGAGTTTTTCTAAGCATTCATTTGTTTGATTTCTACCTTAAGGCAAAGATTTTCGGGGGAGTTCCAGAAGTTGAGATCGATGGGTTGAAATACCATGATCTGGGATTACTTGTTATGCAGAAATTTCAAATCGGATGGGTGGTAGTTTTTTATATTTCAGCATTTATTTTCATGGGATTTCATCTTTTACACGGATTCCAGTCTGCTTTTCAAACCTTTGGTCTGGATCATAAAACCTTTACTCCCGCCATTAAATTTATTGGTGTATTATACACAATAGTTGTGGTTGCAGGATTCGTCCTTATTCCCCTGATAATATATTTTAGTAAATAAAACATTTAAGAAACCTTGCCATGGTTAAATTAAATTCAAAAATACCGACAGGACCACTTTCCGAAAAATGGAAGAATTTCAAAGCCAGTCAAAATCTTGTTAATCCTGCAAACAAGAAGAAGCTCGATATCATTGTTGTTGGTACCGGCCTTGCAGGAGCATCAGCTGCGGCATCACTTGGAGAGATGGGATTTAATGTAAAATCATTCTGTTATCAGGATAGTCCGCGCAGAGCACATAGTATTGCAGCTCAGGGTGGTATTAATGCAGCAAAAAATTACCAGAATGATGGAGATAGCGTTTACCGTTTGTTTTATGATACTATAAAAGGCGGAGATTATCGTTCACGCGAATCAAATGTTTATCGTCTAGCTGAAGTTAGTAATTCCATTATTGACCAATGTGTGGCTCAGGGTGTACCTTTTGCAAGAGATTATGGCGGTTATCTTATCAACCGTTCTTTTGGTGGAGCTCAGGTTTCACGGACGTTTTATGCAAAAGGACAAACCGGTCAGCAGTTACTTTTGGGAGCATTCAGCGCATTAATGCGGCAGGTTAAGCTAGGTAGTGTGCAAATATTTCCCAGAACTGAAATGCATGATCTTGTTGTAGTTGATGGAAAAGCCAGAGGTATCATAACCCGGGATTTGATAACTGGAAAGATTGAAAGACATTCTGCTCACGCTGTTGTTGTTGCAACAGGTGGTTATGGTAATACCTATTACTTATCTACCATGGCAATGGGCGCCAATGTAAGTGCAGCCTGGATGAGTTACAAAAGAGGAGCTTTTTTTGGAAACCCTTGTTATGTTCAGATACACCCAACCTGCATTCCTGTTCACGGTGAAAATCAGTCGAAACTTACCCTCATGAGTGAAAGTCTTCGAAATGACGGTAGAATTTGGGTTCCTAAAAAACTTGAAGACGCGAAGAAAATTCAAAAGGGTGAATTAAAAGCAGCCGAAATTGCTGAAGATGATCGGGACTACTACCTTGAAAGACGGTATCCTGCCTTTGGAAACCTTGTGCCGCGCGATGTCGCTTCCAGAGCCGCAAAGGAAAGATGCGATGAAGGCCACGGAGTTGGAAGCACCGGCCTTGCCGTTTTCCTTGATTTTAAAGATGCCATAAAGAAACAAGGCCAAAAAGCTATCGAGGAAAAGTACGGGAACCTTTTCCAGATGTACGACAAAATCGTTGATCAGAATCCATATAACTCCCCAATGATGATCTATCCTGCCATTCACTATGCAATGGGTGGACTCTGGGTGGATTATGAATTACAAACAACGATACCAGGTCTATTTGCTATTGGGGAGGCAAATTTCTCAGACCATGGAGCAAACCGTTTAGGTGCTTCAGCCTTGATGCAGGGCTTAGCTGACGGATATTTTGTATTACCCTATACTATTCAGAATTACCTCGCTTCAGATATTCGCACTCCAAAAATTCCTACTACTGCTCCTGAATTTGAAGAGGCAGAAAAAAATGTTATTTCTAAAATGCAGGGTTTACTCTCCATTCAGGGAAAAACCAGTGTTGACTCTTTCCACAAAAAGCTTGGACGAATAATGTGGGATCATGTTGGAATGGCAAGAAACAAAGCTGGACTTAAGGATGCTATTGAGAAAATTAAAGCCCTTCGCATAGAATTCTGGAGCGATGTTAAAGTCCCGGGAAAACTTGATGAAATGAATACTGAGCTTGAAAAAGCAACAAGAGTAGCTGATTTTCTTGAGATGGGTGAATTAATGGCAAGAGATGCATTGCAAAGGGAAGAATCATGTGGAGGTCATTTCAGAGAAGAATACCAGACTCCTGAAGGCGAGGCTCTACGCAATGATGATAAATTCACTTTTGTTTCAGCATGGGAACATAAAGGGTCAGATCATGAGCCAGAACTTCATAAAGAAGATCTGAATTTTGAATTCATTGAAGTAAAACAAAGGAATTATAAATAAAAGATTTTAATTCAGCATATTATGGATTTTACATTAAAAATCTGGCGTCAAAAGAACTCCCGGGAAAAAGGAAAGTTCGTAAATTATAAGATCAAAAATATTTCATCCGACAGTTCTTTTCTTGAAATGCTAGATGTTCTGAATGAAGAACTTATCCAGAGTAATCAGGAACCGGTGGCTTTTGATCATGATTGCAGGGAAGGTATTTGCGGGTGCTGCAGTCTTTATATTAACGGACGGCCTCACGGCCCTGATGAAAAAGTAACGGTTTGTCAGCTACACATGCGGAAATTTAAGGACGGCGACAATATTGTTATTGAGCCCTGGAGAGCTAAACCCTTTCCTGTTATAAAAGACCTTATTGTTGACCGGACGGCCTTCGATAAAATTATTATTGCTGGAGGTTTTATTTCTGTAAATACAGGGAATGCCCCTGATGCCCATTCAGTTCCGATTGCTAAGGAAAATGCAGATCTGGCCTTTGATGCTGCAAGTTGTATAGGATGCGGTGCTTGTGTTGCTGCTTGTAAAAATGCCTCTGCAATGTTATTTGTTTCGGCCAAAGTTTCGCAATTTGCCTTATTGCCACAAGGGAAATTGGAAGCCCATGAAAGAGTATTAGCAATGGTTTCCAAGATGGATGAACTTGGGTTTGGGAGCTGTTCAAATACCGGAGCTTGTGAAGCAGAATGCCCAAAAGGAATATCCCTGACAAACATTGCAAGGATAAACAGAGAATTTATGAAAGCAAAAGCAGTTTAGGACTTAAGACATAAACTTCTCTATTTCCTCAACTGTCTTTGGAATTGGTTTTCCAAGCACTCTTCCGGCGTCTTTAGTGACCAGAACATCATCTTCTATTCTGATACCGCCAAAATCCTTGTAAGTCTCGAGTTTATGGTAGTTAATAAAACTTTCGAATTTGTTATCCCTTCTCCATAAGTCGATAAGTGCAGGGATGAAATAGATTCCCGGTTCAATTGTAAATACAAAACCCGGTTTCAGTTTTTTTGCCAGGCGAAGATATGAGGTTCCAAACTGTTCACTCCTTGTAACAGTTTCATCATATCCAACATAGTTTTCACCTAGATTCTCCATGTCATGTACGTCCAGTCCTAACATATGACCTAAGCCGTGAGGAAAAAAGAGCGTATGTGCACCTAGTTGGACAGCCTCTTCAGTATCTCCTTTCATCAACCCGATTAATTTTAGACCATCTGTAATAATACGAGCTGCCATCATGTGCAAATCCTTATTAAAAATGTCTGGTTTAACATTATTTATGGTCGTGACATTTGCAGCAAGCACGATCTCATAAATTTCTTTCTGTCGCTGACTGAACCTTCCTCCCACGGGAACAGAGCGAGTAAAATCACTTGCATAATGCTCCGGAGATTCACAACCGGCATCGGAAATCAGGATTCTTCCACCATTCAGAAGATTGCCATGACTATGATTATGCAGGGTTTGTCCATCCATGCTGAGAATTATAGGAAAAGACACCATTCCACCATTAGAAATTGAAATGCCTTCCATATGTCCTACAATTTCTCTTTCCCAAGTACCTGGTTGCGCCATTTTCATCATGGTAGTGTGCATTCTGTAAGCTACATCTGACGCAAATTCTATCTGATTTATTTCATCATTATCCTTGATTTCCCGGAGCGATATCACAGCTTTTATAAACTCTTCAGATACAAAAGTTCCAATCTGGGATACTGTGACATCAAGCATTTCAGCAATAAATATCCGTTGATCACCACGATATGGAGGGAGAATTTTCACGTCGCGTTTCAGCTTCAAAGCTTTCTGAAGATCATTTTTAAGATCAGCGATTGCTTTTGTCACGGTTACACCTGCTTTTGCAGCATTTTCAGACACAAGAGGCTGAGTTCCCATCCAGATAATATCATCGATATCCAGGTTGTTTCCATAGATAACCTCTTCACCAGAATCAAGATCAATTATCGCGGCATGGTCAGGTAAGTCAATTCCAAAAAAATACAAAAAAGTACTATCCTGGCGGAAAGGAAAAGTATTCGCATGGTAATTCATCGCACTTTCTGAGTTGCCTGGAAAAAACAGGATTCCTTTTGTACATTTCTTTCGAAGTGAATCTCTTCGGTTGGTGTAGGTAATTTTATCAAACATGATGTTCAGATTAGAATACTTAATCAAATAATGCCCAATATAGCACGATTTCAGCGCATATCAAAACACTTCAATAACATAGCAAACCTAACTCAACTGAATTTCAGACAATTGAATAAAAGCTCTATATAAATATTTTTGACTAAAATTAAAATTTTTACTTGCGAATACCATTGTTTATTTAGACCAATATTATATATTCGCAAATAAATGTAGAGTTATTAACTTTTTTTCAACATATTACTAACATGCCGTATCGTAGATTACCTAATACCGACAATGCGAGACTTAAGGCTTTGCAGGCTGCTTTTTTAAAAGGTAAAGACTTGCCTCCGTTTAAATTAGCATTTAGCCAAGCTGTATTTACAAAAATTCAGTCCTTGCTTCCCGGATATGAGCACGCTTTATCCGAGAACAAAACTGCCTATAATCTACAAACTGAAAAAACTAAGGACTACCATAAGCACCTAAGAAAAGCAAAATTATATGTTTCACATTTTATTCAAGTTATTAATCTTGCAATAATCAGAGGGGATTTACCTGCATCAACTAAAGCATATTTTGGAATGGATGAAGATGAAAAAAAGTTACCTTCACTTCAGACCGATGAGGAATTACTAGAATGGGGACATAAGCTCATTGACGGTGAAAAAGAAAGAAGGAATGCAAATCTCACTCCGATTACAAACCCTTCTATTGCTGTTGTAAAAGTCTTTTTTGATCAGTTTCTTGATGTTTACAATATGCAAAACTCATTAAAGAAACGTTGCCAGCGTGCTCAGACAGATCTGAATGATAAGCGTTCTGCAATTGATATTGTAATACAGCAACTTTGGAACGAAGTTGAAGAGACATTCAAAGATTTGCCTGAAGAAGTGCGCCGTGAAAAAGCTTCAGAATATGGGCTTTCTTATGTTTACCGGAAAAACGAAATGGGTCCGATTAATCTTTTCAACAACGCAAAGATTCAAGTCAACTGAGATTTTTTTTAGTCTGGTATTTCTTGTAAATAAAATAAAGTAAGCCTAAACCTATAGAAAAGCCTGCTAAAGCAAGTGGCATTCCATGATCAGGTGTACCAATTGTTTCCATCCCATTTCCAACTTGGCCTCCATAATAATAATGGTAAAAAACTACAGCCATTGCATTGTTTATAAAATGCATTAAAATGCTTAACCATATCGACCCGCTCCAATAAAATAAATAGCCAAGGACCAGTCCAAGAAAAAATCTGGGAAGAAACGAAAGAAACTGAACGTGCATTGCACTAAATAAAAACGCAGTAACTATAATCGCCCAGTGTGGATGCTTAAACCAGCGTTGCAAAAGTTTCTGAATCAATCCTCTGAATGTAAGCTCCTCACCAACTGCAGGTATTATAGCAATTACAAGAATATTTATAAATAATCCACCAATGCCAGTGGGTTTTAGAAGACTTTCCATTATTTCTGACATTTGCACTTCCTTTACCCTGAAAAAGCTTTCAAGTCCTCCTAAAAATTCAGGCAGATGTAGGTTGGTGTTAAAATCTGTAATAAAATTTGTAAAAGGCAGAATCACAATAATAAAAGCTACAGCCATTAAACTGGTTTGTAATTCTGGCTTTTCCCTTAATCCCAAAAAGGTTTTCCAATCCGAGTCTATATAATTTGCAGCCACTATTGCTGAAACAATGAACATTCCAACCGAAGTAAATGCCTGTACATACTTAAGAAATCCTATCATTCTCTGATCACTGTGCACCTGAAAAGTTTCTGCAATTTCATTAAATGAAAGCTGAAATAAAAACATTCCGCTAAACATACCAATCAGTTGAAACACAATCCAGGATCCAATAACTACGAGACCCACAAAGAATAATTGAGTGGAGGGTTGTGCATCGGTAAGAAAACCTTTTTTTATCATTTCCAGGGAGTTAATTTATTTTAGTAGGTTTTACAGTCTGTAATTTTGATATTTTTGCAACAAAACTAATTAATTTTTCAGCCAATTGAAGATTCGTGAAATTGATCTTGGAAAAAATCCGCTTTTTCTTGCTCCCATGGAAGATATTACTGATCCATCCTTCAGATATATCTGCAAGAAATACGGCGCTGATTTAATGTACACTGAGTTTATCTCGGCAGATGGGCTCATACGTGATGGCAAAAAAAGTGTGTTAAAATTAGACATATTCGATTTTGAAAGGCCGATAGGGATACAGTTATATGGACATATTACTGAAGCAATGGTTGAAGCCACTCAAATAGCGGAGGGTGCACATCCCGAATTAATTGACATAAATTTTGGCTGTCCTGTCAGAAAAATCGCAAACCGTGGTGCTGGTGCAGGAATGCTTCTGAACATTCCACTTATGCTCGAAATGACCACCGCTATTGTCCGAGCAACCAATTTGCCGGTAACTGTTAAAACACGACTTGGTTGGGATGAAAACTCAAAAAATATTGTTGAAATTGCTGAAAAGCTTCAGGACACCGGAATAGAGGCTCTTACCATTCATGGGCGCACCCGAAATCAGCTTTATAATGGAAGTGCCGACTGGACTTTGATAAGGGAAGTAAAAAACAATCCCAGAATGCGAATTCCAATTATTGGAAATGGCGATGTAACAAGTCCTGAAATTGCCAAGAAAATGTTTGATGAGTTTAATGTGGACGGAGTAATGATTGGAAGGGCAACAGTTGGTAAACCCTGGATATTTAATCATATTAAGCACTTCATCTCAACCGGAGAGAAACTTCCAGAGCCTGTGCTTGATGAGAAAGTGGATATTGCAATTGAACATTTTAAGCGAAGTATTGAGTGGAAAGGTGATGTTATTGGAATCTTTGAAATGCGAAGACATCTTTCAAATTATTTCAAAGGTCTTCCCCACTTCAAGGAAATACGTATGAAACTCCTTACCTGTGCATCCCCATCTGGTGTAATTGATATTCTGGAGGAAATCAGAAAGCGCTACTCGGGATTTCAGTTTGAGGGGGAAGGGGATTTTTTTAAGTATTAAGTAGCCTTCTAGGTAAATTTTAAGTGGTTAAGATATAATTCTTTGCAATTTCTTTGAATGCCATAGTTTCAGCATTTATTTTTTCATCAGACCATCCAAGTTCTTTCCCCATAATTACAGCAATTTCAGGAGCAATCTGTACAGCAGCTCTGGCATTAAGAAAAAGGATGCGCAATCTTCGTGCAAGCATATCCTCAAGCTTTATAACCATTTCATTTCTACAAATCCAGGTCACCTCTGCCAGAGTGTAATTAAGGTCTGCATGTAATTTTCGTCCAAGCTCCGGGTTTTCTAGTATCAAATCAAGAATTTTCTCTTTTCTGCTTCCATAAACAGAGAAATGATCACCCTCAATACTTTCATCAGAGAAACCCGAAATTCTGAAGCTTTTTGTAATGCAAGGTTTAAAACTCAAAACTGAGTTGCGAATTGCAGTATTCATGGTATCCTCCGCAATTTTTCTATAAGTCGTCCACTTCCCACCAGTTATTGTTAAAAGCCCGGATGGAGAAACCAGAATTTTATGCGAACGCGATATTTCTTTTGTTTTTGAGGTAGCCTTCTTAGGCGCAGCAAGTGGACGAAGTCCCGCAAATACCGATAATACATCCTTCCTTTGGGGAGTTTTTTTAAAATAATGACTCGCTGTATTCAAAATAAAATCAATTTCTTTTTCCTGAGCAACTGGCTCATCCAAAGCATGCTCTAAAGGCGTATCAGTGGTTCCAACGATTATATGTTCATGCCAGGGAACGGCAAAAAGAACTCGGCCATCGTTTGTTTTTGGGATCATAAGAGCAAATGATCCGGGATGAAAACTTTTATCAAGGACCAAATGAACACCCTGACTTGGAATTACAAGTCGTTTAGTTTCATTGTGATCCATCCTGAGAATATCATCAACCCAAACACCAGCAGCATTAATAACAATTGAAGACCTCAACTTGTAATGTTCATTGCTAGTGCCATCCGTGGCAGATATACCTGCAACTTTGCCGGACTCATCTTTTAAAATTTCTGTCGCCTCAAAATAATTGATTGCAAAACCTCCCTGTTCAAAAATGGAATGCACTAGATCAATTGCAAGTCTGGAATCGTCAAATTGACCATCATGATAGAGGACTCCTCTTTTGAGGCCTTTTTCCTTTATCCCGGGGAGGACTTTCCTGGTTTTTTCTGAATTTAAAAGGATTGATTTTCCAAAGCTTAATTTTCCAGCCAAAAGATCGTAGAGGGAAAGACCAATTATATAGAAAATTCCTTCCCACCAGGTATAGTTTGGTATAATAAATTCTTGATTTTTAACAAGATGCGGCGCATTTCGTTTTAAATATCCTCTTTCGCGAAGAGCCTCTTTAACAAGTTGAATATCCCCCTGCGCAAGGTATCTTACTCCACCATGAACTAACTTTGTACTCCGACTAGAAGTTCCTTTAGCAAAATCAAACTTTTCTACTAATAGTGTTCGATATCCCCGGAGGGTAGCATCTAAAGCAATTCCAATACCACTGGCACCTCCCCCGATAACAATTACATCAAATTCGGAATTCTCATCAATTGCTTGAATAGCCTTGGTGCGGTTCATCGGTTACATTTTTAGTTATTTAAGTTCCAGTTTTTTGAGCGGTCAACAGCTTTTTTCCATTGAGCAAGCAATTCAGTTGCCTTATCTTTCTCAATTGATGGCGTAAAAACTTTATCCGTTTTCCACTGCTCATGAATTTCATTTTCATCTTCCCAGAAGCCAACAGCAAGTCCTGAGAGATAAGCAACTCCTAGAGCTGTAGTCTCCAGAATTGTAGGTCGGACAACCCGGGTATTTAAAATATCAGCCTGAAACTGCATCAGAAAATTGTTTTCAACAGCGCCGCCATCAACCCGTAATTCTTTGAGAGGTTCATTGGCATCGGATAACATTGCAGAAGTTACGTCAAAGACCTGATAAGCAATGCTCTCCAGAGCAGCTCTTACAATATGTGCTTTTCCTGTACCTCTGGTAAGTCCGAAAATACTACCACGTGCGTAAGGATCCCAATGCGGGGCGCCAAGACCAGTCAGTGCAGGCACAAAATAAACGCCAGCATTATCAGAAAGGCTTTGCGCAAGAGCATCAGTTTCCTTAGCTGTTTTAATAATCCCCAGACCATCGCGTAACCATTGTATTGCAGCTCCGGCAATAAAAACACTGCCTTCAAGGGCATATGTAGTCTTTCCGTTTCTTTGCCACGCAATTGTTGTCAGCATATTGTTTTTCGAAAAGACAGGAGCTTCACCGGTATTCAGCATCAGAAAACAGCCGGTACCGTAAGTGTTTTTTGCCATTCCTTTTTCGAGGCAGAGTTGACCATATAGTGCAGCCTGCTGATCTCCGGCAATCCCTGAAATTGGTATTTTACAGCCAAAACTATCAAGGGATGTTTCAGCATAAACCTCTGATGAGCTTTTTACATCCGGCATCATTGAGACTGGTACTCCCATGAGCTCAAGGAGTTCTTTATCCCATTCATGTGTATTGATATTGAACAGCATGGTGCGGCTTGCATTGCTTATATCTGTGATATGGCATTTCCCATTTGTCAATTTCCAGACAAGCCATGAATCAACTGTCCCAAAGCAAAGTTCACCATTTTTGGCCTTATTTCTTAATCCCTCTACATTTTGAAGAATCCAACGGATTTTTGTTGCTGAAAAATACGGATCAATAACCAATCCAGTTTTTAAACGAATTTTCTCAGACAATTGTTTGTCTTTAAGTTCGTTGCAAAAAGCAGAAGTACGTCTATCCTGCCATACAATAGCATTATAAACTGGCATACCTGTAATTCGATCCCAAACGATAGTTGTCTCTCTCTGATTTGTAATGCCAATACCTGCTATTTCACCTGGTTTAATTCCAGATTTGGCCATTACTTCAGTCGCAACAGAAGCCTGGCTGGACCATATTTCAACAGGGTCATGTTCTACCCAAGCGGATTGCGGAAAATGTTGCTTAAATTCTTTGCGGGCAATTGCCTGAATTTTCCCGGAATGATCGAAAATAATTGCCCTTGAACTGGTTGTTCCCTGATCAAGAGCCAAAATAAAGCGCTTTTCAGACATCGATCCCTTGTTTTAATTTGAAACTCTAAGATTATTATTTCTTTTTCCCCGGATGGTCAGCCATGTAATGTAGTCCACGACTATCTTTTCGTGCTTGTGCAGATTTTATTACAAGTGAGCCTACATGAATGAGATTTCTCAGCTCACATAATTCTTTTGAAAGACTTGATTTTTTATATAATGCTTCCGTCTCCTGAAATATGATTTCTAAGCGTCGGGCAGCTCTTTCAAGTCGGAGTTCGGATCGGACAATTCCCACATAATTTGTCATGATCTGCTGGACTTCCTTATAATTTTGAGTTATCAAAATCATTTCTTCCGGGTGTGTGGTACCTTCTTCGTTCCATTCTGGGACACCCTCCTGTATTTGAATATCATTTACAATATTCTTAGAATGATTTGCTGCACGTTCGGCATAAACTATTGCTTCAAGAAGGGAGTTGGATGCAAGTCTATTTGCACCATGCAATCCTGTACATGCAGTTTCTCCAACTGCATATAATCGGTTTATCCAGCTTTTACCATCTTTATCGACCAATATTCCACCGCACATAAAATGAGCAGCCGGAACCACTGGAATCATTTCCTTAAAAATATCAATTCCGAGTTTTTTACACTTTTCATAAATAAACGGGAAATGTTCAACCAGTCCTGCATGGTCAAGATGACGTGCGTCAAGATATACAAAGTCATGACCGGTAATTTTCATTTCATTATCAATAGCCCTGGCAACAATATCTCTAGGAGCGAGACTACCTCTCGGATCGTATTTTCTCATCAAATCTCTGCCATCCTGGTTTTTTAAAACAGCACCAAATCCTCTCATTGCTTCAGTAATTAGAAAAGAAGGCTTCTCTAAAGGATTATAGAGGGAGGTGGGATGAAACTGTACAAACTCCATATCAGAAATAATACCTTTGGCCCGATAAACCATTGCTACCCCGTCTCCGGTTGCAATATGCGGATTAGTGGTAGTTTGATACAGATTTCCGGCTCCCCCGGTTGCAAGCAAGGTGATTTTTGAAAGAATCCTAATTGTTTTGCCGGTTCTTAAATCCAAAACATATGATCCAAAACACTCAATATCTGTATTATAACGTTTGACTAATCGCCCAAGATGATGTTGAGTAATCAGTTCCACAGCAAAATGGTACTCAAGAATTTCTATGTTTTTATGATTTCTTGCCCTCTCGGAAAGAGCTCTTTGAATTTCTGCACCAGTTTGATCCTTGTGGTGCAGTATTCGATGTTCTGAATGTCCGCCTTCCTTTGCCAAGTCATATTTACCGGTTGATTCCTTATCAAATTGAGTTCCCCAGTTGATAAGAGTCCTAATTTGGGCGGGTGCTTCACTAACCACCATTCTAACAACCTCTTCATTATTCAAACCATCACCGGCGATCAGAGTATCCTTAACATGTTTTTCAAAATTATCTTGTTCATCAGTGACTGCCGCAATTCCTCCCTGTGCGTAACTTGTATTCGTTTCCTCCAGATTGGTTTTTGTAATAATACATACTTTACCAAATTCCGCAACTTTCAGAGCATAACTCAACCCTCCCAGCCCTGTGCCAATAACCAGAAAATCAACTTTCTTCTTCATTTTACTTCGGGTTTTCGAATTGTTTCTACAAATATATTAATTAAAAGGCAGTCTTAGTGAAATAATGAATCCTACAATCTGTTCCGCTAAATGAAAAATTCAATTTAAACAAACTATAATGGTTCACTTATAAAATAGTAAGGTTCAATGAATAAAAGAAATTTGAAACAAAATCTTTAAATAAACCCATTGTCTAGATTGATACCTGTGATTTTACTAATTCAGTTGCTCTGTTCCCTTTTTCTTTTTTTCGATTTATTTAGCCCTATTATAAATGCCGAAAACCAAAGTTTTTAAATTACTTTTGTCGCATTATTTTTACTAAAAAACAGATTAGCATGGCTTTGGAAGATGTTTTCAAGAAAATAGTTGCGCATTGCAAGGAATACGGTTATGTTTTTCCTTCCAGTGAAATATATGACGGTCTCGCAGCAGTTTATGATTATGGCCAATATGGTGTTGAATTAAAAAATAACATCAAGAAATACTGGTGGGATTCAATGGTATTATTGCATGAAAATGTAGTGGGAATTGATTCCGCAATATTCATGCATCCTACAATATGGAAGGCATCCGGACATGTTGATGCATTTAACGATCCTCTCATCGATAACAAAGATTCCAAAAAAAGATACCGTGCTGATGTTCTCATTGAAGAGCAACTTGCAAAGTTCGAAGATAAAATGAACAAAGAAGTTGAAAAAGCGGCTAAGAAATTTGGAGAAAGCTTTAATGAAGTTTTATTCCGTGAAACAAATCCCCGGGTTCTCGAGACAAAAGTAAAATTCGATGAACTCACCAACCGTTTTGCAAAAGCTCTAAATGAAAGTGATCTGAAGGAACTTAAGCAAATTATAGAAGATTTTGAAATTGTGTGTCCGGTATCCGGAACCCGCAACTGGACAGACGTCCGTCAGTTTAATCTGATGTTTAGCACTGAAATGGGTTCAAGTGCAGAAGGTGCTACAAAAATATATCTTCGTCCGGAAACGGCACAGGGAATATTTGTGAATTACCTGAATGTTCAGAAAACGGGGAGAATGAAGATTCCTTTTGGAATTGCACAAATCGGCAAAGCGTTTCGTAATGAAATCGTTGCACGTCAATTCATCTTTCGTATGCGTGAGTTTGAACAGATGGAAATGCAGTTCTTTGTTAAACCCGGAGAGGAACTTTCTTGGTTTAAATTATGGAAAGAAACACGTATGAAATGGCATCAGTCGCTGGGATTTGGCGCAGAAAAGTACCGGTTTCATGATCATGTTAAGTTAGCTCATTATGCAAATGCTGCAACTGACATTGAATTTAAATTCCCCTTTGGCTTTAAGGAAGTAGAAGGAATTCATTCGCGAACCGACTTTGATCTTGGAAGTCATCAGAAGTTTTCGGGAAAGAAATTACAGTACTTTGATCCGGAAACTAACGAGTCATATGTACCTTTTGTAATTGAAACCTCAATAGGTGTTGACAGGATGTTTTTGCAGATTATTTCTGCAGCTTATGATGAAGAAGAAATAAAAAAAGACGATGGTACTATTGATATCCGGGTTGTTTTGAGACTTCCTCCCGCTCTGGCACCGGTAAAGTTGGCTATTATGCCACTGACAAAGAAAGATGGACTTCCTGAAAAAGCTAGAGAAATTATTGATTCTCTGAAATTTGACTTCTATTGCCAGTATGATGAGAAAGATTCAATTGGGAAGCGTTACCGCAGGCAGGATGCAATCGGGACTCCCTATTGCATAACGGTTGATCACCAAACACTGCAGGACGATACGGTTACACTGAGGAACAGGGATACAATGGAACAGGAGAGGATTTCGGTTAAGCTGGTTAACGAGTTTGTTACTGACAAGCTTAGTCTAAGGAAATTACTTGAGTCGATATAAATTGCTTTTATTTTGGCCGCAGAGACTCATGAACATTTAGAAACACTAAGGATTTCCGTTCGCTCCATAAATAATGGTTATGTGTCGTTTTCACTGTGGAAAACTCTAAAAACAAATTAGTTTATAAAATCCAGACCGAATGAAAAAAATACTCCAGTCCATCCTCCCCGATTTTTTTGCCGTTGCAGCATTTGTTGTGTTATCGTTCCTGTTTTTTTCCCCAGCCTTTGAGGGAAAAGTGCTTTACCAGAGTGATATGACCCATGTAGTAGGGATGAATCATGAACTGCAGGTTTACAAAGACCAGACAGGGAATGTTTCAATGTGGACCAACTCAATGTTTGGAGGTATGCCGGCATACCTTATCAATGGTGGGAAGACCAATAATATTTTTCATATGCTTCAACCAGTATTGAGAATATTTCTACCATTCTTTACTGTTGGAATACTGTTCGTATATCTGATTGGATTTTATTTTTTACTTCGGGTTCTGAAGATTGCTCCCCTCCTTTCTTTTATTGGAGCTACCGCATTTGCTTTTGGGTCATATAATCTTATTATCATTGCAGCAGGACACATTACCAAGGCATATGCAATTGGATACATGGCTCCAATCCTAGCCGGTGTATTATTAAGTTACCACGGTAAGTACATTTTTGGCGGTCTCATAACGCTTTTTGCAACTGGTGTACAGATTTCCGCTAATCACTTTCAGATCACTTATTACACTTTTCTGATCATAGGAGTTTTTATCCTGTTTAAGCTATATGAAAGTCTCCGTGAAAAACAATACAGGCATTTCCTTATTGCATTTTCAATCAGTATAGGTGCTATCATTCTTTCTATAATCCCTAATATTACGAGCATCTGGACTGTCTATGAATATGGGAAATACAGCACAAGAGGAGCTGCAGAATTAACAGATGAGGCAGGTCAAAAATCCAAAGCCCTTTCAAAAGATTATATTCTGAACGATTACAGTTTTGCAATCACTGAGCCTCTGACCCTGGTAATCCCGAATTTTAAAGGTGGTCCTTCTGTTTCAGCCCTAAGCACAAATTCAGAGATATATAAACTCCTCCTGAAAAACGGATATCCGGCACAGGAAGCTGAAAATGTCATTGAAAGAATGCCAACCTATTACGGTCCACAACTTAGTACAGCCGGCCCGGTTTATGCGGGGGCAATTGTGTTTTTTCTTTTTATTCTTGCAATGTTTCTTTTTAAAGGGCCCACACGTTTGTGGATTCTTACTGCCATTGGTTTTTCCATTGCACTTGCCTGGGGAAAGAATTTTCAAATACTTTCAAACCTTTTCATTGATTATTTTCCGGCTTATGGAAAATTCCGCACGGTATCAATGATTCTTGTAGTTACCAGTCTGCTTGTTCCTTTTGCAGGAATGCTTGGTTTAAATGCAATCTTAAAGGCTGAAATTGGCAAAAAAGACATATTGCATGCATTAAAATACAGCTTTTTTATTACCAGTGGAATTTTACTAATTGTTGCTGTTTTAGGTCCCGGAATAATTGATTTCAGATCTTCCACAGACACCAGTTTACCTGATATATTCAGAAAAGCTATGCACGCAGACAGGGCTGGGCTATTGAGAGCCGATGCTTTCAGGTCACTTGGTTTTATAGTTGTTACTGCGGGACTTCTTTGGGCGCTCCTGAATGAAAAAATCAAACAGAATAATTTTCTGATTGCTCTCTCCCTGCTCGTCCTTTTGGATTTATGGATAGTTGATAAGAGATATGTAAATGAATCAAATTATGTGTCTGCACGTGTTCAGAAAAATCAATATACTCCCACAACTGCGGACTTGCAGATTTTAAAAGACACTAGCTATTACCGAGTTCTGAACCTTGCTGCAAATACATTTAACGAAGCCACTACCTCATATTTTCATAAGTCAGTTGGTGGTTATCACGGAGCGAAAATTAAAAGGTACCAGGACTTAATTGAAAGACAGATATCGAAAAATAATTTTGAGGTTCTGAACATGCTTAATACAAAATATCTGATTTTACCAGGAAAGGAAAGAGGAAGCCAAGTTGTAAATCAGAATCATGATGCTCTCGGCAATGCATGGTTTACAGATACTCTAATCTGGGTTGATACTCCTGACCAGGAAATTGCTGCGTTAACCGGTTTTAAAGCGTCAAGACAGGTTATTATAAATAAAAAGTTTTCCTCACTTCCTGAGATTGGTTCGGTAAAGGTTAAAGGGGGAAATGACACGATCTACCTTACAAAATATAAGCCGGATGAATTAACCTATCGATCAATCTCCGAGGGAAAAAGGTTTGCTGTTTTTTCTGAAATATACTATCCTAAGGGTTGGGAGACATTTGTTGATGGCAATCAAGTTGATTATGCACAGGTAAACTACGTATTACGAGGAATGGTTGTACCTGAGGGAGAACACAATATTGTTTTCCGGTTTCATCCTGAATCCTATTATCTTGGTCATAGCATTGCAATGGTTAGTTCAATACTTGTTGTACTGTTTCTTATCGCTGGAATCTTCTGGAATAACAGAAAAATAACTGTTCTGAAGTAAAGGTTTATATTTCGAATCCTATAGCAAAAAAGTGAATGCCAGAATTTTTATTTTCTTCCTGATAGTTTGTAACTTCCTTAATCTGGCATTGGCGATTTAAGCATACTAAAAATGGTTAGTGACCATGAACCAAAAATCGGAGAAACAATTGAATTCACTATTCTTGCAATTAATAGCAGTTCAACTCTAATCCCGGATGTTATGGTTATTCCTGCAGTTTACGAATTTTGTTTACCTGAAAAATTAGATTTTAAAACCTTCCGTTTTTATGATACGACACAGCGAATCTCCATCCGATAAGGAAATGGTTCAGTACCACCAGAGAAAAGTTGTAATTGCGAACCATGATCAGGAAGCGCTCAAACAAAGCAACTCGTATGTTTTGCTTGTTTAGTCCCCCATCCAGAAACCGTGATATTATAAGATGAGTATTTTGTATACTTTGGGCTTTTTTCAGGCAGTTCAACATCCAGTCATAATCAGCCGCTATTTTGTACTTTTCATTGTAATCCCCAGAAATAACTTTTCTGACGATAAATGACTGGTGGCAAACGAGCATCCCGTCGATCAAACTTTTCCACGTAAGCTTTTCAGGAGCTTTAAGTCTTCTCAAGCCGATATCTTTCCCCTGCTCGTCCATGATCATGGTTTCCCCGTAATATACATCAGTTTCCGGTTTACCAGATGAAAAAACTTCCATTAAAACTTCATTATTATTAAAAATATCCCCGGCATTTAAAAACATTACATATTCCCCTGATGCCATGTGTAAACCCTTATTCATCGCGCTGTACAACCCTCCATCCGGTTCGCTGATCCATTTGGTAATAATATGATTATACTTGTCGATTAAATCAAGGGTATTATCCTGTGATCCTCCGTCGACAACAATATATTCGAAGTTCTTATATTTCTGATCCCGGATGCTTTTCAGTGTCCATTCAAAAAAATCACCGGCATTATAAACAACTGTTATTAGCGAAATTTTTATGCTCATTGGATTAGACTCCTGTAAAAATCTATGTATTTAGCAGCAACAACCTCATTTGAAAAATTTTCAACAACCTTTTTCCTGCAGTTTTCCTCTACCTGTTGAATCATTGGATGAGATTTAACCCAATTGATTCCTTCAATCAGATCACTTACATTTTTAAGTTCAGCAAGATATCCTGTGGTTTTATGGTCTATCATATCTGGTATTCCGCCTACATTGAAGGCAACTACTGGTGTACCACAAGCAAGAGACTCCATTACCGTTCCCGGGAGATTGTCTTCAAGAGTTGGTAGCACGAATACATCGGCAGCTTGGTAAAGTCTAGCAATCGCATAATCGTCTTTTAAATAAGACTGAGGATAATACTCAACCGGGGAGTTATCAATATTGCTTGCTTTACCAAAGGTAATTAGTCCAAAAGAACGTCCTATTTCAGGTATTGTTTCTTTCATCTGCCTGAGTGCTTCCATCAGATAAACAAATCCCTTTCGTTTATCCTGAAGATTGGCTGCTCCAGCAAGGATCAGAAATGTGCTTTGGGGAAGCCCAAGCTCATCGCGAATGGTTGCTTTATCTGCCGGTTTATAAACTTCAGTATCTATAGGGTTTGGTATAACTACTATCCTTGAACTTCCTGCAAGACTGCTTTTCCTTGCACATTCAGCCATCCAGTAGCTCACAGCTATAAAACTGATATTAGCAGATGCCCATAGTTTTTGTTTTTCTCTATGAATCCTGTATGATAAGTCTTTACTCCCAGGGGATTTTAAAAACAAACAGTTTCCGCAATTTTCCAAATAATTTATACAAGACCCTGAATAATGGCAACCACCGGTAAAAGCCCACATATCATGTAAAGTCCAAACCACAGGCTTACCTGTATCTGCAATTTCACTGATGTTTTTCAGTGAAAGAAAGCCTGAGTTTATCCAGTGCAGATGAATTAAGTCTGCATCCCTGATTTCAGGAAGGTGGGAAATATTCTGACCTGTGCAGGCTGTTGAAAAGGCAAACCAGTCTTCCCTGGATTTTGACCGGTAAATAAAGCTAATAGCTTCCAAAACAAACCGGAACTTAATAAAAAACCTTTGCCAAAAAGTATTGTTTAGCCCCCTGACATTCATTGTCAGAGATAGTTTTTCTCTGGCCAGCATCCTTGTCCCGGGAAATTTTTCATGAATTACCTTAAATAACCTGAAGGCAGCAATTGCTGCTCCTCCGCGAATATCACTTGTATTTACAATTGTGATTTTCATTTCCTGAAGAGAAGGTTAATAAAGGAAAATTCTTCCCCGTTGGGAGAAACATAAAAAAGTGCAAAGCCGGCCTTTTCCAATTTTTCAATGGATTCACGTGTTTTCTTAATTCCCTTAGGATGAAACCTATGATGGTATTCCACCAGCAACTGGTGAACCTGTATTCCTGAACCAAGGATGTTTTCAATCACATCGTATTCAGCGCCTTCTATATCCATTTTTAAAATATCAATGTATGTATGGCCAAGTTCTTTCATTATATCATCCAGTGTTCGAACCTTTACCCTTGTAAATGCTTCAGATTGCTTTGAAATCATACTGGCTGAAACGAAATTGTTATTTTCAGGCAGGTAAAAATCTGCATCCCCGGTGTAGTTTGCCAGCCCATAAGGAAAGGCTTTAAATCCATACGGGATTTGCTGTCTGCTGAGCCATTCAACAGATTTGGGTGTCGGATCAAATGCGAATACACTGAGGTTAAATTTTTCAATCATCTGAAGGTCGAATGATATATCTGTTCCGATACCAACTGAGTAAACAATGTCTGTTTCAGAGATAATAGCCGGGTTTACCATGAACTGTGCATTTTTATTGCCCAGCATGATTTTAGGGCAGGAATGCCGCAGGAGGAAAAACAGGTTTGACCCCCGCAGAAGCTTAAAAATCCGCGGAGCATTATTAATAAATGTTTCGAAGTAAAGTTTCATCATATCAAATCCTGTTCTCAAGAATTTTAACTATCCGTTTAGCAGCCTTCCCATCCCATAATTTGGGAACTTCGCATTTTTTCCATTTCCCTGCTAAAGCATCCTTTGCCAGGGAAGTTATTTTTTCATAATTGTTTCCGGTAAGTTCGTTTGAACCTACAGAAATAGTTATTGGTCGCTCGGTGTTTTCACGCACAGTAATGCAGGGAATTCCTAGTGCCGTCGTTTCTTCCTGGACTCCACCTGAATCGGTAATAACAAGCCCTGCATTGCTCATCAACTTTTGAAAATCCAAGTAGCCAAGTGGTTCACAAAGGATAAGGCTTTTCATTTTGCTGATCCTGTCTTCCAGTCCAAAATGTTTTATATTTTTGAGAGTGCGGGGATGAACGGGGAAAACAACTTTAGCTTTTTTACCTATTTCTTCAAAGACATTCAGAATTTTCTGAAGATTTTCCTTTTCATCAACATTAGACGGACGATGCATTGTCACCAACACATAGGTTTTTGGTTCCAGGTTCATCTGTTCCAGGATTGCCGACTTCTCAAATTTTGGCATAAATTTAAAAAGCGTATCAATCATCACATTTCCTACCATCTCAATCTTTTCGGGGGAGACACCTTCACGAAGGAGGTTTTCGCTTGCATCAATAGACGGGGTGAGTAATAAATCGGCGATCGAATCGGTAACCAGCCTGTTGATTTCTTCGGGCATTGTACGGTCATAACTTCTTAAGCCTGCTTCCACATGTATTACTTTAATGCCTTGCTTAGCTGCAACCAGACTACAGGCCATGGTTGAGTTGACATCCCCGACAACAAGCACCCCATCGGGTTTTTCGCTGATGCAGATATCGTCGAATAGTTCCATTATGCGGGCAACCTGTTTGGCATGGCTTAAAGAACCAACCCCCAGGTATATATCAGGTTTGGGAATACCGAGTTCCCTAAAAAACATATCCGACATTTTTTCGTCATAGTGCTGCCCTGTATGAAGTAAAACCGGATCGATTATGTTACTCTCTGCCATTGCATCCATAATGGGCGCAATCTTCATGAAATTTGGCCTTGCACCAACAATATTGATAATTTTCACAGCTTTTTCTTTTTATAAACATAATCAAAGCAACGCAGAAATTCTTCAGAAACGGTATTTAAATTTACCTCATCCCGGATAATTGCTTCCGAATTTTTACCCATGATTTCTATCTGATGTAAGTTTTCAAAAAGGTATTTAATTTTCCCGGCAAGGCTTTCCGAACTTCCATTTTCAAAGAAAAGCCCGTTATAGCCTTCCCTGACCAGCGTCTTTTCTGTCCCGTCGCAAACTGAACAGATAACGGGCTTTCCGAAAGCCATGGCTTCGTTTATTGACAATCCGCCCATCCCGGCAAGGACATAAATTCCTGAGGACATTAAATGCTTTGCAAGATCCTCCTGGTAAATACTTCCTGCAAAATTAACCGTATCAGAAATTTCCAGATTTACTGCTTCTTTTTTGAGGTTTTCTGTTTCAGGTCCGGTCCCAATGATGAGAAGTTCCGTCTGAGGAAAGTCCTTAAGCAACTTTTGGGTTGCTTCCAGCAACAGGTCTACCCGCTTCCACTTTACCAACCGTCCGATATGGATTAAGCGGAACGGATTATAGTTTAAATCCTTTTTTTCTGCAAGAATTTTTTCTTTTTCTGCTACCAGAGTATCTGTATCAGGGGAGTTACAACTTACAAAAATCTGCTCTTGCCTAAGACCGTAACTTTTTTGGATTTCATAGGCTGAAATGGCATAAGCAAGGCTCGCGTCAATAATTGAATAATACCATTTCAAGAGGAACTTTAATGACATCGCCCAAAACCAGTATTTTAATCCCGTAGGAGCTATATTATTAAGATCCTCATCTACTGGGGGATGCTGAATAAAATATGAAAAAACTTTATTATAGGGAGCAACATTAAAAGGAATTTCCCTGAATATTAATCCAATTCTATTCCGTTTTATGTAAAATAATAATTTTGGTTTGAGACTCAGAGGGACAATATAGGGCCAACCTATTACAATGATATCGGGGCTTTCAGATTTAATTACGCTAAGAAAATTTTTAAAAAAGGGCTTTTTGAAGAAAGAATTATATTCTGGAAGCTTTATGATTTTAAAACCTGTTTCCTCCTGAGTAAGTTTTACTCCCTTGCCGATACTTTTTCCTTTGCCATCAGGAACCACAACACAAATTTCTATACCTTCCTTCTGCTGAATTTTCAGAAGAAGGGCTTGCAAATAGTGAGGCATTCCTCCAAATGTAAACAGTACTTTCATTGGTTACCACAAGGTTTACATCCTATTAAAATAAAATAATGGCATAAAGGTTATTCGTTGTTACATAGCCTGTCTGTATCAATGCAGTTTCCGCAACCTGACTTCTGATAAATACTTCCCAGCTTTCAGGACTCCAGAAATTTATGTGCCCTGCAAAAGTATCTTTTCTTCCGTTAGGCACGCTAATGAAAGCGCCACCACCAAGTTTTACTGCGGAAAGGATGTTTTTTAATGCTTTTTCAGGATACAATAAATGTTCAATCACTTCAGTGCAAAATACAAAGTCGAATTGATCGTTTGCCTGAATGTAAATATCGTGTTGTTTAAAATGTCCTTCAGGAAACCTCTTCGCTGCAAGGCTCAGCAATATTTCTGAAAAATCAAAACCATGGCAGGCTGCAGGATTGAAATGTTTATGCAAATGCGATAGCAAATTACCTATGCCGCAGCCGAAGTCGGCTATTTTCTTATCGTTCAGGTTAATTCCACTTTTCTCCAGAGATTTGATGATTTCCTGAAAAAACTTCTGGTGCGCTGCTGACGTGATTTCAAATTGCTTATCTGCAGAACTGTAAAATTTATTAACCTCTTCAATGGAATTGTGCTCCAGTGCACTGAAGGCGGCTTCCTTTTTTCGAAATCGTATATCAACTCCCAATTTATATAATAGATTGTGAATCGATTTCAAAAAGCTATTTATCAATACTTTGGAACGGTATTTAAAAAACGCAAAACTTAATTTAGCGGAAATTTTTGTTGTTTTCATAGTATTCTACAAATCTACTGTTTATCTTAACAGTCACCATGTACTTTAAGCATAAACAGGCAAATAATATATAATAATTCATTGTTGCCTGTCAGCAGATAAGGATCATTACTTTGATCGGGTTTCAAAGGCCCATTGTTGTCTTGAAAAACTGCTGTCCTCAGGCCAATCCTGCCTTTCTGTTTAAGCGGACCCTGATTTACGGAACCTTTTGCATCATAAATTAAACTCTACGGTTTATTAATCCCAAAGAGGCTTAACACCCGGATGAAAATGGAATTAATTTCTTCTGAAACCCTAAATGCAATGACTATTGATATGAATAATAATCCGCACACTGTGCTTCTGACCAAAATATCAATAATAAAACTGTTGAATTGAGGAATAAGAAAACTAATAAAATACGAGGTTACTCCTGCTCCGAGGACGAGGATCATCTTTGAATTGAAAAGGGTGAGCCCGAATTTTGATCTTAAATAGAAATATCTGCACGTATTAGTTGAAACAACTGAGATTAGAGCAGCAACACCTGCCCCTGTAATTCCAAGTATTGGGATTAGGAGTACATTGAAAATCACCACCAGGAGGAGAAACAAAAAGGTTATAACCGCATTTACCTTGAAATACTGCGATGTCTGAATAATTACGGCATTTACACCGGTAAGCATATCAAAAACATTTGCTAGACCTACAAAAAATATAACCCACTTCCCGGCTTCATATTCTCGGGGAATTATAAAATATATATTATCAATATTCACCCACAATCCAATAAAGATCAAAATTCCAATAACTGACTGGTTTATGCTACTTTTCTGATAAATTATCTGGATTTCCTTAATATCATTACGTTTCCAGGCTTCTGCCAGAATTGTGGTAGCAATTTTGATTAAAGGGCGGGATGGGACAAGAATAATAGTCGCAAAGAAAAAATTTGTTGCATAAATTCCTGTTAACGAGAGTCCGAGATATTTATTTACTAAAATACTATCCACCTGCATAATTGCTATACCTCCGAATCCAATGAGAATACCATAAAAACACAAATCGAAAATCTCCTTTTTGAACTTTACAAAAAGGGATTTCCGGGGTAATCGGATTTTAAACTCTCCTTTCGATATCAGGATAGCAAGAAGCATTAATGTAGGTAGGGAGAGAGCAATAGTATAAAACAGCACAAACTGGTTGAAATTTAACAGGTCAAGATAAAATAGTACAATTACTCCAAATATAAGAATTCGTTGAATCAACTCTTTTAAAACGGTTCCTATGACCGCATCAAAAAGAGCTTTGATATAGGAGTCGAATAAGTTAAAAAAGGCTGTAAAGAAAACCAATGGGATCAGGTAGTTAATATATTCTACAAACAAACTTGAGCTATCTGCATTGTTACTGATCAGGATGGGTTTTAATAATTCCAGTCCGGTAATTGAAAGCACAAAACCGACGATCGAAACTCCGAGGGCGATAAATAAAAGCCCGCTGTGTCCTGAGGATTTATCCCTGAAATAAGGGAAAAGTCTGTTGATTACATTAATAAATCCAAGGGATGCAAACTGTGCAAAAATTACTGAGAAGGATACGAGCAATTTCAGAAGACCAATCTCTTCGGTTGATAAAATCCTCGGGAAAAGCAGGGCTGTGGTAATAAAACCTATTCCAACTCCCAGATAAGAATAAATCGTTCCTTTAATTGTCTGAGTTTGAATTATTCCCATTATCTAAACCTCGTTAGTATCTGTTTATCCATCTGAATCTTCTAGCGTTCGTTCCAAATTTAAGAGACGCAACGACCTCAGCTGAGCCCAGACTACGTTTTCTAATGCTGGAAAATGAATAATCGTAAGCAACACCAACCGAAAGTTGGTCAACTCTAATTCCAAACATGGTTGAAACTGTGCCATTCGTTCTGTATGAAAGTCCGACCCAATAGTCGCTCAAATAAAACAATCTAACTGTAAAATCAGTTTGAGGAATTAATTGTTCGGTAGTTTTAAATAATGCAGATGGCTCGATTTCAAATTCTCTGTTTATAGGGAAGTTGTATCCCGCCATAAAATAATAATGCCTGTATAGCTTAAGTTCGCCAAAATCTGAACTTCCCAACTTAATCGAGGATTGAAACAATTGATTTGCGGAAACACCAAGAAAGTGATGGTCACTGGTCCAGTAAAACCCAATATTAGCATCAGGAATAAATGTAACAAAATCAAGACCAGTTGTTTCAAGCGGGTCTTCAATCGGTCCAAAATCAAGACCGGTTTGATTTATTTTATATTGAAAAGCCTGACCTGATATTCCAAAAGAAATCTGGCTGCGGAATAAAAAAATATGGTAAGCATAAGCCATACTTATTCCAGTGCGATTTACACGGCCATTTAAGTCATTTAATGCATACATCCCCAAACCAACCCTACCTTTTGTACTTGGCTTAACTGTATTCTTTCTGACGCTATTTGAAACAATTTTGTAGGAGCGGCGAAGCAACCTCGTCTGTCCACTGAAAGAATAAGTTGTAGGAGCATTCTCAATACCTATCCATTGTTTTCTGTAGGTTGTGTTAAAACTTGTGTAGCCATCACTACCGGCTACAGCAGGGTTTATTAGAAACCCATTATTCAGATATTGTGTATATGAAGGTAGTTGCTGAGCGAAAATTCCATCGCAAAACATGGCAAAAATTATTATTGTACTGTATTGAAGAATAGATTTCAAAATATCAATTGTCCATTTAAATAGTTAAAACAACATATTATTTAATAATTGTTATATCTCCTGAAACAGGGTCACGTCCGTTTTTCAGATCAATAATGTAAAAATATGAATCAATTGGCAGTTCTCTGCCTTTAAAGGTTCCGTCCCAAGGTTTTGAATATCCCTTGGAGGCATAGTAAATCATTTCTCCCCATCTGTTATAAATTTCAACCGTTGCATTAGGATAGATATCAATCAGTTCAATTTCCCAGGTGTCATTTACGCCGTCTCCATTAGGAGTAAATGCATTTGGAACACCAATACATAAAGCCTTTAATGCTTTAAGGATTGAAGTATCCGATAACTCACAAAGTTTATTATCAGTAATTTTCAAACGGTATTTGCCTTGTTCCAGATCAGAAACCACTTTGGTTGTCCCATCACCAAGAACCAATGAATCGCTGATATTCCTGAGGTTATAAAGTACCATTTCATATGGCTGGGTTCCACCATTTATCTCATATCTTATTGCTCCGTTAAAAATGTCAGGGCAATCGGGTTGAATGATATCTTCCTCGGGTTTGTAAATACTTATAAGTTGTGGTTGATCTAGTATACCGTAAGCATTATCTGTACACATGTTTAAATCTGTAATAATAACTTCATAGCTGCCAACTCCTAAATTTTCAGCAGTTTGAGTAGTTTGTGAAGTGCCAATCCAATTAAACGAATATGCAGGAGTTCCGCCCCGAACCATCAGTGTAATCTGACCATCAGTTTTCCCAAAACAGCTTGGATCAGTAGCAAAAACTTCGGCATTCAGCTCTAAAGGTTGTTCGACCAAAAAGTTTGCAGAATCGGAGCACAAATTTTCATCAGTAATTGAAAGAGTATACAATCCGGCAGGAATATCTGAAATACTTGGTTTGCTTAAACCGCTCTGAATCATGTCTGTTCCGCGCTTCCACTTATAGGTATAAGCTCCAAACCCTCCAGTGACTAAAGAATTTACTATTCCATTCGACTCTCCGAAACAAGAAATCATTCTTCCGCTGTATTGAAGCGGGGCATCCAGACTAATAATAATATCAGGAGGTTGTGTTACTTCGGTGGTATCGCTTATATGGCAATTGTTATCATCAATTATATCTACAAAATATATTCCTTTAGAGAGGGAGCCAATATCTTCGGTTGTTTCTCCATTGCTCCAAATATAGGTATATGGCGAAACTCCTTCGGAAACAGTAAGGTCTGCAGCTCCGGTGTTTACGTTGAAACAAGCAATTGAAAAGGAATCAATATGAGTGATCAATTTTTTTGGCTCATCAAAAACATAATTCCACATGACTTCGCAATCATTAGCATCCTTAACTGTTACAGAGTATTCGCCTTTGGTAAGGTTATTTTGATTTGCGGCACCTTCGACGATACCAGAACCATCGATGATGTTCCATGCATATTGATATGGAAATGCTGTAATCCCTCCGCTTGGATTTAACATAATACTGCCATTATCACCACCAAAACAAGAAATCTCATAATTGTTAAAATTTGATTTAACAGGTGAAACCGAAATTGAATCCGGTGCAGTTATTACAAATACCGAATCAGCAAAACAATTGATACTATCAACAACATGAAGCTTATAATTCCCCTCGGGAAGACCTGCCTGATCCAGAGTGTTGGGATTCGATACAACTCCATCAGCAGTTGTCCATAAATATTTATAATCTATATTTCCGGGATAACTTCCCGATACATTCAGATCTAAAACTGAATTAGTTGAAGATTTGCATGAGACCTGATACCCATTGAAATTAGCGATGTCGGCTGTAATTTTAAAATTTTCAGGGGATTTCAACTCAAAAGTAAACAATGTGTCAGCAAAACAGCTAAATGAATCCTGTATAGCCAGATTATACTCACCTTCGAGCAGATTGACTATATTTTTTGTGCTTTTGGAAAACAGGGTGTCTTCATTCTTGCTCCAATTGTATTTATCAAGAGGTAGTGCATTATCAGCTGTATGTCCACCGCTGATATCAAGATTAATAACACCATCACCCATCCCAAAGCAACTAATATCGAAGTTACCAGGATAGTTTGTTTTTACTCTTGTTACTGAAATGGGGTCTGGTGGGAATAAGGTTATACTAGCAGATCCCTGACAAGAAAGCTCATCAGTAACAGTAACATAATAGTTTCCTGCCCCTATTCCTGATAAAGTTTTTGTATCATTGCTCAGGGGTCCAGTATCTATATTCCTCCATTCGTAACTAAATGCTGCCGGATCTCCGTTTCCATCTGAATTAACAATTATTTCTCCATCCTCTTTACCATAACAGGATATATTGTATTCCATCATGATTCCATAGAGACTAAGATCGTAACTTATTAGTAAATCCTTGAGTGCACCTAATGTTAATTTATTATTTAAAGTCGCACAATGATTCACATCCCAGACACTTAGTAAATACTTACCATAAGATTGATTTATAAGATCTTTATCGGTTGAAACTTGGACCCCCATATCTGTTTTCCATTGAAATTTATAAATAGGAGTTCCTTTTAATATGTCTATATAAATTGCACCGTCCTTAGCTCCATTACAACTTCCTAGATCAGAACTATCAAGCTTCACTTCAGGATTCGTAAATACTGTGAACAAAGTATCAATTGATATATTTGGATTATTCCATTCATCTCTTACAATAACTCTGTATCTAGTGCCATTCATTGAGTAAGGAGCAGCATTAATTTCCAAGCCTGAAGAGGTTGTATTGCTATAAAGCGTATCATTTGGTAGGATATCGTAAAAACCGGTACCAGTATTTGCCTGCCACTGATAGGTAAGACTTCCAAGTCGGTTTGAAACAACTTTAAACTGAGCATTTAGGAATTCACAAATAGCGCTGTCAGAAGGTTGATCCTGAATATGGGGACGACCCTTTCCGATTGCAAAGTCAGTGGAAACATTTGAAATAGGACTTATCAAAGTTTCACGTTGTATCAGTGAGCCATTAATGCTAGCATCTTTTCCATCCAACATAAGCGACCCTAATCCATTTCTTCTAAGAATGCGACATGAAGGGTCAATCTCATCAAATCCATTATAATTTAATTTTACATCAAAATTATTTGACGCTAAGGCAGCATCTGCGGTCAAATTCCAATATCCTTCAGGCAAACTCCTGAATAACTCATCTCCATCATCGACATCTTCAACAGGTAGCCCCGAATCTCCTATTGAATTAGGAATATACTGAGCTGTTAAAGAGCCTGGTGAGAGTTCCCTGAATTTAATTAACATTGGATTATAGCTAGAGTCTGAACCAACCGGATACAAATAATCGCCATTCAATTCGCCAATTACTCTTTGCAATTTGCCAATTATAGTTCCATTTTGCCTTAATATTGCAAGAGTATCCGGATTTGTTACTTTCAACAAATGTCCGTTTGCATTTATACTTCCAGCCAACATGGAAAGAACACCGGAAGTTGAAGTTGCAATGGTTCCGGTAAGAGTTTTAACACTATCCCCTGAAATCCTAAGGTTTTGATAGTTTTGGCTTATGAAAACACTCTGATTATCATCTCCATTGTAATCCACTGTACTTTCACTTCCTGCAGCGGTATATGAGCCAATGCTGTTGTTTGCTCCACCAAGATTAAGAAGGTGCCACAATAATCCTGGTCCACTCATGTCAATTGATCCGGCTCCGCTCAAATCACCTTCAATAGAAGCGGTTTTTGTAGAGGTTCCACTAAATTTCAGCGATCCCGCAACCAAAGCTGAGTCAAGAATATTGACAGAAGTTGTAATAGTGCCTAAATCAAAAGTTGTTCCTGCTTTAATAGAAATAATATTTCCAATAGTGGAATTACCTTGAAGTGTTTTAACTCCTGAATTAGATATATAAAGATTTCTGTAATTTGGAGTTGCAAAAACTGTTTGGTTAGTTCCTATATAATCTACAACACTATAACTTAAAGAGTTAGTAATGAATGTTCCGATTTCATTAGTACTACCTTTGAGATTTAACAGATGCGGCTTACCACCTCCGCTCATATCGATTCTTCCAGTTCCGGAGAGATTACCATCAATTGAGGTGGTTTGAACAGTAATCTTATCATATGATAAACCACCATTGATAATAGTACTTCCGTTCACCACCAGGTTTTTCGTTGTATAATGCAATGCAAGGGTTCCTGTCTTAATATTTAACAGGTTGGTGACCTTTAAGGTACTCAGGGGATTTGACAGTTGTGATACTGAATCTGCTGAATTATTAATAGTGAGTTTATAAAATGTTTCCCCGCTTGGTCGCGAGATATGCTGCGTATTGTTTCCATCGAAAGAAACTTCAGAAGTCCCTGAAAATGTTCCGTAATCTGTCCAATTGCCTTTTAGCGAATAAAGTCCATTCCCCTTGGTTTCTGCCAGAGCTTGGTTTAAGAAATCTCGGGAAAGCTCAATAGTGCCATTATTATCAAGATTTCCATTGTTATTTTCAAAATCCTTACTAGTTACAGCGGCTCCATTAGAAATAGTTATGAAAGCCCCTGAATTTGAAATAACCTGTGCATTCATTGTATCAGGCCGGAAACATAACACAACAAGACACAGAAAGAGTATGCTCCTGAATAAGGAGTTTCCCCTTCTATTGCCATGAGGCATAATATGTTTCCCTTGCAAACTCATTCTTTAATTACATCAGAATTCTATCTTGTTTAATAGCTATAAATCTTTACTATACTGAGCGCAATATTTATTGATTGATTCTTTCAGCTTTTCCCATTTTGTTTTTTTCTCAAGCAATAGTTCAGGCCAATCAGCCAAATTAACTTCATCAAAATAATTTAAACTCTTGAGCACATGAAATTCATCCCGTTGGGCATATTTCTTTTTAAAAAATCCCAGTACTTCTTTAACTGAAAATTCTTTAAGCAGAAAATATAAATCCACAAAATCTTTTGATCGGGTACCATTTCCTGCAATCGCATTTACTTTCATGGCTGCAATGTCTTCTTTCGAATAAATTCTTATATTCTCTGCGAAAACTAAAGGTTTTAACACTATATAACTATGAGTAATCAAATCAACTTTAACCTTGCCAATAATACCTTTTAGCGTATTGGTTGCTCTAAAATCCAATTGAAAATTATAGTTCTTTTCAAGGTATTGAAGATAAACCTCCTGATCAAATGATTTTTCAGAAAACAAATCAAGATCGATTGACAACCGATGTCCTAGTTGCAAAGCAAGACCTGTTCCACCTGCCAGGTGAAAGTCGGAAAACATGCTATCAGCCTGAAGGGCTTTTAGGAGTTCCAGTGCGTCGGGTTCGATTGCTGCTTTCTGTAACATAAAAAATCACTTTTAGGGATATTCAAAAATCCTGAAATAAAATTAAGTGTACGCCCATCCAAGTATCCTATTTTAATAACTATCTGCGACAATTCATCCAAAGAATAAAATCGAATTAACTGCCTGAATTCAAGCATACTTCCCCTCGTAAGCACCCTCTCCACAATAAGTGATTTTGATTGCTGAGGGTCAATTCCCTTCAGGTCAACATCCCAAAAGAGGGTATTGCGCAGGACCAGGGTTTTTGTATTGTTTTTTAATTCAAGCATCATCTATTTTCGTTCGTCACTTTACTATTTTTTTATGAGAAGGTATGGCGATAGTATCGTTGTCACCTTTTCACATCCTCCAGAGTAATATCAAACACCACAGCCATATTCGCCGGAATAATCCCTTTTAAACCGGCCGGTCCATAAGCCAGCGCTGAAGGCACAAAAATTCTCCATACTGAACCCTCTGGCATTAATTGTACCGCTTCACTTAAGCCGGGGATTAAAGAACCTGTTGCAATGGTAATTGCCTGTTTTTTCTGGTACGTATCTTCAAAAACTGTCCCGTCGGGAAAAACTCCAATGGCGTTAACCACCACGGTATCTGAAACAAGAGGCCGAATTCCAGCACCCTGCTTAACAACCAGGTAATGAACTCCGTTTGGCAAAACCCCTACGCCCGGCTTCCCTTTTAAGGCAGAAAACAACTGCTCTTCCATCTGCCGGTTCTTCTCGTTCTGGGTTGAGAGCTGGTACGAGGCGATAATTGGTGCTATAGTGGAATCGGTTATTAAGCGGGGATTGTTTTGCAGGACATCTTCCATTCCTTTGTTGAATACCGCGGTGTTTTTTATGGTAAAACCATTATTAACCAGCCATTGACCTACAAAGGCTCCAAGGGCGTATTGGAGAGAATCAACTGCGCTAGATAGCTTCAGGGTATTGGTGGTTTTGACCGACTGTTGTTGGGCTGACATACCAAATACTACTAGCAAAGCAAGTAAGGTAAGAAGGAGTGATTTTTGGTATTTCATGTTCGTTAATTGTAATATGTATTTTAAATATTTTATCCTAAGCATTCTTTTATAATAATAGGCTTGCATCGTCAATGTTAATCATACCTTTTCCCAGCGAATTATCCCTTCCAAGAATAAAATCATCCGAGATTTTTCGTAGTAGTTGCTCAAAATTTTCAATATTAAAAGGTTTATTTAACCAATCCACGTTACTTATTGAATTGACTGGAAAATTGAACATCCTTTCTTCAACATCAATCTCGTTTATCAAAGCCTTTTCTTTCGAATGATTAAATATTTCTTGCCAGTTAAAAGAGAAATTTGTGGCAATTGTCACAATATCAAAAATATCCTTAGGCTCATCTCTCCCAATAAGAGCAGTAAGTTTATTTGAAAGGATATTAGTTACAGAATCAATATTTCCAAATTTACTTTTAACAGGTTTTCCAGCCCTGTATTCAACATCGTTCACAAAATCTACTTTTAATAAGGTGTTGCCATCTTCAATAAAAAACCTTACAAATTCATCGGTAACGAGGGCTTTACTACTATCTATTTTAAATTGTTTTTGTAATTCGTTTTTAATGGACAAAGTATATTTTGAAAAATCTGGATTAGAATTCACAAAAAAGTCAAGATCCTCACTATACCTATGATTAAGATAAAACCTGTCTAAAGCAGTTCCACCTGTCAGGTAAAACGGCAATTCAAGACTTACCCACCAGTTTAAAAACCTATTCTGCAGCTGGTACAATTTGATGTAATCTTTTTTGTACAAATTCATATTTGGTTCTTAAAGATTTTATTCTTAATTTTTTTACAACATCATCAGAAAGCAAGAGTTTGAGTTCTTCCGGTGAAAAAATTTGCAAAATTGTAAACCACGG